>Ga0073899_10002482_pt1 | contig 16624 bp, 11 predicted proteins | sample KloWWTmetaKNB5Ph_FD_88975 | JGI IMG/M metagenome (GOLD analysis project Ga0073899, IMG submission 88975) | Active sludge microbial communities from Klosterneuburg, Austria, studying microevolution and ecology of nitrifiers - Klosterneuburg... | ecosystem: Engineered > WWTP > Aerobic digester >...
ATGGCAAAGGGCAAGTTTGAGCGGACGAAGCCGCACGTGAACGTGGGGACGATCGGCCACGTGGACCACGGGAAGACGACGCTGACGGCGGCGATCACCTCGGTGCTTTCGAAGAAGTTCGGGGGCGAGGCGAAGGCCTATGACCAGATCGACAACGCGCCGGAGGAGAAGGCGCGGGGGATCACGATCAACACGGCGCACGTGGAGTACGAGACGGCCAACCGGCACTATGCGCACGTGGACTGCCCGGGCCACGCGGACTACGTGAAGAACATGATCACGGGGGCGGCGCAGATGGATGGGGCGATCCTGGTGGTGTCGGCGGCCGACGGCCCGATGCCGCAGACGCGCGAGCACATCCTGCTGGCGCGCCAGGTGGGGGTGCCGTACATCATCGTGTACATGAACAAGGCGGACATGGTCGACGACAAGGAGCTGCTGGAGCTTGTCGAGATGGAGGTTCGCGAGCTCTTGTCGAAGTACAAGTTTCCGGGGGACAAGACGCCGATCGTGATCGGCTCGGCGCTGAAGGCGCTGGAGGGCGAGGATTCGGAGCTGGGGACGCAGTCGATCTTCAAGCTGGCCGATGCGCTGGACAGCTACATTCCGACGCCGGAGCGCGCGATCGACGGGGCGTTCCTGATGCCGGTGGAGGACGTGTTCTCGATCTCGGGGCGCGGCACTGTGGTGACGGGCCGGGTGGAGCGCGGGATCGTGCGGGTGGGCGAGGAGCTGGAGATCGTGGGCCTGCGTGCGACGGTGAAGACGGTGTGCACGGGGGTGGAGATGTTCCGGAAGCTCCTGGACCAGGGGCAGGCGGGCGACAACATCGGGGTGCTGCTGCGCGGCACCAAGCGCGAGGAGGTGGAGCGCGGGCAGGTGCTGGCCAAGCCGGGCTCGATCACGCCGCACACGAAGTTCGAGTGCGAGGTGTACGTGCTGTCGAAGGAGGAGGGTGGGCGGCACACGCCGTTCTTCAACGGCTACCGTCCGCAGTTCTACTTCCGCACGACGGACGTGACGGGGTCGCTGGAGCTGCCGTCGGGGGTGGAGATGGTGATGCCCGGCGACAACATCAAGATGACGGTGACGCTGATCGCGCCGATCGCCATGGAGGAGGGGCTTCGCTTCGCCATCCGCGAGGGCGGCCGCACCGTCGGCGCCGGCGTCGTCTCCAAGATCCTGGAGTAAACGAGTTCGAAGGTTAGGCCAGTAGCTCAATTGGCAGAGCGGCGGTCTCCAAAACCGCAGGTTGGGGGTTCGAGACCCTCCTGGCCTGCCACCCGGTGGCAGAGGAAATGGCAGAAAAGATAAAGATTGCGGTTGCGGCGCTGGTCGCGGTGGCGGGCCTCTGGGGCTTCTACGCCATCGCCGACCAGGCCACCATCGTGCGCCTGGGCGTGCTCTTCGGCGCGTTCGCGCTCGCCACGGGCATCATGTGGTTCACGCAGGCCGGCCGCACCTTCGCCGTCTTCTCCCGGGAGTCCTGGGAAGAGTCGAAGCGGGTCGTGTGGCCCTCCCGCAAGGAGACCCTGCAGACGACCGGCATCGTGTTCGCCTTCGTCTTCGTGATGGCCATGATGCTCTGGATGATCGACGCGGGGCTGCTCTGGGTCACCCAGAAGCTCCTCGGGCAGGGGGGCTGACATGACCATGCGCTGGTACGTCGTGCACGCCTACTCAGGCCAGGAGAAGAGCATCCAGCAGGCGCTCATCGACCGGATCAAGCGGTCGGGCATGGCCGAGAAGTTCGGCCAGGTCCTCGTCCCCACCGAGGAGGTGGTGGAGATGAAGAGCGGGCAGAAGGCCCTCTCCGAGCGCCGGTTCTTCCCGGGCTACATCCTCGTCCAGATGGAGATGACGGACGACACGTGGCACCTCGTGAAGAGCACGCCGAAGGTGACCGGCTTCATCGGGGGCACGGCGATGAAGCCGACGCCCATCTCGGAGAAGGAGGTCGAGAACATCCTGCACCAGGTGCAGGAGGGCGTGGAAAAGCCCAAGCCCAAGGTCCTCTTCGAGGTGGGCGAGTCCGTCCGCGTGACGGAGGGGCCGTTCACGGACTTCAACGGCAACGTCGAGGAAGTGAACTACGAGAAGAGCAAGATCCGGGTCTCGGTGCTCATCTTCGGCCGCTCCACCCCGGTGGAGCTGGATTTCGGCCAGGTCGAGAAGGCCTGAAGCTTTTTTCGCCGCCCCTGAGGGCGGCGCGCGGTGGCCGGGCGCGGTTCCCGGCCGAAACTGACGGGGAGGGCGCGATCCGGTCGCGTCCGCTTGAACCCGAGGAGTGCCATCGTGGCAAAGAAGATCGTCGGCTTCATCAAGCTGCAAGTGCCTGCGGGCAAGGCGAACCCCTCGCCGCCCATCGGCCCCGCGCTCGGCCAGCGCGGCCTCAACATCATGGAGTTCTGCAAGGCCTTCAACGCGCAGACCCAGAAGGTCGAGCCGGGCCTGATGCTCCCGGTCGTCATCACGGCGTTCGCGGACAAGAGCTTCACGTTCATCATCAAGACGCCGCCGGCGCCCGTCCTCATCAAGAAGGCGCTCAAGCTTGAGAAGGGCTCGAGCAAGCCGCACTCCGACAAGGTCGGCAAGCTCACGCGCGCCCAGGCCGAGGAGATCGCGAAGACCAAGATGCCGGACCTCACCGCGGCGGACCTCGACGCGGCCGTGCGCACCATCGCCGGCAGCGCCCGCAGCATGGGCGTCGAAGTGGAAGGAGCCTGACCATGTCCAAGCGCGTGAAGAACATCACGGCCCTCGTCGACCGCTCGAAGGCCTACGCCATCTCCGAGGCGCTCGACCTCGCCAAGAAGACCGCGACCGCGAAGTTCGACGAGTCGATCGACGTCGCCGTGAACCTCGGCATCGACGCGAAGAAGTCCGACCAGGTGGTGCGCGGCAGCGTCGTGCTGCCTCGCGGCACGGGCAAGAAGGTCCGCGTCGCCGTGTTCGCGCAGGGCGCGAACGCCGAGGCGGCGAAGGCGGCCGGCGCCGACGTCGTCGGCTTCGACGACCTTGCGGAGAAGATCAAGGGCGGCTTCATGGAGTTCGACGTGGTGATCGCCTCGCCGGACGCGATGAAGGTCGTCGGCCCCCTCGGCCAGGTCCTGGGTCCCCGCGGCCTCATGCCGAACCCCAAGGTCGGGACCGTCACCCCCAACGTCGCCGAGGCGGTGAAGAACGCCAAGGCCGGCCAGGTCCAGTACCGCGCCGACAAGGCGGGCATCGTCCAGTGCACGATCGGGCGCGCGTCCTTCCCCCTGGAGGCGCTGGCGGAGAACTTCGAGGCCCTCCTCGGGGCGATCAACAAGTCGAAGCCCTCGTCTTCCAAGGGCGTCTACCTCAAGAAGGTGTCCGTCTCCAGCACCATGGGCGTCGGCATCCGCGTCGATCATTCGGGCCTTGCCGGCGCTTCGGCCGGCGCGGCGCAGTAGCTTTGGGCCGCCGACGGCCCGCGAGGGCCGGCGGCGGGTTATCCAAGACCGTAGGCGCCCCCGGGGGACCCAGCTTGCTGGGGCCGCCAGCGCAAGGGGGCTCAATCGAGGGGTGATGCCCCGAAGCCTACGCAGATAGCGAACCCAAGACAGGATCCTCACGCGCCCTCCGGGCGCAACCGGTCTCCTGACGAAAGGTCGCTATGGGTGGTGCGGCGCCGCGCGGGCATTCCCAAGGGCCGGCGCGCGCGACGCACCGAACAGCAGAAGGAGAATGACCTTGAGTCTGAATCTAGAAGGCAAGAAGGAAGTCGTGGCGGAGGTCTCCGCCCGTCTGGCCGACGCGCAAGTCCTCGTGCTTGCCGAGTACCGCGGCCTGCCGGTCGAGAAGATCACGCAGCTTCGCGCGAGAGCGCGCGCTTCCGGCGTCTACCTTCGCGTGCTGAAGAACACCCTCGCGCGCCGCGCGGTCCAGGGAACGCCGTTCGAGAAGCTGGCCGACCGGATGGTCGGTCCGCTCGCCTACGGCATGTCCAAGGACCCCGTGGCGGCGGCGAAGGTGCTCCACGCCTACGCGAAGGAAAACGACAAGCTCGTCATCAAGGGCGGGGCGATGCCCGGCCAGGTGATGGACGCGAAGGAAGTGGGCGCCCTCGCGACGCTCCCGGGCCGCGAGGAGCTCCTCGCGATGCTCATGGGGACGATGCAGGCGCCGGTCGCGAAGTTCGTCCAGACGCTGAACGAGGTGCCGTCGAAGTTCGTGCGGACCCTCGCCGCCGTGCGCGACCAGAAGGAAAAGCAGGCTGCCTGACCGCCGCGAACCCATTTCAACGATCGAACCGAAACAGGAGAACGAAACATGGCTATCGCCAAGCAGGAAATCCTCGACGCAATCTCCAGCATGACCGTCCTCGAGCTCTCGCAGCTCATCAAGGACATGGAGGAGAAGTTCGGCGTGTCAGCCGCCGCCGCCACCGTGGCCGTCGCGGCCCCGGCCGCGGGTGGCGCCGCCGCCGCTGCCGCGGAGGAGAAGACCGAGTTCACCGTCGTCCTCGCCGCCGCCGGCGAGAACAAGGTGAACACCATCAAGGCCGTGCGCGAAGTCACGGGCCTGGGCCTGAAGGAGGCCAAGGACCTCGTCGACGGCGCGCCGAAGCCCGTGAAGGAAGGCGTGAACAAGGCCGACGCCGACGCCATCAAGAAGAAGCTGGAAGAGGCTGGCGCGAAGGTCGAGGTCAAGTAACGACCCGCCGGCGCGAACGCCACGGCAGGGAGCGGCACCGGGGAACCGGCGCCGCTCCCGCGCCGCGCCAGATGCCAGACGCAAGCCCCTGCGGGCTTGCGTCTGCCTTCTGAAGCGACTGCAGGAGGCGAGGTTTGGTCGGGCCGCTATCCTCACCTGCCCCAACGGGCCGGGGACCGAAGCGGCTGTCCGCCAGCGGCTGGTAGGGGCCAGCCACCAGGCCATGAGCAATGCACCAGTCGGGTGCACGGGCGCGCCATCGCGCCCGCGGGATTCACGGAGCCATCATGACCTACACGTTCACCGAGAAGAAGCGCATTCGCAAGAGCTTCGCCAAGCGGGCGGCCGTCCTCGACGTGCCTTTCCTGCTCGCCACGCAGCTCGACTCCTACACCGACTTCCTCCAGGCCGAGGTTCCCCCGGCCGGGCGCCTCGACGCCGGCCTCCAGTCGGCCTTCACGTCGGTCTTCCCGATCTCCAGCCACTCCGGCAACGCGAGGCTCGAGTTCGTGAGCTACGCGCTGGGCGAGCCGCCCTTCGACGTCGTGGAGTGCCAGCAGCGCGGCCTCACCTTCGCGAGCCCGCTGCGCGCGAAGGTCCGGCTCATCATCATGGACCGCGAGGCGACCAAGCCCACGGTGAAGGAGATGAAGGAGCAGGAGGTGTACATGGGCGAGATCCCGCTCATGACCCGCAACGGCTCCTTCGTCGTGAACGGCACCGAGCGCGTCATCGTGAGCCAGCTGCACCGCTCGCCGGGCGTCTTCTTCGAGCACGACCGGGGCAAGACCCACTCCTCCGGCAAGCTCCTTTTCTCGGCGCGGGTGATTCCGTACCGCGGCTCCTGGCTCGACTTCGAGTTCGACCCCAAGGACTACCTCTACTTCCGCGTCGACCGGCGCCGCAAGATGCCGGTGACGATCCTGCTGAAGGCGCTGGGCTACACCCCCGAGCGCATCCTCGCCGAGTTCTTCGTCTTCGACACCTTCCACTTCGGCAAGAAGGGCATCGAGTTCGAGGTCGTGCCCGAGCGCCTCAAGGGCGAGATCGCGCGCTTCGACATCGTCACCAAGGCGGGCAAGGTGATCGTGCAGAAGGACAAGCGCATCACCGTGAAGCACATCCGCGAGATGGAGGCGGCGGGCATGAAGAAGCTCGGCGTCGAGCCCGACTTCCTGCTCGGCCGAACGCTCGCGAGGAACCTCGTCAACAAGGAGACCGGCGAGATCGTCGCCAACGCCAACGAGGAGGTCACCGAGACCCTCCTCAAGAAGGTCGCCGACGCGGGCGTCGAGGAACTGCACACGCTGTACGTGAACGACCTCGACCAGGGGCCGTACATCTCCCAGACGCTGCGCGTCGACGAGACAGTCGACCAGATGAACGCGCAGGTGGCGATCTACCGCATGATGCGCCCGGGCGAGCCGCCGACCGAGGAGGCGGTGAAGACCCTCTTCAACGGGCTCTTCTTCAGCGAGGACCGCTACGACCTCTCCGACGTCGGGCGGATGAAGTTCAACCGCCGCGTGGGCCGCGACGAGCTCACCGGCCCGATGACGCTCTCCACCGAGGACATCGTCGCGGTGATCCGCATCCTCGTGGAGCTTCGCAACGGCCGCGGCGAGATCGACGACATCGACCACCTCGGCAACCGCCGCGTGCGCTCGGTCGGCGAGCTCGCGGAGAACCAGTTCCGCTCCGGCCTGGTGCGCGTGGAGCGCGCGGTGCGCGAGCGCCTCTCGCAGGCCGAGAGCGAGAACCTGATGCCGCACGACCTGATCAACGCGAAGCCCGTCTCCGCGGCGATCAAGGAGTTCTTCGGCTCCAGCCAGCTCTCGCAGTTCATGGACCAGACGAACCCGCTTTCGGAGATCACGCACAAGCGCCGCATCTCCGCGCTGGGCCCCGGCGGCCTCACCCGCGAGCGCGCCGGCTTCGAGGTCCGCGACGTGCACCCGACGCACTACGGGCGGGTCTGCCCCATCGAGACGCCCGAGGGCCCGAACATCGGCCTCATCAACTCGCTGGCCCTCTACGCGCGCACCAACGAGTACGGCTTCATCGAGACGCCGTACCGCCGGGTGAAGGACGGGAAGGTCACGAAGGACATCGAGTACCTCTCGGCCATCGAGGAGGGCAAGTACGTCATCGCGCAGGCCAACGCCGAGCTCGACAAGGCCGGCCACTTCGTCGACGAGCTGGTCTCCTGCCGCCACCGCAACGAGTTCATGCTCTCCGCGCCGGACAGGATCGAGTACATCGACGTGGCGCCGTCGCAGATCGTGTCGGTCGCGGCCTCCCTCATCCCGTTCCTCGAGCACGACGACGCGAACCGCGCCCTCATGGGCTCGAACATGCAGCGGCAGGCGGTTCCCTGCCTGCGCGCCGAGAAGCCGCTCGTCGGCACCGGGATCGAGCGCACCGTCGCCATCGACTCCGGCACCGCCGTGCAGGCGCGCCGTGGCGGCCGGGTCGACTACGTCGACGCCGGGCGCATCGTGGTGCGCGTGAACGACAACGAGACGCGCGCCGGCGAGGCGGGGGTGGACATCTACAACCTCACGAAGTACACGCGCTCGAACCAGAACACGAACATCAACCAGCGGCCGCTGGTGAAGGTCGGCGACCAGATCGCCGCCGGCGACGTGGTCGCGGACGGCGCCTCGACCGACATGGGCGAACTGGCCTTGGGCCAGAACCTCCTCGTCGCGTTCATGCCGTGGAACGGCTACAACTTCGAGGATTCCATCCTCATCTCCGAGCGCGTCGTCGCCGACGACCGCTACACCTCGATCCACATCGAGGAGCTGGTGGTGGTCGCCCGCGACACCAAGCTGGGCCCCGAGGAGATCACACGCGACATCTCCAACCTCTCCGAGCGCATGCTCGCGAGGCTCGACGAGTCCGGGATCGTCTACATCGGCGCCGAGGTCGAGGCGGGCGACGTGCTCGTCGGCAAGGTGACGCCCAAGGGCGAGACGCAGCTCACCCCGGAGGAGAAGCTCCTTCGCGCGATTTTCGGCGAGAAGGCCTCCGACGTGAAGGACACGAGCCTGCGCGTGCCTTCCGGCATCTCCGGCTGCGTGATCGACGTGCAGGTGTTCACCCGCGAGGGCATCCAGCGCGACAAGCGCGCCCAGCAGATCATCGACGACCAGCTCAAGGACTACCGCAAGGACCTGAACGACCAGCTGCGGATCGTCGAGGACGACCTGTTCTCGCGCCTCGAGCGCATGCTCATCGGCAAGTCGGCGAAGGGCGGCCCCAAGAAGCTCGCCAAGGGCGCGAAGCTCACCAAGGCCTACCTCGGCGAGCTGGAGCGGCACGAGTGGTTCGACATCCGGCTGGCCGACGACGACGCGGCCACCCAGCTCGAGCAGCTGCGCGAGTCGCTCGACCTCACGCGCAAGGAGTTCGACCGCGCCTTCGAGGAGAAGAAGAAGAAGCTCACGCAGGGCGACGAGCTGCCCCCGGGCGTGCAGAAGATGGTGAAGGTCTACGTCGCCGTGAAGCGCCGCCTGCAGCCCGGCGACAAGATGGCCGGCCGCCACGGCAACAAGGGCGTCATCTCCAAGATCGTCCCCGTGGAGGACATGCCGTTCATGGCCGACGGCACCTCGGTGGACATCGTCCTGAACCCCCTGGGCGTGCCCTCGCGGATGAACGTGGGCCAGATCCTCGAGACCCACCTCGGGTGGGCGGCGAAGGGCCTGGGCCTCAAGATCGGCGAGATGCTGCGCGGGCAGGAGAGCGCCGCGAAGCTGCGCAAGTACCTCGACAAGATCTACAACTCGACCGGCAAGCGCGAGGAGATCTCCGCGTTCTCCGACGACGAGGTCCTCGAGCTCGCCCGCAACCTCTCCAAGGGCGTCCCCTTCGCGACCCCCGTCTTCGACGGCGCGACCGAAGCCGAGATCAAGGACATGCTGGAGCTCGCGGGGCTGCCGCGCAGCGGCCAGATCACCCTCTACGACGGCCGCACGGGCGACGCCTTCGACCGCCCCGTCACCGTCGGCTACATGCACATCCTCAAGCTGCACCACCTGGTGGACGACAAGATGCACGCGCGCTCGACCGGCCCGTACTCCCTCGTCACGCAGCAGCCGCTGGGCGGCAAGGCGCAGTTCGGCGGCCAGCGCTTCGGCGAGATGGAGGTGTGGGCGCTGGAGGCCTACGGCGCCGCCTACACGCTGCAGGAGATGCTCACCGTCAAGTCGGACGACACGCAGGGCCGCACCAAGGTCTACGAGAACATCGTGAAGGGCGAGCACAAGATCGAGGCGGGCATGCCCGAATCGTTCAACGTGCTGGTGAAGGAGATCCGCTCGCTGGCGATCGACATCGACCTCGAGCGCTACTGACCCGCAGGCATCCACACAGCGCGCCCACGCAGCGAACGCCCAGGAGAATTCGATGAAAGCATTGCTCGATCTGTTCAAGCAGGTCACCCAGGAAGAGGAATTCGACGCGATCCGGATCGGCCTCGCGTCCCCCGAGAAGATCCGTTCCTGGTCCTACGGCGAGGTGAAGAAGCCGGAGACCATCAACTACCGCACGTTCAAGCCCGAGCGCGACGGCCTCTTCTGCGCGAAGATCTTCGGCCCGACCAAGGACTACGAGTGCCTCTGCGGCAAGTACAAGCGCCTCAAGCACCGCGGCGTCATCTGCGAGAAGTGCGGGGTCGAGGTCACGCTCACGAAGGTCCGCCGCGAGCGTATGGGCCACATCGAGCTCGCGAGTCCCGTGGCGCATATCTGGTTCCTGAAGAGCCTGCCGTCGCGCCTCGGGATGGTGCTCGACATGACCCTTCGCGACATCGAGCGGGTGCTGTACTTCGAGGCCTACGTGGTCACCGACCCCGGCATGACGCCGCTGAACCGCTGCCAGCTCCTTTCCGAGGACGACTTCCTCGCCAAGGTGGAGGAGTACGGCGACGACTTCCACGCCTCGATGGGCGCGGAGGGCATTCGCGCGCTGCTGCGGGCGCTGGACGTCGGCCACGAGATCGAGACGCTGCGGCGCGAGCTCGCCGCGACGGGCTCCGAGACCAAGATCAAGAAGATCGCCAAGCGCCTCAAGGTGCTGGAGGCCTTCAACAAGTCCGGCATCAAGCCCGACTGGATGGTGATGGAGGTGCTGCCGGTGCTGCCGCCGGACCTGCGCCCCCTCGTGCCGCTCGACGGCGGGCGCTTCGCGACCTCCGACCTGAACGACCTCTACCGGCGCGTGATCAACCGCAACAACCGCCTCAAGCGCCTGCTGGAGCTCAAGGCCCCCGAGATCATCGTCCGCAACGAGAAGCGCATGCTCCAGGAGGCCGTCGACTCGCTCCTGGACAACGGCCGCCGCGGCAAGGCGATGACCGGCGCCAACAAGCGAGCCCTCAAGTCGCTCGCCGACATGATCAAGGGCAAGAGCGGCCGCTTCCGCCAGAACCTCCTCGGCAAGCGCGTGGACTACTCGGGCCGCTCGGTGATCGTGGTGGGCCCGACGCTCAAGCTCCACCAGTGCGGCCTGCCGAAACTCATGGCGCTCGAGCTCTTCAAGCCCTTCATCTTCCACAAGCTGGAGGTGATGGGGCTGGCGACCACCATCAAGGCCGCCAAGCGCATGGTGGAGAGCCAGGAGCCGGTGGTGTGGGACATCCTCGAGGACGTGATCCGCGAGCACCCGGTGCTGCTCAACCGCGCGCCGACGCTCCACCGCCTCGGCATCCAGGCCTTCGAGCCGGTGCTGATCGAGGGCAAGGCCATCCAGCTGCACCCGCTGGTCTGCGCCGCGTTCAACGCGGACTTCGACGGCGACCAGATGGCGGTTCACGTGCCCATCTCGCTCGAGGCGCAGATGGAGGCGAGGACGCTGATGCTCTCGTCGAACAACGTGCTGCACACCGCGCACGGGGAGCCCGTGATCGTGCCCTCCCAGGACATCGTGCTGGGCCTCTACTACGCCACCCGCGAGCGCGTGAACGCGCGGGGCGAGGGCTCGATGTTCTCCAACGTGGCCGAGGTGAGCCGCGCCTACGAGTCTGGCGGGGTGGAGCTGCACGCGAAGATCACGGTGCGCATCCGCGAGTTCCGCCGCGAGGAGTCCGGCGAGCTCACCGAGGTGACGCTGCGGCACGAGACGACCGTGGGCCGGGCGCTGCTCTCCGAGATCCTGCCGGCGGGCCTGCCGTTCACCGTGATCAACAAGCCGCTCAAGAAGAAGGAGATCTCGAAGCTCATCAACGAGGCCTTCCGGCGCGTCGGCATCCGCGAGACGGTGATCTTCGCCGACAAGCTCATGTACACGGGCTTCGGCTACGCCACGCGCGCTGGGCTCTCCATCTGCGTCGACGACCTCCTCATCCCGACGCAGAAGTCGACGATCATCGACGAGAGCGAGCGGGAGGTGAAGGAGATCGAGCGCCAGTACACCTCCGGCCTCGTGACGCAGGGCGAGCGCTACAACAAGGTCGTCGACATCTGGGGCCGCGCCGGCGACCAGATCGCCAAGGCCATGATGGAGCAGCTCGGCAGCGAGAAGACCGTCGACCGCAAGGGCAAGGAGGTCTCGCAGGAGTCCTTCAACGCCATCTACATGATGGCGGACTCCGGCGCCCGCGGCTCCGCCGCGCAGATCCGGCAGCTCGCCGGGATGCGCGGCCTGATGGCCAAGCCGGACGGCTCGATCATCGAGACCCCCATCACCGCGAACTTCCGCGAGGGGCTGAACGTCCTGCAGTACTTCATCTCGACCCACGGCGCGCGCAAGGGCCTCGCGGACACGGCGCTCAAGACCGCCAACTCCGGCTACCTCACCCGGCGCCTGGTCGACGTCACCCAGGACCTGGTGGTGATCGAGGACGACTGCGGCACGACCCAGGGCATGGCCATGAAGGCGCTCGTCGAGGGCGGCGAGGTGGTCGAGGCCCTGCGCGAGCGCATCCTCGGCCGCGTCACGGCGACCGACGTCGTGCACCCGGAATCGCAGCAGGTCGTCATCGCCGCCGGCACGCTCCTCGACGAGGCCTGCGTGGAGAGGATCGAGTCGCTCGGCGTCGACGAGGTGAAGGTGCGCACGCCGCTCACCTGCGACACCCGGTACGGGATCTGCGCGAAGTGCTACGGCCGCGACCTCGGCCGCGGCTCGCTCGTGAACGTCGGCGAGGCGGTCGGCGTCATCGCCGCCCAGTCGATCGGCGAGCCGGGCACCCAGCTCACGATGCGCACCTTCCACATCGGCGGCGCGGCCTCCCGCGCGGCGGTGGCGAGCGCCGTGGAAGCCAAGTCCAACGGCGTCGTGCGCTTCGCGCCGACGATGCGCTACGTCACCAACGCCCGCGACGAGCAGATCGCGATCTCGCGCAACGGCGAGATCATCATCGCCGACGACAACGGCCGCGAGCGCGAGCGGCACAAGGTGCCCTACGGCGCGACCCTCGCGGTCCGCGACGGGGCGAAGGCCAAGGCCGGCCACGTGCTCGCCACGTGGGACCCGCTGACCCGCCCCATCATCACGGAGTACGCCGGCGAGGTCCGCTTCGAGAACGTCGAGGAGGGGGTCACCGTCGCCAAGCAGATCGACGAGACCACGGGCCTGTCCAGCCTCGTCGTGATCGACCCGAAGCGCAAGGCGGGTGCGGCGGCCAAGGGGCTGCGCCCGGCCGTGAAGCTCCTGGGCGACAAGGGCAAGGAGGTGAAGCTCGCCGGCAGCGACACGCCGGTGAACTACACGTTCCAGATCGGCGCCATCATCACCGTGAAGAACGGCCAGCAGCTCGCCGTGGGCGACGTGCTCGCCCGCATCCCGCAGGAGTCGTCCAAGACCCGCGACATCACCGGGGGCCTGCCGCGCGTGGCCGAGCTCTTCGAGGCGAGGAGCCCGAAGGACGCCGGCCTCCTGGCCGAGATCACCGGGACGGTCTCCTTCGGCAAGGACACCAAGGGCAAGCAGCGCCTGATCATCACCGACTTCGACGGCGCCGCCCACGAGTACCTCATCCCGAAGGACAAGCACATCTCGGTGCACGACGGCCAGGTCGTCAACAAGGGCGAGATGATCGTCGACGGGCCGGCCGACCCTCACGACATCCTGCGCCTGCAGGGGATGGAGGCGCTCGCGCGCTACATCATCGACGAGGTGCAGGACGTCTACCGCCTCCAGGGCGTGAAGATCAACGACAAGCACATCGAGGTGATCGTCCGCCAGATGCTGCGGCGCGTGCAGATCGCCTCCCCCGGCGACACCCGCTTCATCACCGGGGAGCAGGTCGAGCGCGCCGAGGTGCTGGCGGAGAACGACCGGGTCCGGGCCGACGGGAAGACGGCCGCGACCTTCGACTACATGCTGCTCGGGATCACCAAGGCGTCACTGTCGACCGACTCCTTCATCTCGGCGGCCTCCTTCCAGGAGACCACCCGGGTGCTCACGGAGGCGGCCATCATGGGCAAGAAGGACGACCTGCGCGGCCTGAAGGAGAACGTGATCGTCGGCCGGCTCATCCCCGCGGGGACGGGCCTCGCCTACCACTCCACCCGCAAGAAGGACACCGACCCGCAGGCCGGCGCCGGGGGCTCGTTCGGCTTCTCCCTGGACGAGTCCGACGTCGGCAGCGAGCAGGTTGCTTGACGCGAATGGCCTAAACCCCTAAACTTGAGAGCTTTTTTCCGGCGCCCAAATCCGCGACAGGGCGCCGGAGTCGGGCTTCCGGGAGGGGGCCCGAACGACTACTGGACGAAAAAACATGCCCACGATCAATCAGTTGCTTCGCAAACCGCGCCAGAAGACCGTCACCAAGAGCAAGGTGCCGGCGCTGGGCGGCAGCCCCCAGAAGCGGGGGGTCTGCACGCGCGTGTACACCACGACCCCGAAGAAGCCGAACTCGGCCCTGCGGAAGGTGGCCAAGGTGCGGCTCACCAACGGCTACGAGGTGATCAGCTACATCGGCGGGGAGGGCCACAACCTCCAGGAGCACTCGGTCGTGCTGATCCGCGGCGGTCGCGTGAAGGACCTGCCGGGCGTGCGCTACCACATGGTCCGCGGCAGCCTCGACACCGCGGGCGTCAAGGACCGCAAGCAGTCGCGCTCCAAGTACGGCGCCAAGCGGCCGAAGGCCGCGTGACCTGACAGCCGGCCGAAGGCCGGCGTGACAGACATTTACCGAACGGATAGAGACCTATGCCCCGCCGCAGAGAAGTCCCGAAGCGCGAGATCCTCCCGGATCCCAAGTTCAAGAGCGAGGAAGTCGCCAAGTTCATCAACGTGCTGATGACGCGCGGCAAGAAGAGCGTGGCCGAGCGGATCATGTACGGGGCGCTCGACCAGATCCAGAAGAAGTCGGGCAAGGATCCCTTCGAGGTGTTCGGCGCGGCGATCAACAACGTGAAGCCGATGGTGGAGGTGAAGAGCCGCCGCGTCGGTGGCGCCAACTACCAGGTGCCGGTCGAGGTCCGCCCCATCCGACGCACCGCGCTCGCCATGCGCTGGCTGCGCGAGGCCGCCCGCAAGCGCGGCGAGAAGAGCATGGGCCAGCGCCTCGCCAACGAGCTGCTCGAGGCGGCCGAGGGCCGCGGCGGCGCGGTGAAGAAGCGCGAGGAAGTGCACCGCATGGCCGAGGCGAACAAGGCCTTCGCCCACTACCGCTTCTAGCGACCAGGAAACCCGCCGCGAGCCGCCACAAGGGGTTCGGCGGCATCGAGACAGAAAGCACACCGTGGCCCGCAAGACACCCATCGAACGCTACCGCAACATCGGGATCTCGGCGCACATCGACGCCGGCAAGACCACGACGACGGAGCGGATCCTCTTCTACACCGGCGTTTCGCACAAGCTGGGCGAGGTGCACGACGGCGCGGCCGTCATGGACTGGATGGAGCAGGAGCGCGAGCGCGGCATCACGATCACCTCGGCCGCCACGACCTGCTTCTGGAAGGGCATGGACGGCCAGTTCCCCGAGCACCGGGTGAACATCATCGACACCCCCGGCCACGTCGACTTCACGATCGAGGTCGAGCGCTCCATGCGCGTGCTGGACGGCGCCTGCATGGTGTACTGCGCCGTCGGCGGCGTGCAGCCGCAGTCGGAGACGGTGTGGCGGCAGGCCAACAAGTACGGCGTGCCCCGCCTCGCGTTCGTGAACAAGATGGACCGCACCGGCGCCAACTTCTTCAAGGTCCACGACCAGATGAAGGCGCGCCTCAAGGCGAACCCGGTTCCCATCCAGGTCCCCATCGGGGCCGAGGACGAGTTCGAGGGCGTGATCGACCTCATCCGCATGAAGGCGATCTACTGGGACGACTCGTCCCAGGGCATGAAGTTCGAGCTGCGCGACATCCCGGCCGGCCTCGCCGACACCGCGAAGCAGTGGCACGAGCGGATGGTCGAGAGCGCGGCCGAGGCCGACGAAACGCTCATGAACAAGTACCTGGATTCCGGGGGGCTCTCCATCGAGGAGATCAAGAAGGGCCTGCGCGCCCGCACCATCGCGGGCGAGATCGTGCCCATGATGTGCGGCTCGGCCTTCAAGAACAAGGGCGTTCAGGCCATGCTCGACGCCGTGATCGAGTTCCTGCCCGCGCCGACGGACATCCCGCCGGTCAAGGGCGAGCTGGAGAACGGCGGCGAGACCCAGCGCCGCGCCGCCGACGACGAGCCCTTCTCCGGGCTCGCGTTCAAGATCATGACGGACCCCTTCGTGGGCCAGCTGATCTTCTTCCGCGTCTACTCCGGCGTGGTCAATTCCGGCGACACGATCTTCAACCCGGTGAAGGGCAAGAAGGAGCGCCTCGGCCGCATCCTGCAGATGCACGCCAACCAGCGCGAGGAGATCAAGGAGGTGCGCGCGGGCGACATCGCCGCCGCCGTGGGCCTTCGCGAGGCGACCACGGGCGACACGCTCTGCCACCCGGACCACGTGATCGTCCTCGAGCGCATGGTGTTCCCGGAGCCGGTGATCTCGCAGGCGGTGGAACCCAAGACCAAGGCCGACCAGGAGAAGATGGGCATCGCCCTGAACCGCCTGGCCCAGGAAGACCCCTCCTTCCGCGTCCGCACGGACGAGGAGAGCGGCCAGACCATCATCGCCGGCATGGGCGAGCTGCACCTGGAGATCCTCGTCGACCGCATGCGGCGCGAGTTCGGCGTCGAGGCGAGCGTGGGCAAGCCCCAGGTCGCCTACCGCGAGACGATCAGGAAGCCCGTGAAGGACGTCGAGGGCAAGTTCATCAAGCAGTCCGGCGGCCGCGGCCAGTACGGCCACGTGGTGCTGAACCTCGAGCCGCAGGAACCCGGCAAGGGCTTCGAGTTCGTGGACGCGATCAAGGGGGGCGTGGTGCCCCGCGAGTACATCCCGGCGGTGGAGAAGGGCCTGCGCGAGACGCTGCCGGCGGGCGTGCTGGCCGGCTACCCGGTCGTGGTCGTGAAGGTGACGCTGCACTACGGCTCGTACCACGAGGTGGACTCCAACGAGAACGCCTTCAAGATGGCCGCCTCGATCGGCTTCAAGGAGGGCATGCGTCGGGCGAGCCCGGTGCTCCTCGAGCCGATGATGGCGGTCGAGGTCGAGACGCCCGAGGACTACGCCGGCAACGTCATGGGCGACCTCTCCTCGCGGCGCGGCATGGTGCAGGGAATGGACGACATGCCAGGCGGCGGCAAGGTGATCAAGGCCGAGGTCCCGCTCTCGGAGATGTTCGGCTACTCGACGAGCCTTCGCTCGGCGACCCAGGGCCGCGCCACCTACACCATGGAATTCAAGCACTACTCCGAGGCGCCGAAGAACGTCGCCGAAGCGATCATCAACCAGAAAGCTGCAGCCTGATATTCACGAGGAACCGAAATGGCAAAGGGCAAGTTTGAGCGGACGAAGCCGCACGTGAACGTGGGGACGATCGGCCACGTGGACCACGGGAAGACGACGCTGACGGCGGCGATCACCTCGGTGCTTTCGAAGAAGTTCGGG
>Ga0073899_10002483_pt1 | contig 16619 bp, 13 predicted proteins | sample KloWWTmetaKNB5Ph_FD_88975 | JGI IMG/M metagenome (GOLD analysis project Ga0073899, IMG submission 88975) | Active sludge microbial communities from Klosterneuburg, Austria, studying microevolution and ecology of nitrifiers - Klosterneuburg... | ecosystem: Engineered > WWTP > Aerobic digester >...
AGCACGAAGAGTGCGCCGTAAACGACCAGTGCACCGGCTGCGAAGTACCAGGGGTAGAGCTTCTTCTTGTTCACGATCACTTCCAGAAATCGGGGTGGGACCCTTCGACAAGCTCAGGGAACGTTAGCTGGGGGCTCAGGGAACGTTGGCTGAGCCTGACGAAGCCTCAACGATGGCTGAGCCTGACCAAACGTTGGCTGAGCCTGACCAAACGATGGCTGAGCCTGACCAAACGATGGCTGAGCCTGACGAAGCCTCCAAGGACCCTTCGGCAAGCTCAGGGAGCGTTGGCTGGGGGCTGAGGGAACGATGGCTGAGCCTGACGAAGCCTCACCAGCGACCCTTCGACAAGCTCAGGGAGCGTGGGGGGCCGCGCCCTTCGACAAGCTCAGGGAGCGTTGCCGGGCTCAGGGAGCGTTGGCTGGGCTCAGGGAGCGTTGCCGGGCGCAGGGAGCGTTGGGGTGGTGCCGGTGGCCGCGGAACCCAACACCCCGCGGCCACCGGCAGGGCCGATCACCAGTTGGCGTCCTTGGCGGCCGCGGCCTGGTCAGCCCTGCGCTCGTCGATGTTGGCGATCACTTCGTCGGCGTCCATGTCGCCGGTGAGGTAGGCAGCCAGGTCGGAGCCGAAGTCCATCCACTGCGGGTTCAGGTAAACGACCGCGTTCTGGTAGACGGTTGAGGTGCCCGGCTTGAAGGCCTTGATGGCCGCTTCCATGGCAGCCGGGTAGGTCGTCTTCAGCCCGCTGAACGGCAGTGCGTTGAAGGACGGCTCTTCGTCGATCATGTACTGCAGGTTCGCCGGCTCAGCGAGGAAGGCCAGGTACTTCTTGGCCGCGTCGGTGTTCTTGCTGCCGGAGTAGATGAACTTGGACGGGCCGCAGGGGGTCTCGGCGATGATCTGGTTGTCCAGGTAGGGCGCCGGGAAGATCCCGAAGTCGTCCTCGGTGTACTTCTTGCCCGCCGCGACGATGTCGGCGATCCGCCCCATCATGTTGGTGGTCATGGCGTAGTCGCCGGTGGCCATCTCGGCGGCCAGGTTCGCGTACTCGTTGGAGAAGGCGTCCTCACCCCAGTAACCGGCGTCGTAGACCTCCTTCATCTGCTCGATCATCTGCTTGAAGATCGGGGTCTCGGCGAAGGTGGCCTTGTTCGCGTTCAGGTTCGCCACCAGGTTCGCGTCCGACTTGTCGTAAGCGGCCGAGACGTCGAAGAAGTTCAGCTGGTGGTGCCAGCCGTCCTTCACGGGTTCGTAGATCGGCGTGATGTCGGCCTTCTTGATCGCCTCGGAGACCGCCTTGAACTCCGCGAAGTTCGTCGGCGGGGTCAGGTTGAGCTCAGCGAAGATCAACTTGTTGTAAATGTACGCGTAGCTGTCGGACTGGTCCCAGATGGTGATGCCGTAGACCTTGCCGTTGGCGCTCACCTGGTCCTTGACCGCTGCGTCGAAGGTCGAGACCCACGCCTGGTCGGTCAGATCGGTGCCGTTCTTCTCGATCTGCAGCTGCGAGACGATGTCGAACTTGCCCGACTGGTTCATGAAGATGTCGGCGGCCTCGCCGGAGTTCAGCTTGGTGGTGAGCAACGCCGGGTACTGGTCGGCGGGCACGATCTGGTAGTCGACCTTGATGCCGGTCGACTCCTCGAACTTCTTGGCCAACGCCAGTTCCGGGTCCTTGACCCAGTCCTGACTCGCCATCACCGAGATCGATCCGGTGGCGGCCGCGGGCGTGCTGGCTGCGGTGCCGGCGGCGGTTCCGGCGGGAGTGCTGGCTGCCGGCCCACCGGATGAGCATCCGGCGACCAGCAGTGCCGCGAGCAAAGCGGTCAGTGTCTTCTTCATCGTTCTACTCCTTGCCAGCTTCGATGCTGGTAGCTAGTGGTGAGTGGGCAGACCCGGCATCCGCACGGTGAAACGGTGAACCCATGTCGCTCTCCCTTGAGGATGGTTCGGTCCAGTGCCCAGGACCCTCCGACGCCTGATCGAGCTGGGCACTCCATCGATCCGGTGAGCCTGATCATACGTATTACACACTCGGTGTGCAATACGTATTAGGATAATCTCTGAAAAGATCCCGCAGAGCTGCTGGGGTACCTACCATGAGCATTGCCGGCACACCTAGGAGGAGCCATGGCCAAGCTGCCGACGAGTAACGACGTCGCCCGGCTGGCGGGTGTGTCCCAGACCACGGTCTCCTTCGTGATCAACCGGAGCCGGCCCGTCCCCGACGCCACCCGCGACCGCGTGCTGGCTGCGGCGGCGGAACTCGGCTACCAGCCGCATTCTGGTGCCCGAGCGTTGAAGAATCGGCGTTCGAAGCTGTTCGCGCTGGTGACTCCCCACCGTCCCGGACAGGACGCGGCCAGCCAGATGCGCTACATCGACGCCATCGCCCGGGCCTGCCGGCGCAGCGACTACGACGTGATGCTGGTGACGGCAGACGAAGGCACCGACGGCATCGTCCGGGTCGCCAGCACCGCCTTGTGCGACGCCGTGCTGGTCGGCGAGATCGAATCCAGCGAGCGCCGGATCGCGGCACTCTCCCAGATCCCGATCCCGGCGGTGATGATCGGCGTCCCGGACGAGCACGAGGGGCTCACCTGCGTCGACTTCGACTTCGAGGAGGCGGGTCGGCGCTGCACGTCCCTGCTGGCCGACGCCGGACATCGGCGGATCGGCGTGGTCTGCGAGACCAACCCGACCATTCTGGCCGCGAACTACACCCACCGCTTCGCCCGCGGCGTCGAAGAGTCGGTCGCCGAGCGCAACCTCGAATTGGTCTGGATCCCCGCCGAGGCCGGTGCGTTCGAAGCGGACAGCGCCGTGAAACAGGCGATCGCCGCCGACGCGCTCGGAATGATCGCCATGCCGCCCTACCCGCTCTCGGACCTGCTCCAGGCCATGGTCGCCAACGGGATCCAGCCGGGCGTGGATGCTTCGGCGATCGGGTTCACCGAGAAGGCCGACCTCGACAGCGCCCCGGTGGCGCCCACCTACCTCAGCATGAATCGAGAGGACGCGGCCAGCCTGATCGTGAAGCTGGCACTCGCCGCGGTCGAGCGGACGGCCACAGCGCCGCACGCCGTTCACCTGATCCCGCCCACCTTCGTGGCCGGGGAGAGCCTGATCGGCGCCCGCCACGATGCGTCCGAACCGCAGGCCGCCGTCCACTGAGCCGGACGCCACTCGCGGGTCACCGGCAACCCCAGGTCGCCGGATTCGCTCAGGCAAGCGCTCGTCGCACTACTCGGCTGCGGTGCTGCCATACCCCGTCCAGCCTGGGATGGTGCCGTCGACGTCCCACAGATCGAGCCACGAACCGGAACCCTCCCAGAGGAACACCTGACCCTTGATCAGGCGACTGTTGGCGTCCACGGAACGGATCGCGTCCAGCATTTCCGGCGTGAGCGGGTTCTGGGTCACGGCCCTCAGGTTGGCCGCGATCTGCGCCGGCTTGACCGAGAACGGGATGGCGACGTGGCCGCGCTGCGCGGCCCACTTCAGGCACACCTCGGCCGGATGGACGCCCAGCTCTTCGGCTGCGGCGACGATCACCGGGTGCTCCATGTCCGCGACGTCGCCGTCGAAGCGGTCCCGCTCGGGACGCCGGGGCGAACCCATCGGCGAGTAGCCGATGACCACCATCTGGTGGTCCAAGCTGTGCTGGTACAGCTCGCCCTGCTGGAACGCCGGGTGCAGTTCCAGCTCGTAGATCGCCGGCGCGATCCGGGCGTCCCGCAGCACCAGCCGCAACTTGGGAATGGTCATGTTGGACACACCCAGGTGGCGGACCAGCCCCGCGTCCACCAGTTCCTCCAGCGCGTGATACAGCGCCATGTACTCCGCGTGGATGTACGGACGCGAGCGCGGGTTTCGCGCGTCGGGGGCGGCGAACCGCTCGTGGGTGTTGGGAAACGGCCAGTGGATCAGCACCGCGTCCAGGTAGTCCAGGCGCAGGTCGGCCAGGCTCTTGCGGACGGAAGCGACCGCGTCCGCCGGGTCGTGGGCGTCGTTCCACACCTTGGAGATCACGAAGACCTCCTCGCGGGCCAGGCCGAGGTCGGTCATCGTCTCGGCCAGCACGGGACCGATCAGGTGCTCGTTGGCGTACACCGAGGCACAGTCGACCAGGCGGTAGCCGGTGCGCAGCGCGACCCCCACCGCCTGCGCGATCTCTTCGAGGCTGAACCGGTCGGAGCCGAAGGTGCCCAGCCCGATCGCCGGAATGGACGCGCCGGAGGCGAGGCGGAATGCCGGCACCAATGCCGGATCGATGGCGGTGATGTCGGTGGTCATGTCGCTCCTGGGACGGGTTTGGACGGCGGTGAGCTCAGCAGGGACGCGGTGAGCTCGCGGAGGACGCGGTAACGCTGGTAGCGCTCGGCGAGCTGATCGACCCGCCAGGGACGGGGCAGGTAGGTCGCGGCGATCCTGGTCATGTGAGCGCTCGCGGTCGGGTAGTCGGGGTAGAGGCCGGTGCCGACAGCCGCGATCATCGCGGCCCCCCGAGCGCCGACCTCCTCGGTGTCGGGTGTCTCCACCGCGCGGTCGAGCACGTCGGCGAAGAGCTGCAGCCAGGCCGGGCTGCGCAGCACCCCGCCGGCGACCCGTGCGGGCGCTCCGGCTGCCACGCCGGGCAGCCGCTCGATCAGCGTCCGGTGTTCGAAGACGATCCCCTCGTAGACGGCCCGCAGCACCTGGTTGGCACCCACGTCGGCGGTCAGGCCGAACACCGCAGCGGTGCGCAGCGGGTGCCGCGGGCTGCCGTAGAGATGGGGCAGGAAGGTGACCGCGTCACCGGCGGCCGATTCCTGGGCGAGCAGGCGCTCGTCGCACTGCGCGTAGAGGCTGGCGGCGCTCCGGCCGGCCGAGCCGACGAAGTTGCGGACGAACCAGTCGAAGTTGCTCATCGAGTTCGGACTGGACTCGACCAGCACCTGCAGGTCGTCGCGGTGCGACCCGAAGCTCTGGAACACGCTGCGGTCGGTCACGTGGGCGCTGCTCAGCGCCTGGTTGATGCTCCAGGTGCCGCCGATCACCGACAGCCCGCCGGCTTCGGTGACGCCGGAGCCGAGCAGGGCCGAGAGGTTGTCGGTGGCGCCTGCCACGACGGGGACGCCGATCGGCAGTCCGGTGGCCTCGGCCGCTTCCTTGGCCAGGACGCCGACGATCTGCGCCGGCTTGGCAACCCCGTCCTCGGGAAGGAGCTCGCCGACCTGGCCGAGCCCGATCGCCTCGAAGAGCTCGTAGGCCGGTCGTCCGACGAGGGGGTTGAACAGGCCGCCGGAGCCTAGGTCCGTCCGGTCGTTCCAACCGGAACCGGTCAGCCGCAACCGGAGAATGTCCTTGCAGGCGAGGATTCGGCGGGCCCGGTCGAGTGCGTCCGGGTCGTGGCGACGCACCCACTCCAGGAGCGGTAGCGGCTGGCCCGACCAGAAGGGCTGCAGGGTCGCGTCCCACATCAGGTCCTCAAGACCGGCCGCGCGCCACTCGCCGACGATGCCGGCGGCTCTGGAGTCGAGCGAGGCGATCCCGGGACGGGTGGGCCGTCCATCGGCGTCGACCATGAAGAGCCCGTTGCCGAAACCGGTGACGCCGATCCCGGCGACGGCTTCCGGGATGACCGCGGGGTGGCCGAGCACCTGACGGATCGACTGCACCGCCGAAGTCCAGATCGCCTCCGGGTCACGTTCGGCATGCCCTGGGGTGTCCGCCACGATCAGGCTTCGCGCCGAGGCTTCCGCGAGCAGGCGGCCCGAGGTGTCGAAGACCGCTGCCTTGGTCATGCTGCCGCCGATGTCGATCCCGAGAAGCTGCGGATCCATCATCGGCCTCCGGTTCCGTCCAGTCGGTGAACCGATCCCCGCAGCATCGCCGCTTCGACCGCCTCGGGGTCGACGCACCCCTGCCGCGTGCTGGTGGCATTGACCGCACCCGCCGCTGCCGCGTACAACACCGCGGTTGTGACATCGCGACCGGTGTGGATGGCGGCAACCAGGGCACCAAGGAAGGTGTCCCCCGATCCCACGCCGCTGACCGCAACGACGGGCGGCGGCGTCACCTGCGCGACCTCCGCCGCGGTGGCGAAGACCGCACCCGCTGCACCCATGGTGATGATCACCACCCCCTCGACCGTGGCCAACAACTCTCTCGCGGCGATGCCGGCGTCAGCCGCACTCTCGATCGGTCGCCCGAGGAGGGCAGCCACTTCGTGGTGGTTGACCTTCGCGCACCAGGGCTGCCCCTGCAGCAACGCCTGGAGTGCCCACCCGTGGCTGTCGATGAACACCGGCACGTCCCGCTCTCGCAGCGAGACCACCAGCTCGGTCAGCTGGCCGGCCTGGACGCCCGCGGGCATCGATCCGCTGATGCAGACCGGGGTGCCGGGTTGGCTGTGTAACCGGAGGCTCTCGGTGAGGGCACCCCAATCGGCCGCAGTGAGAGTGGGCCCCGACTCGTTGAGGATGGTGTCTGGGCTGCCGTCCGCGGCGACGACGGTGATGTTGGTGCGCGTCTCGCCGTCCACCCAGCGCCAGTCGCCCTTCAGGCCCTCGGCCGTGACCAGCCGGACGAAAGCCTGGCCCACCTCGCCGGCGACAGGGCCGACCTGGATCGCATCGAGCCCCAGCCTTACGATCGTGCGGGCGACCGTGGCCGCCTTTCCGCTGGCGGTGACGATGGTCTTGGTCGTCCGGTTGACCTCTCCGGGCGCGAACCGATCCACGATGCAGGTTCGCTCCACGGCGGGGTTGACGTTGAAGCAGACGATCGGCACCCGCTTAGGCTTCGTCGCGGAGAGCTTGGAGGAGGGCAGCCCGGTCACCGGGAGTCCTCACGATCCGCGGCAGCCGGGGCCACCAGGACCTCCAGTCCGAGTTGCTTGAGTCTGGTCAACACCTCGACATCGGCGTCGGCAGAGGTGATCAGCGTGTCGAACTCGCCGACACCATTGACCAGAACGCTGGCGACCTCCCCCAACTTGGAACCGGCGGCCAGCAGGACCGACCGGTCGCTGAGCCGTCGCATCTCCTCCTTGATGTCCGCCTCGGGCAGGTTGGTCGTGGTGACCCCATGCACCGGGTCGACCCCGTCGCAGCCGATGAAGGCGAGGTCGGCGTGGAATCGCCGCAGCCCTTCGATCACGCCCGACTGCACCAGCGAGTGCTGCATCGGACGCAGGACTCCGCCGGTCACGTAGACCTCGTTGCGGGGCATCGCCGGCTCCAGGCAGGCGGCCTGGCGCAGGCCGTTGGTGACGACCCTCAGGCCCGCGATCCCGTCGTCGTTCGCGATGCGTTCGGCGAGTGCGAGGGTGGTGGTGCCGACGTCGAGGACGATGGTCATCCCGGGCTCGAGGAGCGTAGCGGCCAGAGCGGCGATGGCGGCCTTCTGGGAGCCGTCGACTTCCCCGCGGTCATCATGGCTCGTCTCCAGGACGTGGCTGGCCGGCACCGCGCCACCGTGGACGCGGCGGAGCCGTCCGTGCTCCTCGAGAAAGCGCAGATCGGTGCGCACGGTCACCGAGGTGACCCCGAGCTCTGCACTCAGCTCCTTGGTGCTGACGTGCTCGTTGACCGACAGGCGATCCAGGATCGCCGTCCAGCGCTCTTGCGGCCGCATCGTGCCTCCTCCCCTACTTTCTATAACGAAAGTTGCGGCTTGTCAATAAGATAAGTTATCGTGAGGGAGTGCCAGCAGAACTCGCCTGGCTTTCGAAAGGGAAACCGATGGTGCACAACGGCACTCGGAAAGCACTGATCGTGCTCGACCACCTGTTCACCGAGGAGCTCGCCGAGCTCGCCGGCGGACCCCTGGTAGCGAACGGCTGGCAGGTCGACCGCGTGAACTGGGACGTGGCGTCCATCGAAGAACAGCGCGCGCAGGTGCGCCGCCTCGAGAACGAAGGGCCGGGCGACTCCGACACCATCGCCGCACTGGAGGCACCGCACGACTACGAGGTGATCATCACCCAGTTCGCGCCGATCTCAGCCCGCGCGATCGCGAACGGCACCAAGTTGCGGCTCATCGCCATCAATCGCGCCGGACTGCAGAATCTCGACACCGCGTCCGCGAGCGAGCACGGCGTAGAGATCTTCAGCGTTCCCGGACGGAACACGAACGCCGTCGCCGAGCACACCATCGGGCTGATGCTGGCCCACCTGCGGTTCATCGCGGTCGCCCACGCCGCCCTCAAGCACGGCGAGTGGATGGAGGACTTCCCCGCACCAGGCCCGCGCGAACTCGCCGAGGTGAGGGTCGGGATCGTCGGCTACGGCCACATCGGACGGCGCGTGCACGAACTCCTGCGCCCCTTCAAGCCCGAGGTCGAGATCTATGACCCTTTCGTCACCGACGGTCCGGCGGACGCCGAACTGGTGGCACTCGACGAGTTGCTGCAGAACTGCGACGTGGTGACGATCCATGTGCCGCTCAACGACCGCACCCGCAATCTGATCGGCGAGCGCGAACTCGCCCTGATGGCGCCGACAGCGATCATCGTCAACACCGCCCGCGCCGAGATCGTCGACCAGGCGGCGCTCCGTGCCGCGGTCACCGCGGGCACCATCGCAGGCGCAGCGCTGGACGTGTTCGACAGCGAGCCCCTCGCTCCCGCGGACCCGTTCGTGGTCTCGGATCGCACCACCATCACCCCACACCTAGCGGGCACGACCCGCCAAGCGTTCCGCCAGGGCCCTATCTGGATCGGCGAGAAGCTGCGATCCCTGGGCCAGAACGATGCCCCGAGCCTCGACGAGGGCTAGCAGTTGCGTCGAGGACTGGCCATTGAGCGGCAGTCCTCGACGAATGCGCTAGCCCTCAGCGGGAACGTGCGGTTGCTGGACGGGTTCCCGCTGATCCGACCTGTCCGGACGGGTTGTCTCGCGCAGTCGGCGGCCCTTCGTGACGGCCCGCTCGTTCCTCACGGGCCTCCTCAGGGACCGTTGTTGGAAGCTGCTCGTTCCTCACGGGCCTCCCCAGCTCAATACACCGAGTGAGCGCGGTCTCGACAGGCTCGACCAGCCGATCGGTGGATCAGGGCTCAGGGACCGTTGCGGCTAGCCGGTCGTCCCTCACGGGCCTCCTCAGTCCGAACGGGTGGTCGAGCCTGTCGAGACCCCGCCGTACGGTGGATCGAGGCTCAATGGTCGTGGTGTAGTCCCCGAGCCGGTCCGGCTGGTGCACGAGAACGAGAATTCGATCTTCTCCGCGCGGCGCGATGAGGCGGTCCTGCCTGGTGAGCCTGGGCGTCCGCATTCTGAGCGGGGGCGCGAAGTCGCTATGGGAAACGTTGGTTACAGTTTCCTAACCAAGCGGCTTGCGCCCTCTGGATTCCGCCTGTGGCGTGCTATCTTTCCCAAGCGCCTCATTGGGTGGCGAATTGCCTAGTTACCGTCCGGACGCCTGAGAAAGAAGGGCTGGATGCCTGAAGCCAGCGCGGTTGCCGCACGCGACGGTTCCGTCCAGCATGTCGCCGGCGCGCTCGCCGAGATTGCCGGCCGCACGCCGTGGCAGATCACCCGTGCACGCCTGGCGAAGGACAAGGTCACCATGGTCGCCATGGGGGCGGCGCTGTTCTTCATCGTGCTCGCGCTGCTCGCACCGGTGCTCACGCATTTCGGCCTGATTGACCCCTACGGCAACCACACCGAGTTGGTCGGCGGCCTCGGCTCGCTGCCGATCGGTCCGCTCGGCGGCGTCTCACCACAGCACTGGATGGGCGTCGAACCGGGCACTGGGCGCGACATCTTCTCCCGCGTCATCTCCGGACTCACCGTCTCACTGGTCGTGGCCACCTTGGCCGTGATGGTGTCGTTGATCCTCGGCACCATCATCGGCATCGTGTCGGGAACAGCGGGCGGACGCGTCGACTGGTTCTTCTCGCGCATCACCGACTTCGTGCTCAGCTTCCCGCAGACCCTGATGCTGATCGCGCTGTCGACCATCGTCATCGACATCCTGCAGGCCGCGCTGAACATGGATCGGACGATCCCGTCCATGATCTTCATGATCCTGGTGATGGGTTTCTTCGGCTGGCCGGTGTTCGCCCGCGTCATTCGCGGGCAAGTGCTCTCGCTGAAGGAACGCGAGTTCATCGAGGCCGCGCGTTCCCTGGGCGCCCGGCGCGGTCGCATCTACTTCAAGGAGCTGCTGCCCCACCTCTGGGCGCCGATCCTCGTCTACACCACGCTCGTCATGCCGCAGAACATCGCCACCGAGGCCGCGCTCGGCTTCCTCGGCGTCGGCATCCAGGCACCCACCCCGTCCTTCGGCTCGATCCTGAACGACTCCGTCCACTACGCCACGTCCGACCCGGCCTACTTCATCTTCCCGGGCGTCACGCTGTTCCTGGTCGTCTTGTCGTTCAACCTGCTCGGCGATGGTCTTCGGGACGCCCTGGACCCGAAGGCCGACCGGCAGTGAGCCCCACCACAGATTTCTCCCTAACAACGAACAAAGGAGAGCGCGAATGAAGCGCACACAAATAGTCGCCGGTGTGGCGACGACCCTGGCGTTGGGCTTGGCCCTCGCCGCCTGTGGGTCCAGCCCCACAGCCACCTCGACCGCTGGCGGCGCCACCTCTGGTGCGGCAGCGGGCGGAGCGGCCGGAGGCACCCTGAACATCCTGTCCGGCACCGCCACCGAGCACTGGGATCCGCAGCGCGTCTACGTGGGTGTGAACATCGAGTACGGCAACCGGATGTTCACCCGCACGCTGACCACCTTCGGTCCGGTCGCGAAGGACGGCGATCCCGCCACCCTGGTCGCGGACGCCGCCACCGACACCGGCACGGTCAGCTCCGACGGCAAGGAGTGGAAGTTCACCATCAAGGATGGGATCAAGTGGGAGGACGGCAAGGCCGTCACCTGCGAGGACTTCAAGTACGGCATCTCGCGCACCTTCGCCGTGGACGTGATCACCGGCGGCCCGAACTACGCGATCCAGTACCTCGACATCGCGAAGAACGATGATGGCTCGTCGAAGTACGCCGGCCCGTACAAGAAGACCGGCCAGGACCTGTACGACAAGGCCGTCACCTGCGACGGAAACACCATCACCTTCAAGATGGCCAACCCCGCCGGCGACTTCAACATGGCCGCCACGATGACCGCTTTCGGCGCTTTCCGTGCCGACAAGGACCAGGGCGAGAAGTCCAACTACGCGATCTTCTCCGATGGCCCCTACAAGCTCGAGGGCAGCTGGACCGCCAACAAGGGCGCCACCTTCGTCCGCAACGAGCACTGGGATCCGGCAACCGACGGCTTCCGCAAGGCCTACCCGGACAAGATCGTCTGGGACGAGTCCCTGACCCAGGAGACGATGTACGAGCGCCTCATCGCCGACCAGGGTGATGACAAGAACGCCATCGCCATGGACAACGCTCCGGTGACCGCAATGTCGAACGTGGCCAGCGCGGAAGGCCGTTACACGGTCGTGGCCTCGCCGTACACCCGCTACCTGGTGCCGAACTACAAGTCCAAGGTGTTCAGCAACGACAAGGCCCGCGAGGCTCTGGCCCTGGCCACCGACCGCAGCGCCTACGTCACCGCCGCTGGCGGCGACCAGGTCGTGAAGGCGACCAACTCGCTGATCAACCCGGCACTGCCGGCCTTCCCGAACACCCCGCTGCTGGCGGGCGACAAGGGTGACTCGGCCAAGGCCAAGGAGGCCCTGCAGGCCGCCGGTCTGACCCTGCCGGTCAAGATCAACGTCGCGTACCGCAAGAACGACACCCTCGACAAGGCGTTCGCCGGGTTGAAGGCCGGTTGGGACGCGGCTGGCTTCGAGACCAACCTGATCGGCATCCCGGCCGAGCAGTACTACGGCACCCTGCAGTCGCCGGAATCCGCCACCAAGTACGACGCGTACTGGGCCGGCTGGGGCGCTGACTTCCCGTCCGCCTCCACCGTGATCCCGCAGCTGCTGGATTCCCGCAGCCAGATCAGCGCCGGTGGCCCCGGTCAGGACTACGGCTACTTCGACAACGACGAGTTCAACGCCGGCATCGACAAGGCCTACGCCCTCACCGGTACCGAAGCCGACAAGGCCTGGGGCGCCCTCGACACCGAGGTCGTGACCAAGCTCTTCGGGGTCATCCCGCTGATCAACGACCAGTTCGTGTTCGCTCACGGCAGCAACGTCGAAGGCGCCGTCGTGAACACCACGTTCACCGGCTACTACGACATCGCGAACGTTTCGGTCAAGCACTGATCCAAGGACTTGGGGGGCGCCTTCTCGGCGCCCCCCAGGTTCCCACCTAGGAGCGCTGTGTTCTACTACATCCTCAGGCGACTGGCCTCGGCCGTGGCGATGATCGTGCTGATCACCGCCACCACCTTCGCCCTGTTTTTCGCCTCACCGATCGACCCCGCGCGCTACACCTGCGGGAAGAACTGCACTCCGACCATTCTCGAAGGCAACCGCAAAGCGTTGGGCCTCGACCAACCGGCCACGGTCCAGTACGCCAAGTTCATGTCCGGTCTGTTCGTGGGTCGTGACTTCCCCGACAACGAAGAGCTCCGGGCCAGCCATCCAGAGCAGATCGTGCACTGCCCCGCCCCTTGCCTGGGCTATTCGACCAACCAGCACCGCACCATCAACGAGATGGTGGCGGAAGGCTGGCCGATCTCGCTCTCGATCGCCATCGGAGCCTTCACCCTCTGGATGCTCATCGGCGTCGGTGGTGGCCTGATCGCTGCCCTGAACAAGGGCCGATGGCCCGACCGGACGATCGTCGGTTCGGCCCTGATCGGCTTCTCGCTACCCACCTTCTTCGTCGGCTTGGTGTTGTTGACCTTCCCAGCCATCAAATGGGGCTGGGTGCCCATTCCGGACTACGTCCCGTTCTTCGATAACCCTTGGGAATGGGCCCGGAACCTGATCCTGCCGTGGATCACCCTCGCCTTCTTCTTCGCTGCCAGCTACGTCCGGCTAACTCGGGCTTACATGATCGAGACCATGAGCGAGGACTACATCCGCACCGCGCGCGCCAAGGGCGTCGCCACCACGGCCGTGGTGCTGCGACACGGGCTGCGTGCGGCGCTCACCCCGATCGTCACCGCCGCTGGCCTCGACCTTGGCGGCCTGCTGGGTGGCGCGATCATCACAGAAAGCGTGTTCTCCTTGCATGGGCTCGGCTATCTGGCCGTCCGTTCGGTCACCAACATGGATCTGCCAACCATCGTGGCGATGGTGATGATCGTGTCGGCCTTCATCGTGCTGGCGAACATGATCGTCGACATCGCCTACAGCTTCATCGACCCGAGAGTGAAGCTCGCCTCATGAGCAGCAAGTTCCTTCGAGTCAAGGACCTGACCGTCCACTTCCCCACCGATGACGGTGTGGTGAAGGCCGTGGACGGTCTGACCTTCGACCTCGAGAAGGGAAAGACCCTCGGCATCGTGGGCGAATCCGGCTCGGGCAAGTCGGTGACCTCACTGGCGATCATGGGCCTGCATCGCGGCACCCGCGCCCGGTTGACCGGCGAGATCTGGCTGGACGACCAGGACCTGCTCAAGGTGTCCCATGAAGAGCTTCGCCGGCTGCGCGGACGCAAGATGGCGATGATCTTCCAGGACCCGCTCTCGGCGATGCACCCCTACTACACCGTCGGTACCCAGCTGGTGGAAGCCTTGCGGGTGCACGCGGACGTCTCCAAGAAGGCCGCCCGTACGACCGTGGTCGACATGCTTGCCCGGGTGGGCATTCCCAACCCGGACCGACGCTTCGACCAGTACCCGCACGAGTTCTCCGGCGGCATGCGGCAGCGCGCGATGATCGGCATGGCGCTGATCAACAACCCCGAGTTGCTGATCGCGGACGAACCGACGACCGCGCTCGACGTGACCGTGCAGGCGCAGATCCTCGACCTGATGCGTGACCTGCAGAAGGAATTCGGCTCGGCGATCATCATGATCACCCACGACCTCGGCGTGGTCGCCGAGATCGCCGATGACGTGCTGGTGATGTACGGCGGCAAGTGCGTCGAGTACGCCGAGGTCGACGGCGCCTTCCACCAGCCCGACCACCCCTACACCTGGGGACTGCTCACGTCCATGCCGCGACTCGACCGGGTCAAGTCCGAACGGCTCGTCCCGGTGGCCGGCAACCCGCCGTCCCTGATCAACATTCCGCCGGGCTGCGCCTTCAACCCGCGCTGCGCTTTCCGGGAGTTCTCGCCGTGCGCCTGCGACGAGGTGGTGCCCGCGCTCGTCGAGTCGTACCCGAAGCACGACTCGCGCTGCCACATCCCCGTCGTCACGCGCGCCGAACTCTTCGCCGACCGCATCGCCCCCAGGCTGTAGGAGTAGCCGTGAGCCTGCTTGAAGTCACCGACCTGAAGAAGCACTTCCCCACCTATCAGCAGAAGCTGATCCGAACCGAGGGCGATCCGGTCAAGGCCGTGGACGGGCTGACCCTGACCCTTGAGTCCGGCGAGACGCTCGGCCTGGTGGGCGAGTCGGGGTGTGGCAAGTCCACCGCCGGACGCACCATCCTGCGTCTCCTCGAACCCACCGGCGGCAAGATCGTGTTCGAGGGTGAGGACGTCACCCACGCCGAGGGTCAGGGCCTGCGCGACCTGCGCCGCGACATGCAGATGGTCTTCCAGGACCCGTACGGCTCGCTCAACCCCCGCCATCCGGTGGGCGCGATCATCGCCGCCCCCTTCGAGATCCAGCGGGTCAAGCCCGAGGGCGGCGTGAAGCGCGCCGTCCAGGAGTTGATGGAACGCGTCGGCCTGAACCCCGAGCACTACAACCGGTACCCCCACGAGTTCTCCGGTGGCCAGCGGCAGCGCATCGGCGTGGCCCGAGCCATCGCGTTGAAGCCCAAGCTGGTGGTCTGTGACGAGCCGGTCTCCGCGCTGGACGTCTCCATCCAGGCGCAGGTGATCAACCTGCTGGAGGACATCCAGGCCGAACAGAACCTTGCCTATGTGTTCATCGCCCACGACCTGTCCGTGGTGCGGCACATCTCCGACCGGGTGATGGTGATGTACCTCGGCCGCACCATGGAGGTGGCCGACCGCAACGCGCTCTACGAGAAGCCGCTGCACCCTTACACCCAGGCCCTACTCTCAGCCGTCCCCGTGCCCGAGCCCCGCCGCGACCGCGAGCGCATTCTGCTCAAGGGCGACCTGCCCAGCCCGCAGAACCCGCCGTCCGGCTGTGTGTTCCGCACCCGCTGCCCCTACGCCACCGACAAGTGCGCCGCTGAGATCCCTGCGCTGGTGGAACTTGAGATCGGCCACCAGGTCGCCTGCCACTATCCCGCCGTCCGGACGGTGCTGTAGCACCGGTCCCGGAGGCCTTGCTGCTTCAGGTAGCGCTTGCCGTAGACCGGGTCAGCGGGATGACGGTATGGTCAGGCCGCTCGCCGGGGGACAAGACCGGTGACCTCCGAAGAGGAGATCAGACCGCCCTGCTTGCTCAGCCACCAGGCGTAGCCGGTGGCGCCGAGCGCGATCACCAAGCCGAGTAGTCCGGCGGTCAGGGAACTGCCGCCGAGCACCGTCCAGCGATTCAGTGAGCCGTAAGTCACCGCCAGCAGCACCGCGTGGGCAACCGCGGACGCGAGCAATAGGGGCACCGCGACCCGGCGCCGGGAGAGCAGGAACAGCGCCCCGGCCACACCCGTGAACACCGCGATCGCCCAGACCGCCGCCGCGAGCCAACCGAGGTCAGTGAAGTAGTCGATCTGGCTACGGCCATAGCCCAGCTGCTTGAAATACCAGGCGTTACCGGTCAGGCTGAACACCGCCTCGACGAGTCCGGCAAGGCTCGCCAGCAGTGCCGCACCGCCGACGGCCCACAGATGCCAGGGGATCTCGGCTGGCGTTGCGCTCTCCTGGTCGAGAGCTCGCTCCGGAGCGGTCTCGAGATTGCTCGGTTCGGTCACCTTCTACCTCCAACGAATCGCGTCCAGCGTAGAGGGCGCGCTCCCCCAGTCGCAGCCGGCGCTCGTCCGAGGACAACTTCTTGTCCACCAGTCCCGATGATCAGTCGCTGATCTGGGTTTCGCGCCGCACTCGGGTGGAGATCGGCGCATTCCGATCAGTCGCGCGCAAGCACCGTGCAGCCGTCGGGCGCTAAGCGAACCCCGAGCGTGGCGGGGGTGCGTCCGTGCGCGGCGATGTCTGGAATCAGCACGCTGGCCGACTCGCCGGCGGGAAGTCGCACGCTCAGTTCAGTGCCGCCACGTCGGGGCTGGGAGTCGAGCACCTCGACTTGGGCGCCAATGGGGTCGGGCACCAGCCCGGACGGACCGACGGCAACGACCCCGTCCGGAGTGCCGGGCCACCCGAGCGCAACCGCCTGCTCGGGAGACAGGAACGGACCGTAGCCGAGGAAACTGGCCACCTCGCGTCCGGCGGGATGGCGCCAGAGCGTGGGCGGGTCGGCCAGCTGCAGCAGGTGCCCGTCCGAGAGGACGGCGATCCGATCGGCGATGGCGAAGGCTTCGTCCTGGTCGTGGGTGACGTAGAGCGCGGGCGTGCCGGTCGCGCGCAGGGTCGCGTCCAGTACCCCGACCAGGTGCTCCCGAAGCCCTCGATCGAGGGCGGAGAGCGGTTCGTCCAGGAGCAGCAGCTTCGGTTCCGCGGCCAGGGAGCGGGCCAGCG
>Ga0073899_10002487_pt1 | contig 16598 bp, 13 predicted proteins | sample KloWWTmetaKNB5Ph_FD_88975 | JGI IMG/M metagenome (GOLD analysis project Ga0073899, IMG submission 88975) | Active sludge microbial communities from Klosterneuburg, Austria, studying microevolution and ecology of nitrifiers - Klosterneuburg... | ecosystem: Engineered > WWTP > Aerobic digester >...
GAAGGAGGACGTGCAGTCGATCCACTACTTCGCCAACACCTCGCAGCTGTTCCTCTCCGACCTGATGGCCCGCGGCGGCAAGCTGCGCCCGCAGGACCAGATCATGCTGACGATCGAGTACGAGGACCCGGAGACCGGCACCGAGATGATCGAGGAGCGGGCCTTCACCCTCGGCGAGGTCAGCCAGGAGGACGCGTTCAACGTCCGCAAGGGGCGCCTGCTGATCGGCTGGGCCGACCGCCTGGCCCAGATGGCGACCCGCCCGATGCCGTCCGGGCGCGGGCTCCTGGCCGGCAGCTGGGACGACCCCGACGGCTGGCAGGCCTGCGACACCGGCCGCAGCGAGCTCGGCGAGCTCGCCCAGGGCCTCTCCGACCCGGAGACCGCGCGCGTGCTGTCGCTGTGGGACAAGTTCTGCTCGCGCTACGAGCGGCCGCGCAATCCGGTGCGCCGCGACCCGGTCGCGCCGGTCCAGGCCTGGCCGGGCGCGAGCGGCTGATTGGTGGTGCTCCGCGGCCGGGTCGCGGCGGGTCCGGCCCGCGGTCGCGGTCGCGGCTCAGGCGCGGCTCAGGCGGACGAGGTCGTTGTCGGTGATCCAGCCGACGACGGGCTCGTCGCGGCCGCCGGAGCGGGTGACGAACACGTCCTCGCGGGCGCGGCCCTGCTCGAGGGCGGCCTTGGCCTCGGCGAGGGTCGCGGACTCGCCGACGACGCCGAAGCTGGTGCGCAGCAGTTCGGCGTGGGCGGGCTCGGCGATCAGCTCGCCGAAGGTGAGGGCGTCGATCGGGCGCCGCTCGAGCGCGCACTGGCTGATGAAGGCGTTGATGGTGCTGAGGTGGACGATGAAGCGCAGGACCCCGCGCTCGCTGAAGATCGGGAGGCGCTGGCGGCTGCGCTTGCGCAGGAATTCGACGATCTCGCCGAGCGGGGTGGTGTCGCTGACCTTCATGGTGTCGATGCGGTCGACGGGGATCATCGAGTCGCGCACGCGCAGGATCTGGAGCTTCTCGGCGCCGCTCAGCTGCTGGGCCATCTCGGTGGCGTTGCGGGTCGCGGCGCTGAGGTTCTCGCGCGAGTAGTAGTAGGCGAGCACGGTGCCGACCCAGCTGGCGATCAGCGGCAGCACTGCGTTGAGCACGTCCTTGGCGGCCACGGCCTTGTTCTCCCCGGCGTGGTAGACGGCGAGGTAGATCAGCAGGGCCAGGAGCACGCCGGCGATGCCGATGACGAACATGGCGAGCCGGTCGGCGGTGTTTTTCTTCGGAGGGGCAGCCGCGGTGGCCATGGCCCCCCACGATCGAGGGAGCCGCGCGATCTGTCAAGATAATGGTCGCAGGACCGCGCCGAGCGCTGCCGCGCCCGCGATCAACCACGCGGCGTTGACCTTGAAGCGCAGCAGCAGCAGGGCGCTCAGCAGCGCGAGCGCGAGGGTCGGCGGGTCGATGATCGCGACCCGGCCGAGCTCCCAGGTGACGGCGAGCATCAGCGCGAGCGCGGCGACGTTCACCCCGTCGAGGAACGCGCCGGCGAGCGGCGAGCGCCGGAGGCGCGGCACCAGCCACGCGCTCAGGGCCACGAAGATGAAGGAGGGCAGGAAGATGCCGAGCGTGGCCACGACGGCGCCGGCGGGGCCTTCATGGCGGGCGCGAGCAGGCCCGCGATCGCCTGCACGACGATGGCGACGACCACGGGCTTGACGGCGTACAGCAGGCCCGCGACCTGCGGCAGCGCGCCGGAGCGCAGGTACGCCCAGGCGAACGCGGCGACGATCAGCGCGGCGGGCACGATGAAGCACAGCCCGGCGAGGACGAGGCCGCGCCACCGGCCGCGCAGGAAGCCGATGTGGATCGCCAGCTCGGTGGAGTTGGGCTCGGGCATCGGCCTTCAGCATGCGCGAGTGCCCGCCAGGGCTCAGCCGCCGCAGGTCGCGGAGGTCGGCTGGATGTGCGGACAGTGGGCGTCGGGGAGCGTGGTCGCAACGGTCAGGTGATAGAGGCGGCACGCGAAGGTGTCGCCGGCCACGTCGCCGGCGTCGTAGGGCTCGGTCATGTCGAAGGCCGCGCAGGCGGACTCGCAGGCGGCGGCGTCGGCGTAGGTGGTGGGGCAGGCGTCGAGGGCGACGGTGCAGAAGCCCTCGCAGTTGCCGCCGCAGATGTCGGCGCCGCCGGGGCCGGCGTGGGTGCAGTGCATCGCGGCGGAGGGGGCGTCCTTCGCCGCGACGCTGGCGTGGTAGATGCGACAGCCGAGGGTGTTGCCGGCGGTGTCGTCGGCGGTGCCGGCGGCGAAGGCCTTGCAGCTGCCCATGCAGGTGTCCATGCCGCTGTACTGGGCGTTGGGGCCGGTGCAGGCGGTGGTGACGGCGCCGCAGTAGCCGGCGCAGGTCTGATCGATCTCAGCGCCGGTGGTCGGCGCGGTGGCGGTGGTGGTGCCCGCGGAGGCCGCCTCGGTGTCGGTCTCGCCGCTGTCCGCGGGGCAGGCGGGTGCGAAGGCCAGGGCGAGGAGCGCGGCGACGATGGCGGTGCGGCTGCGGAGCATGGTGCGGACTATCAAGCGCGATCCTCGACCGGTCAAACGATTTGACGCGGGCGCTCGGGAGGCGCTCTGAGAGTTTGTCCCAATTGCCAGGGAGGCGCGATCGTGCGACTCGTAGCGCTGTGATCCCGCAAGGAGGCTCTGGCCCGGTCGAGCCGCGGGTCGAGGAGCTGAGCTCCGACGGGGCCGTTCGGCTCGAGCACCCCGCCGAGCTGCAGATCGACGAGTCGACGCGCGGGTTGACCTGGCGCTACATCTTCGCCCTGGCCACGATCGCGGTGCTGTCGATCGTCGTGCAATTGTTGGTGCAGCACTCGGTGTCGCTGGCGTTTCACGACGTGCACGTGGTCAATCGCGCGGGCCTGCAGCGCATGCTCAGCCAGCGGATCAGCAAGGCGGCGCTGCTGCTCGAGCGCGATCCGAGCGGGCCGGCGCGCGAGGAGCTGCGGCGAGCCTATGAGGCGTGGAGCCAGGGGCACCGCGGGCTGGGCCTCGGCGACGCGACGCTCGACCTGCCGGGCAACAACAGCGCCGAGGTCGGGCAGCTGTTAGCGCTGCTCGAGCCCGATTATCAGGTGATGGCGGCCGCGAGCCGGCTCCTGCTCGACCCGACGAGCGACCTGGCCAGCCGCCAGAACGCGCTGAGCCGATTGCTGGCGCACGAGGGGCGGTTTCTCGCGCAGATGGACGCGATCGTCGAGCGCTACGAATCCGAGTCGGAGGAGCGCACCCGGCAGCTGACGCGCGGGCAGGCCGGGCTGCTGGGATGGGTGCTGCTGGCGCTGTTGCTCGAGGGCCTGTTCGTGTTCTGGCCCGCGGTCCGACGCATCCGCGTGGTGCTCGAGGCGCTCGCGGCCCGCTCGCAGCAGAAGGCCGCGCTGCTGGCGGCGATCCCGGACCGCGTGGTGCTGTTCCGCCGCGACGGCGAGATCAGCCGCAATCTGGTGCAGCCGCAGAGCGAGGGGGCGCCGCCGCAGAGCCTCCGCCAGCTGGTGCCGCCGACGCTCGCGCCGATCGCCCGGCGCGCGGTGGAGACGACGATCGACACCGGCGCGGTCCAGCAATTCGACGGCGGCGGGGTCGGCCCGGAGAGCCAGCGCATCGAGCTGCGAATGGCCCGCTACGACACCGACACCGCGGTCGTGCTGGTCCGCGATGTCACCGAGCAGCGGCTGCTCGAGCGCCGGCTGCTCGACACGGCGGCCGAGGAGCAGCGAAGGATCGGGATCGAGCTGCACGACGGGATATGCCAGCAGCTGACGGGGATCCAGCTGTTCGTGCAGTCGCTGGAGACGCGGGCGCGGCGCGACGGCGAGGTCGCGGCGGAGCCGCTGCGCCAGCTGCAGGAGTTCATCGACCAGAGCGCCCAGGAGGCGCGGCGGCTGTCACATTCGATGTATCCGATGGTGATCGACGTATACAGGCTGTCGCGCGGATTGCCGCAGCTGTGCGCCGAGTTCTCGACGCAGTCGGGCGTCCGCTGCGAGTGCCAGGTGGAGATCGGCGCCCACACCCCGCCCGCCGATGCGCCGATCCACCTCTATCGCATCACTCAGGAGGCGCTGGCCAACGCAGTGCGCCACGCCAGGCCGAGCCGGGTCGATGTGGCCCTGGTGCAGGACGCGGATGCGCTGATCCTGACGATCAGCGACGACGGGATCGGCATCGACCCCGCGCACAGCAAGGGCGAGGGCATGGGCCTGCACACCATGCAGCACCGGGCTCAGGCGATCGGCGCCCGCCTCGAGATCGGCGCCCGCGCGACCGGCGGGACGGAGGTCCGCTGCATCTTGCCGACCCTTAGCCCGGCGCCGCCCGCCGAGAGCGCCTGAAGATCAGCCGTGCAAGCCGGCGAAGCGGCGCTCGAAGTAGCCGATGAAGTTGAAGATGACGGTGTGCTGGCTGTTCGCCAGCCCGGCCGCCGCGTCGTTGATCGCCTTGCCGCGGTAGAAGAACCCGCTCGGGGCGGTCGAATAGTCGTAGCGGTACTCGAGGCGGAGCATCAGCGCGTCGAAGAAGCGCAGGTCGTTGGTGAAGGTGCCGCCGAGCAGCCAGTTGTCCGGGTCCGGTGAGTTGAAGATCCTCCCGCCGCGGTCCCAGAAGAACTCGGGTCGGATCGCCATGCCCCACTGCACCTTCTCGCGGGCGAGGTTGCGCCAGCGCAGCGAGACCATGCCGTTGGCCCACTGCGCCAGCGGGCTGTCGGTCTTGAAGGTGAGCTGCTCGCGGCCGTAGTCGCCGACCAGCGCCAGGCCCCACTTCTCGCTGTTATAGACCACCTGGGTGTCGAGCAGCAGGCGCCAGGCCGCGGGCCGCAGGTCGGCGTCCTCGGGGCCGGCGTAGACGTTCTGGACCACTTGCAGGTCGGGCCGGGCGTTGAAGACGAAGTTGAGCAGGCCGACCGGGGCCTTGTTGTTGTCGCCCATGAAGCCGTAGGCGTTGGCGAGCCAGGCCCCGACGCCGAAGCGCTCACCGATCGGCTGATACACGCGAATGCCCATCAGGAAGAACGGCACCGAGGAGTAGCCCCAGGAGATCGAGGAGTGCCAGTTGTCCTTGGTCCAGAAGCTGCCGAAGTGGGTGGGGGCGACCATGAGGCCGGCGGCGAACTCGGTGCCGCGCTTGAGCCGGACGCCGCTGTTGGCCCTGCCGATGTGCTTGAAGGCCTCGGCCCCGGCGTAGCGGCCGTTGGCGCCGCCGGCGACCGGCTCCGCGGCGTACAGCGCGTCCGCGGCCGAGCCGGCCTGCAGCGCCAGCTCCATCATCCACGGCGACTTGATCGGGTCCCGGCGAATGTACGCGACCATCAGGTTCGGGTTGAACTCGCCGGTCCTCGAGGTCACCGCTGTGCCGCGAAAGATGTGATTGTCCGGGAAGTTGCTATTGATGACATACTGGGTGTCGATGAATCCGCCGACCACCCAGGGCCGCTGCTCGGGCTCCGCCGGCGCAGGCGTCGGTGCGGCCGGCTCGTCGGGGAGGGGCACGGCGCGCACGGTGCGGGTCGGCGGCTCCTCGTCGGGGAGGGGCTCGGCGCGCACGGTGCGGGTCGGCGGCTCCTCGTCGGGGGACGGCGCGGGCGCGGCGGCGGCGGGCGGCAGCTGCAATGAGAGCCATCCGGCGAGGAATATGGACATAGAACCACCTTGCGAGATAGGCCGGCGGCGCATAGGTGCGCCGCCGGTCGGATGACGAGGATATGCGAGGGGGACGGGGGTCTCAGGCGGGCAGCGCAGCGGCGGCCGGCGCAGCGGCGGCCGGCGCAGCGGCGGCGGCGCGGCTGCGCTCGTGCTGCTGGAGGAGCTCGACGATCGCGGCGTGACCGTGCCGACGGGCGTCGTCGATCGGCGTGCCGCCCCAGCGGTCCTTCGACGCGATCTTCACGCCCTGGTCGAGCAGGAGCTTGACGATCCGGAGGTGGCCCTCGGCGGCGGCGAGGTGGAGGGGCGTGCGGCGATCGTAGTCGGCGCCGTCGAGCTCGACGCCGCGGGCGACGAGGCGCTGGATCGCCTTGAGCTCGCCCATCGACGCCGCCCAGATCAACTCGTTGGTCAGGCCGGACTCGTTGTGCTCGGCCATCTCGGACGGGTCCGGCGGCGAGAACACCTGCCCCGAGCGCTGCGCCTTGTGAGCCTCGAGCAATTGGACGATCGCGTGATGCCCCTGCATGTAGGCGTCGTCGAGCGGGGTGGTGCCCCAGCGGTCGCGCGGGTCGATGTCGACGCCGCGGGCGATGAACCACTCGACCATCGCCAGCTGGCCCTCGGCGGCGGCGAGGTGGAGCGGGGTGCGGCCGTCGTAGTCGGCGCGGTCGATGCCGATGCCGCGCACGAGCAGGCGCTGGATCGCCCCGAGGTCGCCCTTGCTCGCCGCCCAGATCAGCTCATTGATGCTCTCGGCCTTGGCCTGGACCCGGCTGAGGCGCGGGTCCTTCTTCTCGGTGTTGCCGGTGAGGGTGTCGTAGTTGTGGAAGTTGAAGGTCGTCACCAGGCGGCGGCAGAACTCGATCCCGCGGACGCTGTTGCCGAGCTTGTCGAGGCGCGGCGACCAGGTGCAGATGCCCATGACGTTGGGGACGACGATCATCAGCGCCCCGGCGACGCCGCTCTTGGCCGGGAGGCCGATGCTGAACGAGAACTCGCCGGAATAGTCGTACATGCCGCACGAGTACATCAGCGACAGGCAGTTCTGGACGGTCCTGGTGTCGAACACCCGCTCGCCGCTGATCGGGCAGATGCCGCCGTTGGCGAGGGTCGCGGCGACCGTCGACATCTGCTCGGCGTTGACCTCGATCGAGCAGCACTGGAAGTAGAACTCGAGGGTCTCGAGCAGGTCGGTGTTCGCGGGGAAGGCCCGCTTCTCGCGCATGAAGTAGCCGAGCGCGAAGTTGCGGTCGGCGGTGGTGCGCTCGGACAGGAACACCGCGTTGTTGAACTTGGGCTTGACGCCGCCGGCGAGCCGCTGCCAGGTCTTCATCACCGCGTCGAAGCGGTCGGCGACGTTGGCCTCCTCCTTCGACTTGAGCAGCGCGACGCACATGATCGCCCCGGCGTTGATCATCGGGTTGTGCGGGCGGCCCTCGTGGTTCAGGGTGAGCTCGTTGAAGCCGCGTCCGCTGGGCTCGCGGCCGACGTGGTGGTGGACGACCTCGTCGCCGTGGCGCTCGAGGGCCATGCAATAGTTGATCGGCTTGGTGGTCGACTGGACGCTGAAGTCGACCTTGGAGTCGCCGAGCGCGAGGCGCTGGCCGTCCACGGTGCACAGGGCGACCCCGAATTGCTCGGGGTTGACGCGGGCGAGCTGGGGGATGTAGTCCGCGACCGCGCCGCTGCGGTTGGGGAGGGTCGACTCGTAGATGCCGCCGATGTCGCGGCAGAACTCGTCGAAGTCGCGGATCACCATGTTGCCCTGGAGGGCGCGCTCGGCGAGCAAGATGCTCGGCCGGATGATCTCGCAGAAGGTCCGGTAGTCGATCTTGTCGTCCGGGCCGATCCCGGCGAGCACGCGGCGGGTCTCGTTCAGCCGGTAATCGTCGAGCGAGAGGCCCTCGCGGGCGATCGCCTCCTCGAGGTCACGACGAAAGATATAGCTCTTGTTGTCGTTGTCGAGCGAGGTCAGGAGCCGCAGCTCGCGTCCGTCGCGCTCCGGGTCCTGGGGCTTGGAGGGGCGCGGCGCCGACTTGCCTGCGCCGGCCGGGTTGCTCTTGGTCGTGTTCGTGGTCTTGGTCATGGGGTGCCTCGCTGCTGCGAACGTCTAGGAGATGAGATAACCCTGCTCGCCGTGGCCCGCGTCGAGCCCCGCCTCTTCCTCCGCGGCGGAGACCCGGCAGCCGACGGTCGCGTCGATCACCCGGATGATCACGTAGGTGACGATCATCGAATATGCGACGGTGGCGACGATGCTGAGGGCCTGGATGCCGATGCTGGCGCGCTCGCCGTCGAGGCCGGGGGTGGTGAGGTCCTGCAGCCAGCCGACCTTGCCGCTGATGGCGGCCTCGGCGAACACGGCCGTGGCGAGGGCGCCCCAGATGCCGCCGACGCCGTGGATGCCGACGACGTCGAGGGAGTCGTCGTAGCCGAGGCGCTCGCGGACGAGCACGCCGAGGTTGCAGACGACGCCGGCGACCGCCCCGATGGCGAGGGCGCCGGTGATGCCGACGAAGCCGCTGGCCGGCGTGATCGCCACGAGGCCGGCGATGGCGCCCGAGGCGAAGCCGAGCGAGCTGGAGCGGCCGTGGCGGGCGCGCTCGAACATGGCCCAACAGACGGCCGAGGTCGCGGCGGCGATGTGGGTGACCACGAAGGCGTTGACCGCGAGGTGGTCGACGGCGAGCGCGCTGCCGGCGTTGAAGCCGAACCACCCGAACCACAGCAGGCCGGTGCCGAGCACGGTGAGGCCGAGGTTGTGGGGGCGCACGTTGTGCTGGTCGATGCGGCGGCCGAGCACGAGCACGACGACGAGCGCGGCGGCGGCGGAGTTGATATGGACGACGGTCCCGCCGGCGAGGTCGAGGGCCCCGAGGGAGAAGAGCCAGCCGTCCTTGGACCAGACCCAGTGGCAGACCGGCGTATAGACGAGGGCGGCCCAGGCGAGCGTGAAGATCACGTAGGCGCGAAACTTCATGCGCTCGGCGAAGGCGCCGCTGATCAGCGCCGGCGTGATGATCGCGAACATGAGCTGATAGATCATGAACACGCTCGACGGGATGCTCGTGCTGTACGGTCCGACCTGCTGGCCGACGCCCTCGAGCATGACGTGGTCGAGGCCGCCGACGAACGCGTTGCCGGGCCCGAACGCCAGCGAATAGCCGATCACGACCCACATGACCGTGATCAGGCTGATGGCGAAGAAGCTGTGCATCAGCGTCGAGAGCACGTTCTTCGAGCGCACCATGCCCGCGTAGAAGACCGCGAGGCCCGGCGTCATCAGCAGCGCGAGCGCCGCGCAAAGCAGCACCCAGGCGGTGTTGAGCCGATCGATCTCACCCTCCGCCGCCCACGCCATACCCGGAGACAGCGCCAATAACGCGGCCAGACCCCACATCGTTGTTCGTCGCACGTCGTGTACCCCCTCGAGCGCCCAAAATTTGTCCATACTCGATGCGCCGCGACCGCCGATAGACGGCGGTCGCGGCGTGACTCGCTGCCGGCTCACACGCCGAGGAACAGCATCTCGCGATATTTGGCCAGCGGCCAGCGCGAGTCGGCGACCAGCTCCTCGGCGCCGTCGACCGCCCGGCGCAGGGCCTCGCAGACGGGCACGAGCTCGTCGGCGATGACGTTCATGCCCCTGCCGATGTCGCTCTGCTCGTGGGCTTTGTGGCGCAGCTCGGCGATCTGCCGGCAGCCGGCGTCGAGCTGGTCGATCGTCCGCGCGAGCTGGCCGACGCGGCGGACCAGCGCCTCCGAGGCGACGTTGGCGGCCGCCAGCGCGGCGCTGGCGTCGCCGATGTCGACGAGCTGCGCCTCGCAGGCCGGCGACACGATGGTCCGGGCGAGCTCGGCGAGGGCCGCGGCCTCGATGTCGATCGTCTTGATGTACTTCTCGGCGTAGATGTAATAGCGCGAGTCGATCTCCTCCTGCGTGAATACGCCGAGGTCGACGAGGAACCGGGTCGCGTCATTGCGCTGCAGGGTCGCCAGCGCGGCCGGGGTGTTCTTGAGGATCGGCAGGCCGCGGCGCTTGGCCTCCTCGAGCAGCTCGGGGCCGTAGTTGTTGCCCTCGTAGCGGACGGCGCGGGTCTCGACGAACACCTCGCGGACCAGCTCGCGCACGGCGGCCTCGCGCTCCATGCGGTCGAACTTGGCGGCCAGGCGGTCGCGCAGGTCGCGGGCGGCCTCGGCGATGCCGGCGTTTAGCACGGTCATCGGCCACGCGGGGTTCTCGCTCGATCCGACCGCACGAAACTCGAACTTGTTGCCGGTGAAGGCGAAGGGGGTGGTGCGGTTGCGGTCGGTGAGGTCCTTGCGCGCGTAGATCGAGGCGGTGACCTTGATGTCCTCCTGCTGGACGGCGAGGGCGAAGTCGCCCGCTTCGATGTTGCGGACCAGGCGGTCCATGGCCTCACCGAGGTAGATGGTGAGGATCGGCGGCGGGGCCTCGTTGGCGCCGAGGCGGTGGTCGTTGCCCGCCGAGGCGATCGTGACGCGCATGACGTCGGCGTGACGATGCACGGTCATGAACACGGCGGCCAGCATGACCAGGAAGGGCAGGTTGGTGGCCGGGTCGTTGCCGGGCTCGAGCAGGTTCTCGCCGGCCTCGGTGCTGACGCTCCAGTTGTTGTGCTTGCCGGAGCCGTTGATCCCGGCGAAGGGCTTCTCGTGGAGGAGGCAGGCGAGGTTGTGGCGGTCGGCGACGCGCGCCAGGACGTCCATGGTGAGGACGTTATGGTCGCAGGCGACGTTGGCCTCCTCGAAGATCGGCGCCAGCTCGAACTGGGCGGGGGCGACCTCGCGGTGGCGGGTCTTGACCGGGATACCGAGGCGATTGAGCTCGTACTCGACGTCGGCGATGAAGGCCTGGATGCGGGCGGGGATCGGGCCGAAGTAGTGGTCCTCGAGCTGCTGGCCGCGCGGCGGCGGGGCACCGCACAGGCTGCGGCCCGCCATCACGATGTCGGGCCGGCTGGCGAGGAAGCCCTTGTCGATCAGGAAGTACTCCTGCTCGGTGCCGAGGGTGGCGAACACGCCCTTCACGGCGTCGCGGCCCGCGACCATGTTGAACAGCGGCGGCAGCTCGCGCGCGAGGGCGTCGAGGGCCCGCAGCAGCGGGGTCTTGGTGTCGAGCGCGTGACCGGCCCAGCTGACATATGCGCAGGGGATGCAGAGGGTCCGTGTCGCGCCGTCGGAGCGAATGAACATCGGGCTGCGCGGGTCCCACGCGGTGTAGCCGCGGGCGGTGTGGGTCGCCCGCAGGCCGCCGCTCGGGAAGGAGCTCGCGTCGGGCTCGCCCCACAGCAGCCGCGAGCCGGGGAACTGCTCGATCGGCGCCAGCCCCTGTCCGGGCTCGACGCCGCGGCTGAGGAAGGAGTCGTGCTTGTCGGCCGGGACGCCGGTCAGCGGGTGGAACCAGTGCGAATAGAACATCGCGCCGTTCTCGAGGGCCCAGCGCTTGACCTGCTCCGCCACGTGATTGGCGGTCTGCTTGGACATCGGCGTGCCCTGCAGGACGAACTGCTTGAAGGCCTCCGAGTCCTCGGCGTCCAGCCGGGTTGAGATCGTCTTCCAGCTCAGGGTCAGCTTGGCGAAATAGGAGCTGGTCGCCTCGCGTAGCGTCGCGTTCTCGCCGGCGGCCCTCGTGGCGACGTCACGGCTGTCGAGCGCGCCGACGCTGGCCTGCATTCTTGTGTGGGTGGATGAAATATTGGACACGTCCGTCAACCTCTCGGTGATTGCGCCTGATCGGTATCCGTCGAACCACATTGGTCCGATGAAACGCCTCGCGGCCCTGCCGTGGATCTACGCCGGATAGTCCGCGCCGCGGCCGTCAGGGACAATCCGGTGAACCCTCAAAGTTCGGTCGAGTTTCCCCGAGCGCTTATCAGGGTTTCTCTGACCCGTGCGGCGCGACGACGACCGGCGCAGACCAGCGCGTGACAGCCCGCGCAGGGGGTGGTACGAAACTTGCTCAGCGAGTGGTCTATCCATGACAGCCCCTCTCTCGAACACTGGCCATGGTTCAGACCCGCGTGCGCCGCAGGGCTCCACACGTCGACAGCGGATCTTCATCATCGATGATCACCCGATCGTCCGCTTCGGCATGGCTCAGTTGTTGGCCTGCGAGCCGGATCTCGAGGTCTGTGGCCAGGCCGAGGGCGGTCAGGGGGTGGCCGCGAGGCTGCGATCGGCGAGCCCCGACCTCGTGCTCCTGGACCTCTCGCTGAGCTCGGGGAGCGGCATCGACCTGCTGCACCAGTTGAAGGAGACATGGCCCGAGCTGCGCGTGCTGGTGGTCTCCACCCACGACGAGCGGCTCTACGGCGAGCGGGTGATCCGCGGGGGCGCCTGCGGCTATGTGATGAAGGCGGCTCCGCCTGAACAGTTTATGAACGCCGTTCGAAGGGCGCTGCAGGGCTCCATGGTGGTCAGCGAGACGCTCGCGGCGGTGCTGCTGTCCACGATCATTTCAGGGCCCCGGGAGCCGGCCTCGCCGCTCGCCGGGCTCAGCGACCGCGAGCTCGAGATCTTCGAGCTGATCGCCCGCGGCTCCGGCACCCGCGCGATCGCCGAGGCGCTGCACATCAGCGTCAAGACGGTCGAGAGCCACCAGTTCAACCTGCGAAGGAAGCTCGGCGCCGACTCGACCCACCACCTGCGCCACCTCGCGTATACGTGGGCGAACCTGCGCGGCGCCGACCCCCAGAGCGGACCTGTGACGAGCGCCTGAGCTCGCGTCGGCCACGCTGCCCACGCGAATGGACACCTCCGTCCATTCGCCATGATCGGGTGCTCGTCGGGAGGGCCGACGAGCGCCGAAATACATCGTTCAATGCCATGTCCAGGATCCTGGACGGCTGTGACTCCGATTGGACGCCGCGCGATGCTCGCGGCGCGGCGCGGCGACGCGAGTTCGCGGCGTCAGGCCGGGCCGGGGCCGAGCACGACGCCGTCGCGGCGGGGGTCGCCGACGCCGGTCAGGGCGCCGTCCGGGGCGCGGGCGACGGTGTGGCAGCCGCCGAAGAACATGTTGCGCTGGTCCCAGGCGATGACGCTGGGGAACCGCTCGGCGAGCATTGATCGACCGGCGCCGGGGAGGCCGCTCTCGAGGTTGATCTGGCCGGGCTCGACGTGGATTCGCGGGGCGGTGACCGCGGCCTCGGGGCTCATGCCGAAGTCGATCATATTGCTGACGACCTGAAGGATCGCGCTGCGGATGCGCTTCGAGCCGCCGCTGCCGGTGACGGCGAACCAGCCGTCGTCGCGGGTGATCGCGCTCGGGGCCATCATCGACGACAGGCGCTGGTCCTCGGGCCAGGCGTGCGGGCCGGAGAGGCAGACGTCGTCCTCGCCGAGCATGTTGTTGAGCATCATGCCGGTGCCGGGGACCAGCGCGCCGCAGCCCTCGCCGTTCGACAGGGTCACCGAGGCCGCGTTGCCGGCGGCGTCGATGACGCTGATGTGCGTGGTGCCGCGGTAGGCCGCGCGCGCCGCGGTGAGCTCGGCGGCGTGGCGCTGCAGCAGGTCGTCGGCGAGCAGCGCCTCGGTGGCGCCGTGAAGGGCCCGGACGTCGACGGTGCGGGCGAGCACGCTGGACAGCAGGCCGAGGTGCTCGGCGGAGCCGAAGGCGAGGCCGCCGAGCTCGAGGCGCGCGAGCAGGCCGAGGCCGAAGGCGATCAGGACGCCGCCGGCCGAGGGCGGCGGATTGGTGATCAGGGTGGCGTCGCGGTAGCGCAGCGTGAGCGGGGCGCGGCGTTCGACGCGGTAGGCGTGCAGGTCCGCGGCGGTGATGTGCCCGCCGGTGTCGCGGCACTGGGCGACGATCGCGGCGGCGACCTCACCCTCGTAGAACAGGCGCTCGCCGGCGCGTCCGAGGGCCTCGAGCACGGCGCCGAGCTCGGGGTTTCGCAGGCGGTCGCCCTGGCGCAGCGGGGCGCCCGAGGGCCCGCCGAACAGCGCGCGCGAGGCCGGCTCGGCGAGGTAGATCGGCGCGACGAGGGTCAGGAGGTAGGCCTGAAACGGCGTGATCTCGACGCCGTCGCGGGCGGCGGCGACGGCCGGGGCGAGGATCGTCGGCATCGGCGTGCGGCCGAGGTCGCGATGCACCGCGAACAGGCCGCGGACCAGGCCCGGCGTCGCGGCGGTGCCGAGGCCGATCTGAAACTCCTGCGAGGTCGTGCCCCAGTCGGTGACCACGGGCGCGGCCTGGGCCTCGGCGGCCGGTCGGCGTCGCCGCGGCGTGTGCACGAAGAAGTCGTAGACCTGCGCGGGCGCGTCGGCCGGGCGCGCCAGCATGAAGCCGCCGCCGCCGGTCGAGCACAGCACGGGCTCGGCGACGCAGGCGGCGGCGACGGCCGCGAGCGCGGCGTCGAAGGCGTTGCCGCCGGCGCGGAGGATCTCTGCGGCGGCGGCGGCGGTGACGGGGTGACCGGCGGCGACGCAGCCCCTGGCTTCGTGGATGGTGGACACCGGCGCGGAGCTTATCATCGCGGGCGGCGGGCTCGCCAAGGCTTGGCGAGCCGGGGCCGCGCCGCTATCCTCGCCCGCCATGACGGATGGGACCGGACGGACGGACAGCAGGGATCACCAGCAGCACGCGCACCCCGCGTCGCCGGCGGCGCGCAGCGAGGTGGTGCTCGGGGTGGTCGGTGGTTCGGGCCTCTACGAGATCGACGGACTGACGGCGGTCGAGGAGGTCGAGCTCGAGACGCCGTTCGGACGGCCCTCCGATCGTTACACGGTCGGCCTGCTGCCGCGGGACGGGCAGCCGCCGGTGCGCGCGGTGTTCCTGCCGCGGCACGGTCGCGGGCACCTGCTGCTGCCGACGGAGATCAACTATCGGGCCAACGTCCACGGCTTCAAGCAGCTCGGCGTGACGCACCTGCTCAGCGTCTCCGCGGTCGGCTCGCTGCGCGAGCACATCGCGCCGGGCCACGTCGTCGTGCCCGACCAGTTCATCGATCGCACGAGCCGGCGGATCGGCACGTTCTTCGGCGATGGTGTGGTAGCACACGTGCAGATGGGCGACCCCGTCGACGCCGGCCTGCGCGCGCGCCTGTTGGCGGCGGCCCGCAGCGAGGCCGCGACGGTCCACGACGGCGGGACCTGCGTGGTGATGGAGGGCCCGGCGTTCAGCAGCCGCGCCGAGTCCGAGATGTATCGCAGCTGGGGCGCCAGCGTGATCGGGATGACGGCGCTGCCGGAGGCCAAGCTGGCGCGCGAGGCGGAGATCGCCTACGCCCTGCTCGCGCTGAGCACCGATTACGACTGCTGGCACGTCAGCGAGGCCCAGGTCAGCGTCGAGGCGGTGATCGCGGTGCTCCACCAGAACGTCGCGCTGTCGCGGCGGATCGTGCGGGCCCTGGCGTCGGCGCTGCCGCGCAGCACCGCCGAGCTGCCCTACCCGCGGGCGCTCGAGCATGCCATCATCACCGCCCCCGAGAAGGTCCCGGCGGCCACTCGCGCCCGGCTGGACCTGATCCTCGGGCACGTGCTGGGCGCCTGAGTGGCTGTCCTTTTGACCCTGTCCTTTTGACCCTGTTCTTTTGACCCTGTCCTTTGAGTCCTGTCCGTATGAACAGCCAATCCCCGCAGCTCCTCGTGGTCGGTAGCGTCGCCATCGACTGGATCATCACCCCCCGCGCCGAGCGCAAGGAGAGCGTCGGCGGCTCGGCGACCTTCTTCGCGATGGCGGCCTCGTACCTGGCGCAGGTGCGGCTGGTCGGCGTCGTCGGCGGGGACTTCCCGCCGGCCGCGGTCGCGGACCTGCGCGCGGCGGGGGTCGACACCAGCGGCCTCGAGGTGATCGAGGACGGCAAGACCTTCCGCTGGAAGGGCCAGTACCACGACAACATGAATGACCGGACGACGCTCGAGACGCACCTCAACTGCTTCGAGCACTTCGCGCCCAAGCTGCCGCCGGCGTACCGCGGGAGCGAGTACCTGTTCCTGGCCAACATCCAGCCGCGGCTGCAGGAGCAGGTGTTCCTGCAGATGCAGCCGCCGCGCCTGGTCGGCCTCGACACCATGAACCTGTGGATCTCGATCGCCAACGACGACCTGCGGAGCGTGCTGCGGCACGTCGACGTGCTGACCCTCAACGACGAGGAGGCGCGGCAGCTGAGCGGCGAGCACAACCTCGTCAAGGCCGCGCGCGCGGTGCAGAAGCTCGGGCCGAAGAACCTGGTGATCAAGCGCGGCGAGAACGGGGCGCTGCTGTTCGACCGCGACGGCGAGATCTTCTCGGCGCCCGCGCTGCCGCTCGAGGAGGTCGTCGACCCGACCGGCGCCGGCGACAGCTTCGCGGGCGGCTTCATGGGCTATCTGGCCCGCCCCGGCGTCGAGCCGACCGGCGCCAGCCTGCGCACGGCGATGATCTACGGCTCGGTGATGGCCAGCTTCTGCGTCGAGGGCTTCAGCTACGACCGCCTGGTCGGCCTCGACGCCGCGACCATCCAGCGCCGCTTCGAGGCGTTCTCGGCGCTGACAAACTTCGAGCGCGCCAGCCTGCTCGACTGATCCGCGGAGCCGCCGGGGCCTGCTCAGTCGTCCTCGGTGCGCTCGAACACCAGGACGCTGGGCAGCTCGTCGCCGTCGCGCTTGCAGTTGAGGACATCGGCGTCGAGCGTGCAGCGCAGGACCATCTCGGCGGGCGCGAGTCGGGGCATCCGGGGGGCCCGCAGCGGACGCGAGGGGCCCGGCGCCTCGAGCGCGCCGCCGCTGGTGTCGGTGTCGTAGCCGCCGCTCGTGTCGGTGTCGTAGCCGGTCGGATCGGTGTCGTCGCCGATGCTGACGTAGCTGTCATAGCCGGTGGCCGTCGGCTCGGGTCCGCTGGCGTAGCCCTCGTCGCCGAACAGGTCGTGAACGACGTCGATGCGATAATTCGGCGCATCGCTGGCGTCGACGACGATC
>Ga0073899_10002489_pt1 | contig 16585 bp, 18 predicted proteins | sample KloWWTmetaKNB5Ph_FD_88975 | JGI IMG/M metagenome (GOLD analysis project Ga0073899, IMG submission 88975) | Active sludge microbial communities from Klosterneuburg, Austria, studying microevolution and ecology of nitrifiers - Klosterneuburg... | ecosystem: Engineered > WWTP > Aerobic digester >...
CATCACGGCCATCGGTGCCGATGTCTACTGCCAGGGCAGCAAGAGCATCGGTTCGGTGCTGGTGCGCCGCATGAAGCTGGCCGGCGCCTGAGCGCGGCTGCGGGTTCACCCTGTCTTCGCCGGCCGCGCGGCGCCGTTGAGCAACGGGCCGTCGAACGGCACCTTCCCGGGGCCGGTGATCTGCGCCAAAGCGGGTAAACCCGCCCGAGTGGGGATAGCGCCGACTTCTAGAATCCCGCGGTTCGATTTCCACCCCCATCACTGTTTTGCACAGGAGAGTTCCATGGAGCGTCGTTCCTTCGTTCAAGGTGCCGGCCTGGCCGGCATTCTGGCTGCCGGCATGGCGCCGGCCGTCGTGCATGCGCAAGCCAATATCCGCTGGCGCCTGGCCTCGAGTTTTCCGAAGTCGCTCGACACGATCTACGGCGCGGCCGACGTCTTCTCGAAGCTGGTCAGTTCGATGTCCGGCGGCAAATTCCAGATCACGGTGGCCACGCCGGGCGAAATCGTGCCGGCCTTCGGCGTGCTCGACGCGGTGCAGGCGGCCACGGTCGAGATGGCGCATACCGCGCCGTACTACTTCTTCGGCAAGGACCCGACCTTCGCGCTGGGCTGCGCCATCCCGTTCGGCCTGAACTCGCGCCAGATGACGGCCTGGATGTTCGACGGCAACGGCCTGAAGCTGACGCGCGAGTTCTACGCCAATTTCAATATCGTCAACTTCCCTGGCGGCAATACCGGCGCCCAGATGGGCGGCTGGTGGCGCAAGGAAATCAAGTCGCTGGCCGACCTGAAGGGCCAGAAGTTCCGCACCGGCGGCTTCGGTGGCGTGATCATGGGCCGCATCGGCGCCATCCCGCAGAACATTCCCGGTGGCGAGATCTACCAGTCGCTGGAAAAGGGCACCATCGACTCCGCCGAGTGGATCGGCCCCTACGACGACGAGAAGCTCGGCTTCAACAAGGTGGCACCGTTCTACGCCTACCCCGGTTTCTGGGAAGGCGGCCCGCAACTCGACTTCTACGTCAACACCAAGGCCTACGAAGGCCTGTCGGCCGACTACAAGGCCATCCTCGAGGCCGCCACCGCCTACGCCCACGTCGAGATGCAGGCCCGCTACGACGCGCGCAACCCGGCGGCGCTGAAGAGACTGGTGGCCAGCGGCACCAAGCTGTTCCGCTTCCCGAAGGACGTCATGGACGCCGCCTTCAAGGAGGCGATGGCCGAGTACGCCGATCTGAGCGCCAAGAACCCGGCCTGGAAGAAGATCTACGAGGACTACTCGGCCTTCCGCCGCGACCAGAACCTGTGGTTCCGCTTCACCGAATCGGGCTTCGACGACTTCATGCAGCAGCAGAAGCTGTAAGCGGCTCCGGCGCCACCCGGCGCCGGACCGTTCGGACCGACCAAAAAAATGGGCCCCGCGATGCGGGGCCCGAATTTTTCGCCGGCGCGCCCGACGCGCGCCGGCCGGTCTACTTCTTCTCTTCCTTCACCGCGTCGAGCAGGCCCTTCATCGGGTCGTCCTCGTTCTGGCCCCCCGGCGCCGAGGCGCCGGGCGCTGCGCCCGGCTCGCCCTTCAGGTCGTCCGCCTGCAATTGCTCGAAGGCCGCGTCGGCGTCGATGGCGGGTCCCTCCGACTCCAGACCGCCCGCGACGAGGCTCGGGAAGGCCACCACCGCCGCCACCATGATGACCTGCAGGACGATGAAAGCGATCGATCCCTTGTAGATCTGGGTCGTGGTCACCGCCGGGATGCGCTCTTTCGTGATGCGGTCGTTGTAGTCTTCCTTCGCGGCCACGCTGCGCAGGTAGAACAGCGCGAAGCCGAAAGGCGGCGTCAGGAACGAGGTCTGCAGGTTCATCGCGATGATGACGCCGAACCAGACCATCACCATTTGCGGCGCCATGCCGGGCACCAGCTCCGGCAGGATCTTTTCGGCCACCGGCGCCAGGATCGGAATGACGATGAAGGCGATCTCGAAGAAGTCGATGAACATGCCCAGGATGAAGACCAGGATGTTGACGACGATGAGGAAGCCCATCGCGCCGCCGGGCAGCTTGTCGAACAGGTGCTCGACCCAGATGTGGCCGTCGGCAGCGTTGAAGGTGAAGCTGAAGACGGTGGAGCCGATCAGGATGAAGATCACGAAGGTCGCCAGCTTGGCCGTGCTGTCCAGCGCCTGCTTCATCAGCTTCATGCTCAGCTGCCGGCGGGCGGAGGCCATGATGAGCGCGCCCACGGCGCCCATCGCGCCGCCCTCGGTGGGCGTGGCCACACCCAGGAAGATGGTGCCCAGCACCAGGAAGATCAGCACCAGCGGCGGGATCAGCACGAAGGTGACCTGCTGCGCCAGCCGGGACAGCAGGCCGGCCTTCAGCACCCGGTCGGCAATCGCCAGCACCAGCGCCAGCAGCGAGGCCACCGTCATCGACAGGATGAAGATCTCGTCGGCGGCGGCCGGTGTGGTGCGGCCGGTCCAGGCGCTGATCATCTGGCTGTGCACCTGCGACCAGGCCCAGCCGGCAGCACCGCAGATCAGGAACAGCACGAGCAGCGACTTGTGGCCGCTGGCGCCATTGCTCTCGCGGTAGATGCGTGCTTCGGCCGGCAGGGCCGGCACCCAGGACGGCTTGACGATGGCCACCGCGGCGACGAACAGCAGGTAGACGCCGACCAGCATCAGGCCCGGCACCAAGGCGCCGGCATACATGTCGCCGACCGAGCGGCCGAGCTGGTCGGCCAGCACGATGAGCACCAGCGAAGGCGGGATGGCCTGCGCCAGCGTGCCGCTGGCGGTGATGGTGCCGGTGGCGATGGTGCGGTTGTAGCCGTAGCGCAGCATGATGGGCAGCGAGATCAGGCCCATCGAGATGACGGCTGCCGCCACCACGCCGGTGGTGGCGGCCAGCAGCGCGCCGACCAGGATCACCGCCACCGCCAGCCCGCCGCGCAGCGGGCCGAAGACCTGGCCCACGGTTTCGAGCAGGTCCTCGGCCATGCCCGAGCGTTCGAGGATGATGCCCATGAAGGTGAAGAACGGGATCGCCAGCAGCGTGTCGTTCTGCATGATGCCGAACACGCGCAAGGGCAGGGCGCTGAACATGTTGGACGGGAACAGCCCGACCTCCATGCCGATGAAACCCATGAAGAGTCCGGTGGCCGCCAGCCCGAAGGCCACCGGAATGCCGGTGAGGAGAAAGCAGAACAGGCCCGCGAACATCAGCGGCACGAAGTTCTGTGCGATGAAGGCGGTCATGACTTGCTTTCCCGTGCCTGCGCCTGAGCCAGCGTCTTGGCCTCGGCCTCGGCGGCCAGTTCCTCGATCAGCAGCGCCTCGGCGGATTTCTCTTCAACGACCGAGAACGGTTCTTTGCGCGCACCGGCCAGGAACGCCAGGCGCTTGATGAGTTCGGAGACGCTCTGCAGCATCAGGATCAGGAAGCCCAGCGGAATCAGCAGCATCACCGGCCAGCGGATCAGGCCGCCGGCATTCGAGCTCATCTCACCCGAGACCCAGGCGCGCTCGAAAACCGGCCAGCCGAGGTTGATGAGGATCAGGCACAGCGGAATCACGAAGACCACGATGCCCACCGCGTCGATGAGGGCGTTGGTGCGCTTGGACAGCTTGCTCGAGATGAAGTCGATGCGCACATGCGCATTGCGCAGGAAGACGTAGCCCGAACCCAGCATGAACACCGCCGCGAACAGGTACCACTGGATCTCGAGATAGGCGTTGGAACCGATGTCGAAGGCCTTGCGCATGATGGCGTTGCCGGCGCTGATGACCACGGCGGCGAGGATCAGCCACATGACGAGCTTGCCAATGGCCTCGTTGAGCGCGTCGATGGCGCCGGACAGTTTGAGCAGGGCTTGCAACGCGGGTCTCCTCGGCCGACGGTCACGGCGCGATTCTAGGCAGAGCCGTGCGGTCGCGAGACGGTGTTTCCCGCCGCGCCGACTAGGGCAGACCCTGAAGCGGGTCGGGCCCTCAGATCGACTGCGCCAGCGCGAACAGCCGCGCCGAGCGCGCGCCCGAGCGGCAGAACATCAGCAGTGGTCGCGGCAGTTCGTGCAGCAGCTGCGCCATCGCGGCCGCCTGCTCCGGCGACTGGTAGGCGCCGCTCACCGGCAGGAAGCGGTATTCCAGGCCGGCGGCCAGCGCCGCGGCCTCGATCTGCGCGTTGGTGGGCTGGGCCGGGCCTTCCTCGAAATCGGGCCGGTTGTTCACGACCGCGCGAAAGCCGGCACGCGCCGCCTCGGCCATGGCCGCGGGCGTGAGCTGCGGCGCCACGCACACGTCGTCGGCAATGGCGCGCAGGGGCAGGGCGTGGGCGTGATGCATGGCGCGCGGCTTACTTCGACAAGGCCTGCTTCACCGCCGCCGATACCGCCGCCATCTCGGCCTTACCGGCGAGCCTGGCCTTGGCCGCGGCCATGACGCGACCCATGTCGCCGGGGCCGGCGGCGCCCAGTTCGGCGACCAGGGCCACCACTTCGGCGGCGACCTCGTCGGCGCCCAGGCGCTGCGGCAGGTAGGTCTGCAACACCTGGATCTCGGCGCTTTCCTTGTCGGCCAGGTCGGTGCGCCCGCCTTGCTGGTAGGCAGTGACGGAGTCCTTGCGCTGCTTGATGAGCTTGTCCACCAGGCCGACCACGGCGGTGTCGTCGAGCTCGATGCGCTCGTCCACCTCGCGCTGCTTGCAGGCCGCCAGCAGCATGCGGATGACCGAGAGGCGCTCGCTGTCGCGCGCTCGCATGGCGGACTTCATGTCTTCGGTGATGCGGTCCTTGAGGGGGCTCATGTCGATGCCTCGCCGGGATAACCAATAAAAGAAGCCCGCCGCGGCATGCCGCGCGGGCTGCAGGGTGGCGGTTGACCGCCGGTCAGTACAGCTTCTTGGGCAGCTGCATGCTGCGCACGCGCTTGAAGTGGCGCTTCACTGCGGCGGCCTTCTTGCGCTTTCGCTCGGCAGTGGGCTTTTCATAGAACTCCCGAGCGCGCAACTCGGTCAGCAGGCCGATCTTTTCAATGGTGCGCTTGAAGCGGCGCAGGGCCACGTCGAAAGGCTCGTTCTCTTTGACACGGATGGTGGTCATGTACTCGCAAATCCTGCAGAAGGCGCGCTCGAAGGTCCGCGGTTTTCTTGGCCGGCACGCTGGGCCGGTGACGCGGAGTCGGTGCGCTGGTGGGCCAGCAAAGCCGCAAATTATAGACCGTGCCGCGCTCGTTGCGCCAGTGCGGCGGATCTGCAGCGGCTGTACGGCGGATATCGGCAGGAACGGGGCGCCACGGTGCAGGCGCCGGGCGCATTGGCGCGGCCGATCGCTGCGCCGGCCCGCGACGGGATCAAACTAGGGGAGAGAATGCCGAAGAAGCTTGATCTGAGGGCGAGGTCACACCAAGATGGGGTGATCCTTCGCCGCGCCTGCCTCGAAACCGACTGCGAACGCTGCCCGCTCTCGCGCCAGAAATGACCACCATGCCCGAACTGCCGATCGGCACGCCGCTCACCGAACCCGGATTGCGGCTTTTGCTGGGCGGCTTGATGCCGGAATTGCTGTCGCGCCGCGGCGACTTGCTCGCCGTGCAGGACGCAGCCGACGGTCGCTATGTTTGCGTGAACCCGGCCATGGCGGCGTTTCTGCGCCGTCCACCGACCGAAGTGCCGGGGTGCAGCGGCGCCGAACTGTTCGACGCACCGCTGGCGACCGCGCTTCGAGCTGCCGAACAAACGGCGCTGACGCATGGCGCGCCGCTGGCCAGCGAACACCGCTTCGAATGGGGCGGCGTGCGGCGCGAATTCTCTGTGCTCCGCATGCTGAGTGTGGCCGACGAAGCCGGGCGCCGCTGGTTGTGCAGCGTCTGGACCGACCTGGCGCCCGAGTTGCAGCGCGAGGCGCAACTGCGCGCCGCGCTGGAACAGATCGAGCAGCAGCAGCAAGCCAACGACCTGCTGCGGCGTGAAATCGCCGACCAGGCGCTGCGCGATCCTGCCTCGGGCCTGTACCATCGCGCCCACTTCGAAGACCAGTTGCGCCGCGAGGTCGATCTCTCCACCCGCGAGCACCGCGAATTCGCCATCGTCTTCATCGAACTCGACCCGCCCGGGGAGAAGGTGCTGGCGCTGGGGGCCGATGGCGAACGCTGTCTGCTCGAGGCGATGGGCCGGCTGTTGCGCAGCGGCACACGCGCAATGGACGCGTCCTGCCGCTACGACGACCGGCGCTTCGCCGTGCTCCTGTCGGGCGTGGGCCTGGCCACCGCGCATTCGCGCATGGAGGGCGTGCGCCGCAAGTGCGCGACGCAGATCGTGGTGCACGACGGGCAGGAACTGGGCTTCACCGTGGCCATGGGCGTGGCCAGTTTTCCGCACACGGCGCACACCCAGGACAGCCTGGTGCAGGCCTGCGAGGCCGCGCTGGCCGAGGCGCAGCGCCGCGGTGGCAACCACGTCACGCTGGCGGCGATCCGCTTCGAGGCGAACTGAGCGTGCCGACGCCAGCGCATGCCGGCAAGGTCTTCAACCGGACCAGGCCTTGTGCAGCATCGTGGCGGCCAGGCCGAGCAGCATCACCGCGAACAGGCGCTTGAGTTGCCGCACGTCGATGCGCTGCGCCGTGCGCGCGCCCAGCGGGGCCAGGCTGATGCTGGCCAAGGCCACCACGGCCAGCGCCGGCAGGTAGAAGTAGCCCACGGCGCCGGGTAGCGCGGCGGGCAACCGCCAGCCGCTGATGGCATAGCCCACGGTGCTGGCCACGGCGATGGGGAATCCCAGCGCCGCGCTGGTGCCCACCGCCTGGCGCACCGGCACGTTGCACCAGGTCATGAACGGCACCGACAGAAACGCACCGCCGGCGCCGAGCAACCCTGACGCGAAGCCGATGCCGGCGCCCACCGCGGTCTGGCCCGCGCGGCCGGGCAGTTGTCGGCCCGGGCGCGGCGGGCGGTCGCGCAGCATGCGCAGCGCCGTCCAGCCGATGAAGACCGCGAAGAACAGCGCCAGCCCCTGGCCCTTGAGAAGCGCAAATGCCCCGGCCCCCGCGGCCAGGCCGCCGAGCACGATGCCGGGCGCGAGCGTGGCGGCCAGTTCCCAGCGCACGGCGCCCAGCCGGTGGTGTTCACGCACGCTGGACAGCGATGTGAACAGGATCGTGGCCATCGAGGTGGCGATGGCCATCTTCACCGCATGACCGGGCTCGACGCCGCGCTGCGAGAGCAGCAGCGTCATCACCGGCACCATCATCATGCCGCCGCCGATGCCCAGCAGGCCGGCCAGAAAGCCCACCACCGCACCCAGCGCCAGCAGCTCGGCGGCCAGGACCCAACCGATGTCGGGCAGCATCTCAGTGGCGCCCGGCCGTCCGAAGCCACTGAGCGCCCCCTCGGGGGGCAGCGAGCGCGAGCGAGCGTGGGGGCTTCACTCAGTGGCGCCCGGCCGTCCGAAGCCACTGAGCGCCCCCTCGGGGGGCAGCGAGCGCGGACGAGCGTGGGGGCTTCACTTCAGGCGTCCAGCAGGGCGAGCACGGCCTGCCACTCGGCTTCGGTCACCGGGGTGATGGACAGCCGATTGCCGCGCCGCAAGACCTGCATCGTGGCCAGTTCGGGGTGGGTGCGCATCTCGGCCAGCGGGAGCAGGCGTGTCTTGCGCACCAGCGCCACGTCGATCTGCAGCCAGCGCGGTTGTTCCGGTGTGGAGCGGGCGTCGAAATACGGGCTGGCGGGGTCGAACTGCGTGGCGTCGGGCTGCAAGCCGCCGGCCACGCGCGCCAGTCCGGCGATGCCCGGCTCGGCGCAGGATGAGTGGTAGAAGAGCACGCCGTCGCCGGGCCGCATCTGGTCGCGCATGAAGTTGCGCGCCTGGTGGTTGCGTACGCCGGTCCACGGCAGGGTCTGCCGCGGTGCGCGCGCGAGGTCGTCGATGGAAGCCTCGGCGGGCTCGCTCTTCATGAGCCAGTGTCGGGGCATGGTGTGTTGGGTGTCCGCCGCGAACCGTGAGCCACATTCCTGAACCCAAGGGGAAGTTCAGGTGGGCGAGGTCAGCCGGGCTTCGGGTTCATCTGACGCGAGACGCTCACACCAGCCCGGCGATATTCCAAGCCCTTGGTCATTGACCATCGGTTCAAGGAAATTAAAAACTCACGCGATCACAACGGACGGAACCATTCTAGACCGGCCTGTGCACCCCACGGGTGGTCCGGGTTCGCGCCGGAGTTCACAGAAGCTGGCCGTCGTCGCCGAGGGCGTCGTCGACGCGCCGGAGCAGCGCGTCGATGTCGATGTCGCCCGGTGCCGACTTGTCGTGCACGGGTGCGGCGGCCGGTGCCGCGGCCGCGCGCTCGGCCAGCTGGTAGGCCAGGTTCAGCGCCGCCAGCACGGCGATGCGTTCGCGTGCCTTCACCTTGCCGGCGCTGCGGATGGCGGTCATCTCCTGGTCCACCCGGGCCACGGCGGCGGCAATCAGCGTCTCGCCGCCCTCGGGGCAGGCCAGCACATAGACCTGCCCGAGGATGGTGACCTCGAGTTGCTTCAAGGCGGGCTCTCCTTGGGCGGGGCCACGCTGGCGATACTGTCGGCGGGCAGGCGTTCCAGCAGCGCGTCGACGCGCGCCCGCGCTGCCCCCAGCCGCGAGCGCAGGCTGTCGCGCTCCGCGCTCACGGCCAGCAATTGCCGTTCGATGAGCGCGCTGGTGCGCTTGAGCTCCTGGTGCCGCAGCACCAGCCTGTCCACCCGTTCGGCAAGGTCTTCGAGCTTGACCATTTCAATGCGCACCCCCGGCCGGCATTGTAGAAGCGCCCAGGTCGCACCAGCGGCGCACCGCGCAGGCATCACAACGCGGCGAGCGTGCCAGACACACGTAGCGGCCGTGCAGGATGAGCCAGTGGTGGGCGTCGACGCGCCAGCGCTCGGGGATGCGCTGCAGCAGCTTCGTCTCCACCTCCAGCGGGTTACGACCCGGCGCCAGGCCGGTGCGGTTGGCGACGCGGAAGATATGCGTGTCCACGGCCATGGTCGGTTCGCCGAAGGCGACGTTGAGCACCACGTTGGCGGTCCTGCGACCGACGCCGGGCAGGGCTTCGAGTGCCTCGCGCGTGCGCGGCACCTCGCCGCCGTGGCGCTGCACCAGGAGGCGGCAGGTCTCGACCAGATTCCTTGCCTTGGTGCGGAACAGGCCGATGGTGCGGATGAGTTCGGTGACTCGGTCCACGCCCAGGTCGACCATCTTCTGCGGCGTCGGCGCCAGCGCGAAGAGCGCCTTCGTGGCCTTGTTGACGCTCACGTCGGTGGCCTGCGCCGACAGCAGCACGGCGACCAGCAGTTCGAACACGCTGGTGAATTCGAGCTCGGTCTGCGGCCGCGGGTTGGCCGCGGCCAGCGTAGCGAAGAACGCTTCGACGGCTTCAGGCGTCATCGCTGTCGGCCGCGGCCTGGCGGGCCCGGGCACGCTGGCGCGCCGCGTCGATGACGGCGCGCTTGGCGGCCAGCGCCGCCGGGTCGGTGACCGTGCCTTGGTCGGCCAGGTCGGCCAGCCTGGCCTCGGCCCGGGCCGCCAGGCGCTCGTCGTTCTCCTGCAGCTCGCGCTGCAGCCGCCACTGGTGGAAGGCATAGCGCTGGCGCGCCTCGTCGGCCTGGGCCGCGCTCCAGGCCAACCAGCCGGTGCGGCTGCCCGTGACCGGAAACATGGCGATGCAGTCCACCGGGCACACCGGCACACAGAGTTCGCAGCCGGTGCACAGCGGATCGATCACGGTGTGCATGAGCTTGGACGCGCCGACGATGCAGTCCACCGGGCAGGCCTTGATGCATAGCGTGCAGCCGATGCACCAGGCTTCGTCGATGACGGCCAGCGCGCGCGGCCCTTCGCTGCCGCGCGTCGGGTCCAGCGGCAGCACGGCGCGGCCGGTGAGGGCTGCCAGCCGGTGGATGCCTTCGGCGCCGCCGGGCGGGCAGCGGTTGATGTCGGCGCTGCCGTCGGCCATGGCTTGCGCATAACCGCGGCAGTCGGGGTAGCCGCAGCGTGTGCACTGCGTCTGCGGCAGCGCCGCAAGCAGCCGCTCGGCGAGGGTGGGGGCCTTGGGCGGGGCGGCAGCGGGCGGCGTCACCGCCCGATTATCAGGCGCGCGCCTTCTTCGTCGACGCTGCAGGTGCGAGGTTCATCGTCTCGCTGCTGAATCGATAGATGAAGCCGCGCACCTCGGGGTAGACCTTCTCGCGCCAGCGGCGGCCCGAGAAGATGCCGTAGTGGCCGGCGCCCTTGGCGTCGTAATGGAACTGGCGGCCCTTGGGGATGCCCTCGCACAGGTCGTGCGCCGCGCGTGTCTGGCCCGCACCCGAGATGTCGTCGAGCTCGCCTTCGATGGTCAGCAGCGCGGTGGTGGTGATGTCCTGCGGCCGCACGGGTTCGCCGCGCACGACCCAGGTGCCGTTGACCAGCGCAAAGTCCTGGAATACGGTCTTGATGGTGTCCAGGTAGTACTCGGCAGGCATGTCCAGCACGGCGTTGTATTCGTCGTAGAACTGGCGATGCGCTTCGGCGCTGTCGCCGTCGCCGCGGATGAGGTCCAGGAAATAGTCGTAGTGGCTGGAGACGTGGCGGTCGGGGTTCATGGCCACGAAGCCGGTGTACTGCAGGAAGCCGGGGTAGACGCGCCGGCCGGCGCCGGGGAAGTTGGGCGGCACACGCTGGATGACATTGGCCTCGAACCAGCTATGGCTCTTGTTGACGGCCAGATCGTTGACGCTGGTGGGGCTCTTGCGGGCGTCGATGGGCCCGCCCATCATGGTCATGGTGCGCGGCGTGGGCTCGCCCCGGCTGGCCATCAGCGACACGGCGGCCAGCACCGGCACGGTGGGCTGGCAGACCGAAATCACGTGCGCTTCGGGGCCGATGTGGCGGATGAAGTCCTGCACGTATTCGACGTAGTCGTCCAGATGGAACGGGCCGGCTTCCACCGGCACCATGCGCGCGTCGGTCCAGTCGGTGATAAAGACCTTGTGGTCGTGCAGCAGCGCCTTGACGGTGTCACGCAGCAGCGTCGAGTGATGGCCCGACAGTGGCGCCACCACCAGCACGGTGGGCTGGTTCTTCATGCGCGTCAGCGCTTCCACGTTGTCGGTGAAGCGCTTGAAGCGCAGCAGCCGGCAGAACGGCTTGGCGATCGCCACCTGCTCCTGCACCGCCACTTCCACCCCGCCGACCGTGGCCGTGGTGATGTTGAAGGGCGGCTTCTCGTACTCCTTGGCCAGCCGGTGAATGAGGTCGAAGCCGGCGGCCACGCGCTCGGCCATGGGAATGTGGGCGAACGGGGACAGCGGGTGGTTGTAGAGCTTGGAAGTGGCGCTGGCAAACTCCGAGAATGGGGCCATCAGGGCGCGCTGGGTTTCGTAGATCTGATACAGCATGTCGTGTCTCCGGTCGTTGTGGGCCTGGGATCCGGGTGCAAAAGACACGAACGGATCGAGGGCCCAATTGACTGTACTGCGAATTTTGCTGCAACGCAGCAAAATTGCTGCAGTCGTGGGCATCGTGCCTTGTCGCACGTCATTACGACAGCCCAAAAATACCGGCTCGAGCCGCCAGAAGCGGCTGGCTTGTCACTTCGGCGACAGCGGCTTGTCGCCTTCCTGCATCACCCGGGCCAGCGCCGACACCACGGCGTCGATATTGCGGCTGTTGATCGCCGCCACGCAGATGCGCCCGGAATCCAGACCGTAGACGCCGAATTCGCTGCGCAGTCGCTGCATCTGGGCCTGACTCAGGCCGGAGTAGCTGAACATGCCCTTCTGGCTGGTGATGTAATCCAGGTTGCCGGGCACTCCCGCGGCGTGCAGCCTGGCCACCAGCAACTCGCGCGTGGCACGGATGCGCTGGCGCATGCCGGCCAGTTCTTCCTCCCACCTGGCGCGCAGCGCCGGCGTGGTGAGCACGGCGGTCACGACCTGCGCGCCGAAGCTCGGCGGGCTGGAGTAATTGGCGCGGATTACGATCTTCAGCTGCGACAGCAGGCGCGCCGTTTCCTCGGCGCTGCCGCACACCACGCTGAGCGCGCCGACGCGTTCGCCGTAGAGCGAAAAGCTCTTGGAAAAAGAGGTGGCCACGAAGAACGCGATTCCCGTGGCCAGGAAGCGCTGCACGGCGACCCCGTCTTCGGCGATGCCATCGCCGAAGCCCTGGTAGGCCAGGTCCAGGAACGGCACCAGGCCGCGCCGGGCGCACAGCGCGGCCACCTGCTCCCATTGCGCCGGCAGCAGGTCGCAACCGGTGGGGTTGTGGCAGCAGGCATGCAAAACGACGACGGTACCTGCTGCGGCCGCCTGCAATGCCGCAAGCATGGCGTCGAAGCGGATGCCGCGCGTGGCAGCGTCGTAATACGGGTAGGTGTCGACCGCGAACCCGGCCTGGCTGAACAGGGCGCGGTGGTTTTCCCAGCTCGGGTCGCTGATCAGCACGCGCGCGCCCGGCAGCAGCTTGTGCAGGAAGTCGGCGCCCACCTTGAGGCCGCCGGTGCCGCCCAGCGTCTGCACGGTGGCGATGCGGCCACCCTTCACCTCGGCGCTCTCGGCGCCGAATACCAGGCCCTGCACGGCCTTGTCGTAGGCCGCGATGCCGTCGATGGGCAGGTAGCCCTTGGCCTTGGGCGAGGCCAGCAGCTGCTGTTCGGCCGCGGCCACGCAGGCCAGAACCGGCAGCTTGCCCTGGTCGTCGAAGTAAACGCCCACGCCCAGGTTGACCTTGGCCGGGTTGGGGTCGGCATTGAACTGTTCGGTCAAACCCAGGATCGGGTCGCGCGGGGCCATCTCGACGGCGGCGAAGAGGGTTTCGGACATGAGTCGTGGTTCCTGGGCAGGCGGGTTGGGCAGCCTTCGCGCCGGCCGATGCGTCGGGCCGCGGCTTGCGCTACGCTGCAGGGTTGCTCGGAGCGCCCGTGGGCGCAACCAAGACGCTGATTCTAGTGGGCCGCAGCCGCACCTCTCAGGGATTCCCCGCATGACCGAACTCGCCACTTCCGCAGTCCCGGCCCCGGCCGCAGCCGGCATGCCGCCGGCGGGCGAGTTCGTGAGCTTCCCGAATTCGCCGTTCCAGCTCTTCCAGCCCTTCGCGCCGGCCGGCGACCAGCCGGCGGCGATCGAACAGCTGGTGGAGGGCATCAACGACGGGCTGGCCTTCCAGACGCTGCTGGGTGTCACGGGTTCGGGCAAGACCTTCACCATGGCCAACGTGATCGCGCGCACCGGGCGGCCGGCCATCGTCTTCGCGCCGAACAAGACGCTGGCGGCGCAGCTGTACAGCGAATTCCGCGAGTTCTTCCCCAGGAATGCCGTCGAGTATTTCGTCAGCTACTACGACTACTACCAGCCCGAGGCCTACGTGCCGCAGCGCGACCTGTTCATCGAGAAGGACAGCGCCATCAACGAGCACATCGAGCAGATGCGCCTGAGCGCCACCAAGAGCCTGCTCGAGCGGCGCGACGTCATCATCGTGGCCAGCGTGAGCGCCATCTACGGCATCGGCAACCCGGCCGACTACCACCAGATGGTGATGACGCTTCGCGCCGGCGACGAGCTGAGCCAGCGCGACGTGATCCAGCAGCTGATCCGCATGCAGTACAAGCGCAACGAGATCGAATTCGGCCGCGGCAGTTTTCGCGTGCGCGGCGACACCATCGACGTCTTCCCCGCCGAGCACAGCGAGCTGGCGCTGCGCATCGAGCTCTTCGACGACGAGGTCGAGAGCCTGCAGCTGCTGGACCCGCTCACCGGCCGCGTGCGGCAGAAGATCCCGCGCTTCACGGTGTACCCCAGCAGCCACTACGTGACGCCGCGCGAGCGCGTGGTCGACGCCATCGCCACCATCAAGGACGAATTGCGCGAGCGGCTGGACTTGTTCGTCAAGAACGGCAAGCTGGTGGAGGCGCAGCGCCTGGAGCAGCGCACCCGCTTCGACCTGGAGATGCTGCAGGAGGTGGGCCACTGCAAGGGCATCGAGAACTACACGCGCCACCTCTCGGGCGCCGCGCCCGGCGCGCCGCCGCCGACGCTGGTGGACTACCTGCCGGCCAATGCGCTGATGTTCCTGGACGAAAGTCATGTGCTGATCGGCCAGTTCGGCGGCATGTACAACGGCGACCGCGCGCGCAAGACCACGTTGGTGGACTACGGCTTCCGGCTGCCCAGCGCACTGGACAACCGGCCGCTGAAGTTCGAGGAATTCGAGCGCAAGATGCGCCAGGCGGTATTCGTCTCGGCCACCCCTGCGGCGTGGGAGCAGGAACATGCCGGGCAAGTGGTGGAGCAGCTGGTGCGGCCCACCGGCCTGGTCGACCCCGAGGTGGAGGTGCGCCCGGCCGCGCGCCAAGTCGACGACGTGCTGCAGGAAATCCGCAGCTGCGTCGACCGCAACGAGCGCGTGCTCATCACCACGCTGACCAAGCGCATGGCCGAGCAGCTCACCGAATACCTGTCCGACAACGGCGTCAAGGTGCGCTACCTGCACAGCGACATCGACACCGTGGAGCGTGTCGAGATCCTGCGTGACCTGCGCCTGGGCAGCTTCGACGTGCTGGTGGGCATCAACCTGCTGCGTGAAGGCCTGGACCTGCCCGAAGTGAGCCTGGTGGCCATCCTGGACGCCGACAAGGAAGGCTTCCTGCGCTCCGAGCGCTCGCTCATCCAGACCATCGGCCGCGCCGCGCGCCACGTCAACGGCCGCGCCATCCTGTATGCCGACAAGATGACGGATTCGATGGCCGCTGCCATCGGCGAGACCGAGCGTCGCCGCGCCAAGCAGATCGCGCACAACCTGGCCCTGGGCATCACGCCGCGCACCGTGCACAAGCGCATCCGCGACATGATCGACGGCGTGGTTTCGGACAAGACGGCCAAGGACGAACTGAAGGCGGCCAAGGCCGCGGCCGAGGTCGAGGCGATGTCCGAGAAGGATCTCGGCAAGCGCATCAAGCTGCTGGAAAAGCAGATGCTGGAACACGCCCGCAACCTGGAATTCGAGAAGGCGGCGCGCGTGCGCGACCAGCTGGCGCTGTTGCGCGAACAGGCCTTCGGCGCGCCCGGCCACGACTTCAACGTGGTGCCGCTGGTGCCGGCGCGCGGGGCGGCCTGATGCGCCGCCTGCTCGGTCTGCTGCGCAAGACGCCGGCCGGCGATGCGGCCGCGCCCGATGCCGCGCGCGTGTTGATGGTGTGCATGGGCAACATCTGCCGGTCGCCCATGGCCGAGGGCGTGTTGCGCGCCAAGCTGCAGCAGGCCGGGCTGCACACCCGGGTGGTGGTGGACTCGGCCGGCACGCATGGTTACCACACCGGCGAGGCGCCCGACCCACGGGCCATCCGCGCGGCGGCGCAGCGCGGCGTCGATCTGTCCATGCTGCGCGCGCGGCCGGTGCAACCCGAGGATTTCGGCCGCTTCGACTGGTTTCTGGCCATGGACCAAGCCAATCTGACCTGGCTGCAGAGCCGCCTGCCCGAAGGCGCGCAGACCCGCATGGGCCTGCTCATGGCGTACGCCCGCCGCCACGCCGCGGTACGCGAAGTGCCCGACCCCTACTACGGCGCCGCCGCGGGTTTCGAGCATGTGCTCGACCTCGTCGAAGATGCTTGTGACGGTCTGGTTGCCCGCCTCTCGGCCGAGTTGCCCGCAAGCCCGTCCGCGTCGCAAGGTTGACTGAAACAGTCAACTTAATGTATACTTGACTACATTAGTCGGGAACAGGGTGGTGCTTCAAGTCAAGGCAGCCCCGCCTTGTTCCGTCGAACCCTTTGGCGCCCTTGGCGCATGGAGCAGAACATGAGACTCACCACCAAAGGCCGCTTCGCCGTCACGGCGATGATCGACCTGGCCTTGCGCTCGAATTCGGGCCCGGTGGCGCTGGCTGCCATCAGCCAGCGGCAGCAGATTTCGCTGTCCTACCTGGAACAGTTGTTCGGAAAGCTGCGCCGGCACGAGCTGGTGGAGAGCACGCGCGGCCCCGGCGGCGGTTATTCGCTGGGCCGCGGCGCGGGCGAGATCACCGTGGCCGACATCATCGTGGCCGTGGACGAGCCGATCGACGCCACCGGCTGCGGCGGCAAGGAAGACTGCATGGGCCAGGACGCCGGCAAGTGCATGACGCACGACCTGTGGACCAGCCTCAATTCCAAGATGATCGAGTACCTCGATTCGATCTCGCTGAAGAAGTTGGTCGACGAGCAACTGGCCAAGGGCGTGTCCATCGACGAAGCGCCCGTGAAGCGGGCGATTTCCAGCACGCCGGTGGTCAAGCCCATCAAGGTGACGGCGCCCAATTCGGTGTTTGCCCTCGGCAACGCGTTCACCAAGTAAACCATCCCTCTCCGGCAGACCATGACCCCGCATTTCCCCATCTATCTGGACTACGGCGCCACCACGCCGTGCGACCCGCGTGTGGTCGACGCCATGATTCCCTGGTTGCGCGAACATTTCGGCAACCCCGCCTCGCGCAGCCACGCCTGGGGCTGGGAAGCCGAGGAGGCGGTGGAGAAGGCGCGCGGCGAGGTCGCCTCGCTGGTCAACGCCGACCCGCGCGAGATCGTCTGGACCAGCGGCGCCAC
>Ga0073899_10002492_pt1 | contig 16576 bp, 16 predicted proteins | sample KloWWTmetaKNB5Ph_FD_88975 | JGI IMG/M metagenome (GOLD analysis project Ga0073899, IMG submission 88975) | Active sludge microbial communities from Klosterneuburg, Austria, studying microevolution and ecology of nitrifiers - Klosterneuburg... | ecosystem: Engineered > WWTP > Aerobic digester >...
GAGGTGGGCGATCACGAGGTTCAGGTCGGCGTAGGTCCGTCCGATCGAGGCGGCGTAGGCGTGGCCGGCGGCCTTGGGGTTGAGCAGGTGGTAGACGGGCAGGTTGGTGATCTCGGGCACGCCGGTGACCTTGGCGACGGGGTCGACGGAGTCGACGCAGGTGGGGTCGTAGATGATCACCGGGATGTCGGTGCCCGCCACGAGGTCCCGTCCGATCAGGCAGGAGAGCGCGGAGGCGTGCTGCGCGGCCGGGGCGTAGCGCAGGGTGGCGACCATCAGTTCGTTCACCGCCCAGGCGCCGTCGTGCGAGACGTGGTGGATGGTGCCGGCCCGGGCCACGACGATGTCGGCGCTGGTGGCCTCCAGCTCGTGGGCGGCCAGGAACTCGCGTACCTGCGCGGTGCGGTAGTCGGTCTGGTCGAGTACCTTCGGCATGGTCGCCAGGTCGGCCAACGCGACGTCGAGGGATGCGCGGGCGAGCTCGCGGTCGTCCTCGAAGAAGGCCACCTTGGTGGAGGTGGAACCGCAGTTGATGGTGAGGATCCGGCTCATGGGGCTGCAACTCCGAGGGGCTCGCGCGTTGGATGGATTAGTCTTGATGTCTTGTCATTTCGGCGGGACGGAGCGGAGGGGTCGTCGTGGACCTGCAGTCGCTGAAGTACTTCCAGTTCGTGGCGATGTACCGCAACTTCAGCAAGGCGGCCGAGCACTTCTACATCGGCCAGTCGGCACTGAGCCGGCAGATCGCGAACCTGGAGAAGGAACTCGGCGTCCAGCTGTTCATCCGCGACACCCGGAACGTGCAACTGACCAGCGCCGGCGCCGTCCTCTTCGAGGAGTGCGAACTGCTCCTGCGCCACCACGAACTCGTCGCGCGCAAGCTTGAAGCTGCCAAATCCGGGGCGGCGGGCCAGCTCGGCATCGCCACGGTGTCCAACTTCGGCTCCGCGTTCACCGGCCTCGTCGAGCGCTTCACCAGCGCGTACCCCAACGTGAAGACGCGGGTCGACGACGTCGCGTTCCCCCAGCTGAGCGAGAGCATCCTGCACGGTGTCTACGACCTGGCCTTCACGCTGGACTTCGAGGTGCCCGCCAACGACGACCTGGCCCAGTTCACGATCGGGCACGACAGTTTCGTCGCGGTGATGCGGGACGACTACCCGTTCCCGCCGGGCGAGTCGATGACAGCCGCGCAACTGCTCGGCCAGCGGCTGATCATGCCGCGTCATGTCGACCCTCCCGTCCTGCGTGCCCTGCAACTCGCCGCCCGCAACAGCACCGATCCCGCACCCGGGATGTCGTTCGTCCCGAACACCCCCACCGCGGTGCTCCGCGTGGAACTCGGGCTCGGGATCTGCATCCTTCCGATGTTCATCTGCAAGACCGCCTTCCAGGGGGTTTCGATCCGGGTGTGCCAGCTGGCCGACCTGGAGTCGCGTTTCGACCTCGTCGCGATCTACCGCAAGGACAACCAGCAACAGACGCTGCTCAACTTCCTGAAGCTGATCCGGAGCTGAGCGGCGACCTGGGCGGGGCCGACCGGTCAGCATCGGCCGGCCCCGCCTGGGGCGAACTCGACTGCCGGGGCGGTGCGCCCCGGCAGCGGGTGACTACTTGATCTCGTCCTCTTCCTGGCCGCCGTTCAGGCGGGGACGGATGACCTTGCCGTTCTTCTCGGCGGCCTTGACCAGCTCGGCCTCCTCGTGCGCCCACTCCCAGTAGTTGACGGTGTGCGGGGAGTGCTCGGTGGCCGTGTTCCACATCTCCGTGGCGAACGCGTTGCGCACCTCGTTGGCGATCTCCTCCTTCCACGGCTTGCGCAGCTGCTGGACGGTGAGGCGGCGGGTCTGCCGGGTGCCGGCGCACATGATCAGCTCGGCGATCTCGCGGGCCCGGGCGTACGCGGCCTCGGTGTCCTCGCAGATCTCGTTGACCATGCCGAGTTCCAGCGCCTTGCGGGCGGTGATGATCTCACCGGTCAGCTCGGCGTAGGCGTAACGCTTGCGGCCCATCAGCTCGCGCCAGGCGATCTGGATGCCGTCGCCGGGGACCATGTTCACCCGGTAGTGCATCTCGGTCGTCCACGCGTCCTCGGTGCACAGGGTGATGTCGGAGAACAGCACCAGGTCGGTGTGGAAGGCCGCACCGTTCCAGACGCCGATGGTCGGGACCTCGACGTCGAAGACCTGGCCCTCGATGTCGTTGGTGCCGTCGTAGTACTGGTACTCGTACAGCCGCCACGCGTGCTCGGGTGCGGAGTCGAACTCGTGCGCGTACCCCATCGAGCCGTCAGGCTGCACCCGTCCGATGCCCTTGAACAGGTCCTTGCCGGTGCCGCCGAGGATGATGACCTCGTTGTCGGGGTCCCGGCCGGCCCAGTCGAAGAAGTAGTGGAGGCCCTGGTGCGCCTGGGCGTTCCAGACCAGGGAATCGCCGTTGGTGTGCAGGCGGGCCTCGAGGATGCCGTTCTCCCGCTTCATCGTGAGGAAGTGCTTGCACCGCTCCTGGTACTCCTCGAACGGCATGTGTGGGATCGTCCCGAGCTCGGAGTGCGGGAGCTCCTTGCGCTTTCCAGCGTCGGATTCGTAGTTGCCCCGGATCATCTGACTTGTGTTCCTTCCTTGGATCTGCACGCGAGGTGGCTCTGCTCTGCTCGCCACCGCTGTCAGATTCGAGTAAGCCAGCCCCGGGATGAGTGAGCCAATCCCGATTGCGCATAGATTCGCGGTCCGGCGCGGGACCGCCGGGAGCCCGCCGCGGGAGCGTCGGAACACCCCCACCTATGCGAGAACCGGCGTGGCTCATCCAGTGCGGGAGTCAGTACGGTTCCCCCGCTGGGCTGCCCTCGATGCGCCCTCGCGACCCACGTGAAAGGGCTTCACATGTCGGGCATCCGCCAACCATGGCTGGGCGTCGCAGCCTCGGCTGCTGTCACCGTGTTCGCGCTCCTGGCGATGCTGCCGCTGAGCTACGCGACGCTCGGCGGTGTCGTCGCCGACGTGATGATGTGCGCCATCCCGTTCACCGCCGTGGTCGGCTCGTTCTGGCAGGGACGGCAGCCGCGGGCGATCGCGGAGCTGCGGCAGCCGCTGCGCGGTCTCGCGTTCCTCGGGCTGGCCGCGGTCGTCGCGGTCGCCGTGTACTGGTGCCTCCAGGCGACCATCGGCGGCGGCCAGGGCGCGACGCCCGTGCTCGCCTTCGGGATCATTGTGTCGGTGGTCGTCACGTTCGTGCTGGTGGTGGTGTGGGGCGGCTGGCCGTTCACGCTGATCCCCAACCCGCTGCTCGGCGGCGCCGCCCTGCTGGTGGCGGCCTACCTCGTGACCGGGCTGCTGGTGCAGGCGCTGGACTTCTCGTTCCTGGGCGGGGCGTTCCCGGGGCTGGACCCCTCCGGCCCGCTTCCGGCGTGGGACGGGCTGGTCGGCGCGGTCACCTGCCTGGCGACCGTGTTCGCGTTCCTGCACCTGGACCTCTGGCCGTTCCGGCGCTCACCGGCGCTGCTGCGCCAGCCCGTCCTCGGTCTGGTGTGGACGCCGGCCGTCCTCGCGCTCGGGTGCGGCCTCTACTACGCGGGCACCCGCTGGCTCGGGCTGAGCCCCGACACGTTCCTGGTGAGCGTGCCCGTGCCGTTCATGTTCGGCACGGTGATCCTGCTCACGATGCTGGAGGGTTCGGCGACCGCACGCCTGCGCGGCCTGCGCCGTGGGTTTGCGAGCCTCGCTCTGGCAGCGGTGCTCGGCACGCTGCTGGCCCGCTGCTTCGTGCTGCTGCAGCCGCTGCTCACCCCGGACGTGCCGGCGAACAGCCTCGACCAGCACCTGTGGCTGGCCAGCGCCCTGCTCGCCGTCACCTTCCCGCTGCTGGCGATGCACCACGACTTCTTCGGCTTCTGGCCGCTGCGGACCACGTCCGTCCCGGAGCGGGAGGTGGAGGTCGCGGCCCCGGCCGGGCGCTGAGCTCGGGCGGCTCCACCCGTCCCGGGGAGTGCGGAGGATCACCCCCCGTCTGTGGTGGGTGATCCTCCGCGCAGGGCGCGAGATGCCGCTGAACTCACCAGGCGAAGTCCTCCACGTGGATGCCGCGGGACGGCACGCCGAGCGCTTCGGCCTCGGCCACCACGAGACGGCTGAACCCGGGCGGCCCGCACACGTAGAGGTCGCTACCGGCGAGGTCGGGCACCAGCTCGGCCAGGGTCAGCCCGGCCGACTCCTCCGGCACCCAGCTGTCGCCCGAGCGGGACCCGGTGAGCAGGTGCAGGGCGGCTCCCCGCCGCCGGCAGAGCGGCTCGATCTCGTCGAGCAGGTAGAGCTCCCCAGGCGTTGAGGCACGCAGGATCACGGTGGCGTCGCCGGGCGCGAACGCGGCGTCCTCCAGCAGCGCCCGGATCGGGGCGATCCCGATCCCGGCGCCGACCAGGGCGACGGCGTCGCTCGTCCGGGCGCGGTCGGTGAAGCTGCCGTAGGGGCCCTCGATGAACACCCGGGTGCCCAGGCGGACGGACCGCAGCGCCGCGCTGCCCCGGCCGAGGTCGCGGACGGTGATCCGCAGCCTGTCGTCACGTGGCGCGGCCGACAGCGAGAACGGGTGCTGGTGCCACCACAGGTGCTTGCCGAGGAAGCGCCAGTGCAGGTACTGCCCGCTGCGTGCCCCGAGGCGGTCGAGGCGACGGCCGGCCAGTTCGATGCTGAAGGCGTCCGGCCCGGCGGGTTGCACGTCCACCACCCGGAGGCGGTGTCGCAGCGAGCGGACCACCGGTGTGAGGAAGCGGAACCCCACCAGTGCGGCGCCGACGACGCAGAGCAGGACGATCCAGTAGGTGCGTTGCCACCCGCCCTGCGCCAGCAGGCCGCTGAGGGAGAACATGTGCGGGATCGACAGCCCGACCGCAACGTAACTGGCGAGGTGGATGGCGTGCCACACCTCATAGGGAAGGCGCCGGCGGGCCGCCACGACCGACGACACCACGATCGCGAGCAGCAGGCCGAGCGCGACGACCGCGAGGATGAAGTCGCTCGCCTCCCACAGGTAGAGGAACTCGGTGATGATCGAGACGTTGTCGAGCACCAGGTAGCCGAGCAGCACCAGCAGGCCGTGCGCGAGCAGCCCGTAGACCACCCAGTCGCCCAGGGTGGAGTGCAGCGCCGTGGCCCGGGGCTGCCCCAGGGTGCGGTCGATGACGGGAACCCGGGCCGCGAGCAGGAGCATCAACAGCAGCGCGTTGGTCGCGAGCAGGCCGGTGAGGATGCCGGCCGCGGTGAGCGCCCCGCCGAGCGTCGTCACGCGGGCCAGCCCCCCGTCGGCCAGGAAGAGCACCACGCACATGGCCAGGCTCGCCCAGCCGGCGGCCAGCAGGCCGGTGCGGACCGGCCCGTGCCGAACGGCCCCGTGCGGACCCGACCAGTGCCGACCCGACCAGTGCCGACCCGACCAGTGCCGACCCGACCAGTGCCGCGCCCCCGTCCGGCCGCGGGGTCGACCGCGGGATCCCCCGGGTGCTGCGGGGCGGGCGGGCCGGCGCTGCGGATCCGTCGGCGAGGAAGTGCGTCCAGGCTCATGCACTGACTTTCCCGGACGACGCTGTGGACTTCCTGTGAGGGAGGCCACCGGAGGGTGTGAACCGGGCCACCCGCCGGGCTGGGTAGGGTGCCCAGCGTGAGCAGCGACGTCCCGGCCGTCTCCCGCGGCACCTACCACCCACTGCTGGGCACGAACGTCGAGATCCGCGTCGGCGCGACGGAGCTCGCCCTGGCCGAGGCCGGTGAGCAGGCGGCGCTCGCGGAGCTGACCCGACTCCAGTCGGTCTTCTCCGTCTTCGACCCGGGCAGCGAGCTGTCGCGCTGGCGGGCTGGCGCCGACGGGCCCCTGTCGGTCGAACTGGTGGACGTGCTCACCGCAGCCGAGCGCTGGTGGCGGGTGTCCGGCGGAGCCTTCCACCCGGCCACGGCCCGGCTCCGGCAGCGCTGGTTGCGTGCCGAGGCCGAGCAGGCGCTCCCCTCCGACGCCGAACTGGACGACCTGGCCCACACGCTGGCCGAACTCCCGTTCCGGGTCGAGAACGGGGCGGTGACCAGGCGCGGGGACTGCTCGGGAGTGGACCTCAACGCGATCGCCAAGGGCTTTATCGTCGACCGCGGGGTCGACGCGGCGATGGCTGCCGAGGGGGTCGTCGACGTGCTGGTGAACGCCGGCGGCGACCTGTGCCACGCGGGCTCCGCACCGCTCCGGGTCGGGGTCGAGGACCCCCGGCGACCCGGCGGCGCGCCGATCCGAGTCCTGGAACTGGCCGGCGCCGCGTTGGCGACCAGCGGGCCGGTGCACCGGGGTTTCGAGATCCAGGGGCGGTGGTACGGGCATGTGCTCGACCCGCGGACCGGTCGTCCGGTCGCCGGGCGTCCTTCGACGACCGTGCGCGCACCGGACGCGATGACCGCCGACGCTCTCGCGACGGTGGTGGGCGTGCTCGACTGGCCCGCGGCGGCGCGGGTGCTCGCCGGCGTGCCGGGCGCTGCGGCGCTCTCCGTCGGCCCGGACGGCGAGGTGCTGTCGGCTGGCCGGTGGTGAGGGTCAGGCCGTGAAGCTGACCGCCGCCGCGGAGATGTCACCAGCGGGGGTGAGGGTGGTCTGCGCGGCCGAGGAGCCGAAGGTGACCTGCTCGCGCACCAGGCTCTCGGACCCGTGCTCGACCACGCTTTCGATGCAGACGTAATAGGTACCCTGCTCCGCCCGCTCACCGGCGGCCGTGGAGCCGTCCCAGGTCGCGGTGAACGTGCCCGCCGGCACCGTGCCGCTGGTGGTGGTGTCCGTGCCGCCCGAGGCGGCGTACCAACTCGCGAGGGTGTTCAGCCAGTTGTCGCCGTTGGCCTTGTGGTAGAGCGCGAGCGTCGTCACGAAGTTGCCGTCGGCATCCTCGATCCACACCGCCATGTACGGGTTGCGCGACCTGCCGCCGCTGGCGGCGAAAGTCCAGGTGACGGTTGCCGAAGCGCTCGCCGGCAGGGCATCCCCCGAGGTGGTGGCGGCGGTGGTGCTGGACGCCGACGCGGCCGAGGTCGTCTGGCTGGTGGCCGGGGCCGCGCTCGAGGTGGTCGCCGCGCCGGTGCCGGCCGTGGTGGCGGTACAGCCCATCACGCCGACGATGGCCGCGGCCGACAGCCCGCAGGCGAACGCCCGCCGGGTGACTGCGGAATAGCGGGACAGGGGCTTGTCCATGGGTGTCCTTCGTTCGGTTCGCGATCGTTCCAGGGACAGCAAACCGGGGCACCCTGTGCATTCGCTGTGCGCGCAGCAGTGAGTCAGCTGTGCGGCTCGCGACGCAGGCGATCGCGGAGGATCACCCACCACGGAAGGTGGGTGATCCTCCGCGATCCGCCGACCGCCTCAGAAGATCCGGTTCACGATGGACGCCGGGGCCTCCAGGAGTGCCTCGATTTCGTCGTCGAGCTTCACCAGGGTCAGCGACGCGCCGGCCATCTCCAGGCTGGTGCAGTACTCGCCGACGTAGCTGCGGGCGATCGTGATGCCGGAGTCGGCCAGCTTCTGCGCGGCGATGCCGTAGAGCAGGTAGAGCTCGCTGATCGGGGTGCCGCCGAGGCCGTTGATCATCAGCGCGACCCGGTCGCCGCTGCCGAACGGCAGGTCGGGCACGACCGCGCCGAGCAGTTCGTCGACGATCTCGTCGGCGCTGACCAGCTTCGCGCGGCGCCGTCCGGGCTCACCGTGGATTCCGACGCCGACCTCCATCTCGTCCTCACCCAGCTCGAACAGCGGGCTGCCCTTGGCCGGCGGGGTGCAGGCGGTGAGCGCGATTCCCATGGTGCGGGTGACCGAGTTCACCTTCTCGCCGATCGCCTTGACCTCCTCCAGCGACGCACCCTCGGCGGACTTCGCGCCGACGGCCTTGATCACGAAGAAGTTGCCGGCCACGCCGCGCCGTCCGACCGTCCAGGTCGAGTCCTGCACGGCCACGTCGTCGTTGATGAACAGCGTGGCGACCTTGAGACCCTCGGCCTCGGCCAGTTCCGACGCCATCTCGAAGGCCATCCGGTCGCCGGTGTAGTTGTTCACCAGCAGCAGGACACCCTTGTCCGAGGCGACCAGCTTCGCGGTCTGGTACACGTAGTCGGACGGCGGGGCGGCGAACACGTCACCGGGGCAGGCGGCGTCGAGCATGCCCGGGCCGACCACCATCACGTGGGCCGGCTCGTGGCCCGAACCCGAGCCCTGCACGATGCTGACCTTGTCGTTGCTCGGGGAGTCGGCCCGCATGATCAGGTTGAACTCCGGCACGTACTTGATCGTGTCGGGGTTGGCGAGCGCGATTCCCTTGAGCATTTCGGGCACGAACTGCTTGGGATCGTTGACGAACTTCTTCATGTGGTTTCCCTTCCCTGGTGGCGTTCGACGTGGAATTAGCTGTGGTGGGCCGGTCGGCCCGGTCAGTCGGCGGGCCAGGCCTCGGCCAGCGCTGCGAGCAGGACGGCGACCGCCTTCGCGCCCGCGTCCACCGAGCCGATGCTGCGCTCGCCGGTGTAGGCCGCGCGACCGCGCATCGCCTGCATGGTGCTGGTGTGCTCCGCGGCCGCCTCGGCGGTGCTCGCCATCGCCGCGACGATCTGCCTGGGGCTGTGGCTTGTCGCCAGTTCGGCCTCGAGCGTGTCGGTGGCCGGCACGAGCGCGTCCAGCAGGGTCTTGTCGCCGACCTCGGCCTGGCCGCGGGCCTTGATGCCCTCAATGGACGCGCGGAGCGCGCGCACCACGTCCGCCCCCTCGATCTCGGGGTGCTCCTTGAGCTGCACCCCGGCCCGCAACATCGCCGTCCCCCAGATCGGGCCCGACGTGCCACCGATCCGGGCGGACGTGGCCGCCGCGATCCGGGTCAGGAACACGCCCGGGTCGCTGCGGTCGAAGCCGTCCCACTGCTCGAGCACGATCTCGAAGCCGCGGGCGAGGGAATAGCCGAAATCGCCGTCGCCGACGACGGCGTCGAGGTCGCCGAAGTACTTCTCGTTGGCGACGATGTTCTCGGCGAGGTTTCGCATCACGAACTCGACATCGGCGATCGATCCGCTCATCTGGGTTCCTCCTGGTCGGTGAGAAGGCGTTCGAGGTCGGCGCAGGTGACCATCCCCACCGGACGGACGCCCGTCGGCGCCGCGATCACGGTGAGGGGGTCGTCCGGCTCGCCGAGGTGGCTGAGCACCAGCGCGGCGCCGGAGAAGTCGTCGGTGCCGGTGAAGGCGCTCACCGTGACGATCGTGGTCAGCCCGGCCGCGACGGCGGCCTTCACACCGATGCCGGAATCCTCCACCACCAGGCAGTCGGCCCGGTGCAGTCCGAGGTCGTCGAGCACCTTGAGGTAGATGTCGGGCGCCGGCTTCTTGTTCGCCACGATGTCGCCGGCGAAGACGTGGCAGCGGGCCGCGAGCTCGGCGCCCACGGCGTGCTCCAGCACCGCGCGCACCGACGGCTCCGCCGAGGTCGAGGCGACCGCGACCGTCCAGCCCCGGGCCAGCGCGTCGGCGACGATCCGGCGCACCCCCGGACGCCCGGGCAGCAGCCCGTCGGCGACCCGCTGGGTGAACAGCCGGGTCTTGCGGGCGTGCAGCTCCCGGATCAGGTCGGCCTGCCCGGCCGCGTCCGGGCCCTGCGCGGTCTGGGCCAGTTCGTGGGCGATCCGCTCCTTGCCGCCGCCGATCCGGAGCCGCTGGGCGTAGGTCGCCTCGTCCCACTGGATCCCCACGCCGAACTCGGCGAAGGCGGCGTTGAAGGCCGGCAGGTGCCCGTCCTTCTCGGTGTCGGCGAGCACCCCGTCGCAGTCGAAGAGCAGGGCCGGCATCTCAGGCCTTCCCGGCGCTTCCGAAGACCTCGGCGAAGTGCCGGGTCATCGCCCGGACGTCCGCGCCGACCGCGGTGAACATCGAGGGCGGATCCCACGTCCGCTTCGCCGCCGCCTCGGTGAGGAAGGCGAGGCTCGACTGCATGAAGGTCTCCTTCAGGGCGGTCGAGATGTTCACCTTCGCGCAGCCGCGGGCGATGCAGTCATGGAACTGCGCGTCGCTCAGCCCGCTGCCACCGTGCAGCGCGATCGGCACCGGGTGCGCGGCGACGATGTCGGAGACCCGCTCGAAGTCGAGCACCGGGGCGCGCTTGTAGGTGCCGTGGGCGTTGCCGATGGCCGGCGCGAACACGTCCACGCCGGTGGCCTCGAGGTAGCGCAGGGTCACCTCGAGGGTCTGCCGCCTGGCTTCGGAATCCGAACCGATGCCGTCCTCCTGGCCGGTGATCGACTCGATCTCGCCCTCCACGTCCGCGTCGTAGCGGCGGGCTTCGGCGACGACCTCGACGGTCTGGCGCTGGTTCTCCTCGACCGGCAGCTGGGAGGCGTCGAAGAGGACCGAATTCCAGCCGGCGGCCAGGCAGTCGCTGATCACCTGCCGGTCGGGGCAGTGGTCGAGGTGCAGGGCGCAGGGCACCTCGATGCCGGCGGTCATCGCGTGCCACATCGCGTACAGGGTGCGGACTCCGATCGCGCGGACGGTCTTCACCGAGGTCTGCAGGATGACCGGGGAGCGCGCCTCGACCGCCCCGGCGAGCACGTTCTCCATGGTGAGGTCGTTGACGATGTTGATCGCGGGCACGCCGTAGCGCTCAGCGAACGCGGGGGTGAGGATGTCGGAAAGGCGCTGGACGGGCACCGCTGCTCCTCTGTCGTGGCGATGGACCGACCCTAGGCAGCGTGCCGGCGTCGCGATATGGGGTAATCCCCCCACCCCGCATGGGGGACGCGCGGTAGGGACGGACCAGAGGACTCCGCCGTGCGCTGATCCGGGGGCCGGCCCCGAAACCGCAGATTCAGGTCGGGCCGGGCCGACCTGAGCCGAAGGTCGCGCGTCCCCCGGGATCCCTGAACCGTAAGGGAACCGTCCCCTTTCGGTTCACGCCATCGGGGGCTCAGGCGCGGGCGAGCAGCTCGGTTCGGGAGTGCACCCCGCCCTTGCGCAGGATCGCGCTGACATGCTTCTCGACGGTCTTCACCGAGATGCCGAGCCGGGAAGCGATCTGCTTGTCGGCGAGACCCTGCGCCAGCAGCCTCCGCACCTGGAGTTCGCGACCGGTGAGGCCGTCGGTGTCCACGGTGGGCAGGCCGCCCAGTTGGGCGAGCACCTCCCCGAAGACGAGCACGTCACCCCGTGCCACCCCCAGCACCACCCGTCCGAGGTTGGTCGCGTCCACGTCGGCCGGGACGAAACCCCGCACCCCCGCGGCGGCCCAGTCGCGCAGGTCGCTCTCCGGGACGCCGGGGTCGATCACGCCCACCACCCCCACCCGGGGACTCGCCTCCCGCAGCGCCGCCACCAGTTCGGCGCCGGAGGCGCTGATGCCCATGCCGGCGAGCACGACATCGGGGCGCAACAGCCGCGCCGCCTCGGTCGCCGAGCCGGGTTCGGCAACCTCGGCGACGACCTGGACCCCCGGCTCGCTGGAGTCGAGCAGGCGCACCAGGCCACTGCGCATCGCCGGCCACTGGTGGGCCACGACGACGCGGAGCCGCGGGCTCTCCGCATTGCCGCTCGCCGGCGCCTGGAAGGGGAGGTCCGCGCGGATGCGGGTTCCCCAGCCGGGGGTCGAGTCGATCCGGACCCGACCGCCGACCTGCGCCGCGCGGGCCACCAGCCCCGGCAGTCCGACACCACGGTCGCCGGCCGAATCGGTGTCGAACCCGCAGCCGTCGTCCTCGACGATCACCGCGATCCCGTCCGTGCCGTACACCAGGCCCAGCCGCACCATCGTCGCCCGGGCGTGCTGGACGACGTTCGCGAGTGACTCCTGGACGATCCGAAGCACCTGGGTCTCGACGTTGCGGGCCAGCGGACGGGGGTCGCCGAAGACGCGGAAGGTCGGCACCAGGTCGGAGGTGGCCTGCACCCAGTCGAGTTCGAGGCCGATGCTCTGGTCGATCGGACGGCCGGCCATCCCGGCCGGGCCCAGCCCCCACACCGCCCGGTGCCCCTCGTTCATGGTCTCCTGGGCGGCCTGCTGGGCCTGGATCAGCGCCGGGAGCGGGTTCTCACCGCGGCTGGCGGCGGCGTGCGCGTCCGCGATCGCCAGCGCGACGGTGGCCAGTCCGCGTCCGATGCTGTCGTGGACCTCCAGCATGGCGCGCTCGCGCTCGGCTGCCACCGCTGCCGCCTTCGCCCGCTCGGCGGCCTGGGCGTGCAGCCGGGAGTTCGCGATGGCGATCGCGGCGTGGGTGGTGAACCGCTGCAACAACTGGGCATCGGCGGCGTCGAACCGCTGGTCGTCCCCGGCGGCGAACACGATGCAGGCGCCGATCAGGTTGCGACGCAGCAGGATCGGGACGCCGATGACGGCGCGGTGGTACCGGTCCTCGTCCGGACGGATGTGGCCGGCGGGCACCTCGGAGTAGTGCTCGAAGATCACCGGCTTGCCCGACCTGGCCACGGCGCCGGTGCAGCCCTCGTCCAGGGAGAACACCGTGCCCGCCTGGCACCCCGCGTCGAGGTCGATCTCCTTGCGGTAGGTGTGGCTGACCTGGTCGATCAGGCAGAGGGACCCGCTGCGGCACCCGAGCAGTTCGACCGCGCTGCGCAGGATGCGTTCCAGCAGCGGTTGCAGCCGGAACTCCCCGGCCAGGTCGTTCGCGACCTCGGCCAGGACGTCCACCGAGGCGCGCTCCCGTGCGTCCGGGAATCCCGATACCTGCTGCGTCATCGCCGCCCCCACTACGAGAGGATCGGACCAGCGTACCCCCGGCTCCGGAGCGGACGGATTGCGCGGGCTCCGTCCGTGGTTGAGGTGGTTGGCCACCCGCCCCGGGGTGGCCCCGGCGAAGGAGATTGACCAACGATGCAGTTCCTGCTCTCCGTGATCGACGACGGCACCGGCCCGTCCACCGCCATCGAAGAGGCGGCCGTCGACGTGTTCAACGACCGGCTTCGCGCCGGGGGCCACTGGGTGTTCGCGGGCGGCCTCGGCGCCCCCGACCCGGCCACCGTCGTCGACAACCGGGACGGACGGGTGCTGCTCACCAACGGCCCGTTCGTCGACTCCCGGGAGTACCTCTCCGGGTTCTGGGTCATCGAGGCACCCGATCACGACCAGGCCCTCGAACTCGCCGCCGCGGGGTCGGCGGCCTGCCACCGGAAGGTCGAGGTGCGGCCGTTCCTGTGACCGGGACGAGACGCCGGGCTCATGGGTCCCGGCGTCCGCCTACGGGATCCCTTAGTCGGTCTCGGGGTCTCCGCCCAGGAGCGCGAACGCGGTGATCACGCCCCGGGCGACCGCACCACGCAGGCCCGCGGGCACCACGAGGTCGCCGCGGCTGTTCGAGGTGAGGACGCCGACCTGCTCGAGGCGTTGCAGGTCATGGCGCACCCGTTGGTCGAGGAGCCCGGCCCACCCGTCCTCCTCGGGCGCGGGCTCGACCTCGTCAGGGGCCAGAGCCTGGAGCAGTCGGCTGATCATGATCGCCGCGGCCGGTTCGGCGAAGAAGGCCGAGCGGTTGCCGATGTCCTCGCACACGTACTGGCCGACCGTCAGGCCGACGATCATCTCGGCCTGGTCGAGCGGGGGCGGCGACCCGGTCGTCCAGTCCGGGGCCGTCGGACCCGGCGTGACGCGGTACCTGCCCACCTCGATCACCCCCGCTGACGCGAGCGCCCCCCACCAGGCTGGCAGCAGGGGCAGGTCCTGCATGGAACGGACGCGGAGCGCAGCCGGCTGGTGGTCGGCGGCCTCGACGGGGATCAGGGGCGGGGAATCGGCGGCGAAGGGCGGCAGCCGGTCGACACCGGCGGCAGCGATTCCGAGCAGTGCGGCGCCCCGGGCGATGTCCACCCGCCGCAGACCCCCCGAAGGGGCCACCTTCCGTCCGGAGCCGATCCAGCACAGCAGCTCGGGAACCGCGTCGACGAGCCGGGTCGCGGCCAAAGCCGCGCGGCGCTCGTCCGGGTCGAGCTCGTCGGCCTCGGTCATGGCCGCGTACAGGATGTCGGCGCCCGGCAGCGGCTCCTCCATCAACTCCTCCACCGCGTCATGGATGTCGTCCCACTCGTCGGGGTCGGCGGCGGTGTCGATCTGGAAGTGGACGTAGTCGTGCAGCGTGGCGATGACCGCGGCCGCGGCGGCTTCCTGTTCGGGGTCATCGACCTCAGCGAAGAGGTCAGCCAGCTCCAGCACGCCGTCGGGGGACCGCAGGTCCATGCCGCGGTCGCGGGCTATCGCGAGCAGCTCCCCGAACATGCCGGACTCCTCGCCGGGGCTCGGGGCTGCGATCCCCGGCTGCCGACGGAGCCAGCGGTCGAACCCGCGCTTCAGCGAGCGATCGGACTGCGCCTTCCCGCGTCCCCTCGGCTGCCCGGGAGCCCGGGCAGGGACGGGGCTGGCCGCTGCCGTCGGGTGGCTCGGGGCGGAACGGATGTCGCGCACCCCGCCGGCGACGGGCTGGACGGCGGACCCCCGCCTGATGAACGGTGAACCGGCGGGTGGTGCTGCGGTGGGCGTCAGCTCCCGCGCAGCCCCGGGCTCGTGGATGCCCTCGGCCGCCGCCGTCGCGGCCTTGACGTCCGGGTGATCGAAGATGTTCGACACCAGATGAGCCTATCGATGGCGGGGAGAATGGGACCACTGGTGAAGTGGTCCCGTCCATCGTCCTCACAGACCTGGTAGGTGGCAAGGGACCGCTGGAGTCCGCGCGCGAGCTGGCCAAGGGCCTGGGCGAGGCCGTACCCACCGGCGCTCTGGAGGAAGCCGAGCACCCGACAGACGATCGGGGCGGGGAGGTCGTCGCCAGTGACGATGGTGGCGTGGCTGAGGCTGCGGATCGCCTCGCCGGCAGCCTGGGCGTCGAACTCGACGCGGGTCCGGTCCGTCATCCCCTCGACCCGCCCACCACCGTCTTCGTGAACGCCCACGGCAGGCAGAACAGCTCGACCGCCAGGACCGCCCGAGAGCCGAGCGCCGGCAACTGCCCGAACGCGTGAGCGACCAACGACTACGCCGAGATCGCCACCCGGTTCTTCCTCTCCCCCTTCACCGTCAAGACCCACGCCAACCGGGCCATGACCAGAGTCGGGGCTCGGGACCGCGCCCAGTGATCAGCTACGCCCACGGGATGCCCGACGAACTGACCGATCTCCTACGGACCCACCGGGATCGGCAGGATGCCGCCCGGCTGGAGGCCGGAGACCGCTGGACCGAGGGCGACTGGGTCTTCACCAGCCTGCTGGGCGAGCCTCTGAACAACATCAGCGACTATCGACGCTGGAAGGCGCTCATCAAGGACGCCGGAGTCCGCGACGCCCGACTCCATGACGCCCGCCACACCGCCGCGACCACTCTGCTGTTGCTCGGTGTCTCCGAACGGGCCGTGATCGACATCATGGGCTGGTCCACCGGCAAGATGACCCTCGTCTACCAGCACATCACCGGAAGCGTTCGCAAGGACGTCGCCGGCAAGGTGGGCAGCTTCATCTGGGGCTGACCTGGCGAGACGCTGCGGCGTCGCGGGACCCATCCCATCGAACCGACCCGCCCGAGCCCGATCAGCTGTCCGGCACGCGCAGGCCTCGCTACTTCCCCTCGCCACGGGATTTGCGGCCAGACATCCCATCCTCAACGCGCTTCAGAGTCCGCTCGGGGTAGAGCTGGAGCGCCCACTTCCGCCCACCAGCATCAACGAACCGTGCGACGCGAATCCCCCGATCTCTGGCTGCGGCGAAGCTGTCGATACGTGCTCGCATCAGACTCGGCGAGATCGACTCGTCGGACGTGAACAACTGCGCGAAGTCGCTCAATGGCTTGCTCAGCGGCGCGCCAGGTCCCGTCGGGTCGAGTCTGTCCAGGGAATACCGGTGCCCCTGGAGGCTGCGGTCGCCGTCCCGCTCCACCCAATGCTCGAGGTCCAATTCCACGTTGCTCACCGGCTTGTCGGATCGGTTGACCATGATCACTGTGGGCTCCACGGAGTTCCTGTCGAGCAACACGTCGATGTACTCGGCCTGCTGCGCTTCCTGAACAGCCAACTCTCGCTCCCGGAGCAGCGCCTCGGCCGCCAGTCGTCCATGCCGCTCGATGAGAAAGAGCACGAAAGGCACGACGGCCGCGGCGATAGTGCCGATGGCCGTCAGCCAGTCGAGCACGCCGCCGGTGCAGCAGGGTGGGCCCACTCCGGAGAGGCTAGCGGGTCCGCGCCTATGGGCACCGTGCGCAGCCCCGTCCGCCCGACTAGGCCAGATTGGCTGGAGGGCTCTGGTTGTGGGCTTCCGACAGTCTGGGGCCCTCCTTCACAGGAGAAGAAGGCGCCTCTACCGGCCTCCTCGGATCTGAGCGCGAACCTCCCCGGACAAGCGCGAACAGCCCTAATCGAACAGCCCCCGGAACACCCTCGCTGGACACCCGTTGAGACAATTCTTGAGACAATTCGTCCTGAGAGACCCGGAAACGCCCCTCCTGAGAGACCCTCGGGAGGGGCTTTTCCCCTTGTCAACGCGGAGGTGCGGGGATTTGAACCCCGGATGGGGTTGAAGCCCCAAACCCGCTTAGCAGGCGGGCGCCA
>Ga0073899_10002493_pt1 | contig 16571 bp, 18 predicted proteins | sample KloWWTmetaKNB5Ph_FD_88975 | JGI IMG/M metagenome (GOLD analysis project Ga0073899, IMG submission 88975) | Active sludge microbial communities from Klosterneuburg, Austria, studying microevolution and ecology of nitrifiers - Klosterneuburg... | ecosystem: Engineered > WWTP > Aerobic digester >...
AAGTCTTTGACGAGCTCAAACGTAAACCCACCAACTTCCTTCACGCCATTCCTGGTTTTTCTCCAAACCTCTGGATCACGGATTGAGTCCAGAAAGTCGTGGCCCTCCCAGGACAGTGATCTGAAAAGAATGCCGCTCATGGGCCTGTTGCCGGCACCTACGATCAAGCCAGCCTCGTCAATGAGATTCAGGTGGTATCCGATCTGATCGGTCGTAAAACCTTCCACTCGCAAGTCATCTTCGGGATCGTCCTCATCCAACGAAAGGTGGACAACACTGCCCTGTTGAATGGGGAGTGCCTCCAGCTTCAACAGGAGTTCCCGGATCAAATCCATGTCACGTTTCATTCTTTGGCCTTTGCTTGAATTACCCTGGACTGCCGGGCCAGAGAAGATGAAACCAGTGCCGCCGCCGTGGCAAGGAGCATATTGGCGTCATCCCGGCTGTAGTACTGCGCAGCACCGCTATCGTCCACATGATGGGCCAGCTGCGTGTAGTGCCGTACGGCTTCCATTAAAGAAAACTCTCGTTCGAGCTTTGTCATATCTCGTTTGGCGGTCTTTAATTTCAGTGCAGTCGCGTCAATGGCTGGCTTTTCACCAGTCGCCTGTGCCGCACTTTCGATGGCCAGGCGGCATTCTGAAACTACTGCATCAAACCGTCCATCAACCAGGTGGCCATGTGCCCGCCGTATTCGACTAACCGCCTCGGCCGGGGCATGGTCTTGTGTGCACTGTGGCAGAGGAATGCCAATGACCATGTATTCTGGTCCCTGCAGCTCCTTTAAGACCTTTGACCAGTCGCTGAGATTGAGTCTATGACTAACTTCATCTTGCTGCGGCCAGACTCCGTTGGGACCATCTGCCAATGCCGTAAACCGCAGTTTTAGATGGAGGTCGTCCCCACCACGAAACTTCTCCAGTGCAAACAACTGGCCTTCCGCAAGTGGGAGTTCAAATATCAGGCGCCTAGGATTTTGGCCGCTCTTGGTGGCCAGTTCCAGGGGAACCTCAGGTTCAGCAAAGCCCAGAAACACAGGAACCTGGCCGTCACTGCCCACTACATTGATCCGCAGCTGGAAATTGCGCAACCTGACTTCCGCCAACGCAGTTTGGGGGACATGAAAGGCGATGCACAAACACAACAGAGAAGCGCCAACCCCTGCACGGCCAAAAACACCCGTAACTTCAATGTCCGCTACGGCGTAGCCGTTGTAGCCGAATGACACGGAGCGACGTTCCTTTTTTAGCGCTTGCGATTGGACTGTGAGACAACCGAGCCAGCCAGTTTCTGGGTTGTGGCACTGGCGGAACTGCTCCGCAAGGCCTTTGACGCTGTAGCTTCAATCGCTGCGCCAGTTTGCTTGCCAGTGTGTGCCTGAGCCAATGCCGATGCGGCAAGTTGTTTTTGCACTTGGGACGCATTGCCACTCTGGAGCGTCTTGCCCGCTAGAGACGCCACAGAAGGCGATGTTTGCTTTGAGTTGGTTGCCATATAAAGCTCCTATTTTTTATTCAGTGAGAAACCATAAAATCACTATATATGGTGTTTTGGTTCGATGCAAGACACTACCTATAGTGCTAATGCGCTTTTTCGCAGTGGACGTACGAGGAGCTTCGGCTATCTGCGCGCGATGGCAACGGCACCTGCAGAGAGGTACATGACCAGGCGACAGGAAGACTCAATGGCAGTGCCGGGTTCCTGCTTTTCGATCGTTGTGACAGCCGTCTTTGTCGGTCCCACCGGAGTGCGCAAATACGAGGCTGGACATCAGCAGGAGCGCGAGTATCACGAGTTTTTTCATGGGGGCCTCACCAAAAATACTCCCACGGTATGCGTGGGTTCAGTCCATCCGTCATCCATCTACGTGGCTGTTCAAATCGTCAGCCAATGAGTTTGACGCTTCTATGCGGATTTGCATATCCCCCAAACGGGTGAATGTGGTCGGTCTTCATGCTAATCATGCGCGAAACATCAATGCATCTTTTTCCGCAAATTCCCCCGTTTGGGGGATATCCAAACGCAAACATCTACAGTGAGAATGCATTGCCACTGAGCGAAGTCACGCCCAACAAACAAACCCAAGGAGATGCTATGGCTGATGACTTGAGCAAACGTGGACCACAAGACCGTTCCCGCGTGAACGTAAACGAGCCTTGGGAATTAACGTACTGGCGCGCAGAGTTCAAATGCAACGAAACCCAACTGCGTGCCGCAGTAAAGGCGGTTGGGGTAATGGTCACGGACATATGGCGCCATCTTTCCAAGTAGTCCAGCCTTGGAATAAAAAAGCCGCCAAGGTTGCGCATTGTTAAGAGGCGTGGCGGCTATGTTGAGTGAATTATAGAGTGCCGGCTTCTGGTGCCGGTGTTGTTGCGCTGACTTGCGGCATCATGCTCGCCACATCAGAGCTTCGATCAGCCTCAATGGCCCTTACCAAAGCGTCTTCCTGAACTTTGTTAAAGGTCTTGAATGTCAATGCGTCATGCGTCATGCGAAATGTGAAGGTGAAAGGTGCTGTGCCCCATCATTGGGGGTATTGCAAAAGGGGGGTATCGGGAGCCCAGAACTGCTGACCAAACTTCTCGCTACATAGTGCCTTTCCGCATCCGTTAAGGCGAACGAAGACCACTCTTGCATGTGCGAAACCTGAAGAGGCGCCGATCAGGGATGCCCAGCAATTTCTGGAATCACATGGATCAAATCATCGCGAAACAAGATGCGGGGAGCCTGCCGGCAGGCGTCAGGAAAGACTTCCTGGGCATAATCTTGAACGAGCCAGTCCTTGAAGTTCTCTTTGTGCCTGCCTTCAAGAAATGGGTGAATTCCCACCTGAGCCAGCACACTCCCGACAGCCTCCAACTCCCCAGATGAAACCACTGTGTACGGCATGCAGTCCTGCATGGCTGTATCCATTCCCTGTGTCTGCAACTTCTCCTTAACAAGCTCTTTCAACATTGCCCCTACAGGGATGCCAAACAGATACCAGTCCTCTAGCGTAACGACAAGGGGATAAATGGGACGGCTGTTGGGGACCCATTGGGTAATGCCCTGTTTGGCATCCGCAATGTTTTTGTACAACTGCACGATCGCCTTTGCAAGCACCTCAAATTGCTCCTGTACTGAATCGCGGTCAAACGCCATTTTGGCGGCCTGTTTGACTCGCTTAGTCTTGCACTCGATAAACAGATTGCCACTCGGGTCCATGAGTATCCAATCCGCTCCATGCTTCTGATTGCGGCCGTCACGATAAGGCACCTCTGCTTGAAGTTCATATGTGGCACCTCGGAAGGTCTCATGGATGACATCACCGATATATGCTTGGAATGAGTGTCCATATGGATTTTCGTATCCGCGCGCATTCTTCAGCTCATAAAACAGCCCCTGGCTAAACCGCTTCATCACCAGCTCAGGCATTGGGCAATACAGCAAATGCGGTTTTTTCGAATCTGCCGCAATCAGCGGTGACTCTTCAATGGGGTTCCAGCTGTACAGCCAGTTTTCGTCGTACAGCTGCATGCTTTGTATTTTTTGTCGCAATGGCTCAATGCCCATGGATAGCTTCTCGAAAAATGCTTGCGTTCTCTCCGGTGAAATTCCGAATCTTTGTAAATCCTGCTGGGCATTGATGCCGGGCTCGCGCAGCACATGGCCTGAGATAGCCATCCCCATCAAATACCAATCTCGTATGGACAGCCCACTGCTTTGCATCAGGACCGTCTCGACTGCTTGGGCACCAAATACCTTCATGTAGCGCATCAACGATGTCATTTGCCTCTGCCGTTGCCAAGGGAATTGACGGTGTACTGTGGCGTACAGCGATGCAAGGGCAGTTTGTGCGCCCACGCCTCTGGTGCGAAAGTACTCAATGGAAGAGGCGTTTTCCACATCGCGAATCCGATTGATTGCGGATGCTAGGCTGTTAAAGCTGTCCAGGCGAAGAGCACCTTGAGGGGAAGCGTTTAAGACGATTTCACGCGTGAGGATGGCCACATCCCATTGGTGCATGAAGTCTTTGACCCTGTGGGGTTGCCCATCGTTAAAAGTTCGGGGGAGCTGTGTTTTGTTGGATAGATGATCCGAAAGCGTCCAGATATCCGCAAGCGATTGCACCAGGTTGTATTTGCGCAGGTGATTGCGCAATGGCTTGTATGCCTCGTAGACGCGATTCACACTACTGCCTACTTGGTGATCGTCTGCCTGTCGGTGGCTTCAGCCGCCGGCGTAGTTGCGCTGAGCCGCTGCAACATGCTTCCGACCACAGCCTCCTGGGTCACTACAGCAGCTTTCGCAACCGCCAAATCGAGTTCCAAGCCCTGATTCACCCCTTGTAGAGCCGTGAGTTTGGTCTGCATCTCGCTGGCGTTGGCTGTCAGACTTTGATTGGCTGCAGTTTCCGCCACCAGCTTTTGGCCTAGTTCTTCGGTTCGTCGCTGCTCGAACGCCAGCGCATCTTTCAGCGGTCGCAGCTTTCTGTTCTCTTCTTGGGCCTGGTGCAGTTCAGCCTGAACGCGCGACAGATCGCCAACCAGTCGGACGCCTTCCTTCTGGGCGAGCATAAGTTCCTGCTGCTTGCCAGTGAGGGTGTCAGTGACTTTACGGAGTTCGGACTGCAAGTACTGGACCTGCTGGTCATGTTGTCGCTGCTCCTGCTCTCGCTGTTCCTTGGCAGAGGTGCGAAAGTGCTCCAATGCCTCGCGGGCATGCTGGTGCTTTTCTTCCAGCGACTGGCGGTGCCGTTCTTCGGCTTCCAGGCGCTCTTGCAGGCCCATAACCCGTTGGTTGAGTTGCGTGGCCTCAAGCGTCTTGCTCGATAGGGCCTCCCGGGTCTTGGTGTGATCGGCCGTTTCGGCGACGACGCTACGCTGGACCTGATCCAATTGGCTGCAAACCGCTTGCACCTCTGCTTTTAGCGTCGTGTTTTTTTTTTGCGTCCAGGCAAGACTGGCTGCACTGACGGCCAAGGCCTCGGAAGAGCGGGCATCAGCCTCTTCATTCAAGCGGGCTGCCAAGCGGCCCACGAGGTCCTGGATGGCCTCGCTAACGGCCACTTTTGTGCCGGTTGCGCCGCCTTCTTCCTCTTCAATTTCCTTCAAATACCGGTGGATAGTGGTCTTCGAGCCGGTGCCCAATTCCGCACGTATGGCGTCTATGGACGGGTTTACACCGCTGGCCAGCAGCTTGTTGCGTGCCCGTACAACCTCAGATTTGTAAATTCCTGATCTGGCCATGATCCACCTTTATTTGATACTAATTACATACCACGATAATACATACCAATTTAATAAAATTCAAGACGGCAAATTTCAATAAATTGAGATTTGATAATGGTGGATTATCCAATGTGATGCCGATTTTGAGCTAATTCGGGCGCGGCCTTGGTATGCGTGGACAGATTTGGCCGCGGGTGCCATTCGAATGGTCGCCCGCCAGTCGCACATTCAAAGTGACTGCAGGCCATGATTTAGCCAGTTTGTCTGGATGCTCCGCGCTGGTGGTCCACCTCGACGGCCACCGCGGGCTCAATTGCGTCGGCTCACGGGGGCCCGTTGGCTGCGGTGGACGATCGCTCAACCGTGCTGGGCTGCCGGCCCGTTTTCTGCCCTGTGATTTCCGTGCTTCCTGGCGCTTAGGGAAGAAAACTAGCAAACGCAGTTGACTCTCTACCAGCTAGAGAGTGTCCAATCGACGATTTACCATGTCTCGAAGCTTGAGAATACTTGTTGTCGCTCTCGTATTATTAGTTGCAGCCGTAATGGGTTTTGTCACTCGGCAAACAATCGAGAGCAATGTCTCGGCGCCATCTCGCGCAGGCCAAGTGACTTCGCAAGCTGCGAGCGAAGTCTTCGAGCTCAGCGGCCAGAAGTTCGAGCGATGGGCCAAGCCGCGGGATGTCCCGGACTTGCGTTTCTCCGATCCTGCTGGCAGGCCGACCAGCCTGAGCAAATTTCAGGGCGGTGTGATCCTTTTGAACCTGTGGGCAACCTGGTGCCCACCATGCCGCGAAGAAATGCCAGCGTTGGACCGCCTGAATGCGCGTCTGGGCGGAGACAGATTCACCGTCATAACGCTGGCGCTGGACTCGCCTGCCAAGGCCGATGCCTTCCTTCGACAGATCAAAGCCACAACGCTCCAGAACTATACGGACACCCAAGGGCTGGCTCTGAGCACACTTGGTGTCACCACGGTGCCAACGACGCTGTTGATCAACGCGCAGGGGCGCGAGATCGGGCGGCTTTCCGGCGCCGCCGCTTGGGATGAGAAGCCGGCGCTTGATTTGATCCAGTCTTCTCTGAAGGAATCCCCCTGACTACCGCAAAACCCGTCACCACATCGCTGTCTGCGCGCGAGATGCGCCCTTTGGCGTGGACTCTGCTTTTGCTGGCATGGCTAGCCAGCCTTGCCGGCACGCTCGGCAGCCTCTTCTTCAGTGAAGTAATGCAACTGCAGCCCTGCCTGCTTTGCTGGTATCAACGGATCGCAATGTTTCCTCTGGCACTGGTTTTGGGCATCGGCCTGTACCGCCAGGACGCCGGCAGCGTGTTCTATGGGTTGGCGCTGGCAGCGGTCGGTTGGGCCGTGGCTGGCTACCACCTCCTCCTGTACAGCGGCTGGATTCCGGAGAATCTGCAACCTTGCAGCAAAGGCCTCTCTTGTGCAGACGTTGACTTGCGTCTGATCGGTTTTCTCACCATTCCACTTATGTCCTTGCTCGCGTTCAGCTTGATCATCGGATTGCTAGTGGCTGCGCGCCGACAAGGGGTACGAGCATGAAGCGTCAGCACATCATGGCCGGGAGTGCTATCGGGCTCGTGTTGGCTTTTGTGGTCGCCATGTTCGGCTACTCGTGGCTGCAAGAACGGCGCTTGGTCGAGCTCGCAGCAAAGCCGGATTCGGTGTTCGTCCGGCCTCATTCGCCCACCTACGGCCCGGCTGATGCCAAAGTTCGCATCGTTGAATTTCTTGATCCTGCATGTGAGACATGCCGCGCGTTCTATCCTTTGGTCAAGGACATCATCGATTTGAACGGCGGCCGCGTCCAGCTGGTGGTTCGCTACACGCCGTTCCATGCAGGCGCTGATACAGCCGTCGCGGTGATGGAGGCCGCCCGCTTGCAGGGCGTGTTCTGGCCTGTAACCCAGCGGCTGGTGAAGGACCAGCGCGTTTGGGGTGCAGATCACAATCCACGGCCCGATCTGATCTGGAACCTCGTGGATGGAACCGGTTTGAATATGCGCCAGGCGCGCGAGGATGTCGCGTCGACGATCGTGCGTGACCGCATTGAGCAGGACTTGGCAGACGCCCGGGCACTAGGCGTGACCCGAACCCCTGGATTCTTCGTAAACGGTCGGCCGCTCAAACGGTTCGGCGAGAAAGAATTGAGAGAGCTGGTGCTTGAAGAGGTCAAACGGGCTTACGGTCAAAGCGGAGTCGCCCCTTGAGGATAGCTGCATCTGCCCTTTCGCGTCGTGCGATGTTGCTTGTGGGCGGTTCCGCGCTGGCAGCCGGTGGGCTGGCCTTTTTGTATCCGGTGCGCACTCGTGAATTTAATAGTGTCGATATCACCGGGGCTAACTATGCGCGTGACTTCTCGCTACCGGACCATTCAGGGCAATTGCGTAAGCTAAAGGATTTTCAGGGGCGTGCCGTGGCAGTGTTCTTCGGGTTCACTCAATGCCCGGATGTGTGCCCTACCACGTTAACCGAAATGACCCGGGTTAAACAGCTTTTGGGACACGACGGTGGCATGTTGCAGGTCATTTTTATCACCGTAGACCCCATGCGCGACACCCCGCAGATGCTTGAAGCCTATATGCACAATTTCGACCCCCAGTACCTTGCTCTTGCGCCCAGCGAGCAGGAACTTGCCGAGGTGACGAAGGAATTCAAGATCTATTTCAAGAAGGTGGAGAGCAAGACGTCGACTGCATATTCAATGGACCATTCGGCTGGCACTTACATATTCGACCTTCGCGGGCGTGCTCGTCTGTATGCGCGCTACGGCTTGAAGCCTGAAGAGTTGGCCTCGGACGTGCGAACGCTTCTGAGGGAGGCTTAGACATGCCGCCGACGTTCCGTCGTCTGCTGCTCTGTGCTGCGTTGGGCGCGAACGCCGCTGCAGGGGCCGCAGATGTGAATGCTTCCGCGGCTCCTGGCGAAGACATCGCAGAGTCAAAGCTTATTGAGGTCTACAAGCTGGTGGGAGCGGGGCAGAGCCGGGAGGCACTTATGCTGGCTGAGGCTTTGGTGCGTCAATTCCCCACCTTTCAGCTTGCGCAACTGGTCCATGGTGATCTGCTGGCGGCGCGCGTGCGGCCAGTGAGTTCATTCGGGGATGTGCGGGAAGGGTTGAGCCAGGCCGGCAACCAGAACTTGCAGGAGCTGCGCAGCGAAGCTCAACTGCGAATCGCCGCGCTCAAGCACCGGCCCGTTCAAGGGGCGGTGCCAGTGCAGTTCCTCAAGCTTTCAGCCTTGAACAAGCACGCCATCGCTATCGACGTTTCCAAGGGGCGCCTTTATCTGTTCGAGCACAAGGGTGGTTCTATCCGTCTCATTTCCGACCACTACATCTCGGTGGGGAAGGCTGGTTTCGGCAAAGCGGTGGAAGGTGACCAACGTACACCTCTGGGCTTGTATTTCATCACGAGCAATTTGAACCCTAAGAGTCTGAAGGACCTGTATGGTTCGGGCGCGCTGCCCATAAATTATCCAAACGCTTACGATGTTCGAAGGGGCAAGACCGGCAGCGGTATCTGGCTGCATGGAACGCCATCCAAACAATTTTTGAGGGCTCCGCAAGCAACGGATGGATGTGTGGCCGTCGCCAACCCGGACCTCCAACGCATCATCCAGACTGTGGAAATTCAAAGCACGCCGGTGCTGATCACGCAGCGCCTTACCTGGGTGCGCCAGCAAGATCTCGCTCCAGAGCGTGCTGGTTTTGATGCCACGCTCGACAGATGGGTGCGAGCAAAGTCGGCCGGAGACATGCGCGGTCTGTTGTCGCTGTACGCACCCGATTTTGCGGCCGATGGCAAGCGGCTCGAGGACTATCAGCAGCTGTTGCAGCAAGAAGTCGCTCGCCTCGCAGGTCGAACCCTGCGGCTTGCAGAGATCTCCGTGCTTGGCTGGTCAGACGACGCTCAGGTCCGTGTCGTCACTTTTGCCCAGACGGCCACCGGCGTACGCGGCCACCGCGTCATGCGGCAATACTGGGAACGCAGGGGGCAGTCATGGCAGATTGTCTACGAGACAGCACTCAGGTAGCGCACTGCAGTGCTTAGCGCGCCTTCTTGGCCAGCGCGATCAAATGGTCGACGGCGAGCAGGGAGCGCGGGTTGGTGCCGGCCAGTGACCCGGAAGTGAGCCATCTCCCATCCACGCCCAGCGACGGGGTGCCTTCGATCTTGTAGCCCTCGGCCAGCGCCTTTGCCTGCTTGACCTTGCCTGCGACGCTAAAGGAACTCATCGTTTCTACAAGGCGCTTGCCATCGACACCGTTCTTTGCCGCGAAGGCGGCAATGTCCGTGGTGGTGGCCAAACGTTGTTTGTCAGAGTGGATGGCGTGGAACACCTTCCCGTGCAACTTCTCGACAAGGCCAAGACCTTCCAGCGCAAAGTAGAGCTGCTGGTGGATCACAAAGTCCTCGCGGAAGGCAACCGGTATGCGGCGGAAAAGAACATCTCGTGGCAACTTCTTTAGCCAGGCGTCCAGCGATGGCTCAAACGAATAACAGTGGGAGCAGCTGTAAGCGAAAAACTCCAGCACCTCGATCTGCTTTTGATCTCTGGTGGGCTGACGTGGCGAAACTTCCAGATAGTGCTTGCCTTCAGCAAAATTCTCCTGGGCCTGCGCGGCGGTATGCAGGGACAGGGATAGCGGGAGAGCGAAGCTGCAAAAAGTGCGTCTTTTGATCATGATGGAAGGTTGGTGAAAAAAGCGATCCGATCAGCGTTCAGAGAGCAGCCGGTCGATGAGTTGATGAAGCTCCGCAAAGTCCGGCTTTCCAACAAAGCGCTTAACGATCTCCCCGCGCTTGTTCACGAGGAAGGTCGTGGGCGTGACGTTCACATCGCCCCACGCCTTTGCCACGGTGCCGGTATTGTCAATGGCCACCGGGAAAGGCAGCTCGCGTGTTTGCGCGAAATTGACGACGTAGGTCGGTGGGTCGTAGCTCATGGCCACAGCGATGGTTTCATAGCCACGGCTGCGGAACTTCTCGTAGGTGCTTACCAGCATGGGCATCTCCGCGACGCAGGTCGTGCAACTGGTCGCCCAAAAGTTAATCAGCGCAACCTTGCCTTTAAGGTCGGCGGTGGTCCGCGATGAGCCGTCCAGCAGCGTGAAAGAGCTTTCTGGCGCGCCCGAGGAGTTCACACAGCCGGTGAGTGCCGCTGAGACTGCGACAAAAGCCAGAAAATTTCTAAAAACCTTCATGTGTGCCCCAAGTGTGTTCAAAGAATATCGAAGCATGGCCATTTGGTCCTTCAGGCCACAGTTAGTTCACCGAGAATTTTTCACCGCGGGGGGCTTTTCCGCGCTCAACAGCGAGTGAAGCACCAGCGCAATCGCCCCTCCTACGATGGCCATGTCGGCGATGTTGAACGCGGGCCAGTGCCAGCCCCGCAGGTGGAAATCAAGGTAATCGATGACGTGCCCGCGCACAGCGCGGTCGAACCCGTTGCCAAGGGCGCCGCCCAGGATGAGGCTGTAGGAAAGCGCCTCCAGTCGTCGGAGCGGCCGAAATAACATCCAAGCGAGCCACACCGAAGCAGCGAGGGCGATCACGAGGAAGAACCATCGCTGCCAGCCACCCGCGCCAGCGAGGAAGCTGAACGCCGCGCCCGGGTTGAGTACATGAACCAGATTGAAGAAGGGCGTGACGTCGCGTGACCACCCCAAGGGGGTAGTCATGTCGATGTAGGTCTTGGCAGCCTGGTCGGCGACAAGTATTCCAATGGCAAGTGAATACCACTGCGCCCTATCAGAGGGATGAGTCATCTACTTCTTCTCCTGTTCAGAAAATTCCGGTTCCGGCGAGGGCTCGGCGGGTGGGGGCTGCAAAGCGGCCTCGATCTCCTGATCGGTCGCCTGCACCTGGACTTGCTGCGTGGTCGCGATACCGGGAAAGACGACTAGGATACCCACCATCAGCAGTTGGATCGCCAGAAAGGGTATTGCACCCACATAAATCTGCGTCGTACGTACTGTTGCCGGGGCGACGCTGCGCAGGTTGTATAGCGCGATGCCGAACGGTGGATGCATGAAGGAAGTCTGCAGGACGACCGCGATCATGACGGTCAGCCACACCATGTCCACCCCGAGTTTGCGCGCCACTGGCGTGATCAAGGGAACGACGATGAACGCGATCTCGAAGAAGTCGAGGAAGAAGCCGAGCAGGAAAATTCCCAGCGCAATGGCGAGAAGAAACGGGGTTTGCCCCTCCGGCAAGTGTTTGAAAATGCCCTCAATCCATACCTGCCCGTCGAACCCCCGGAAGACGAGTGTAAAAAAAGAAGCGCCGATCAGCAGAAAGATCACACTGGAGCAAAGGACTCCCGTGTTCGTCAAGGCCTGGCTGAGACGGCCTCCAGCAATTCTGCCGCGCAGTGCGCCAATCGCCAGTGCACCGCAGGCGCCAATAGCGCCGCCTTCGGTAGGCGTGGCGATCCCGAAGTAGATGGAACCAAGAATCACGAGAATAAGTCCCAGGGGCACACCGGCGGCAACCACCGCTTCGAGCCACACCTTTTTGTGGGAGGCGTTGCTGACGGAGGCGATCGGCGGCGCCAACGACGGACGCAATCCTGTTGTGACCAGCACGAAGAGCAGGTAGAGCCCGACCAGGATGGCACTAGGCAGAAGCGCGGCATGGAAAATGTCGATCAGCGGCACCTCCACCTGCTCGGCCAGGACGATCAGCACCAGGCTGGGGGGTAGCATCTGCGCCAGAGTGCCGGCGGCAGCGATCGATCCGGTCGCCAGACGCGCGTCGTAGCCCGCCTTGAGCATCACGGGCAGCGCGATCAGACCCATGGCGATGACCGAGGCCGATACGAATCCCGTGATTGCCGACAGCACGGCCCCGACGATGATGGTGGCGTAGAGCAGCCCGCCCGGTGCGCGCCCAAACAACCGTCCCAGCGCGACCAAGGTATCTTCGGCCACCCCCGTTCGCTCCAGAATCAACCCCATCAGCACGAACAGGGGCACTGCCAGAAAGTTGTCGCTGTTGAAGACGCCCTGCACGCGTAGTGGCGTGTTTAGCAGGAAGGCCGCGTTGAAATGCCCGAGCGCCACACCGAGCACCCCGAATGCTGCCGCTACGGCGCCCAGCGAGAAGGCCACCGGGAAACCGGCCAGCAGCACGACAACCAGTGTCGTGAACATTAAAGGAGCGAGCAGGTCCGGGCTCATGCCGACGCCTGTCGGTCTGAATGTTCGGCGCCTAGTGGCCGCGGCGCCACGCCAGCCAGGAAGGCGACGCAGCGCACGGCCTCGGCGGCGCCTTGCGCTGCCAGGCTCAGGAAGCCGAGCGGAATCATTCCTTTCATGATCCAGGCGGGGAACCGGCTGAGGCTTTCCCGGCTACCGCGGGTTTCACCGGTAACAAACGAGGTGACGAAGTCGGGCGAGGTCACCCATACCGCGGTCAGGCACAGAGGCAGCAGCACCATCGCGATGCCGGCGACGTCAAGCCAGGCCATGCCGCGTGGCCCCAGAAATCCCGAGAACACGTCGATGCGCACGTGCTCGTCGCGCTTGAAGGTGTAGGCGGCCATCAGCAGCACGGCCGCCGCGAGGAAGTGCGGCTGCACGTCATACATGGTGGACGACGCGACACCGAAGAGTTTGCGGCTGATCGCGTTTCCGGCGATCAGCACGGCGTTTGCCAGCAGGCCCCAGCGGACGACAAAGGCGAGCCGACGGTTGGCCCAGTCGATGCCGTCGGCAGCGCGTAGTGCGGCCTGGAAGCCGGCCTTCACCGGCCGGCTCCTGCGAGTCGCGGATGCCGCGCAATCCTGTTGGCCCATGGAAATGCCGCAACGACACATACGCATCCCAGGGCAAAGCCGGCGAGGACGTCCGCTGGAAAATGAGCGCCCAGAACGATGCGCGACCAACCCACCGCCGCCACGAACAGCAGCAGGCCGATCCTGCCCGGCCAGCTCAATACAGGCCATAGCGCGGCCGCCAGCACGCCGACATAGACCGAGTGGCCGCTGGGCAAGGTGTAGCGGCTGTCTGGAGCCGAGGCGGCCCGGTAGACCGCCTCACCGAGCACTACGTACGGACGCGGCAGCGCGAACACTGCCTTGGCGAGAGCTGCGGTGGTCATCGCAAGCGCCAACCCCAGGACGAATCTGCACAACGCGAGGACGAGCGGAACTGTCCCTCGCCGAACCTGCCGTCGCCACCAAACCAGCAGCAGGACCACGACAGCCGGCGCGCCCCAGTAGCTGCCGAGCGCGGTCAGGACCTCGGGCAGCCAGATCCAGCCGTCGGGCAGGGTGCGCTGGATGGCCAGGAAGAGGTCCAGGTTGGCGCCGCCCCAGTCATAGAGCCAGTGTCTCGTCCACTGGGTCGCGATGTCGGGCGCCTGCATGTGCATCAGGCCGTCTTGAGTTTCAGCAGGCGCAGACCATTGAAGACGACCAGCAGGCTGGCCCCCATGTCGGCAAACACGGCCATCCACATCGTGGCCTGCCCGGTGAAAGTCAGAGCGACGAACACCACCTTGATGCCCAGGGCGAGAACGATGTTTTGCGTCAGGATAGACGCGGTGGTGCGCGACAGCCGGATAAAGGTGGGAATCTTGCGCAGGTCGTCGTCCATCAAGGCAACATCGGCCGTTTCGATAGCGGTGTCGGTGCCGGCCGCGCCCATGGCAAAACCGATATCGGCCCGTGCGAGCGCGGGTGAGTCGTTGATGCCGTCGCCGACCATCCCCACTTGTCCCTCAACGCCGATAAGGCCTTCCACGGTTTTGAGCTTGTCCTCAGGCAACTGGTCACCGCGGGCTTCGGAGATCCCCACTTGGGCAGCGATCGCGGTGGCCGTGTGCTGGTTATCGCCTGTCAGCATCAGCGTGCGTACGCCCAGCGCCTGCAGGTCGGCCACGGCTTCCCGGCTGGTTTCCTTCACCGTGTCGGCCACGGCGAAGATGCCCAGCACAGTGGTCTCGTCCATCAGCAGGATTGCCGTCTTGCCCTGGCGCTCCAGGGCCTCCAGCTGCGACTGCAGAGCGGCTTCGCTGAGTCCGAGTTCCTTGGCGAGCCGGTGATTGCCCATCTGTAGCATTCGGCCTGCGATGCGGCCACGCACGCCGCGTCCGGGCAATGCTGCGAAGTCTTCGACCTCCTGCAGCACTGCGCCGTCCCGGTTCGCTTTGCGGGCTATCGCCTGGGAGACCGGATGGTCTGATCGTGCAGCCAGGCTCGCCGCCCACGCGGCAACCTCCTGCGCGTTGCCAATCAAAGGCACAAAGTCGGTCTGCTCGGGCTTGCCATGGGTGAGCGTGCCAGTCTTGTCCAGGGCCAGTACCTTGAGCTTGCGCCCGCCCTCCAGGTAGACCCCGCCCTTGATCAGGATGCCGCGTCTGGCGGCCGCGGCCAAGCCGCTGACGATGGTGACTGGCGTAGAGATGACCAGCGCGCACGGGCAAGCCACCACCAGCAGTACCAGCGCCTTGTAAATCCAGTCAAACCAGGCGCCGCCGAAAGCGAGCGGCGGAACAACAGCAATGAGCACAGCAACCGCAAACACGGCTGGCGTGTACACCTTGGCGAACTGGTCGACGAAGCGTTGGGTCGGCGCGCGGCTACCCTGGGCCGACTCGACGGCATGGATGATGCGTGCCAGCGTTGAGTCATTGGCGCCCGCCGTCACTTGGTATTCGAACGAGCCGGTCTCATTGATGGTGCCGGCAAACACCTGGTCGCCTTCGGCCTTCTCGACCGGCAGGCTTTCGCCGGTGATGGGCGCCTGATTGATGGCCGAGCGTCCCGCGGTAATCAGGCCGTCCAGCGCAATGCGCTCGCCGGGCCGCACGCGAACTATCTCACCCTTGGCGGCCTCCTTGGCCGGGATTTCCTGCCAAGAGCCGTCAGCCTGCCGCACGGTCGCGGTCTCCGGCGCCAAGTCCATCAAGCCGCGAATGGCATTGCGGGCCCGGTCCAGAGACTTGGCCTCGATCACTTCGGCCAGGGCAAAGAGGAACATGACCATGGCAGCCTCGGGCCAGTGGCCGATGGCCATGGCGCCTGTGACCGCGATGGACATCAGGGCATTCATGTTCAGGTTGCGGTTCTTCAGTGCGATCCAGCCTTTTTTGTAGGTGCTGAGTCCGCCGGTGAAAATGGAGACTAGGGCCAGTACGACCACCGCCCAGTGGAATCCGTCGTTAACCCAGTACACGCCCTCGGCAAGTACGGCCGTGATGCCTGAGACCGCCATCGGCCACCAGTGGGTCTTTTGCGCTGGGGCCTGGAGATCGCGCGGCGTATCCGTTTTCTGCACTTCGGTTTCCATGCCCAGCGATTCGATGGCTTCCACTGCCGGTTTGATCGCGTCCGGCGCGTGCCGCACGGTGAGCGTGCGCTGCATAAGGTTGAATTCCAGGCCTTGCACGCCCGGCATGCCCTGCAGCTTGCCCCGGATCAGGCCTTCCTCAGTCGGGCAGTCCATCTTCGCAATGCGAAGCACTGTGGTGACTGCCTGTGCGTCCTGGCGTTCGGCCCGCATGCCAATGGAAGCAAGCGCCTTGTCGATAGCAGCCGTGGACGGCAACGTGTGCTGGACACCCAGTACCCGTTGCATCAGGTTGAAGTCCATCGTTATCACGCCCGGCTCCTTGCCCAGTCGGTCACGGATCAGTGCTTCTTCCGTCGGGCAATCCATGTTCTCAATGCGGTAGGTCACGCGCTCGCCGGCTGGGGTGGCCGATGCTGTTACCGGCGGCTGTAACTGCGAGCTCGGTGGTTCGACGGCGGGGGTTGCTGGGGCAAGACCGGTGCCAGTGGCGATTTGCTCCTTGGCTTGCATGCCGATCGAAGCCAGGACCACTTCCATCTGCGCGCGTGCCTGCGTCAGATGTTTTACCGACAGCGTGCGCTCGCGCAGGTCGAAGTCCAGGTCCTGCACCCCCTCAACGGCCCCCAGATGCGTGCGAATGAGCTTCTCCTCGCTCGGGCAATCCATGTTCTCGATGCGGTAGATCGTCAGCACCGCAGTATCAAGGACGGTTTGTGTCTTCATGCCGGCCAAATTGAGTGCCCGCTCCAGGGTATCGGCCGAGACCATGCTGTGCGAAACGGTCAGCTTGCGCTGCGGAAGGTCGAACTCCAGCCGTTCGACCCCGCCCATTCCCTCAAGCGTGCGTCGCACCAACGCTTCCTCGTTGCGGCAGTCCATGTTGCTCACGTGGAAAACGGTGGTCTCCGCGCTGGTGTTCTCCTGGGCGCAACTGGCCGGTTGGTTATTGCCGCCGGAGCAGCCGCATGAGTTAGAAGGGTCTTTGTTCATAGTTGGCTCTCGATTGGAAGGGTTTTTCCGCTTATGCCATCATTAG
>Ga0073899_10002494_pt1 | contig 16568 bp, 28 predicted proteins | sample KloWWTmetaKNB5Ph_FD_88975 | JGI IMG/M metagenome (GOLD analysis project Ga0073899, IMG submission 88975) | Active sludge microbial communities from Klosterneuburg, Austria, studying microevolution and ecology of nitrifiers - Klosterneuburg... | ecosystem: Engineered > WWTP > Aerobic digester >...
ACCCCTTTCTCTCAATCGGTGTTCAACGCCTTCATTGCTTTTCATGCTAAACAGGAAAAAGGATCAAGAAGGATCACATTATCTTGCGCCTGCCTTTTCTGCCTGGCCGCAATTGCTCACCGGTGGCTGCTTCATATATTCTGAGCCATCGCTTGAACGTTCCCACGCTGATCTCTACCCCTTTGTAAGCCAGATAGCCCACAAAGGTTTCATAGTTGCTGTACAGGTGCCCATGCTGCTTGTACATGAGCGCCACCGCCTCTATCTCTAACCAATCGGGTGGCTTTTGCCCTGGCCGGCTCATGCCGTGCAGCCAGGCGATCACCTGCTTGGGTGAGGCTTTCCCCTCTCTCAGCGCCGCCGCGAGCACCTCTTGCCAATCGCTTGGCGCAACCTGCACCACTTCGATGATCACAGGCTGAGCCGGTGGCGGCTGCACAGGCCGGCGCGCTGGCTCTGGCGCGAGCACCGCCGGCGCTCTCCACGCGTCGCCACCAGCGTGCAGCCCTGGCTGCATAAATGAGGTGGCCGCAAGCGCCGCTGCCGTCATCTGCCTGTGCTGCTCAGCGAAGCTCTGCACCGTCGGCTCTATCATCCTGCGCATCGCCTCTGCTGCTTCCATCACGGTTGGTATAACTACCTGGCTGCTGACCGTATCCACGAAAGTGCGCGATAGCTGATCCATTTGAGCGGCTGCCGCTGCCGCAAGCTCTGTCATGAAAACCTGCTTGCCGGTGGTGATTGTTTGTGCCAGCGATCTCTCATATATCAGCCTGGCGTTCTCTTGCAGGGTGAGCGCACCGGCAGACAGATCGCCAATTGCGATCATCGCGTTCACTTCCCGCGACAGATCACCGAGTTCGATCTTTGGCTTGAGCCACCCCTCTATCTCACCCAGGGCGAGCATTCGCTGCACGGTATCAACAGGTGGCAGGGCGATCGCGCTGAGCATCCGCTCTACCTCTGCTTGCTTGTCGGTTGCGGTGTACCACGCGCTCAGGTGATCTACCGCCGCCATCATTGCCGGCGCTTTGCCGATCTCCAAGCTCTCAGCCAGAGAGCGCGGAGAGGCAATCTCTGCCGCTGATGGCAGGCTATCCTCAGCCAGCAGCCGCTCTGCATCTTGGCGCGAGAAACCCCGGTGCACTGCCGGCGGTTGTGAGATTGTCACCCCGCCGCCATCTTCAATAGTGAGCGTGCCCTCAAGCCTCAGCCAACCCTGCGTTGTCAGTTGGGTGCCGGCAGGTACCCTCAGATCGCCACCGATCACCGTTGTCACCTCAGTGACCGGCTGCCCCTGTTGATCTTCGCTCTCACTTTGGTTCAAGATCACGCTCATGCTTGTTTTTTCCCCCAGGAAACCTCACCGCCCATGCACGCCCACTGCGAGCATTGCGGCTGCCACCTCTGCCCATATATCATCCATCACCAGGGTGAGCACCCTGCCACCTGGCTGCACCTCTCGCCATAGCCTGCCGGCTGCCACTTCAAGCCAGTGCTGCTCTGGCGCGCACCAACACTCACCGCCGATCCTGGCGCGTATCCGTTGCCGCCCTGCCTCTCGCGCCGCTACAGTGCGGTGGTTGCCATCGCTCACGGTGTAGAGAGCTTGCCCATGCAGCCAGTAGCGCGACAGGTGCACCGGCGGCGCTTTCTCACCGGCAGCCAGCAGCCGCCGGCAGTGCTCAAGCCGCCTCTCATTCCATGCCACCGCTGCCACCCGATCCACCGCCACCGCCGCAACATGGTTCAAGCTCTGGCAGGTGTCCAGATCAGCGAGCGCCGGCAGCAGCGCGGCGAGCACCTCAGCCGGCAAGCCCAAGAGAGCGTAGGCCGGCACTCTCGCTGCCTCTTTCGTAACACTGGCGCGTGTTGCGTTTTCGTTGCCCATGCCGATCAATTCCAATTGCTTGGATCGTGTAGCCGCTTCATATCTTCAATGTACTGCTGCACTCGCGCCGCTACCCTGTTTTCATCCACGCGCCGCAGAGGTGGATCAAACCACATTGCCAAATCGCGCAGCCCGTTTGCCTCTTTCTCTCGCCCCATCCATACAAACCAGGCGAGCCGATCATAGAAGGTGCTCACTTCAATGCTCATGGTTTCAGGCTGCTTGCGCTTGCTCATGCCAACACCTCAGCGCCGGTGAGCGCCTCTACCTGCTCAAGCGCCAGTCGCCGCCACGAAGGTGAGCCGCCCCTTAGCGTCACCAGATCATAGGTGTCCGGCTCACCATGCAGGCGCTCATAGTGTTCAATCCAAACGGTGCCGTCGGGCAGCCCGTATTGCTCTGCCAGCGCCGGCAGCAGCCACCCTGCCGCGTTGGTTACGCTCATGCCGGTGTTATCGGGTAGCTCTGTCACTATCGCCACCGTTTGCCCCTCATGCCGGTGCACTTGCACCCGGCAGCGCGCTTCAATGCCGCTGCCAGGTGGCAGCTTGTACCGGTGGATCGTGTCTACTGCTTTCATGCACTCTGCCTCTCTTTCAAGCTCTGCCATGAGTTCAAAGATCGTCATCTGATTAAGCTGCCGGCTCACCATGCCCGTATACTCAGCCAGGCCAAGCCGCTCAGCGTATGCCTCTATCCACCGCTCTGCCTGCTCTCGCGTTTGCTCTATCGCTTTCTGTAGTCCCGCGCCGTGATTTCTGCCACCGCAAATGCACTCGCAGTGCGGCTCTTTGGCGTTGTAACAGCGAGCATCACACCTGCCGATAAGCTCACCGTCGCCGCCCCTCACTTCGATCAGCACCATACTGCACCCCACTTTCTGATCGTGAGGCAATAAAAAAGAGCGCTCTACCGATCCACCCTACAGGGCAGCCGGCGAGCGCTCTCGCTGAGCACACGTGTCTCTCTGATATATGCGCGGGTGCGCCAAGTGCGCCAAGCGCCCCAAACATCGCGAGTCTCGCAGACGTTGTGAGCGATTGACAAACCTAGCCGCTTGGTGTAATGTCACCTGCGTTATTCTCAAAAAGAAACACAGATCAGCGAGAGCGCTCTGCAATGGTTTGGCCGCCAACAGAGCGCTCTTGCTATTATTGCCGGAGAGTTTAACACAAACTCAGGCTAAATGCGAATGATGCACAAGTGTTCTACCATGCATCGATTCGTCGCTCTGCTGGCCCGCCCTCTAGCCCCATGTTGGCGGTTAGATCGTCGCCATCTTCCCATAAGTCATACTGGCCCATGCCGGCGCTCTGCCACTGGCCGCCCTGCTTATCGGTGAGCATGGGCGGCTGCTCAGCCCATGCCGGTGGCCGGCTGCCAGGCAATTGCCGCCATTGCGCCGGCGTTTCAGCAGGCCAAGCGCGGCGAGCATACCCGCCATTCTCATAGGCGCGCAGCGCCAGAGGCACCCCGACGATCAGCGCCAGCAGCAGCCCGACAATGATCGCACCGCCGGCGCATGTGGCTGCCAGCGCAGTGACCAGGCTATCGGTGTTGCGTTGATCCCAGGTGTCACCTATACGCCAGGCAAGCACGCCCACCCCGACAAAGAGCGCCAAAACCGGTGCAGCCACCAGGCCGGTGATCAGCCCCTTCATGGCTGCACCCACTCTGCCGCCGCCACCGCCGCCACCGTCACCGCGCCAGGCTCAAACAGGCCGAGGCTCACCATGCCGGTGGCAAAGTCAAAATACATACCCCACGCCTCAAGCCGCATGAGCTGATCAGCCGTGATCGCAACAGGGCAGCCGCTCTCTGCGAGCGTATCCTGCAAGATCACTTCCCATGCCTGTAGCTCACGCGCCTCTTGCTGCTCTACCAGCGCCATAGCCTCAGCCAGCGCCAACCGCACTCGCACTTTGTTCTGCATCTTCATGGTACAATTCCTCTCTTGCTATTAGGTGTCCACACATCTATATGCAGCCAGGTGAGCCGGTATCAGTTTGGAGCCGAGCACCGGCTCACCTGCATCTGCCTAATTCAGCAGGCGATCACGCCTGATCTGCTCTGAGGTTGCGTGCCAATCAATCTGCCTGTTGGCAAGCAGCGCCCTCATTGCCGCTTTCCCTTCATCCGTCGCCAGATCGATGCTCTCGCCGCCGGGCGCGCCGCTCAGCGCCTCTTTCACCCACGCCAGCGCTTTGCCATCCTTGCCGCCGTAGACAATCCTGCACAGGCTATTGAGGCTCTCACCACTCGCGGCAAGCTGCCGGATCACCTCTGCCTCTGCCGCGCTTGCTGGCCGCCGCGCAATGGGAAAAGTGCGCGCCGCCACCGTCGCCGCCGTTTCAACCATCGCCACCGGTGGCGCAGCGTACCCCTCACCGCTGCCCGCGTCTGCCAGATCGGTAGGGTGCACGGTGGCCGGTTGCGCCGGTTGCCACTGGTTATCACCGGTGGCCGCCGGTTGCGCAGTGGTTGCGCCGCGCCAGGGTGCAACCACCCTCATGCTGGCCGGCAGCAGTGCGATCTCGCGGTCATCTGCCATGCCAGTAGCCACGCGCACGCTCTCACCGTCTACCAGCAAGAGCGCGTCGCCCTTCGCAGAGGAAAGCGCCTCAAGCCCTGCACCGCCCTGGCCGGCAGCCCGCGCACCGGCGGCGGCACTGCTGGATCGGTAGAGTATGCGCGCTGTCGCGTTGTTCTCTACCCCTGCACCGCCGGTGCCGCGCTTGCTGCCGCCCTCTTGGGTGCCGGCGAGCAGGTGCACCCCAAGCCCCGCGCCCATGCTGGCGATCTCTGCGAGCGGTGCAGCCAGATCAGGCTCTGCGCTCAGCAGGTTCAATAGATCGTCTGCCACGATCACGAAGGCCGCCCCGCCGGTGCCGGTTTCGGCGCGCCCTTGCAGCAGCGCCGCCGCCCAGTGCAACACGTCAAGCGCCTCAGCAGGATCGCTCACCACGCCCATGCAGCCCGCCGCCGGCTCAAACGCGCGCCAGTCTGCGCGCTTTTGGCTGAGAATCACATAGCGGAACATCTGCGCATTTGCCCGCGCCAGAGCGTAAAGGGTGCTTTTCATGCTCTGCGTTTTCCCCCTACGCGAAGGCCCGATCCAAAAGAGCGCGCCATGCTGCCGCAGATCAACGTGCACAGGCCGCCGCATAGCGTCATACCCTACCGCTACCCTCAGCCTCTGAGTGTGCCGCGCCAGTTCGCTGGCCGTCGGTGTGCGGTGCGCTTCCACCGGCAGAGGAATCTCTATCAGGATCGCCCCAGGCGCTTGGGTGAGTCTCACCGCTGCCACCTGTAACGCTTGCGCCAGCGCATCACCCATGCCGAGCAGCCGCTTGAGCGCCGCCGGTGCCGGCTGCATGAGTCTCACCCTGTAGGTGATCGTCAGTGGCCCCTGCACCACGCCAAGCAGCCCGCACTGCAAGCCCTCACCCACTACGGTGGCCGCTATCCGTTTCTCGCACCAGGCTGCATACTGTTTCACCGTCGCCATGCTTGCGCCTCTCTACCAGGTAAACAAAAAGCACCTCAGCCGCTGCCAGCAGATAGGCAGAAACTGAGGTGCTCAAATGCACGTCCCAATGGTAGGATATGCCAAGCCCTCAGCAGTCTATCCTGCCGGGTGGCTAGGCTCTGCATGGTGGTGCCAACATCATGCAGAGCCGCTTACCTTCGCTCTATATGGGTAGCCGTAGGCCGTCGCCGCTGGCTTTCCTCTTTTTCCCGCTCAGTGTATCATACTGTTTAACAATGTTCAAGCACCTTGCAGCGCACCAGGTGCACCGCAAGCGCATCTGTTGACACCTAACGCACACAATACTCTGCGAGCGCCATAGCCGCCGCGTTGCCTACTATTGCGCCGAAAGCGAGCTAACCACCATGAGCGCCTACTATACCACCAAGCAAGCCTCAGATATATCAGGCGCATCACGCCAGGTGATCAGAGTCTACACCACGCGCTATGCACGCTACCTGAGCACTGAGGCAACCCCTCAGCCGGGTATGGATCGCCGCTTTACCACCGATGATCTGAGGCTGCTGGCATTCATCTATCAGCGCACCTCTGCCGGTGAAACGCATGAGCAGGTGCTTGAGCGTCTACAGGCCGGCGAGCTTGAGCAATTCGCATGGCAGCCACCTGAGCCAGAGCCAGAGCCGCAGAGCGCCACCGAAAGCGCCAGCAGCGCGCTTGTACCGCTTGAGCGCTTGCAGGCCGCCCATGCCCTGCTACAAGATTCGCAGCGCCGCGAGGCTGCCACCGCCGATCAGGTGGCTGCATTGCAGGCCGAGGTGCAGCGCCTGAGCCTTGAGCTTGGGAAAGCCCAGGGTGAGGCTGCCGCCCTCAAAGCTGGCCGTTACCGCGCGCCTGCATGGTGGCGAGCGCTCTTTGGTGGCAGAGCAGAGCCATAAGCGCCGCGCCAGGCACCCAACCCGCTGATCTCAGATCAGGTGTTCCGGGTGCCCTCACTGTCGCGCCGGCGGCGAAAACGGCGAAAATACCATACCATTTGCAATAGGTAGCCATACCAATGCCCCTCACTGCCGCCCTGCCGGAAGAACACCTATCGCCAGCATCACCGCCCAAAACCGGAAAAATCGGAACATCACCCTGCCGGAAGAACACCAGCGCCGCGCCTATCGCCAGCATCACCGCCAGCATCACCGCCGGCGAGCTTGCCAGCAGCCTGGCCGCCTCAGCGCTTTGTATCTGGCTGCTGATCAGCGATCACCGCTGCCAGTTCTCGCTCTACCGTGAGCAGCCGCCCCTCAAGCGTCATTAACTTGGCAGCCAGGCCCGTAACGGTGAGCTTGATATGCTCTATGTCTGCACCGGTATGCGCTTCATGCTCACCCGCGTAAACCGCTCTTACCAGTTGGGTGAGATACTCACCGCGCTTGCGCTCACCGCCGGCAAGCACCGTGAGCTTGTCTGGTACGTCTGCCCCTACTACGAAGTTGATCCTAGTCGTTTCATCCATGCTGCACCTTTATGCGCGCTAATGCGCTTTGCTCAGTGTTTCACCACACTGCGATCATAGCATATCCTTATAATATGTTCAATATAGTGCGTCGATTTATGCGTCATAGGTATTGCATATTGCGCTTTAGTGCGTTATAATAATGCAAGATAAGTGTAGTAATCTTGCATTATGAAAGTGAGCCGAAACCATGCAAACCGCACTCACCACCGCCACCCGACAGCCCGAAACCATGCCTAGCCAGGCAGAGAGCGATCAGCAGTTGATCGCTCTCTGGATCAATAGCCATGCCAGCGAACACACGCGCCGAGCCTACGCTGCTGACGTTGCGCGGCTGCTGGCTTATACCGGTGGCAAGAGCCTGGCCGCCACCACCCTGGCCGATCTCCAAGCATTTGCCGAAAGCATGAGCGCTCTCAGCGCCGGCAGCCGCAAGCGCACGATCAACGCAATCAAGAGCCTGCTCAGCTTTGGGCAAAAGGTAGGCTATCTACGCTTCAATATCGGTGCCGCCATCAAAGCACCCAAGCCCAAGAACACTCTTGCGCAGCGCATACTCACTGAGGCAGAGGTGCACGCCATGATCGCCCTCACCCGCAAACAGCGTGACCAGGTGCTGCTCAGGCTGCTCTACGCATCTGCCGGTAGAGTGTCCGAGGTGTGCGCGCTAACCTGGCAGGATGCTCAGCCCAATGGGGATAGTGGGCAGGTTACGCTCTTTGGGAAGGGTGAAAAGACGCGCGCCGTTGTGCTCAGCGCCCAAACATGGCAGGCATTGCAAGCGACCAGGCCCGCCGGTGCGAAAGCCACCGATCCTATCTTCGCAAGCCAGAAAGGTGGCAGCTTGGATGAAAGCCAGGTGCATCGAATTGTGCGAGCCGCTGCCAAGCGCGCTGGCATTGCCGGCAATGTCTCACCGCACTGGCTACGCCATAGCCACGCCACTCACGCGCTGGATCGCGGTGCTTCAATCGCTTTGGTGCGCGATACGCTTGGACATAGCAGCCTGAGCGTTACCAGCATGTACACCCATGCCAAGCCCAGCGAGAGCAGCGCTCTGCATCTATCGGTATAAGAGAGGCAATCTCATGGCTATCTACAGTTTCGAGCATAAGGCATGGCAGACAATCCCTTGCGAAGTGTGCGGCGAGCTCATACCGCAAGCGCCTACAGGCAGGGTGAAACGGTATTGCTCAGCCGCCTGCAAGCAAGAGGCATACCGCAAGCGCCGCAAGCCGCCACTTGCAAGAGAGGCTCTGGTAAGTGGCTACTATCTTGAGCGGCAGATCGGTATGCACCAATCAGCCGGTGAGTATGCGGCAGCAGACGCATTGCGCCAGCTTGCGGCAGAGTTCAAGATCGCCCTGCATGAAGATGCCATCACCCGCGCTTACCAGTATTACGAAGATGGCAAGCGCCACCTGGCCGCCCTGTTGGGTAACTTTTAGCGTCACAAGCGCCACTGTTACGAAACCCGCCGCCGGTGCCCAGGCCGGTGGCCGCCACCCCATGAAACGACAAGAGCCGCCCAATCAGGTGGCTCTCTATATGGATGATGCTTCGACATTGAACGAACAGGCGCTACCTGCCAGGCTGCTAACCCGCGCAGTAGGCCGGCGCTACCGTCCCCTTACCGACTATGGAAATTCCAGAGTCAAACACGCGCTTGGCGCGCAGTAGGTCGGCGTGGCCGTCGCACCCCCCCCCTACTCTAATTCGCGGGTGTGCGCGCAGTGCTACGCAGCCGGTCTACACCTATGAGGTTGCAGAGATTCGATCCCCCCTACCCTCATGCCGGAGGTGGCTACGCACTTTTACCCAAAAACTCACGCTCTTGCGTTCAGCGCTACGCAGACGGTCTACACCTGCAAGCAGGTAGAGATTCGATCCCCCCTACCCTGGCATTCTCACATTTTTGGGATTTTCCGACGCGTGGAAAGATTACTACGCAGACGGTCTACACCTGCGAGCAGGTAGGGATTCGATCCCCCCTACCCGCCAAAAATGCCCCTCACGTTGCCATTGGTGCGCGCAGTGCTACGCAGACGGTACACACCTATGAGGTGGCAGAGATTCGATCCCCTCTAGCACTGGCAAAGTGGCAGCATCACCCAACTTGGCGGTTGACTTCGCAAATTGCGAAGTCGCTTCCATCTCCTAGCACTGGCAAAGTGGCAGCATCACCCAACCTGGCCGCCATGCAGAGCGCCGCTCAGCCGCTGCCAGATCACCCAAAACAGCGCCATCTGTGCGCTTTTCTGGCGAAAAATCGTTGTAATTCTGCACCAAAACCGCGCCAATGTAGCGCCAGGCGCTCTCTCAGCGCGTCCAGCGCACTACTATAATCTGTCTCTCAGGTAGGGTATATGCGGTGGCATAGGCAGCGCCACCTGCTGAGCCACCGCCGGAAAGCAAAGCCAAAGAAACTCAAGCGCCTCTAGCTGCCTGCCAGGGCTATGCGTTTGCTTGGCGTCTGCGATAGCCACCCGGATCACCTTTACCAGCAGCCGCTCATGCGGCTCTATCTCCGCATCACCGTGCAGGCTCTTGGCTTTCATCTCCCAAATTCAGCCGTCCGTATACCAGCACTATGCACTGCCACCCTTCATTGCCTAGCGCGTCGATCTCTGCCTTGCTGTATGAAGTGCCATGCTCACCCCCATAGCGCTCACGTCCAACACCCTCATAGTAGACGGTAGCATCGGTGAGGCTTTGCTGGAATATGCGCAGGCCCAATCCCCCTGACTTTGTTGCTTCAAGCGCCTGCAAGCGCCGCTCATGCGCTTTGCTCATGGCTGCCTACCATTTCTTTGGGAACACGATCAAGCTCTGCTTCTGCCGGCATGGGTATGTAGTCCTCTGCAATGATCCAAAGCTGCCAATCGGATAGTCGATCAAGATCGCCGGCAGATAGCTTGCCCGCTCTCACCAGCGCCAGCAGGTGATCATCACTGGCACCACTCTGCCGCCGCTCAAGCGCCTGCAATCGGCGCGCTATCTGCCTCATGCTCTTGACCCCAATCGTCAGGGCATACACCCATGTACACGCGCACGCGCCGACCTTTGGCAGCCAGCGCCGCCGGTATCTCAGCCGCACTCTGCACGCAGATATATGCCGGCTCTGGCTGCTGGCCGGCGGCGAGTTGCACCGCTTCAAGCGCCTGCAAGCGCCGCTCATGCACCTTGCTCATGCTCATATATCCATTACGATGATCGGCTGATCTGCTGGCAGCCAGGTTCTGATCTCTGCAATTTCCTGCTCTACCCGCTCAGGTGTTTTGCCCACTGCCAACACAATGGCCGATCTTCGTTCAGCCGGCTGCCGCTGCCGCTCAAGCGCCTGCAATCGGCGCGCTATCTGCCTCATACTCTGCCACCTCAAAGAGAGCTATTGTTTCGTCTGCCTGTCGCTGCCGCTCAAGCGCCTGCTGCACCCACTCTTGGATCGATGCATTGCCGATCCACCTTTGCGGCTGCTGCCCTGTCTCATGCCACCGCCGCCACTCTCCAAGCGTGATCTGATCGTTGCGCGGCAGCAGGGTGCCAATGGCCGCCTCAAGTGCGCTCAGCCGCCGCGCTCTCTGGTTTGCCGCCATGTAGCCACTCTCTTTTTGCCGGCAGCCACACCTGCACCGCCGCGCCCGCTGCCATCGGCGTGATCGGCTGCCCTGTCTCAGCATCATAGATCACAATGCACGCTTGCCGCTGGGCATGATGCCGCAACCCTTCAAGCGCGGCGAGCCGCTGCAAATGCCTGCCCATTTTCAACCCTATGCTTTTCAACCTCACCACCCTGGCGCTTGCGCTTGCGCCGCCATAGCCTGCTCAAGCGTGGTGAGCCGCTGCTCTACGTCGCGCAGTTCTCGCAGTTTCAGCAGGTAGTCAAGCACCGCGCTGGCCGCCCTCAGCCGTACCGCGTCGCTGGCTGCACTATCCTCTGCCAGCAGGCTCTCAAAGGTGCCAATCGCATTTTCCTGTAGGGCGAGCAGCCGCCGCGTTGCCGCGTCAAGCAGATCGCTCTCAGCCGCCGAAAGCGCCAGCTTGAAAGCTGGATCGGTGAGCCATCGAAAAAGGGTGCGCTCACCCACGCCAATGCTGCTGGCCGCCTCACCTACGCTCTTGTGCTCAAGTAATGCGCGGACCGCCCGCTGCTGCTTGGGTGTCAGCGCGCTAGAATCGGTTTCACCGGCTGCCATACCTCACGCGCCTCTTTCCACTTGCGCACCGTCGCCTCAGCCGCTGCCAGCAAACCATCTGGATCACCGGCAGCCCGTAAGCGCCTCTCCCACTCTGCCAGCGTATCGGCGCATACCAGCGCGGTGGCCGCCTGTTGGCGCTCAAGCGCCTGCAATCGCCGCCCTATGCCATACGCTGCCATACCCTGCCACCTTAGCCAGAAAACCCAGGGTAAGGCTCACCCTCTTTGCGCCAGAGCGCGGCTGCCTCTGCATCTGTCATGGGTGCCGCGCCCGCCGGCAGCGCCTCTGCCGGTGGCTGCTGGCCGGTGCCGGCGGCGCTTTGTTGGGTGGCCGGTGCCGGCGGCTGATCTGGCGCTTGGTGCTCTTTGGGCGCATCTGGCGCGCTTTGCGCGACCAATGGCACAAGCAGAATCGTATCTTTGCCGTTTTCTGCCCTACCTGGCTGCAAGATGCACTGCTTACCGATCCACCCCTCAAGCGCCTCACCCCAAGCCGCCTCAGCCGCTTTACCCTGCGTCATGTTCAAGATCAGCCGCTTGCGTTTGCCGGCGAAAGAGAGCGCCACCTTTCGCACTTTCGACGCATCACGCTGCCGCACTTCCTCTATCTTCCACTCGCTGATCGTCACCCTTGCAGGCCGCCCGCCCAAGTCGCTCACGCTCAGCCAGGGCGAGCTATAGAAGTCAAGATCGCTCAGTTTCATCTTTCACCCTGCCTTTGTCTACAGATCGCCGTCTCACATTTGACTCCGAACCGTTCGGAGTCAAATGTTTCATCTTTCACCCTGCCTTTGCCTACAGATCGCCCCACACCTCAAGATCGACCCCTGGATCATCTTCCATGCCGCTCATGCTGGCCGCCGCCATCCACATGGGCGCATCCTGATCGCCAGCGTGCTCACCGCTATGAGCGCACCACCGCTCATGCTGGCCGGCAGCCTGGCCGCACGCCAAGCAGAGCGCCGCCGGTGTCGCATCTTCGATCACCGTGTAGCCTTCGATCATCTGCCGGTTAGCCTCATGCTGCTCTGGCTGCAAGTCGCGCCACCCCGAAAAGAGATTCTCACCGATAAGCCAGGCGAGCCGGTGCTCATGGCAGACAAGCCACTGCTGCCGCCCTACATGCACCACGTAGCCCTCACTGCCGCACTCAGGGCAGCCACCATGATGATAACGACTATCAGCATACTTGATCGGGTGATCGCCCGCTCTCACTGCCGCCGTTGCCAAGCTCTCTGCAATCTGGCTTAGCCCTTGCGTCAACCCCCAAGCCGGCTCTGTCGGCTCTGCCAGCAGCATCTCAACAGCCGTGCGTAAGTCTGCGATCATCTCCCGCGTTACCTCTACTTTGGCCGTTGTCATGCCTCAAGCCCCTTTCGCAATACTGCCACCGTCTCAAAGTCGATCCTCAAATGCCCGTTTGCGCCATGCCGCTGCCCAGGGCAAACCACCTGCACCCGATCCACCATACTGCACCCCTGCCGCTGCAACTCACCCACATGCCACTCTGTAACCGGCTGCACCGCGCCGCGCCGCACATGATCCTTGCAATTCAGCACGAAGATACCACCAGGCCGCAGCACGCGCAGCGCCTCAGCCCATGCGAGCCGGTGAAACTGCCGGTAGCGCTCACCCCACTGCATTGCGCCGGCGTTATCGGCGCTCAGTGGCCGCCCAAGCGCGTGCCGGTAGGTGTGCCGGCGTGACGCGTCCCGCGCCTCATGGTGATCTGCCATGCGGTTGCCGTAGGCCGGCGAGGTGCAGATCGCATCAAAGTGGGCAGCCGCCCAGGGCAGCGCCAGCGCGTTGCCGACAGTGACCCGCGTATCAGCCGCCGCCCACTCTGGCTCTAGCTCTACCGCCTCTATCTGCGCACCGGGTAGCCAGGCTGCCAGCTTGAAAACGCCACCCACGCCACCGAACGGATCAAGTATGCGCGCGCAGCCGATAAGGTGGCGCGCCATGAGCGGCAGCAGCGCCTCTGTGTAGCGCGCCGGGTGAGGTGGTGCCACCCGCTTAAGCGCTTGGGTAGTCAACATAGAAACCTGGCCGCAAACTCTGCCGGATATTCTCTGCAATCGCCACACACAACCGCGCATCATCGCTCTGCTGCACGCTCACCACCGTGACGATCTCACCAGTGCCCTCTCTGCGTATTGCCATCTGATCCACCGCCGTGCAGCCCGCTGGCACTTGCACCGCCGCTAAATCTTTCATATCTACGCTCATGCCTTACCTGCCCTTTCAGCCGTGATCCATCGATCAGGCTCTACCTCTACCAATCTCACCTGCTTGCCGAGCTTGGCAGCCAGGCTGAGCGCCACCTGCGCGCTACCGGTGTCCAATCCCCTCAGCGCGTTTGCGGTGTCCCATAGCGCCCAAAGCAGCCCCTCAAGCTCTTTCACGCTCTTGGCAACGTCTGCGCGCACCGTCATGAGAAAGCCGCCGAGCAGGCCCTCTCGCAGCAGATCGTTTGCGTCCTTGCCACCCGGTGAGCGGATAGGGTGAGCGCCAGGCAGGGCGGCTGCTAACTCTCGCGCCACCTCAGCCCGATCAGCCCATGCCAAAACCGCGCCATACCGCTGAGCAAACTGCACCATTGCCGGCGATAGCTTAGCGCTCTCACTGCCCAGGCTAAGCACATCGATCCCCCAATCGAAAGACAGTGCAGGCCCGCCGGCGCATTGCCAGAGGCTCATGCCGTTGATCTCACCCTCTACGATCACCAGTGTTCTGAGCCGCTCCGTTGGCTGCTCAGCCGCCGGCGAGAATCGCGGCAGCGCCTGGCCGCCAAAGAGCCGCCCTGCAAACTGGCTGCCGCTCTCAGCCGTGATCTTGGCGTTGCCCTGTGGCGCGAGAAACCGATAGCGCACCGCCACCAGCTTGCCGCCTGCATACCAGGGCAGCACAATGGCCGGCGCTCTCTCTTTGCCGCCGGTGCCAGGCACCGCCGCCTCTGGCCGATAACCCACGCCATAGGCGAGCCATGTTTGCGGCTCAAGCCGGCGGCTCTCAAGATATGCCTGCCCCTGCTCACCCTCTGGCCGCCATAGGCGCTCATGTGCATCTGCCACCATGCGCTCAGCGCGCTCTTGCCAACCAATCGGCTGAGCAGGCTGCTGCCGGCGCTCAGGTTGCCGTCTGGCCGGCGCGGTGGCCGCCGGTGGCAGGGTGCCGGCGAGCAGGCTCACCGCGTCTGCAAAGCTCAAGCCAGGTTGCAGCCAGCGCGCCAGCGCGATACCGTCTGCCGGTTTCTCATGGCACTGGTAGCAGCGCCAGCGCCACTCACCGGCAGCTTGGAAAACATGAAAGCGATCATTGCCGCCGCACTTTGGGCAAGCGCCTGCCCAATCATGGTGAGCATTTTTCTTGAGTTGCGTATACCGCTCAGCCAGCGCCAGCAGATCGGCGCTCTTGGCTTTCTCTATCGTCTGATCGGGTATCATGCTCATAGCTACCACTCTGCCGCTTTTCTCTCTAGCCAACTCTCATACTGCTCTGCAACCCTCTCAGGATCGCACCTATCCTGCCAATCCTCACCGTGCACCTTGCGCACCCACCCATCAAACCTGGCTGCCTCAAGTGATCTGGCATTGTCTCTTTGCACTTGCCGCCGCCGCTCTGCATCTGCGCTTTGGTGGCAACTTTCGCAAAGCACAATCAGATCGCTCAGATTCTCATGCATGAAACGCTCATAGGTGAGGTGGTGCACCTCAAGAGCAGCACTCCATTTGCTTACGCCGCACTGCTGGCAGTAGTGGCCGGCAGCCTCAAGCGCCTGCTGCCGTAACCGTCGCCAAGCCGGTGAGCGCATGTACTCTGCATACTGTTGCTCTTGGGAGAGGCTCTCTGCCGGCGGCTGATCAAAGCCGGGTAGTAAGCCTATTTGCCCAGGTTTGCTCATGGTTACTGCTTACCCTCAAAAGCACTCACCACAATCACCACTATCACCACAATCACCCAACGCACCCACCTGCTACCAGTGTGAGAGAGGTTAGGACGCATCTCTGCACGATCTATAGAGGATCGATCACCACAATCACCACTATCAGCCCTCTACCTCTGGGAAATGCCCCTAAAATGATCACCACTATTTTTCACCACTATCACCACCGTGAGATAGGCATAGTGGTGATTGTGGTGATAGTAGTTATAGTAGTAGTAGTAGTTATTGTGGTTATTATTTCTCTACCCTATCTACTGTGTCTTTGGGCAGCTTGTACTTGATCTCTCTACCCTGTTTTTGCTCACCCCTGAGCAGCCTGCCCCTGCTGGCGAGCTCTACCAGTTCTTTACGCACGTTGCTCTTGTCCTTGCCGAGGAACCGCGCCAGATCGGTGGCAGTGCATTCACCGCCGAAACTCTCAGCAAGAGTGTCCAGAATCTCACTCTGCAATGTGTTTGCTTTCACCCCTGCCGCGTCGCCAAGCAATTGCCAACACATCAAGCCATGATCGAGCTGCACCGCTAACTCACGCTCAAGCACATCTCTGCCAGTTAGCTTCAACTCTGCACCCTGCTGGCCGCGTTGCCGATATAGCCCCAAAGCAGCATCTGCAATGCTTGTTTTGGCGGTTGCGCCCATCACGTCATCGATCACATCTGTCACGCTGCTTGCGCCTGGCTTGCGGTGGTGATCCACCAGAAGAATCGCGATATTGCTTTGCACCGCATACCGCTGCAACTCACTCAGCCGCTGAGCCACCAGGCTTTCATCGTCGGCCCTGCGCACCGCCGCCCAACGCGCCAGCGTATCCACGATCACCAGGCTGAAAGCGTGCTTTTCGATCAGCTTGATCAGGTGATCAAGCCCAGTTTCGATCAATGGTGCCCACTCCGTTTTCTCCATGATGCTGGCGTCATGTGGGCAGCCCTGCTGCTTGAGCCGATCCTTGAGCCGCCGCTCACTATCTTCGAGCGCGAGATAGAACACGTTGCGCCGCTCTACCTGCTCACCAAGCACTCTGCCGCCGGTGCCGGCTGCTACTGCAACTTGCAGCGCAAGCCAACTTTTGCCGATCTTAGGCCGCCCTGCCAAGATGCTCATGCCGGCGGGTATGAGGTTTGGCACCGCCCAAACAGGCTCTGGAAATTCAAAAGAGAGAAGATCGCCCACTGCCCAAAGTGAGCCGGAGGTGCTAGTGGGCACCTTTGCTGCTTGCGCTAGAGTCAGGATAGCGTCAAGTTTCTCATGAGCATCTGTGGTATGATGCTCTTGAGCGTGATTGCCGTTTGCGCTCAAGCCCGTCACCGCCACCAGCTTGCCACTGGTGGCATTTTCATTCTCAGGCATGTGCAGCCTCTCTCTCTGGCTGCTGGCCGCCGTCGGTGAGCACCTCTGCGCTTACGCTGCCGCTTACCGCAATGCGATCCACCGCATAGCGTAGGCCGGCGCTCATGTTCCCAGGATCGCCCGCCTTCATGCTCAGCAGTATCAGCTTACGCTGCTGCTCAGGCTCAAAGCGCACCCCGATAAACCGGCTCT
>Ga0073899_10002495_pt1 | contig 16568 bp, 13 predicted proteins | sample KloWWTmetaKNB5Ph_FD_88975 | JGI IMG/M metagenome (GOLD analysis project Ga0073899, IMG submission 88975) | Active sludge microbial communities from Klosterneuburg, Austria, studying microevolution and ecology of nitrifiers - Klosterneuburg... | ecosystem: Engineered > WWTP > Aerobic digester >...
CCGCCCGAGACGAACAGCGGCCAGCCCTGCCCCCAGGCCTGCGCGCCGAAGAGCGCCACGGCGATGACCCCCACGATGGCCAGGGCCAGGCGGAGCCACCACGTCGTGTGGAGCGCGGCCACGTGGAGCAGCACCATCGACCACACCAGACCACCGAGCAGCAGCGGGACCGAGAGGGCGGGGAGGGTGATCCCGGTGAGCGGCGACACCAGCAGCACGTCCGCGACGCGCAGCCACTGGGCCGCCGCCGCGGCCACGGCGATCACCACGTACAACACCGCGGTGGCGACGGCCACCGCCACGAGGCCCGTGGGCCACGTGCCGGGGTGCGGACGGCCCTCCCGGACAGGTCTGCGCAGCGTGGCGTCCACGACGTCGCGGACGGCCTCGACGAGTGCGGCGACGGCCGTCACGGCAGGCTCCCGACGGCGGCCTTGCCCGACGTGGACACGACGAGGCGCCCGCCCCCGGAACTGACGAAGAAGCTCGTCCGGGAGAGGGCGCCCAGGCCGTGGGGCCGCTCGACCAGCGTGCGGCCAGTGGCCGGCTCCAGGATGGTGAGACCGGAGTCGGAGACGACGAGGAGCCGGTTGCCCCCGCCGGCGATGCCCAGGGCGACGAGGGGCCGGCGCCAGAGCACGTCGCCCGTCGACGGGTCGAGGCCCTGCACATCGTCCGACGACCGGGACACGAGCACTCCGTCGATCGCCAGGATGTCGGTCAGCGCGGAGTCGGGCCGCAGCTGCCACGCGGGCCCTCCGTCGTCGAACCGGAAGGCCGAGACCAACGACCCGGCGTGCGGACTGACGACGACGGTGTCGCCCGCGACAGCCACCTGAAGCGGCTTGGTGTGTCCGACGGACCAGACCTCGCGGCCGTCCGCGTCGACCCGGGCGAGCTGCCCGGACTGGTCGGCGACGATCAACGCCCCGCTCGCCACCACCGGCGCCAGACGCAGCTCCCCGGGAGTCCGGTACCGCCAGCGCACCGTGCCGTCGTTCCGGTCGAGCAGCTGCACGACCCCGTCGATGGTGCTGACGAGCACCCCGCCGGCGAAGGCCTGCGGCGGGACCCGCCCGATGTCGGTCACCGGCGTCGTCCAGAGCCATTGGCCGTCCGGTCCGTAGGCGACGACCCGACGCTCGCTCGTGACCGCCACGGTGACGGTACCCAGCGTGGCTGCGGTCGTGATGCCGCCGCCTGGACGGGCCCGCCACAGGGACGGCTCAGCGGTGCGCTGGGCACGGACGGCCACCAGATCCCGGTCGATCCGGTTCGCGAACACCAGCGTGCCGTCGGGCAGCACTCCCGGAGGGGCGACCGGTGACTGGTTGACGAGCGACAGACCGATGTGGCTGACGGGCAGGGTCGCCCAGGCGAGCCTCTCGGCCGTCGACCAGTCGAAGTCCGTGTCGTCCTCGCCCGGCGGGGTGGGCGACACGATGCCCGTACGGAGCCGGCTCGACCCGTCGTCCGACGCCACGACGCCCTGCCCCGGGCACCAGGTCGAGACGGAGCGCCGCGGGGAGGCCCCGCCGACGCGCTCGGACTCCACCACGTCGAGGCAGCCTCGGTCGCGGAACCCGGGATCGGCCGCGGCGGCCGCCACGTGGTCGGCCTCGTAGGGCGACGGCGCCGAGAGCCGGCCGTCCGCGAAGGTGCGCGCGACACCGGCGGAGGTCCAGCGCCGGCCGGGGGCCACGTCAGCGACCAACGTCAGCACGCCGGGCGAGAAGACGAGGGCCGGACCGGCGCCTTGCACGACGGTCGTGCGGACGCCGTCGGTCTCGATCGTCATGAGGACGTCGGTCCGTGACGGTGCTCCGTCCCCTGTCACGGTCGTGGTGCGGCGGGCGAAGCCGACGCTCAGCGGATCGACCCCGGCGACGTTCGTCCAGTACCCGAACGCCTCGGGACCGGACGAGAGGATGCCTATCGTCTCGTCCCTGGCCCACTCCTCGGTGGCGACCAGGCCCGGCCGGGAGGCGTCGACCAGACGGGTTCGCGTACCGTCGCCGCCGAGGAAGGACGCCGCCGGATGGTCGACCCACCGGACGGTCGGATGGCCGAGCAGGGTCGAGCAGAGGGTGACGAGGAGCGCCACGAGCGTCACCCCGATCGACGCGAGGACCCGTCGCGACCGGACCGCCGGAGGCGCTGCTCCCGGTGTCGCCGCGCCAGGCGGCCAGGGCGTGGCCGGTGCCGGGCCGGACGGGCCGGGCGGAGCCCAGGACGGCGGCGGCGTCCAGACGGGCGGCCGGGCCCACGACGGCTGAGCGGAGGCCGACGGCGGCCGGGACGGCGGCAGCGGCGGCAGCGGCTGGGGCGGCAGCGCTCGCCCCGGCCGCCGCGGGGGCGTCGGCTGGGAGGCGGGGTCCCCGCCGGGTGCCCGCCACGGCTCGCCGGGAGTCGTCACGGCATGAGGATAGGTGCCCCTGGGGCGACCCGGGAGGTTCCGACTCCCACCACTACGCGCCGGTGGCGGTCCCACCCGATAGGGTCGCGGTAGTGTCCGGCGGGCGCCAGGGCACTGTCACCGCACGAACCTTCGAGGAGACCCCGTGACCACCGCCGCCGTCGTCGGCATCGGAGACATCTCCGGTAACCATCTGTCCGCGATCGCCGACAACCCGGCCATCGATCTCGTGGCCGTGTGCGACGTGCTCCCAGCACGCGCCGCCGCCGCGGGGCAACGCTGGGGAGTGCCGTCGTTCACCGACCACCTCACCATGCTCGCCGAGACGCGTCCGGACGTCGTGCACATCACGCTCCCCCACTATCTGCACGCACCCGTGGCCATCGACGCCCTGCGCGCAGGCAGCCACGTGCTCACCGAGAAGCCCCTCGCTCACACGGTGGCGGCCGGCCGCGAACTCGCCGACGCGGCGCGCGCCTCGGACCGCAAGCTGGCGGTCTGCTTCCAGAACCGCTACAACCCCACCAGTCGCGCGTTGCACGACGCCGTGCAGTCGGGCCGCTTCGGCGAGATCCGGGGCGTCCGGGCGACCACCTTCTGGTCCCGCGGCGCCGCCTACTACGCCGCCGCGCCGTGGCGGGGCACCTGGGCCCAGGCCGGCGGCGGCACGCTGATCAACCAGGTGATCCACACCATCGACCTGCTCTGCTGGATGCTGGGCGCGCCGTCCGACGTATCGGGCTCGGCGAGCAACCTGCGCCTGCGTGACGTCATCGAGGTCGAGGACGCCGCGGTCATCTCGATCGTGCACGACTCCGGGGTCCGCAGCACGTTCTTCGCCACCGGCGCCCACACCGACAACGCCCCGGTGGAGATCGAGGTGTCCTGCTCCGAGGGGCTGCTCCGCTTCACCGGCGGCGCCCTGAGGCACGTGGCGCCCGACGGTACGGTCACCCCGCTGGCAGCCGACACCCAGGCGACGGGCGAGCGGTCCTACTGGGGCCGCAGTCACGGCATGTTGATCGACGACTTCTACGCCGGGCTCGACTCGCCCGAGCCGTTCTGGATCGGCGCCGACGACGCCCTGGTCAGCCTCCAGGTGCTGCGCACCGTCTACGCCCAGTCCGGGCTCATCCCAGCCGACGAACTCTGAACCTGCCTACCGGGTGACTGTGGAACAGTGGCCCGATGCCCCATGAGCTGAGCCGAGGTCGGCTGGCCTTCGTGACGCTCCTCATCGCCCTGTTGGCCATGATCGGTCCGTTCACCATCGACACGATGTTCCCCGCGTTCGATCTGATCGGCGCCGACGTGGGGGCCGACGCGGTGGCGATGCAGCAGGTGACCAGCGTCTACATGCTCGCCTTCGCGGCGATGAGCCTGTGGCACGGGCCCATCTCGGACGCGGTCGGCCGCCGTCCGGTGATCCTGACCGGACTCGTGATCTACCTCGCGGCCTCGGTGCTGTGCGCGTTCGCTCCGTCGCTGCCCGTGCTTCTCGCGGGCCGGGCCCTGCAGGGGCTCGCCGCCGGAGCGGCCCAGATCATCTCGCGTACCGTGATCCGCGATCTCCACGCCGGGCCGGCAGCTCAGCGCATGATGTCGCAGGTCAACATGATCTTCGCCGTCGCGCCGGCCCTGGCGCCGATCGTCGGCGGCATTATCCTGGGTTTCGGCTCGTGGCACTGGATCTTCTGGCTGCTGGCCGCGATGGCCGGCGGGCTGGGCCTGCTGGTGACCGCCACCCTGCCCGAGACGCACCCGCCGGCCGATCGCCGTCCGCTGCGTGCCGGCCCGATCCTCCGATCGTTGTGGACGGTGATGTCGGACACGGTGTTCCTGCGTCTCGCTGCCACCTCGACGTTCGGATTCGCCGCCCAGTTCCTCTACATCGTGGCGGCACCGATCATCGTCCTCGGCCTGCTCGACAAGGGTGAGCAGGACTTCTGGATGCTTTTCGTGCCGCTCGTCACCGGCATGATGCTCGGCGCGTTCGCGGCCAGCAGGCTCGCGGAACGTGTCGCCCCGCACCGCCTGGCGACGGCGGGTCTGGTGCTCGTGATGGTCGCCGTCCTGGTCAACGTGACCCTGACCTTCCTGCCCGGCACCCAGGGGTTGCCCTGGGTGCTGGTCATGCCGCCGTTCATCGCGTTCGGAATCCAGATGATCTTCCCGGTGGTGCAGCTGCTGATGCTCGACCGCTTCCCGACGATGCGGGGTGCGGCGGCGTCGGCGCAGGCCTTCCTCCAGCTGCTGTTCAACTCTGTGCTCGCCGGGGTGATCTCGCCGTTGGCGGCCACCTCGATGCGCACCGTGGCCCTGACCAGCGCCGGATTCGCCGTTCTCGGTGTGATCTCCTGGGCCTGGTACCGGGCGGGCGTCCGCCGGGGCAGCTGACGCGGCGGCAGCTGGTCGCCGCCGGCTTGTCACGCCGACACCCGGGGCGGCCCCGCGCCCCCCGGCGGGATGGCTAGGCTCGTGTCATGCGTCAGCGGAGACTCGGAAACACCACCATCGGCGCGATCGGACTCGGCGGCATGCCGATGTCGATCGAAGGCCGGCCCGACGAGGCCCAGGCCATCGCCACCATCCACGCGGCACTCGACGCGGGGGTCACCCACCTCGACACCGCGGATTCCTACCACCTCCATGCCGGTGAGGTCGGCCACAACGAACGGCTGCTCGCGAAGGCGGTGGCGTCCTACGGCGGCGACACGTCGAGCGTGTTGATCGCCACGAAGGGCGGGCACCTGCGGCCCGGAGACGGTTCCTGGACCCAGGACGGCCGTCCGGAGTACCTCGTCGAGGCGGGCCGGGCATCGGCCGAGCGCCTCGGTGGTCCGATCGAGCTCTACTACTACCACCGGCCGGATCCGGCGGTGCCGTACGCCGACTCCGTCGGAGCGCTGGCGCAACTGCTCGACGAAGGCGTCATCGTTCGCGCCGGCATCTCCAACGCCAGCATCGCCCAGATCGACATCGCGCGCGGCATCCTGGGCGATGCCCTGGTCGCGGTGCAGAACCAGTTCTCCCCCGCCTACCTGACGACCCGCGACACGCTCGACCACTGCGCGCGTCTCGGCATCGCGTTCCTGCCATGGAGCCCGCTCGGCGGCATCAGTCGAGCCGGCGAGGTGGGCTCGAGGCACGCGGCGTTCGCCGAGGTCGCCACGGCTCACGGCGTGTCGCCGCAGCAGGTGGTGCTGGCGTGGCTGCTGTCGCTCGACGAGTGCGTGATCCCGATCCCGGGAGCGTCGAAGCCGTCGTCGATCGTCGACTCGGCCGCGGCCGCCGACCTGCAGCTGACCGACGACGAGGTCGCCCGCCTCGGCGCCGCCTGACCCCGTCCTCACCGAACTGGACCTGTGCGTCACGTTCTGACCCGTGTACGGGTCAGAACGTGACGCACAGGTCCAGTTGTGTCCCGGCGGGGGGCGTCCCTGTCAGGCCGTGGAGGCCCGGTGGCCGGACCGGGTCAGCGGTCCACGTGAACGGGAGGGTCCGTCAGGGACGACGCGCGTGAGCGTGCCCGGGGCCCCGGGGGAGCCGCCAAGGGTCAGATGGGCAGCTTGCGGAAGATCGCCCGCGGGATGTGGCGGAGCACCATCATCACGTAGCGGAACGCCGGCGGCGACCACACCAGGTCCTTGTTGGCTCGGGCGCTCGCCACCACGAGCGTGGCCACGTCCTGCTTGTCGACGGTGAGCGGGGCTTCCTTGACATGGGCCGACATCCGGGTGCGGACCATGCCGGGTCGCACGACCAGCACCTGCACCCCGGTGCCCGCGAGGGCCTCGCCCAGGTTGAGGAAGAACGAGTCGAGCCCCGCCTTCGTCGAACCGTAGACGAAGTTGGAGCGCCTGACCCGTTCGCCGGCCACCGACGACATCACGATGAGCTGGCCGTGGCCCTGGGCCGTCATGCGCTCGGCCAGGAGCACGCCCATGCTGACGCCACCGGTGTAGTTCACCGACACGAAGTGCACCGCCATCGGCTGATTGCGCCACAGCTCCTCCGCTTCGCCGAGGAGACCCCAGGCAAGGATCGCCACGTCGACGTCGCCCTCGGCCCACGCCGCATCCAGGACGGCGGCGTGAGTGGGGAAGTCGGCGGCGTCGAAGTCGATCTGTTCCACGCCGCCGGCACCCGCGGCCAGCAGGTCGGCCGCAGCACGGTCGCGCTCCGGATCGCCCGGGCGACAGGCGAGCACCACCTGAGCGGGGCCCTCCTTGAGGTACTCCGTCACGATCGCGAGACCGATCTCGGAGCTGCCGCCCAGCAGGAGAATGCGCTGGGGAGTTCCCGTGGCGTTGATCACAACAACTCCAATCGTCGAGCCATGTCCGAGGCGAAGACCCTGTCGGGGTCGACCCTGCGCCGGGTGGCCAGCCATTCGTCGATGCGGGGGTACATGGCGTGGAACGTGGCGGCGGTCGCGCGGGAGTCCTTGGCCACGTAGAGACGGCCGCCGAACTCGAGCACGCGGGCGTCGAGGCCGCTGAGGAAGCGGCCGAGCCCGGGTTTGATCGGGAAGTCGACGCACACGTTCCAGCCGGCCATGGGGTACGACAGCGGCGCCCGGTTGCCCGGCCCGAACAGCTTGAACACGTTCAGGAACGAGTAGTGGCCCGAGGCCGAGATGTCGAGGATGATGCGCCGGAACTCGTCGACCGCCGACGGAGGCACGACGAACTGGTACTGCAGGAATCCTGCGGGACCGTAGGCGCGGTTCCAGTCGGCGAACAGATCGAGCGGGTGATAGAAGCCGGTGAGGGTCTGGACCTTGCCCGTGTAGTTGCCGGACTTGGCGTACCAGAGCGACCCGAGCGCGCCGAAGGTGAGCTTGTTGGCCAGCCCGTTCGGGAACACGTCGGGCAGGGTGAACAGGGGCTTGGCGTCGAACCGCAGGGGGTCGGCGGCCAGTTTCGCCGGCAGCTGGTCGCGGGTGGCGATCGCACCCCGCGAGATGGCGGCGCGACCGAGGCGGGGAGGCCCCGAGATGGCGTCGAACCAGGCCGACGAGTAGGGATACCGGGCCTCCGAGCCGTCACTGTGCACCGCGATGGTCTCGTCGAGCGACCCGGTGACCAGCCCGTCGGCGATGAAGTACGCCGTCTCGACGCGCTCCATCTCCAGCGTGGCCCGCAGGATGATGCCGGTCAGCCCGATGCCCCCGACGGTTGCCCAGAAGATCGAGGCGTCGGGATCGTCGGACGAGCCGTCACGCTCCAGACGCAGCACCCGGCCGTCAGCCACGAGCAGGTCGAGAGCGAGCACGTGATCCCCGAAGCTGCCGGCGGAGTGGTGGTTCTTGCCGTGCACGTCGCAGCCGATGGCGCCGCCGACGGTCACCTGCCGGGTGCCCGGCAGTACGGGGATCCACAGGCCGAACGGCAGCGCAGCCTTCATCAGCGCGTCGAGGCTGACGCCGGCGTCGACGTCGACGGTCGCCGTGGACGGGTCGATGGTGCGGATCACGTCGAGGCCCCGCATGTCGACCACCACGCCGCCCGCGTTCTGTGCCACGTCGCCGTAGGACCGGCCCAGGCCCCGCGCCACGATGCCACGAGCACCGGCCGCGGCGGCCTGGCTCACCGCGGCCACCACCGCCTCGGCGTCGCGCGGACGCACCACCGTCGCCTGGGTCGGCGCGGTGCGCCCCCAGCCGGCGAGCCTCTGCGTGGTGATGGAGGTGGCGGTCATCTCCCTCACTCTACCCATGGGGCTCCCGGCGGGGAGGCGGTGGTGCGCCGATCCCACCTCCTCGCCGGAGCGGCACCGGGTGCCTGACGGTCGGCGGGCGCGGCAGTAGGTTGGTCGCATGGCGCTCATGCTCGTGACCGGAGGTGCTCGCAGCGGCAAGTCGGCGTTCGCGGAGGGGCTGGCGGGGTCCACCGGCGCGCCCGTGACCTACGTCGCGACGGGCGAAGCGCTCGATCCCGAGATGACACGCCGCATCGCCCATCACCGCGAGCGCCGGCCGAAGGACTGGGCGACGGTGGAGGAGCCGCTGCACCTGGCCGGAGCGCTGACCGGGATCCAGGGCACGATCATCGTCGACTGCCTGAGCTTGTGGGTCTCGAACCAGCTCATGGTTCGCCGCAGCGACGACGACGTGCTCCGGGCGGCCGACGCCCTGGTCGCGGCGGCCGCGCTTCATCGCGGACTGGTCGTCTTCGTCACGAACGAGGTCGGCTCGGGCGTCGTCCCCGACAACGACCTCGCTCGTCGCTATCGCGACCTGCTCGGCTGGGTGAACCAGAAGGTCGCCCACGCCTCGTCGGACGCCTGGCTGCTGGCCAGCGGGCTGCCCGTGCGGCTGAAGGGCGAGCCGCGTGCCTGACCTCGCCGCGGTGCTGGCGGGGATCGTCCCGGCGGACCGCTCGGCGATGGCCGCGGCCCGCGCCCGGCAGGCCACGCTGACCAAGCCGCTGGGGTCCCTCGGGCTGCTGGAGGACGTGTCGGTGAGGCTGGCCGGCATCTTCGGTACGCACCGGCCGGACCCGAGGGGGGCCGCCGTGATCGTTGCGGGGGCCGACCACGGAGTGGCCCGCGACGGCGTCTCGAAGTATCCCAGCGAGGTCACCGCGGCGATGATCGGCGCCTTCGTCGCCGAGACCGAGTTCGGCCCCGGCGGGGCCGCCGTGAATGCGCTCGCCCGTACCCTCGGCGTGCGTGTGTACGTGGCGGACCTGGGCGTGGCGGCCGACGTCGCCCCGCACCCGGGTCTGACCGACCTCAAGATCCGCCGCGGCACCCGAAACCTTCGCGTCGAAGCCGCGATGACCCGCGACGAGACGCTCCGGGCGATCGAGGCGGGGATCCGGCTCGCCGACCGCGCCGTCGACGACGGGGCCGACCTCGTCGTGCCCGGCGAGCTCGGCATCGGCAACACCACGGCCGCGGCCGCGATGACCGCCCGGCTGCTCGGGTTGCCGGCCGCTGCTGCCACGGGCCGCGGCACCGGAGTCGACGACGAGGGGCTGGCGCGCAAGACGGCCGTGATCGAGGAGGCGCTCCGGCGAACGGACGCCACGTCGCCCCTGGACGTGCTGACCGAACTGGGCGGCTACGAGATCGCCGCGATGACGGGGATGTTCCTCGCCACCGCGGCCCGTCGTCGCGGGGCCGTCGTCGACGGCTACGTGGAGGGCGCGGCCGCACTGGTCGCCGTGGGGATCGCGCCGCACGTCCGGGACTACCTCCTGCCGGCCGGCCGGTGCGCCGAGGCGGGCCACGGGGCTCAGCTCGACCGCCTCGGACTGCGGCCGTTGTTCGACCTCGATCTCCGGCTCGGCGAAGGGACGGGCGGCGTACTCGCCATTCCCCTGCTGCTGGCGGCCGCAGCGGCCCTGCGCGAGATGCGCACGTTCGCCGAGGCGGGTGTACCGGACGCCTGACGAGCGGCGTCGCCCCCGGGTCAGGCCACGACGTAGGTCAGCAGCGCAGCCACTTCGCACACCATGACGAGGGCTCCGATCACGTCGCCGGTGAGTCCCCCGCCGAGGCGCCGCGCCGCCCACCAGGCACCCGTCCACGCCGCGATCAGGGCGAACAGCACCGCCCGCCAGGCGCCGGGCAGCGCCAGCAGGGGCACCACGTACAGCGCACCCCACCACCACGGACCTCCCCGGGCGGCCGCTCCCAGTCCGTCCGGACGCGCCGCGGGGACCAGGGTGAGCGGCCCGGTCACGACGAAGCGCGCGGCCACCGCCGCGACCACCGGAGACCACCACGGCGGTGCCCCGGCCAGCACCGACCACTGCAGGAGCAGCACCGTGACGCCCACGCCCATGCCGAACGCCCCCACGCGCACGTCGCGCAGGATCTCCAGACGACGGTGGGGTGGCACCGGGGCGAGCAGAGCGTCCGCGGAATCCACCAGCCCGTCCAGGTGCAGCATGCCCGTGAGGAGCAGCCACAGCAGCAACGCCAGCGCTGCCCGCACACCGACGGGGAGCGCGACGGGCAGCCACAACACGACCGCGACCGGGCCCCCCACCACGTACCCCGCCAGCGGGTAGTGCGGCGTGGCCCGGCCGAGGTCGGCTGGTTCGAACGGCTGGGGGGCGGGCACGGGCAGGGTGGTCAGGAACGACAGGGCCGTCCTCACGCCACGCAGCGCCATGCCTGCTCCTCCCTGGGCCTGGGCGTGACCGTACACCCGCGCCACGGGTGCCCCTGCCCGGGCGGCGACACCGCACTAGAGTTCCCGAAGGCGACCGTGCCGCGGGAGGAGACGTCGTGAAGGCCATCCAGGCGAGTGACTACGGGGACTCCCGCGTGCTGAGGCTGGTCGACCTCGAGGTGCCCGAGCCGGGCCCGGGTGAGGTGCGGGTACGGGTGCGCGCGGCCGGGGTGAATCCCGTCGAGGTCTACATCCGCAACGGCGGCTATGCCGCCTACGACCCGGGACTGCCCTACGTGCCGGGGTTCGACGCGGGCGGCACGGTCGACGCGGTGGGTGCCGGCGTCGCCGGACTGTCCGTGGGCGACCGGGTGTTCGCGGCGGGGGCGGTGCACGGGTCGTACGCCGAGTACTTCGTCTGCCCGGCCGACCAGGTCGGTGTGCTGCCCGCGGGTCTGTCGTACGCCCAGGGCGCCTCGATCGGGATCCCCGGTCTGGCGGCCCACCGAGCCCTGTTCGGCAGGGGTCATCTGCGAGCGGGCGAGACCGTGTTGGTGCACGGTGCGAGCGGTGCGGTGGGGCAGGTGGCCGTGCAGCTGGCCCGGGCGGCGGGCGCGACGGTGATCGGCACGGCCGGCAGTGCCGAGGGACTGGCCGCCGTCGAGGCCCTGGGAGCGGCGGCGGTCGACCATACGCGCCCCGACCAGTACGCCCGCATCACCGAGCTGTCCGGCGGGCACGGCGCCGCTCTGATCGTCGAGCTGCTCGCCAACGAGAACCTGGCGGCAGACTTCGGGGTGCTCGCGAAGTACGGGCGGATCATGGTGGTCGGCAACCGCGGCTCGCTGGACTTCAACCCGCGCCTCCTCATGGGCAAGGAGGGCGACCTGCGGGGCGTGACCAACTGGGCCTACGGCGCCGAGGAGCGCGCGGCGGCCGTGCTCGACCTGGCCCGTCGACTGGCCGACGGCACGCTGGTGCCCAGGGTCGGCCGGACGTTCCCGCTGGCCGAGGCCGGGAAGGCCCAGGACCACGTGATGGGCTCCCGGGCGGTCGGCAAGGTGGTCCTGGCGGTCTGAGACCTCCGCCCCGGCGCCGGGGCGGTCCGACGGAAGCGGAAGGCCCGTCCCTGCGGGCAGCCCCGCGACGTTAGGGTTCCGGTGTGGAAGTCCTGATGCTGGGCACCGGCGCCTCCGACGGGTGGCCGTCCGCATGGTGCGCCGACGAGTGCTGTTCCGGGTTGGTCCAGTCCGGCGACCTTCGCACCCCCACGTCGGCGTTGATCGACGGGACACTGCTGGTCGACCCTGGTCCGGAGTCGCCGCGGCAGGCGCTCCGGCAGAACATCTCGCTGGCCGGCGTCACCGACGTGCTCGTCTCCCACGCCCATCACGATCATCTGGACGCGTCGTTCCTGCTGCACCGGAGCTGGGTGAACGACCGGCCGCTGCGGGTGATCGGCCCCAAGCCGGTGATCGACGAGTGCGCCCGCTGGCTCAAGCCCGGCCAGCGAACGGTGCAGCTCGTGCCGATCACGGCCGGCAAGGACGTCACCCTCGGTCGGTACCGCGTGCGAGCCCTGCCCGCCGCGCACGAGGCCCTGGGCGAGGCCTGCCTGTACGCGATCGCCGGTCCCGACGCCACGGTGCTCTGGGCGACCGACACCGGACCCTGGGCCCGGGGGGTCGACCGGATGCTCGCCGGCACCAGGTTCGATCTCGTCTGCCTCGAGGAGACGTTCGGCGAGCGCGACGATCTCACCGAGGGGAAGCACCACGGTCTGCGCACCTTCGGTGAGGCGGTGGCCCGGCTGCGCGAGTGGGGGTGCGTGACGGGCACCACCGACGTGGTCGCCATCCACCTCAGCCACCACAATCCCGCACCCGAGCTGCTCCATCTGCGACTCAGGGACCTCGGCGCGCGAGCCGTTCCCGACGGGACCCCGATCATCGCCGGCGGGCCGTCGTCGTCGCTGTCGCTCTGAGGCCAGCGGATTCCCCGTCGAATCGCGACCCGGTGGGCCGCAGTCCGGGCCCGACACTCGGTGCGGAGGGGTCCGGAACCCCCTCGCCCGGGAGGGTGACGGACTACGCTGCACCTAGTGGACGCCAGAGCGGGCGTCTGAAAGGAGCACCCTCATGGCCGACTGGGCCGCCGACGTCAAGAAGTACGCGCCTCAGGCGTCCGACGAGCACATCGCTGGGATCGTTCGCCACTGCGGCATCGCCCTGCAGAAGCAGGACTCGTCGCTGGTGTCGTTCAGCGACCCTGAGGAGCTCAAGCGTGTGAAGGAGGGCTTCTGCACCAAGAAGCTCGGCCTCACCGACTCCGCCGCCATCGACGAGGCCATCGCGGCGGTCGGCGCGAAGCTGAAGGGGACCGGTCGCAAGAACCGGGTCACCGTCTACTATCTGCTCGCCGATCACTTCGACAAGCTCAGCCTCTTCGAGAAGAAGACCAAGTGAGCCCGGCTCGCTGACGTCGTCGACACGGCGGTCCCCTCGCGGGGGCCGCCGTTTCGTCGTTCCCGACCCGCGACGTGCGGGGTCCGCACCGGGTCGCCTCAGTCCACGCGCCCGAAGAGCACCCGGTCGGTGACCTGCTTGGCCCGCCGGGCCGTGCGGCGCCAGTCGTCGAGCAGGTGCGACGCTCCTCCGCGGCCGTAGCCCAGCAGCTCGGCGACCTGGGCCATCTCGCGGGCGTCGGTGGGCACGATGTCGGAGGCTCGTCCCCGCGCGAGCATGGACGTGTTGCGGATGCGTCCGGCCAGCACCCAGGCCGCCTCCAGAGCGTCGGCGTCGGTGGGTGCCACGATGCCCTCCGCCTTCGCCGCCCGGAGTGCCTGCAGAGTGCGGGTGGTCTGCAACGCCGGCACGGCCGCAGCGTGCTGGAGCTGCAGGAGCTGCACCGTCCACTCCACGTCCGAGAGCCCTCCCGGACCGAGCTTGACGTGACGGCTCGGATCGACGCCCCGCGGCATCCGCTCGCCCTCCATCCTGGCCTTGAGGCGACGGATCTCGGTCACCTGAGCGGTGGACAGCCCGCCCTCGGGGTAGCGGACGCCGGCGATCGCCGCACAGAACGCCTCCCCCGTGGCTCGATGCCCAGCAGCCACGTCCGCGCGGAGCAGCGCCTGGGCCTCCCACGTCGACGACCACCGCTGGTAGTAGGTGCGATACGACGCGAGAGTCCGGACGAGGGGACCGCCCTTGCCCTCCGGACGCAGGTCGGGGTCGATCTCGAGCGCGGTCTCCTTGTCCTGCTGGCGGAGCATGGCGCGCAGCCGCGACACGACGCGCGTGGCGGCTGCGGTGGCGTCCGGGTGGTCGGTGTCGGCGACCACGAACACGGCATCGGCATCGGACCCGTACGACATCTCCGAGCCTCCCCAGCGCCCCATCGCCACCACCGCGATGGGCGGAGCGCCGGGCACCTCCCGGCGCGCCAGCTCGAGGGTCGCCTCGACCGTCGCGTCGGCGATGTCGGTCAGCGACGTCCCCACCACCTCCACGTCGGTTCGATGCAGCACGTCGCACATCACCACGCGCAGCAGCTCGCGGCGCCGCAGCGACTGGACCGACTCCAGCGCCCGTTCCGCCTCGGGGTTCCGCGCGAGCACCGACGCCATCGACTCCGTCAGCTGGTCGAGACTGCGCGGCCGCAGGTCGTGATCGTCGGCCAGCAGCTCCACCGCCTGCGGCGATCGCCGCATGAGGTCCACCGCATAGCGGCTGCTCGACAGGATGACGGCCATGCGCTCGGCCATCAGCCCCTCGTCGCGCAGCGCGCGCAGATACCACGGGGTCGACCCGAGCTGCTCGGACACCTGCCGGAACGCCAGCAGCCCGTGGTCGGGGCTGGGACCTTCGGCGAACCAGCCGAGCATGGCGGGGAGCAGCTGACGCTGGATCTCGGCGTGCCGCGACATGCCCGTCGACAATGCCTCGATGTGGCGCAGGGCGGCCGCGGGATCGGCGTACCCCAACGCGGCGAGCCGGGTCCGGGCGGCGCCGGTGGTGAGCCGCACAGCCTCGGACGGGATGCGCGCCACCGCCTCGAGCAGCGGCGAGTAGAACAGCCTCGTGTGCAGCCGCTGAACGGTACGGGCGCTGGCGCGCCACCTCTCCCCCACCTCGGCCGGGCCGGAGAGTCCCACGGCTCGCGCCAGCCGCCGCAGCCCGGGCTCGTCGTCGGGCAGGAGGTGCGTGCGCCGCAGGCGGAACAGCTGCACACGATGTTCCAGCAGCCTCTGGAACCGGTACGCCTCGGCCATCGTCGCCCCGTCGCGACGACCCACGTAGCCGTGGTCGATCAGGGCCTGGAGAGCGGGCAGGGTGGCGCGGAGCCGCAGCCGATCGTCGGCTCGCCCGTGCACGAGCTGGAGAAGCTGAACCGAGAACTCGGTGTCGCGAAGGCCTCCGGCCCCCAGCTTGATCTCCCGCTCGGCCTCCTTCGCGGGGATCAACGAGATCACCCGGCGACGCATCGCCTGCGTCTCGGCGAGGAAGTTGGGACGCTCGCCGGCACCCCACACGTAGGGGGCGATCAGATCGCAGAACTCCTGGCCGAGCCCGAGATCCCCGGCCATCGGCCGGGCCTTGAGCATGGCCTGGAACTCCCAGGTCTTGGCCCACTTCGCGTAGTACGCCTTCATCGACGACAGCGTGCGGACCAGAGGGCCGGCCTTGCCCTCCGGACGCAGCGCGGCGTCCACCTGCCAGATGGTGCCCGAGCTGGTGTGGTCCGAGCACGCCCGCGTCGTGGCGGCGGCCAGCCTCGTGCCGATCGCGACGGCCTGGTCGGGAGTGCAGCGCGGCGAGCCGTCCACGTCCGGGGCGGGCTCGGCCACGTAGAGCACGTCGACGTCGGAGATGTAGTTGAGCTCCTGCGCGCCGGTCTTGCCGAGTCCGATGATCGCGAACCTGGCCTGAGCGGACTCGGGTACCGACGCCCGGGCGATGGCGAGCGCCGCCGTCATGGTCGCGTCGGCGAGGTCGGCGAGCTCGCCCGCGACGTCGGGCAGCACGGCCAGGGGATCCGGGGCGGTGAGATCGCGCGCGGCGATGCGGTAGAGCTCGCGCCGGTAGGCGTGGCGGAGCTCGTCGCCGGCGGCGGGGGCGGTCGCCACGGGGGTGCCGCTCTGCTCGGGCGCGTCGAGCGTGGCTCCCACGGCGGCCAGCAGCGCGTTCTCGATCTCGACGGCGGTGTGGCGGCGGGGCTCGGGCAGCAGCACGGCCACGTCCCTCGGATCGGCAGCCAGGCGGCGCCCCAGTTCCGACGAGCCGCCGAGCACGGCGATCAGACGGCGGGCGAGGTCCGGGCGCTCGACGAGGCTGTGGACCCGCGGCGGGTCGGCCCGCAGCACCTCCACGAGCGTGGCGAGGGCCAGATCGGGATCGACCGCCCCGGCGCAGAGGTCGACCAGCCCCGGCGTGCCGTCGTCGTGGTGCCTCGACAGCTCGGCGACGAGCGACACCGCCCGCGCCGAGTCGACGAACCCGCGCCGCGCCAGATCCCCCTGCGACGTCACCAACCTCACGGACCCACACTACGGACAGCGCAACGACGAGGCCGGGGAACGCCCGGAGGGCCACGGCCTCGTCGGGCTAGTCTCGGCTGCATGGCGAGGTCGGGCGCAGCGCGGCGACAACAGGTGTCGGACGCCGTCGCGCGGCTACAGGACCAATGGGGCGACGGCCTCCCCGTGGCGAGTGACCCCCACGGCCTGGCGACGCTCGTCGTGAGGCTGCTGGACGCCGGCGAGTCCTGCCGCCCCGCCGACGTGGCGCTCGCGGTCAGGGCCCTCTGCGAGCACTTCGGGGCGCTTCGCGGCGGACGGACGGTCGAGCTGCGCGTCCCGCCGTACGCCGCGGTCCAGCTGGCCGCGGACGGCGACGCCGGTCCGAGTCACACGCGGGGCACACCGCCGAACGTGGTGGAGACCGATGCCGCCACCTTCCTGCGGCTGGCCGTCGGCAGCCTCGACTGGGACGACGCGGTGGCGCGGCACCTGGTGCGCACCAG
>Ga0073899_10002496_pt1 | contig 16560 bp, 14 predicted proteins | sample KloWWTmetaKNB5Ph_FD_88975 | JGI IMG/M metagenome (GOLD analysis project Ga0073899, IMG submission 88975) | Active sludge microbial communities from Klosterneuburg, Austria, studying microevolution and ecology of nitrifiers - Klosterneuburg... | ecosystem: Engineered > WWTP > Aerobic digester >...
GTGCTTTCGTCGCAGATCTTCGGACCCCACTTCGAGCACCTCGCGCGCGAGTGGGTGCAGGGCCACGCCTCCGAAGCCTCGCTCGGTGGCACCCCCAAGGCAGTGGGCCCGAGCACAGTGAGCGATCCGGCAGCGCAGAAGGAGCGGGAGCTGGACGTCGTCGCCACGGAGGGCAGCCGGGTGATCGCCATCGGTGAGGCCAAGTGGTCCGGGTCCGCCCTTGGCAGGGGCGTCCTCGCCGAGCTCGAGCGAAAGCGTTCGTTGCTCGGACCGCGCGCGAGCACTGCCCGGTTGCTGCTCTTCGGCAGCTCCGGGTTCGAGCGCGGGCTGGCAGCGCTCGCCCGCGGGCGCGACGACGTCGTGTTGGTCGACCTTCGCCGGCTGTACCTGGGTGACTGACTCCGTGTCTCGCGTGCCGAAGCGCGTGGCTTCAAACGGAAACCGGAGACGCGCGGCGGACTTGGCTCAAATGTCCCTGCAGCACCGGAATCCGCGCTGCGGTGCAGCAGTATCCGTGGTTGGCGTTTGGGTGAGGGGACAGCCCAGCGCCTTCTTCTCGTCCGTCATGGAGCCCCCCCGAAGCGCGCAGTGCTTCGTGCCCTTCCCGCTGGACGGGGAGACCCAGACGAAGCACTCGTCGGTGTATTCCGAGACGGAGCCGTTCAAGTCGCGAAGCTGCGCCCACGGCTCCGTGGCGCCGTGACACCCGGCGCGTGCACCGACGTTCTTCTTCATGCTCTCCCAGTCCGGGCTGTCCACTTCGCCCCCGCAGGCAGCCGGGTCGTAGGCGTCGCCATAGGCGTATTGCGTCTTCCCTCCCTGGCTGCATGCGTTAAACCACTGACTCTTTGCGGCGTCGTTGGCGGGATCCGCCGGCGTGTCGAGACCGCCGGCGATTTCGAGCCCTCCTCCGCCGACTTTCCCGCACAGGCGCTTGCCCGCCCACTTGCAGTAGGCGTAAGCGTCGCACCAGTCGATGCACACGACCGGGCGCTCTGGCGTCGTCTTCGGCGTCCAACTCACGCCGGCGATGCAGGTCGCTGGCTCGTACGACGACGCCTCCGCCACTGGCTGATAGCTCTTGTTGTCCGCGCAGTCCGCGTTCTCGCTGCCCGGCGACATCTTCGGCGCAGCCAGGAACTCGGCGTACTGCGCCTGGGTCACCTCGGTACGATCGATGCAGTACGTGCCGCCCCCCGGACTCGGCACGGCGATCATGGCGGGGCCCGCAGACGCCCCGCAGCTCTTCGCCCCGCCTCCGCCCGCAGCTCCCGAGCCAGCCGCCCCCGCGCCGCCAGCGCCACCAGCACCACCGGCGGCGCCTGTTCCGGGGATCACCCCGTCGTTCTTCTGCCCGTCTTCCGAGCCGAAGATGCTGCACCCAGCAAGAGCCAGCGGCCCCACGACTAGCACGACGTTCCAATTCATCACCATGCTCCTTCGGTCAGAGGGGGATCGCGCCCCGTGCGCCGAGAACTAGCAGCGCCTGCTGCGCGAACGCGCCTCCCGGCTGGGAGTTGTACCGCAGCCATTCCATCCGGTCGGGATCCAGGACGACCAAGTCGCCGTACCCGTCGTCCGAACCTCTCAAGTCCCGCACGGCTGAGACGGCCGAGCGAGGCGACGCCCCTGGCACGTTCCAGATGGTGTACTCGCCGCTCCCTGAAATGCAGAGGTTGCCCGAGTTCTTCAGGTGAATCGCCGGACCATTGCCGGTTGGCCGGAAGACCGCGTAATCCGTCTTGCCGTCCCCGTTCCGGTCGATCGGACCCGCGAGCGGGATATCGCGAGCGGAGCCCCACTGGCAGAGCTGGACGCTCGACGACGTGGTCGGGTCCCAGTTCGTGTGCCAGGTTCCGGTGTACGGGTCCCAAACGCGCAAGGCTCGCCTGCCGTTCTTCTCCGCCGGAAGGGCCACGGCGCCGTGGCGCACCGCCGGGGCGTTGCCCCCGGCGCCGCTCGCGGCGATCGCGTCGGCTCTGAGACTCGAATCGAACCAGCGCGAGATGGCGGCCGTGGGGTTCCATCCCGCGGTCGACAGCAGCATGAAGAAGCGCGCGGTGCCAGGCTCGTAGACAACCACGTCGGTCTTGTTGTCGTTGTCGTAGAGTCCGTGCAAGTGAACCAGCCTGTCTTGCACTGCTCGGACGTAGATGCCCCCCCACGTCGATTGTCCGATGACCTTCCAGTACAGGTACTGGCTGCTCGGGCGGTACACTGCGACCTCTTTGGTCGAGGTATTCCCGTCGAACTCGAGGCCGGGCAGCGGGACGTCCTGCTGGTAGCCCCAATCGGCGTAGCCGAAGTTGGCGCAATCGGGGTTCGACGGGTTGACCGAGGACTTGCACCAGATCCACCAGAACTGGCTGTCGAATGGGTTCTCGCTGGTCAGGCCTCCCCTGCGAAGCAAACCGAGATCCGTACGCCCATCTCCGTCGTAGTCAGCCATCATCGGAACATCCCCGACTCGACCGAAGTCCTTCTCGAGAATGGTCGCGTAGGATGTGCTCGACAACAGTATCCGGAACCGACCCACACTCGGCCCGGCAAACCCAGTGCCAGGCGGTTGCCAGACGCCGAGGTCACGCTTTCCATCGCCGTCAACGTCGAGTTGGTCGAAGCCCCACCGCGCTTTGTGCTCGCCCAGCAAGTGGCGGCGCGCCGTGTAGCCGGCGCTGTACGGGGCGCCATGCCGCTGGTGGTTGATGCGGATGTCCGAGCGGAGGATCTTCTTGACCTGCTCCGCCTGCGATTCGCTGAAGCTCGCCCAAGGGCAAGTGCCACCCACGGGGTCGCTCAAGTACATCATCGCGTTGGCGCCTCGCCGATACACTCCTATACCCGGGTCATCTCCAGCAAACGTGAAGCCGAGACCCTTGATGCCCGGCGACCCGATCGTTTCCAGCTGCCCGTCGATTGTGCAAGAGAGCGTGCAGTTCGCGTCGAACCAGCAGTTCTGTGTGGAGCCGCCGGGATCCCAGCTGTGCTTCGAAACCACCGGGAGCACGGAGCCCGCCGCCTGCGCGCGGTTCGCAAAGTAGAGCGGTCCTTGCTGAGAGTCTCCGAAGTACAGATCCCAGTACTCCGAGTTGGCAGACCACACCAGATCCTGGGGTTGCTCGGGGTCGCGGCTCCCACCGATGCCCATCGAAGGATGGGGCTGCCCAGGGTACATCGTGTGCTCGAGACCCAAGACATGCCCGAGTTCGTGCGCATAGCCGCGCGGGGAGACGAATTGCTCGCGGTCCGCGATCCACGAGGCAGCTCCGTCCCACGGGCGAGCACCGTCCCAACCGTTCGAGCACTCCGAGCCCCATAGAATCACCTCGCGCGGTTCCCCGGCGCGGATGGCGGCGGCGTGCAGCCATTCAGATTCGGTCCTCGGGTCGCTGTCGGGGAACTCGGACAACGACAGGTTCGGGTACACCAGCCGCAACTGGTTCTTCACCTCGGCCCAGGAACGGCTTGCCGAGGCTTGGACGTTCCAGAACGTCGGCATCTTGTACTTCTCGATACGCGACAGATAGAACTGCACGCCAAGAGATTGCACAGCCGAGTTCGCAGCCTCGAGCGACTGCCGCATCGCCGCAAAATCGGCGGTGTCGGGCCCGCAGTTCGGGTCGCCGTTAGTGCAAGCCGAGCACGCCGACTGTGGTGGAGCCTGGCGCCACCCGCATCCCCAGTCGGTCGCAGGCGCGGTGCAATCGTTCGCCATCATCACGGCTCGGATCGGGATCACGCGTTCCACACCGAGTGTGGACAGCTCCTGTGGCGCCTCGCTGGTCGCCTCGCCTTCGCTCGGCGCCGCCGATTGAATCGGATCAGCTCCACACGCCGTGGCGGCCGCCAGTCCGAAAGCGGCCAGCGCGAAGCAAGCCGGAGACCGGCTGCGGACTCCCGTATTGGGGGCTGCCCCCCCCAGATTTCGCCCGTCCATGCCAAGCAATACTTACGTGGAACACCGGCACGAGTCAAGGCTGTCCTGAGTGCGACAGGCGCCGCGGCGTCCGTCTTGCGCGGACGATGAATGTGACAGACGGTTGAGCAGGAGACACGTCTCCGCGGTGAGTCCGGCACCCACGCGCCTCGCGCTCAACGTCGCCGCGAAGCAAGGCAGACCTGCACGAGCTCGAGCGCGGGGCCGTGACCGCCGAGCTCGTGGCTCAATATGCCTGCGAGCCCTCGCACGCGCTGACGAGCGCGCGAGGCGCTGCACTTAGCGCAATCCGGAGGGAGTCGGGATCGCTCTCGGCGAGCGCGACGGCCAGCGTCAAGGCTTGCATCCGGTCCTTTGCGCCTTTCAGCGTGGTGGGTACGTAACGCGAGCTCGGCTGTCGGTGGACCAAGCTCTGGTTCATGCGCCTACCCAACAAAATACAAATCTATTGGGTAGGCGAGCCACGAACGGCTCGACGCCCCAAGCGGGAGCCGCTAGTCGTCGACCGCCATGATGGGAGAACGCCCGTGACCCCCCCGCGCCCCGTTGTCTTGAGCGTCGAGCAAGCGCTCAGCATGTCGTACGCGACGCTGCGCTTCGTGCACCTGGGCTGGCGGGTGATCCGCATCGAGCCCACGCCCAGCCCCAACCTGAGGACGCGCGGCGATCCGAACCGCCACATCGGGCGCAAGGTGGCCGAGGGCGATCGCCACAGCTACTTCGTGGGACCGAACGCCGGCAAAGAGGCCATCGCCCTCAACCTGAAAGAGCCGGAGGGGCAGGCGCTGCTCGCGCGGCTGATCCGCGAGCTCTCTGCCGACGTGTTCTGCACCAACACCATGCCGGCCCGCCACGCGAGCCTGGGCATCGACTACGCCGCGCTCCGGGAGGTGCGGCCCGAGCTGGTCTGGTGCTGCATCTCGGCCATGGGGCTCGCCTACCCGAACGTGCCCGGCTACGACCCGGTGCTCCAGGCGCAGTGTGGCTACATGGACATCACCGGCAACCCGGATGGCCCGCCGATGCAGAACGGCCCGCCGATCATCGATCTGAAAGCGGGTGACGAGGCCTTCGCCCAGGTGCTGCACGCCTTGCTCGAGCGCCACCACACCGGCGTCGGGCGCGCCATCGACGTGTCGATGGCCCAGGTGGCGGCCAGCTGGCTGCTCACCTTCTTGCCCATGCTCGACATGGGCAGCCCGCCGGAAGAGCTGAAGCGCTCGGGCAACGAGCACCGCCAGTTCATCCCGACCAACGCCTACCCGACCGCCGACGGCTTCATCTACATGGCCGTGGGCAGCGACGTGCAGTGGCAGCGCCTGGTCGCCGAAGAGCCCTTCTGCCCCCTCGCCCGCCCCGATCTAGCCACCAACGAGGGCCGCCGCCGCGACAAGACCGCGCTGCACGCGGCCATCGCCGCGCTCACGTCGAAGCACCCCGCGGCAGACATCGCCCGGGCGCTCAGGGCCGCGCAGATCCCCCACGCTCCCATCACTCCCATCGAGCGCGTGATGGACCAGGAGTTCTTGCAGGGCGCGCTGCTCGGGACCACCGCGCCCGACGGCCGCGCGATTCGCCTTCCCCCGCCCGCGGTCAGCACCCAGTTCCTCGAGTCCCAAGACCGCCAGCTTGGCTTCGCCCCCGCCTACGGCGAGCACACCGACTCGGTGCTGGGCGAGGTCGGCGTCTCGCCGAGCGAGCTGTCGTCCCTGCGCGAGCGCGGCGTGGTCGCCTGATCGCGACTCAGGAGGGCGGGCCCGACGAGAGCAACGCACCCGGGCCACCGGGGCGGTCGTCGGGCAGGTACTTGAGGCACCAGGCCCAGAACGCGCCGAGCACCTCGGCGTCGCTCGACGACTGCCCGGCCGGCAAGGCCCGGAACAGCTCGAGGCCCACCGGGAACCAGCCCTTCACCACGGCCAGAAACAGCGCCTGTCGCCCGCTCGCCCCTTCGTGAGCGGCGTGAGCCAGCTCGGGCAACGCCTGCTCCAGCGCCTCTTCCACGCGCAGCGTCAGCCGCTTGATCTCGGCCGGCTGGAGCCGCAGCCCTTCGTCGACGCGATAGATGAAGCGCCGCAGATCCACGCCCGCCACCGCGCCCTCTGCCTCGAACCAGGCCGACGCCAGCTTCTTGATGTAGCCGGCCCCCGCCGCCACGTCGTCGAGCGTGCCCGAGAGCGCGCGACCGAGCTCGGTCCAGACGATCAGCGCGTTCACCGGATCGTCCGTCTTCGGATCCGATGCCAGGGTCGACAAGATGGCGCGTCGCACCGTCAACAGGGTGGGGTCCGGCGCCGACTCGCCCGCGGCGTGGGCCGCAGCAGTGGCCGCATCGGTCTTTGCCTCGGCGGCCTCCAGTGCTTTGGCCGTTGCGGTCAGCTCGTCGTCGTCGCTGTGCATCGGCGCGGTGCTTAACCCGGCCCGCGGCGCAGCGCCAGACGCGCGGCCTCGGGGGTCGCCCGAAGGGCCCGGGCGCCAGCTGGGAACGGCGGATTTCGTGCGGCGGCGAGGGGGTGCTCGCGCCGGGCGCGGTTCGTGGTTCAATAGCGCCCCCGCATGCCCTTCGACTACCACCGCCCCACCACGCTGGAAGAAGCCTGGCGGCTCGCCGCCGCCGATCCCGAAGCGCGCTTCGTGGCCGGCGGCACCGACGTCATGGTCCGCATCCGCGAGGGCAAGATCGCGCCGCGAGCGCTGATCGCGCTCGGTCGCATCTCCGACCTCGCCCGCATCGCCATCGGCCCCACGGTGGTGATCGGCGCCGGCGTGCGCGTCGCCGAGCTCGAGCACAACGCCTCGATCCGCCACGCCCTGCCGGTGCTGAGCCAGGCCGCGGCGCTGCTCGGCAGCACCCAGATCCGCAACGTGGCCACCCTGGGCGGCAACCTGTGCAACGCCTCGCCCTGCGCCGATCTCGCTCCACCGCTCCTGGTGCACGAAGCGCGCGCGCGCATCGCCACCGCCGGGGGCGCCCGCGAGATCCCCCTCGCGAGCTTCTTCGTCGGGCCGCGAGCCAGCGTGCTCGCCCCGGGCGAGGTGCTGTCGGCCGTGGTCGTCGATCCGCCGGCGCCGAACACGCGGGCGGTGTTCCTCAAGCAGGGCCGCGTTCGCATGGACATCGCCCTCGCCTCCGTCGCGGTGCTGCTCGACACCGACGGCGCGCGCTGCTTGAAGGCGCGGGTCGCCGCGGGCTCCCTCGGCCCCTGCCCCATGCGCCTGACCGAAGTCGAAGGCATCCTGACCGGCAGCACCCTCGACGCCGCCACTCTGGCGCGGGCCCGCGCCGCCGCCGAGAGCGAGGTGCGCCCGATCAGCGACGTGCGCGCCGGCGCCGACTACCGGCGGCACCTGGCGGGGGCCCTGCTCGAACGCGCCGTCCGCAGCCTGATGAATGGAGCCAGCCCATGAGCGTCACTCTCTCGTTCGAGGTCAACGGCGAGCCCGCGCGCCTCTCGGTCGAGCCGCACTTGCGGCTGATCGACGTGCTGCGGGGCCCGCTGGGGCTGATCGGCACCAAGGAAGGTTGCAGCAACGGCGAGTGCGGTGCCTGCACCGTGCTGGTCGACGGCAGGCCAGTGTGCTCGTGCCTCTTGCCGGCGCTCGAGGTCGAGGGCTGCAAGGTGACCACGGTCGAAGGCCTGGTGGGCCCGGGCGGTCAGCTCTCGGAGCTGCAGCAAGCCTTCGTCGACAAGGGCGGCGTGCAGTGCGGCTTCTGCACCCCGGGCATGATCATGAGCGCCCAGGCCCTGCTCGAACGGAACGAAAGCCCCAGCGACGACGACGTGCGCGACGCCCTGACCGGCAACCTCTGCCGCTGCACGGGCTACGCGCAGATCATCGAGTCGGTACAGCTCGCCGCCGCCACGCGCCGTCAGAAGAAGGGGGCGGAAAATGCGTGAGCTCCGCTACGTGGGCACGGACGCGCCGCGGCCCGATGCGGCCGACAAGGCCGCCGGGCGCGCGCCCTACATCCACGACCTCAGCCGTCCGGGCATGCTGTTCGGAAAGATCAAGTTCAGCGAGCACGCCAGCGCGCGCATCAAGCACATCGACACCTCGCGGGCCGAGCGCCTGCCGGGCGTTCGCGCGGTGATTACCGGCTATGACACGCCCGAGCTGCGCATCGGGTTTCTGCGCGACAACTTCGCGCTCAAGCGCGATCGCGTCCGGCAGTTCCGCGACGAGGTCGCCGCCGTGGCGGCCATCGATCCGGACATCGCGGCCGAGGCCATCGAGCTGATCCGCGTGGAATACGAGCCGCTGCCCGCAGTGTTCACCCCGGAAGAAGCGCTGGCCGAGGGCGCGCCGCTGGTGCACGAGCGGGACGCCGACGGCCGCCCGGTGACGTCGAACCTCTTGAACGTGCAGGTGCATCACGAGTCGGGCGATCTCGCGGCGGGCGAGCGCGCCTCGAAGCACATCGTCGAGGGCGAGTTCTCCACGCCGCTGATCCAGCAGGCCTGCATGGGCACCGCGGGCTGCATCGCGGAGATGGACGTCCGTGGCAACCTGACCATCTGGGCCAAGACCCAGATCCCGTTCTTGGCTCAGAAGGACTTCATCCGTGCGCTCGAGGCCATGGGGCTGTCGGGCCGCAACGCTCGGGTGATCGTCCCGACCCTGGGCGGCGCCTTCGGCACGGGCCTGGACACCCACGCCTACGAGCACATCGCCATCTTGCTCGCGCACAAGACCGGCCGCCCGGTGAAGATCGTCTACGACCGCCGCGAGGAGTTCGCGAACCTCTCGCCGCGCCAGAGCGCGCGGACGCGCGTGGTCCAGGGCTGCGACGCCGACGGCCGCCTGACCTTCCGCCGCGTCGAGGTGCTGCAGGACAACGGCGCGTACACGTCGTGGGGCGCGACCTACCCGACGGTGATGTTGATCCCGGCGACCTCGCTCTACAAGGTGCAGAACGTCTGGTTCGACGCCAAGCTGGTCTACACCAACAACACCTATGCGCAGGCCATGCGCGGCTACGGCAACCCCGAGGTGACCTGGCCCATCGAGTGCCTGCTGGACGAGCTGGCCGAGAAGGTGGGCATGGACCCGCTCGAGCTGCGCCTCTTGAACCGGAACACCCCCGGCGAGAAGACGCCGATGGGGCTCGACATCACCACCTGCGGACTGGGCGAGTGCCTCGAGTTCGCCAAGAAGAGCCTGGATTGGCAGAACAAGCGCGGCAAGCAGCGGGACAAGCGCCGCGGCCTGGGCGTCGCGTCGCTGGTGCACGTCGGCGGCTCGGGCCGCATCTACCGCTCCGACGGCGGCGGCGTGATCCTGAAGCTCGACGACTTCGGCAACGTGAACGTGTCGTACGGCGGCGTCGAGATGGGTCAGGGCCTGCACTCGGCGCTCACCCTGGGCGTGGCCGAGGCGCTGGGCGTGCTGCCCGAGAAGGTGAGCATCAACCCGACCGACACCTCGACCTGCCCCTGGGACGTCGGCACGCACGCCAGCCGCGGCGCGTTCATCGCGCTGAACGCGGCCACGCGCGCCGCCGACAAGGCCCGGAAGAAGATCTTCGCGCTGGCCTCCGAGATCTACGCCGCCGAGGCCAAGAAGAACCTCGCCGCCTTCCAGAAGAAGAACCCGGGCTACCAGCCCCCGGCCTACGACGTTGCGGCCGCGGCCCGCGCCGACAACCTCGAGTTCGAGGCCGGCTTCTTGTTCCCCAAAGACGCCCCGAACGAGCCCTGGCTCAAGCTGGAGATCGGCAAGCTCCTCCGCGCCCTGCACTTCCGCGGCGCCCAGGGTCAGATGATCATCGAAGAGGCGTTCTACGAGCCGCCGAGCACCCTGCCCGACTGGTCGAAGGGTGTCGGCAACATGAGCGCCAGCTACGCCTACGGCGTGCAGGCCTTCGAGGTCGAGGTCGACACCGAGACCGGCAACGTGAAGATCCTGAAGGGCGTCTCGGCGCACGACGTGGGACGGGTGCTGAACCAGCAGACGCTCCGCGGCCAGGTGCAAGGCGGTCTGGCCCAGGGCATCGGCTACGCGCTCTACGAAGAGGTGAAGACCCACGAGGGGCGCGTGCAGAACCCGAGCTTCACCGACTACAAGATCCCCACGGCCCACGAGATGGCCTTCCCGGTCGACATCTTCTTCGCCGAGACGGACGATCCGGCGGGCCCGTTCGGCGCCAAGGGCGTGGGCGAGCCGGGCCTGGTGCCCACCGCGCCGGCGCTGGCCAACGCCATCTACGACGCCATCGGCGTCCGCATCCACGACCTGCCCATCACGCCCGAGAAGATCGTGATGGCGCTGAAGAACAAGAAGAAGGGTTGAGATCATGTTCGAGAAGACCTTCATCCCCTACGGCCTGTACTGGTCCACACCGTTCTGTCGCTGGCAGGGCACGCTGGCCAACGCGCACTCGCTCGAGCTGGCCGCGCAGGTCACCGCCGAGGTGCTGGCCCAGAAGAAGGTCGACCCCAAGGCCTTCGACTCGGTGATGCTGGGCATGACGGTGATCCAGCGCTCGAGCTTCTACGGCGCGCCCTGGCTCGCGGCGATGATCGGCGCCACCGGCGCCACCGGCCCGACCTTCGCGCAGGCCTGCGCCACCAGCGCGCGGGTGATCGCCTCGGCGTCGGCCGAGGTCGAGCTCGGGCAGAGCGCCGCGGTGCTGGCCGTCACCTGCGACCGCACCAGCAACGGCCCTCACCTCTACTACCCCGATCCCACCGCCCCCGGCGGCACCGGCGCGTCCGAGAACGCGGTGCTCGACGCCTTCAACCGCGATCCGTGGGCGAAGAACGCGATGATCGAGACCGCCGAGAACGTGGCGAAGGAAGCGGGCTTCAGCAAAGAGCAGCAAGACGAGGTCGCGCTCTTGCGTTACGAGCAATACCAGGCGGCCCTGGCCGACGATCGCGCGTTCCAGAAGCGCTACATGGCGACGGTCACCCTGCGCCGCGGCAAGAAAGAGCTGGGCAAGGTCGAGGCCGACGAGGGCATCCACGCCACCACCAAAGAGGGCCTAGCCAAGCTCGCGCCGGTGAAAGAGGGCGGCACCGTCAGCTTCGGCGCGCAGACGCACCCGGCGGACGGCAACGCCGGCCTGGTACTCACCACCGAGGGCCGCGCCCGCGAGCTGTCGGCAAAGCCCGAGATCCGCATTCGGGTGGTGGCCGCCGCCGAGGCGCGCGTCGAGAAGGGCTTCATGCCCAAGGCCGTTGTCCCCGCCGCCCGAAACGCCCTCGCCAAGGCGGGCATCGCCCTGGGCGACGTGAAGGCCATCAAGACCCACAACCCCTTCGCGGTGAACGATCTCTTCTTCAGCAAGGAGATGGGCGTCGCCCTCGAAGCGATGAACCACTTCGGATCGCCCCTGGTCTACGGCCATCCCCAAGGCCCGACCGGCACCCGCCTGACCATCGAGCTGATCGAAGAGCTGGTCGCCGCCGGCGGCGGCTACGGCTTGTTCAGCGGCTGCGCCGCGGGCGACACTGCGATGGCGTTGGTGGTCAAGGTGGGGTGAGGGCTCACCGGTACGGCTCGCTCCCCGCGCGAGCGTCGACAAAAGCGACGGCGGCCCGCAGGGCGTCGGCGATTGCGCGCGAGTCCGCCACCAAACCGTCGCGCGACAGCACCCACCGCTCGGCCTCGGAGCGGCTCGAGAAGCCGAGAGCGTCGAGCGCGGCCGGAAGCGGCACGAAGCCATCGGGGGGTGGAGTGGCGCCGAGCACGATCCACGTCTGAAAGCACGACTGCGACAGCTCGACGCGAACCTCGACGCAGGTCCGTCGCTCGACGTACCGGAGAGTGAGGGCGCCTTCGTCGAAGCGGGCGCCGAGGGTCGCGGCGGCCTCGCGCCAGGCATCGACCAAGGTGCGGCGCCACGCGCCGGCGCTCGCCGCGGAGAGCTCCGAGAGCCCCGCCGCCAGGCTCCGCGCACCCGCCTCGGCCGCGTCGGCGTCGGCATTCCGATCGGTCGAGATGAGCTCGATGCTCCGATCGGAGAGCCGCACCCGCCAGCTCGGCGGCAAGGCCGCCATTCCGGCGTAGAGACGGCGGAACACGGCGCGAGCGAGGCGCTCGTTGGTCGTGCCGGGCGCGACGTGGCGACTCAGCGTGATGGCGGCAGCGCCCTCGCGGTGGATGTCGAGCCCAGTGAAGCCGAGCCAGAGCGGCGGGTCGATGGTCGCGTGGATCCGCTCTCCGCCGTGCGAACGAGTGACCTCCACGTTGGGAGTATACGCTCCCCCACCGCCGCGGGGGCCCCGGGCCCGAGCTCTCGCAGTACCCCACCCACCCTGCGACGCGACGGGTAGACTGACGCCCTCATCGCTCGCTGTCGAGCTGCGCCATCTGCGCCGCGTGATAGCGCGGGCCCCCGATGGCGCCCGACGAAACGATCGCCTCGACGTCGGCGATCTCCGCCACGGTGAGCGGCTTGTCGAGCGCACCGAGCGTGTCGAGCAGCTGCTTCGTCGTCCGTGCTCCGACCAAAGGCGTAAGTCGCGGTTGCTTTGCGACCACCCAGCCGAACGCGAGCTGAGCCGGCGAACGACCGACCGCCTCGGCGAAGGCGCGGAGGCGCTCGACGACGAGCGCGTTCTTCTTCCCCTCGTCGCCGGCGAACCGAGGGAGGTGCGTGCGGAAATCGGCGGGGACGGCAGGCCTGCTGCCGCTCAAGAGGCCGCGAGAGAGGATGCCGTAGAGGGTTGCGCCGATACCGAGCTCGGTGAGCACCGGGAAGATCTTGTCTTCGGGGCCGCGGCTCGCGAGCGAGTACTCGATCTGAAGGTCGGCGATCGGCGAGACGGCGTGCGCACGGCGGATCGTGTCGATGCCGACCTCGGACAGGCCCGCCTGGCGGACATACCCCGCCTTGATCAGATCGGCGATCGCGCCGATGGTGTCCTCGATGGGGACGTTCGGGTCGAGCCGCCCCGGACGGTAGACGTCGATGACGTCGACGCCCAGGCGCCTCAGGCTGTAAGCGGCGAAAGTCTTCACCGCGACAGGGCGCGCGTCGATCCCTTGCCACGACCCGTCGGGGCCACGCAGCGCGCCGAATTTCACCGAGACGCGCACTTTGTCGCGACGGCCGGTGATCGCGCGACCGATGAGCAGCTCGTTGTCCCCCATCCCATAGAAGTCCCCGGTGTCGAGGAGCGTGATCCCGCGCTCGATCGCGGCCTGGATGGTTCGGATGCTCTCGCCTTCGTCTGCCGGACCGTAGAAGTCCGACATGCCCATGCAGCCCAGTGCCAGCTCGGATGTCTTCATGCGCCGCATGCTGCGTCCGAACCTCGCATCGAACCAGTGAATGCTTTATATGCGACACATGAACGCCAGTTATGGTCGCAACCTCGATTTGAACCTGCTCCGCGTGTTCGTCGTCGTGGCCGAAGCCGGCAGCGTCACCGCTGCGGCGTCGAAGCTCTATCTGACCCAGCCGGCGATCTCGGCCGCGCTCCGCCGGCTGACCCAGGCGGTGGGGGCGCCGCTCTTCGCCCGCCAGGGTCGGGGCGTGGCCCTCACGACTCGCGGCGAGCGCCTCCTCGCGCAGGCGCAGCCACACCTCGCGTCACTCGTCGACGCCGCGCTCGCCCCCGCAGACTTCGATCCACTCACGAGCGAGCGTACCTTTCGCATCGGGCTCTCGGACGTGACCGAGGCGTTGCTGGTCCCCGCACTCCTGCGGGTGTTCGAGCGCGAGGCACCGCGCATGCGGCTGATCATCTTGCCCGTGCAGTTCCGCACGGTGGGCGAGGCACTCGTGGCACGACGGATCGATCTCGCGGTCAGCGTCGCCGACGAACTGCCCACGATCGTCCGCCGGAAGGCGCTGTACCACGGTTCGTTCGTCTGCCTCTTCGACCCGCGCCATACGCGTGTCGGCAAGAGGATCAGCGAAGAGGCCTACTTCGCCCACGAGCACGTGATCGTGTCGTACAACGGCGATCTCCGCGGCATCGTCGAGGATACCCTCCGCAAGACACGGAGCGTCCGCTGCTCGGTCCCCAGCTTCGCGAACATCGGCGCGCTCATCAGCGGCACCTCGCTCCTGGCCACGGTCCCGGAGGAGGTGGCGGCCCACGTTCGGCGCGCGTTCCCTCACCTTGCGACAGCGGAGAAGCCGTTCGTGCTCGAGGGCTCGCCGATGGAACTTCTGTGGCTGGCGACGAGCGACGACGACCCGGCGACAGGCTACCTTCGTGGCGTGATCGAGCGGGTGAGCCTGAAGCCTTCGACAAGGCCATCCTCCGCAGTGCGACCCGGTGGGCGAGCGGCGACGCGCGGTCGCCGGCGCGCAACGTGAGCTCCGCGAGCAACTCGCCCGCCCTTGGGGGGCTCGTCATCGCAGCAGGGCTCGCACCTGGCCATCGGGCAAGCTGCGCACCACCACGTGGTCGGCCCGGGCATAGGCCAGCCATGCTTCGTCGGGCGAGAGCACCGGGATCTGAGCATCTGCTTCGAGCTCGAGGGCGGCCTTCTCGTGCAGGATGCGCGAGCGCTCGCCGTACACGATCGTGTAGCGCCCGGTGACGCCGAGGCGATAGGCCTGCTCATCGGCGCTCTTGTTGCACGCGGGAACCCGCGCACGCCCCGCAGGCAAGCCCTGGGGCGTGCCGGGTGGTGGCGGCGCATCCAGGTACGGTGCCCCCATCACGCCGGCGGAGTCGCCGCAAGCGTACTTGCCCGATCGCAGATCCAGCCTGGCGATGCCACCGCACCCCTCGAGCTCCAGGGTCTTCCCGTCGGGCAGCACGTGACCGTTCAAGCTCGGGCCCTGGTCACAACCGGGCACGACCCGCGGCACGACGCGACGCCGCTGGAGCGTCTTGCCGTCGAGCACGATCAGGTCGTCGCCACAGGTGACCACGAGCAGGTCCCCCTGGGGGCTCGGCGTCGGGTTGCCCAGCTGGCGATCGGCTGCGCAGCGCACCTTTGCACGGCGCACGACCGTGCCCTTCTCGAGATCCCAGCGCAGCACCTCGCCGCTCTCGATGGAGAACCCCAGCTTGCCGCGGGCGCTGGCGCGCGGTGCGCTGACCGGATACAGCCGAAACGGCAGCCCCGGCCCCAGGACCACGGCGTGCTCGGCGTCGTAGAGCAGGGCGCTCGGCTTGTCGCTGCCGTCCGGCGCAGCCTCGACGAACGTCACGCTGAAGCGCTTGCCGTCGAGCAGGGGCGTGACCGCTTCCACGCTGGCGGCGGCCGGAGCTCGGCGCGTGTCGAGGCGCACCACCGCCCGGCCCGACTGCGCCAAGATCACACGCTCGCGCTCGAGATGGACCGCAGGGACGTCGGTGAGCACGGTCCCCGGACCGTCGTGAGCCACGGTCAGCTCGGGCGTGGTGAGCAGCAGGGCACGATCCGGAAGCGTCAGGGCGACCCCCGCGTGAGCAGACGAGACCACCAGGGTGGGCTTGCCCTCGGGCAACGAGAGCTTCCGGGTGCTGCCCTGGGGCACCCAGGCAATCAGCGAGCGCTCGGTCTCGACCAGCAGCGTCCCGTCGCCTGCGAACGCCACGCTGCGCGGCGGGCCGGATGGCGGGGGGTCAGGCGTGGTGGCCTGGGCCGGCGCGGCAGGGGTCGACGCCGCGGGCCCATCGGGTGCCCATGCGGTCGCCACCGGCGGCGCGGCGGGCGTCCGGTCGGTGGCCGGTGGAGAGCAAGCGAGGGTCGCCAAGGCAACCCCCAGAAACCCGATCCGCGAGTGGTGTCCCGAGCTGTTCATGCCAGCGCTCCATCGTGCGAGCCGGCCGGATCGTGACACCGCGAGACACGGGTGTTCCTCCGAGCGTGCTCGTGTACCCTACCGCGCATGATCGACCACATCAGCTTGCGCGTGAGTGACTTCGACAAGGCTCTGGCCTTCTACGCCGCGGCGTTGCGCCCCCTTGGGTACGAGGTGGTGATGACGTTCCCCGGTGCGGCTGGTCTTGGCGAGCACGGGAAGCCCGACTTCTGGATCACGGCGACCGACAAGCCGACCAACCCCACGCACGTCGCTATCGCGGCAGAGCGGCCCAGGGTGAACGCCTTCTACAAGGCTGCGCTTCGGGCGGGCGGTCGCGACAACGGCGCCCCAGGCCTCCGGGAGCATTACCACCCGAACTATTATGGCGCGTTCGTGCTCGATCCCGAGGGCAACAACATCGAAGCCTGCTGGCACCTGCCGGAAGCGCCGAAGGCCAAGCCGGCACCGAAGGCCAAGCCGGCGCCGAAGGCCAAGGCCAAAGCGAAGGCCAAGCCCGCGCCGAAGGCCAAGCCCGCGCCGAAGGCCAAGCCGGCGCCGAAGGCCAAGCCGGCGCCGAAGGCCAAGGCCAAGGCCAAAGCGAAGGCCAAGCCGGCACCGAAGGCCAAGGCCAGGCCCGCCAAGAAGACCGGCCCGAAGAAACGCTGAGGTCGCGCAGGCGCACGCGACGACCCGGACGGCGACTACTTGGGAATGTTGAGGGTCGCGCAGCCGAAGACGACGTTCATCTTGCTGCCCTGGGGCGCCGCGGTCACCTTGGTGCAGCTCGCCGGGCACAGCTTGATGGTCGTCGGAGCTTTGTTGTCGTTGTAGTACCAGCCTCCGAGCTTGGCATCGCACTTTGATGCGTCATCGACGTGGTAGATGGTCTCCGGAGCCCCGCTGCTCTTGTCGACGAACTCGA
>Ga0073899_10002497_pt1 | contig 16558 bp, 18 predicted proteins | sample KloWWTmetaKNB5Ph_FD_88975 | JGI IMG/M metagenome (GOLD analysis project Ga0073899, IMG submission 88975) | Active sludge microbial communities from Klosterneuburg, Austria, studying microevolution and ecology of nitrifiers - Klosterneuburg... | ecosystem: Engineered > WWTP > Aerobic digester >...
AGAGGGTCGCCTCATCGAAATTCGTGAATGCATCGGCTGCAACATCTGTGTGTCGGGTGACTTCACGATGTCGCCCATCCGGTGCACCCAAAACTCCAGCATGGGTGAGGAGTTCCGTCGCGGCTGGCACCCAGAGCGTTCCCGAGCCAAAGAGTCCGACTCGACCATCTTGGTCGTGGGCGCTGGCCCTGCCGGGCTGGAGGCAGCCCGGGTGCTGGGCTTGCGTGGCTACCAAGTTGCTTTGGCTGAAGGCAGCCGCGAGTTGGGCGGACGTGTTGCTCGCGAATGCAAACTGCCGGGGCTCAGCGCTTGGGGCCGAGTGCTCGATTACCGCCAGCAGGCGATCTCAACGATGTCGAACGTTGAGGTCTTCATGGAGTCTCCCTTTGAAGCCGAGGACGTGATCGAGTTTGGCTTCGATCACGTTGCGGTCGCCACCGGTTCAAGTTGGCGCCGCGACGGAGTCGCCCGTTGGCACACGCACCCGATCGAGATCGCTGAGCAGGCCGACGTACTCACACCTGATGACCTAATCGCCGGGCGTCGCCCAAGCGGCAAGCGCGTCGTGATCTTTGACGACGATCACTACTACATGGCAGGCGTGCTGGCCGAGATGCTTGCCGGTGAAGGTTTCGACACCTGCGTGGTCACGCCGGCTAGCCAGGTTTCTCCCTGGACGGTCAACACGATGGAAGTCATCAAGATTCAACGCCGACTGATCGAGAAGGGCCTTGAGCTTCGAGTGAACACCACCATCAACGCCATCACCCCATCGAGTGTCGTGACCGAGTGCGCCTACACCGGCGCAGCGGGGGAGTTGGCTGCCGACTCCGTCGTATTGGTGACGGCACGGCTGCCTGAAGATGCGCTCTACGTTGAATTGGCTCAAGCCCAAGCCGACGGTCGTCTCTCATCGGTGCGTGGCATCGGCGATGCCTGGGCTCCGGGAACGATCGCCAATGCTGTGTGGTCGGGTCGGAGGTACGCCGAGGAGTTCGACGCCACCTTGCCACCCAATGACGTCGTTCAGTTCAGGCGTGAAGTCACGGAGCTTGCTCGCGGTCGTTAGGGGTCTCGCGGTGACCGGGGCGAGGTCGCAGTGCTACGCCTAAGTCGGTCTTGGTGAAATCCTCACCCTTGAACAGCAAGGGCAACCCTGCGACATGGGCTGTGGCGTAGGCCAAACAGTCACCGAAGTTGAGACCAGCGGGGTGCCTGCCCTTGCCGTAGGCACGCCATGCCTCCAGCGCGACCCTCGCATGATTGTCGTCGAAAGGCACCACCTCCTCGATGGCCCCAGAGACTAAGAGGGCAAGATCGCGTGTTGCATCAGGACCTTGGCGAGCTTCGACGACCATTGAGGCCTCAAGCAGGGTTGGGGCCCCGACGATCGCAGCGTGACTCGTCAATTGCATAAGCATGTCCTCGGCATCTGGCTCTCCTAGGACAACGGCGACTAATGCGGAGCTATCAACCGCGATCACGATGGCAAGCCATCGTTGCCGTAGCCCAGGATCTCGTCTTCCAATCGAGTGTCAAGGGTTCGTCGACTTCGACCCCGGTTGATGATGTCCAGCAGATCGCTGGATCGGGCGGGGAGACGGCGGACCCGCGCCAATCGCTCTGCCACTGCAACGCGTAAAGCGTCGGTGATGCTCTCCCCGGTGGTGGCTGACAGCTCCCGAGCTAGCCGATCGGTCTCTGGATCTTTGATGTTGAGTGCCATGGTTGCACTCTACAAGGAAGAAGTCTTCCCTGCTTTCTTCCTCATGATCCCTTGTGGATCTGAGCCGTGTGCCCACGCTTGAGCGCAACTCCCAGCCCGGCTAGCAAGAACACCCCTGACGCCACCCAACAAGCCACCGCGCGATGAAAGCTGGCTCGTCCGGCGGCTCGGCATCGTGCCGCAATGGCTTCCCCATCCGATGGTGGTTCGCCACCGGGGAAGTTGTCGGCCTTGTTGAGCACGGTGTCCCAGGGAGCCAGGCACTGGTAGGTCGGGCCCGTGCGCCCAGGGTCGACCGAACCGGCCACATCTGGGTTGTTGAAGGCGAATGCGAGTGCGGCGATAGCCAGCACGCAGGCGGCCGTCACTAGCCCCAGCGCGAGCTTTGTCATGCGGGCTAGACGCGCTGCAGCGCCGAATGGTTGCACTTAGTCTTCGTGGCGAAGCACGGGACGCAACCGGTCGAGCACCGTTTCGTCTTCAATCGTGGAGGGCACTGCTGCGTCTTTGCCATCAGCAATCTCGCGCATGGTCTTGCGCAAGATCTTGCCGCTGCGGGTCTTGGGCAGGCCGCCAACGATTTCGACTTCCCTGAACGAGGCCACCGCGCCGATCTCGTTGCGCACCATCTTCACTAGCTCGGCACGAATCTGCTCGGGGTCGGTCTCCACCCCAGTTTTGAGTACGACGAACCCGCGTGGCAGTTGCCCTTTCATCGTGTCTGCCACCCCGATGACGGCGCACTCAGCGACGGCAGGGTGCTGGGAAATCACCGCCTCCATCGAGCCTGTCGAAAGCCGGTGCCCAGCCACGTTGATGACATCGTCGGTGCGGCCCATGACATAGAGGTAGCCATCGGCGTCGATGAAGCCACCATCTCCGGAGAGGTAATAGCCCGGGAACGCCGAGAGGTAGGACGACACATAGCGCTCGTCGTCGTGCCACAGCGTTGGCAGCGTGCCGGGGGGCATCGGCAGTTTGATGCAGATCGCACCTTCAGTGTCGGCGCCGAGTTGGTTGCCCATCTCATCGAGAATCTGGACGTCATAACCAGGCACAGGCACCGAGGGGGAACCAGCCTTGATCGGCATCTCATCAAGTCCGCGCAGGTTCGCAGCGATCGGCCAACCGGTCTCGGTCTGCCACCAGTTGTCGACCACAGGAACCGCGAGTTTGTCGGTGGCCCAGTGGTAGGTGTCGGGGTCGAGACGCTCGCCAGCCAAGAACAACGTGTCCAGCGACGAGATGTCATATGACGCGAGCAAGGCCGCGTCGGGGTCTTCCTTCTTGATGGCCCTGATCGCCGTGGGAGCGGTGAACAACGCGCGCACGCCGTACTCCGAAATGATTCGCCAGAAGGCGCCAGCGTCAGGTGTGCCAACGGGTTTGCCCTCATAAAGCAAGGTTGTGGCCCCGTTGATCAGCGGGCTGTAGACGATGTAGGAGTGCCCCACGACCCAGCCAACATCGGAGGCTGCCCACCACACATCACCGGCCGTGCAGCCGTAGATGTTGGGCAGCGACCATGCCATCGCTACTGCGTGGCCGCCGTTGTCGCGCACGATGCCCTTGGGTTTACCGGTGGTCCCGGAGGTGTAGAGGATGTAGAGCGGGTCAGTGGCCGCCACCTCGACGCACTCAGCCGGTTTGGCGCGACCCGCCTGCATCGCGTCATCCCAGTCGATGTCGCGGCCCTCGATCATGGTCGCCTCGACCTGCGGGCGTTGTTTCAAGATCACGTGGGCTGGCTTGTGCTCGGCCAGTTCCAGGGCTTTGTCGACGAATGGTTTGTAGTCGATCACCCGCGAGGGCTTAATGCCGCACGAGGCCGTCACGATGACAGTTGGAGTGGCATCGTCGATGCGCACCGCCAGTTCGGCGGGGGCAAAGCCGCCAAAGACCACCGAGTGCACCGCGCCAAGCCGCGCGCAGGCCAACATCGCCACGACTGCCTCAGGGATCATCGGCATATAGATCACCACGCGATCGCCCTTGCCAACTCCACTCATCCGCAAGGCACCCGCGAAGGCAGCGACCTCGCCGAGGAGTTCGGCGTATGTGTACTGCGACTTGGTGTTGGTCACCGCCGAGTCATAGATCAACGCAGTTTGATCGGCTCGACCGTTGATCACGTGGCGATCCAGCGCGTTGTAGCAGGTGTTGAGGGAGGCGTCGGGGAACCACTTGAAGAAAGGTGGGTTGCTCGAGTCGAGCACCTGGCGTGGTGACTTGATCCAGTCGACCAGGCCCGCGGCTTCTCGCCAGAAGCCTTCGGGGTCACTCACAGTTCGGGCGTAGGTCTCGTCGTAGGTACCCATGACGTCACTGTGCCCTCAGGATCTGTGCACGTCCACGGGTCTGGCGATGAAGGGCTGGTACTGCGCGGCTAGCGGTCACTAACCTGGCTCGGTGGAACTTCGCGCGGCCTGCCCTGACGACGCATCCGTCGTCAGTGACTTGGCGTTGCGGAGCAAAGGGCACTGGGGATACGACGAGGCATTCCTTGAGGCCTGTCGAGCGGACCTGACGTGGCAGCCCGCACAGATGGACACGATCACATTGGCCGAGAGCGAGGGTGAAGTTGTCGGCTTCTTCAGCCTGGTCGGGTCGGAGTTGGATGCGTTGTTCGTGACCCCTGAGGCCATCGGCCAGGGCTTCGGTGCATCACTGTTGAAAGCTGCGCTGTCGCAAGCGCGAGCACAGGGGATCGAGGCGATCGAGTTCGATGCCGATCCCCAGGCCGTGCCGTTCTACGCACGCTTTAGGGCAGTGGTGGTGGGTGAGAGTCCGAGCACCTCAATTGCAGGGCGTTCGCTGCCCCGCATGAGAATCGCGACCACACTTTGAGACGCGGGGAATGGTGTCGACGCGGTCCTCGTTGCGGCCACCATGACTAACCCCACCACCGCCATCATTATTGGTTCCACGCGGCCCGGCCGCGCCGGAGAGGCAATCGCCACCTGGGTCCGCGAAGTCGCATCGGCGCGCACCGATGCCAGCTACGAACTTGTCGACCTGGCCGAGTTTGATCTGGATTTGCTCAACGAACCGGTCTCCCCAGGTGCGGCGAACCGGCAATACGCCAGCGAGAAGACCCGCAACTGGAGCAGTGTCATCGACCGCTTCGACGGCTATGTATTCGTGACGCCGGAGTACAACCATGGCGTGCCTGCCGCTTTCAAGAATGCACTCGATGTGCTCTACCCCGAGTGGAATGAGAAAACCGTCGGGTTCATTGGCTACGGCTTTGATGGTGGCACCCGGGCGATCGAGCACTGGCGCACCATCGTGGCCAACGTCCGTCTCCAAGCTGCCCGCAACCAGGTGAGTTTGAGCATGATCACCGACTTCAGCCAGGGACAGTTCCACCCCGGTGAGCGTCGCGCCGGCGAAGTCAATGGTCTCCTCGACCAGTTGGTGCCGTTGACGATTGCTATGAAGGGTCTGCGAAGCTCGTAAGCATGAGCGCTACGTACGTCGCCGGTCTGATTGGTGCACTGACTCCAAGGGACAGCGGGCCGAGAGCCCAGAAGATGCTGGTCACTGACTCCGCCCATGTTGTCGTCTTTGAATTCGACAGCGGGCAAGAACTCAGTGATCACGCTGCCCGTCATCCGGTGTTGATCCAAGTGTTGGCCGGTGCCGCGACGCTAAGCGCCGAGGGTGTCGACTACGAGTTGATCCCAGGTGCACTTGTGCACCTGGGATCAATGGAGACCCACGCAGTCAAGGCACACACAAAGACCACGCTGACCGTGACGATGCTGCTGCATCGAGAGGCATAGCCTGGCCCTATGGCCGACATCTTCAGTGAGGCAAAGCTGGGTCCGATCACGTTGCGTAACCGGGTGATCAAGGCGGCGACGTACGAAGGGCTGAGCTATCACAACCGAGTTACACAAGACCTGATCGACTACCACGTGGCCCCTGCGCGTGGCGGGGTTGGCATGACCACCGTGGCCTATCTCGCGGTGAGCCCAGATGGGCGCACCGACTTGCACCAGGTGGTGTGGAGTCCCGAAGCGATGCCCGGTCTGCGCAAGCTCACCGATGCAGTGCACGCGGAAGGCGCGGCTGTCAGTGCTCAGATCGGCCACGCCGGTCCAGTGGCTAATGGCAAGGTCAACAAGGCGCGCTGCTTGGCCCCGAGCAGGTTCTTCCAACCTCAGGCGATGCAGTTCGCCAAGGTGGCCACCCACGCCGACATCGAGCGCGTCATTGCCGACCATGCGCGGGCTGCGCGGATGGCGATTGAGGCGGGTTTTGACGCAGTCGAGGTGCATCTAGGTCACACCTACCTCGCCAGTGCTTTCCTCAACCCCAAGCTCAACCGCCGCACCGATGAGTACGGCGGGAGCTTGGCTAACCGCGCCAAAGTTGCCTTAGGGATCACCCGAGCGGTCAGAGAAGCGGTCGGCGACAAGATCGCGATCATCGCCAAGCTGAACATGACCGACGGGGTCAAGGGCGGCATCTCCATGGACGAGTCGATCCAGACCGCGCAGTGGCTGGAGGCTTCAGGCGACGTGGATGCCCTTGAAATGACGGCGGGTTCTTCGCTGCTCAACCCGATGTATCTCTTCCGGGGCAAGGCTCCTATCAAGGAGTTTGCTGCGGTGATGCCGCAGCCGGTGAGGTTCGCGATGGGCTTTGTGGGCAAGCAGTTCCTCAAGGAATACCCCTACGAAGACCTCTACCTGTTGGAGCGGGCCAAGCAAGTGCGCGCCGAACTCACCTTGCCGATGATCTTGCTCGGGGGAGTGGTCGACAAGCCCGGCATGGATCAAGCGATGGCCGATGGGTTTGAGTTCGTGGCGATGGCTCGGGCGTTGCTGCGCGAGCCCGACTTGATCAAACGCATCGCTGCTGACTCTGAGACCCCAAGCCTGTGCATCCACTGCAACCGCTGCATGCCCACCAACTTCACCGGCACCCATTGCCCCGAGATTGCCAAGGGTGCTCGCACGGCGAACTGGACGGTGCAGCTCTAAGGATTGAGCGGGTCGCCAACGGAAACGAAGACAGTGCCGGCAGCTTGATCGCGGGTGATGGTGCCGTGGGCTGGCCCGTCGAACACGATGTCCCAGCGCACTTTCTCATCACCGAGTTGCTTGGTGACGTCGGTCTCGATGGTGTAGCCAGCCTTGGGCAAGATGCGTTTGTAGAACGCGATGACCCGGTCTGGCTCGGTGGTCGGAATGTCGAACTGCCAGGTCTCATCGAGACCGCCTGGACTCTTGATTCCCTTGATCCAGGGCGGCACCGGGAAGCCGAGCGCTCGCGTGGGGCCACCAGAAGGGATCGCCACAACTGAGGCGCCGGGGATCGTCGGCAAGTCAGTGGGCCTCGCTTGAGGAGTCGGGCGTGAGGGCAGATTGCTGATCACCACAGCAAGCAACGCAACGACGCACGTCACCACCGAAACGGCGGCGGCTACCCAGGTGGAGGTGCGACGTGTGCTCATGAGTTCAAGCTACCTGGGGAGGCTGATCGATGCCCGCGCGAATCCACAGGGTCAGCCGAACTGCTTGCGGTTCATCGCGAACACCACGCGACGGCTGGGATATTCGGTCAAACTCCATAGTTGGTCGGTCTCCGGCCAATACGAGATGTCCTCTGGCCCGGGAGGAAGCGCGAATCTAAACCGGCGCAGCTTGCCCGGGGTTCCTGAGTACATGTTCCCCAGGCGCCAGCGTCCCCGCGACGAGGTGACGTAATAGCGCCCGCCGACCACACACGCGCCTTGCATATGCCCAACGCCCCCGTCGTCGATGAACACCGGACGAGCGCACCCATCTTCGTCGGCTCGCAAGAGTCCGTCGTCTGCGAGTTCAAATCGGGCGAGCCGAGTGCTCATCTCGAGCACGCCGTACTCCCCGGCCACGAGTTCTGGTGGGGATGTCGAGCGATCGACAGACAAGAAGCTGTAGCGCAGCAGCTCGTGGCCGTCATCGGCAAAGGCGTCGTAGACGTATCTCACCGGCAGCACATAGCGATAACCAAACGTGTCGCTGTCGCTCTCGATGTGCATGAGGTCGTGTAGATGCGCGGTGAACAGGCCGCGCTTGGTGCCAGCCACATAGAGGTAGTCGCCAAACCAGACGATGCCCCCCGCATGGACCCGCAAAGGCGCCACTGCAGGTCGACCAAACATGTCAGTGGTCGCGGTCACCAGAAGCACGTGACGGTACTTCAACGTCTCAAGATCAACGATCGTGATCCGGCTGCCTTCGTTGGGACCGGGCACTCCCGGCTCTGCCCCCTTCGAATACCAACTCGTAATCAGCAAACGCCGGTCGTGAACAGCGCCAGTGTCGTTGGCGTCGGCGCTTGTGGTGATGCCTTGGGGCCACCAACGCTGGTCGAGGTTGTCGTCGGCTTCCCAGCCGAAGGCGTACGACGGCGCCCGACCAGAAGCCTTGGTCTTCGTGGCCTGACGATTGAGATCCTCAAGCACTCCTTGAAGCCCCACGGGCCTGCCGAGCCTGTCGACGACGGCGGCGATTTCGTCGAGGTTCTCCTCACGGCGCCGCAGGTGGACTCCGGGGAGAATCATCGCAACTTCTCCCTCCAGACTTCGATGGCATCGCTCAGCAGCACTTGTGCTCGCTGCTCAAATGAGTGCTTCTCTCGCACGTGGGTCGCTGCGGCGATCAAGTCATGATCGGTGCCAAACGTGGAGTGGCGCTCTTGCCACAAGACCACGAGATCGGTGGGGTCAGTGGCGATCTGGACGCTTGGCAGCACGTTGTGCAGGCCCACAACGGGGTCGCTCACGGTGCGAGCCCCGGACGCAACGGCGTCGAAGATGCGGTTGCTGATGAACCCCTCGCTGGCCATCTCAGGGGCATGGTCTCCCAGCACCATCCCGGCGGCCCGGTAGGCCGCACCTAGGTCTGCGTGTGGCAGGTGCCTGGCCCGATGCACTCCAGGAGGCAGCAGGTCCGCCCACGCCCATCCGTAAACCGAGAGGGGCAAGCCAGCCGCGACGGCATCGTGCACGATGGGTCGCCCGGCGCCTCGGTTGTTGCCGACAAAAAGGACCTGGTCGCCGCTGTCGGGTTGGGCCAGTGCGGGGCTGAACCGAGCGGGGTCGGTGCACTGCAGCAAGGGGCGCAGGCCCCAGTCTGAGTGCCGAGCGCAGAAGGTGTCGCTGGCGGCGTACCTCACGTCGTACTTGTGGCATTCGGCACCGTCAACGAGTTCGGGGTGGGAGATCAGCCACAACATGTTCACGTGTTCGGGGCGCGGCGCGTAGTCCTCGAGCCCTCGGAGGACGAGAACAACGTCATCAAGGTGACCACTGCTGCGGCCAAAGGCACCTCGATGATCGATCACCACTTCTTGCCCCAGGGTCCGCAGGGCATCTGCGAGCAATCGGGCGAAATGGGTGTCGCCCCACTTCTCGCCTCGTTGCCCCGATGGTGCCGGATTCTTCAGTGCCCATCGCAGATGGGGACGAGGTTCGCTGACCTCTGCTCGCAGACGCGACCAGTTCCCCGCGACTGGCGTCAATCCCGGTGGTGTGGGCGGTGCAACCTGATCGGTGTAGACCTGCGAGGGCGCTACATCTGCGTGCTGGCGAACCCAGACCTGAGGCACCAGACGAAGCTCACCCGTGGTGCCCCCGATCCGGTGTACGACGCATGCCGAACCCAAACCAGCCATGGGGCGCCCGGAGAGGGATTGGGCATCTTCGGTCGTCAAACCGGCTAGCCAAGGCTGTCCGTCGGCCCACCCTGCTGCCGCGATGGTGCCGTCTAGATGCAAGACAAGGGGCGCGACTGCGCGCACCCCCGGCTGCTGGAGTTCCGCAAGGAGCGGAGTTAGCCAGTCGCCCACCACGTCAACGCCAGCCTCCATATCGACGACGACCGCACCAGGCCGATCGATGGCTTGCTCGCAGATCGTGACACCAAACTCGGCCGCAATGTCCCTGATGCGCTGGCGGCGTTTGGGACTCATGAGTGCCAGTCGAGGAGCCACCACGGCGATCGATTCTGGCTCGCATTCGCTGACTAAACGACGCAGCGTGCGGCGCAGGTGCGCGAAGTTGGTGGAAGCGTGGACACGGATCGCAGGCGCGGGACTCTTCATCCGCTTCAGGATCCGACGAAATACCACAAACGGGAGCCTAGCTAGTGCGACTGAGGAATTGGTTAACGCCTAGACTCAGCCAGTGCTGTTTCGCAAAGCAGAGATCCCTCTGCCACCTCGTCGCCTCCGCATGGGAGGCGTGCATTTCAAGGACGACGCAGAATTTGTGCGCACCGCAGTCGCTGACGTTGTTCGACTGCAAGAGTTGGCCGGATTAACCAAGCGCAGCAGCCTGCTCGATTGGGGTTGTGGAGCCGGTCGGCTGGCCGTTGGTGTGAAGCACCACTTTGGCCACGTGCGTGACTATCACGGTGTCGACGTACAGCCGAAGTTGGTTGAGTGGGCACAGAAGCATCTGGCAGATCGACACACCAGGTTCACACTGGTCGATGTTGCCAACGCCAGATACAACCCAGACGGCTCACTGGAGCGTGAGATTCCGGCAGCCGCGGGCACGGTCGATGTGTTGTACGCCTATTTGGTCTGGTCTCACATGACCCCCGAGGATGTGGCGGGCTATGCCAAGATCATTGCCTCGATTTTGCGGCCCAACGGCAAAGCGATGCTGACCGCCTTTGTTGAGGACGATGTGCCCGACTGGACCGAAAATCCCGACGGCTACGGCACATTGACCTGGGCAAAACCACTCCACTGCGCTCGCTTCGAGCGCAACTTCTTCTACCAACTGATGGATCAGGCGGGTTTGCAGGTGCAACACACCGAACACGGTCAAGAGACTGACGGACAATCACTCTTCGTGTTGGCGAGGCGCTGATGTCTGATCGCAGCATCCTTCTCGTCCATGCTCACCCCGACGACGAGAGCATCGGTCAGGGCATCACGATGGCGAAGTACGTCGCCGAGGGCGTGCGCGTCACTCTTGTCACCTGCACGGCTGGTGAAGAGGGTGAAATTTTGATCCCCGACCAGCAGCACCGCGCATCTGGAAATGACGACACCTTGGCCGATCTGCGCAAAGAGGAACTGGCTGCCGCCATGCGCGAGTTGGGCGTGACTGACCACCGTTTCCTGGGTGGGTTCGGCACCTACCGTGACTCGGGCATGCAGTGGCACGACCAGGGCCATGCCGTGATCGGGGAGAACATTCACGAGCGTGCCTTCTGGATCGCTGACCTCACTGAGGCAGCTGATCACCTGGTGCAGGTCATCCGTGAGGTTTGCCCGCAGGTGATGGTCACTTACGACCAATTCGGCGGCTACGGGCACCCTGACCACATTCAGACCCATCGAGTCGCGATGTATGCCGCTGCGCTTGCCGGTGTGCCGTCGTACAAACTCGACCTGGGGGACCCACACGAGATCGCGAAGATCTATTGGGGTGCGATGAATGGCACCAAGCTTCGCGAAGGGTTGCGTCACCTGCGCGACGCTGGCGAAGAGATCCCCTTCGACGGCATGGACCCAGATGGGCCACTGCCGGCGTTCATGGTCGAGGAGCACGCGCTGGCCGCGGTCGTCGAGGGCACCGACTTCGTGGAGAAGAAGATGGCCGCACTGCGTGCGCATGAGAGTCAGATCTCCGTGGACGGTCCTTTCTTCGCGTTGAGCAACAACTTTGGTCAAGAAATCTGGGGCACTGAATACTTCCGCATCGCCAAGGGCGCACTAGGTCCAGTTGGCCCCGACGGACTCGAGACTGATCTATTCGCTGGCCTCTAAGGGCGCCTTGAAGTAGCGGTTTGAGTGGTGGACTCGATAGTTCATCGCTTCATAGAGGGCGATAGCCGCCTGGTTGTCGGTCTCGACGTGCAGCCAGGTCGTGGTGGCTCCCAACGAACCACCCCAATCGAGAAGTTCGGCCATCAGCGCGCGCGCTAGTCCAGTACGACGCTGCTCTGCGCCCACGCTCAACCCGTGCACCCCGATCCAGTCCCCTTCTATGGCCGCTTCGGCGATAGCTACCTCGCCGACTTTGGCGATCGCTCGAGGACCATCGACGAACAGGTCGACTTGATGCGTGCTGGGCGGGATCGATCGCAGTGCCGAGGGCAATGAGGCGACCATGAAGTGGTTCGCGCCGATGCACTCCCAATCCTCAAACCGCGAATCACTTGACTCGGCTTGCACGAGCACAGGCAAGTCGGCGTAAAACCGACGCAAGTGAGCAACTGCCTCCTGCATCGAGCAACCTGGATCGCCATAGGCCAACGCGGAGTTCGCCCGCTTGCGCCGCCGACCAACAGGGGCGGTCTCCGTGCGCAGCAACCATTCGCCAACCGGTTCGGTCACCAGCGAAGGCCACATCACTAACCCACGCAATTCACATTCACGGGCCGGGACCCGTTGTCGGGCCGAGGCCCGGGGCGGAACGGGCTTGCCGGTGATGATGTCGCCTAGCGCGATCTGCAGACTCGAGCCGTCATGCAAGCGAAGCACACAATCGGTATGAGTCCACGACTCACAGACACCGAGTGTGTCTGTGACCTCGCCCGTGTGGGGGATGACACGGCGAACGACGATGCGGGTGCCGATGACGTGGGGGCCAAGGCGATGCTGGTTTCGACCCATCTGACCAGGGTAGAGGTGGACCTGCTGCATCGGCGTACTAGGCTGGCCCCGCCCGGTGCTCGACGCCGGAATCAGGAGTCAGGAGGACCAAGCGGTGACCTACGTCATCTCCCAGCCTTGCGTGGATCTCAAGGACCGTGCGTGCGTCGACGAGTGCCCGGTCGACTGCATCTACGAAGGCAAGCGGATGCTCTACATCCACCCCGACGAGTGCGTTGACTGCGGCGCCTGTGAGCCGGTCTGCCCCGTTGAGGCGATCTACTACGAAGACGATGTTCCTGAGGAGTGGAAGGGCTACTACGACGCCAACGTCCACTTCTTCGACGACCTCGGCTCGCCTGGCGGCGCAGCCAAGATGGGTGTCATCGACGCCGACCACGACCTGGTCGCAGCGTTGCCACCCCAAGAGCACGACCACTGAGCCCTGTGCTCCCGGGTCGTCCATCTGGCGATTCAATTATTGGCGGCAGGCAGTCGGTCTCAGACCGACTGCCTGACTTCCCTTGGGACTCGCTCTCAGAGTTTGCTGCCACAGCACGTCGGCATCCCGATGGGATCGTCGACCTTTCCGTGGGCACTCCGGTCGATCCCACCCCCGCAGTTATTCAGCAGGCGTTGGCTGCCGGCGCTGACTCACCGGGTTACCCACTCACCATCGGCACCGTTGAGGTGCGCCAGGCTGCGATCGACTGGTTGAACCGACGCTTCGGCGTTGAATGCCTTGACCTGTTCTCTGTGCTCCCCGTGATTGGCTCCAAGGAGCTAATCAGCGGATTGGCCGTGCACCTAGGTCTGGGGCCTGGCGATCTGGTGGTGCAACCCGCATTGGCCTACCCCTCCTACGAAGTAGGTGGTGTGCTCGCGGGTGCCGAGGTGATTGCGGCAGATTCACTCACCGCGATCGGCCCACGGCGTCCAGCGATCTTGTGGCTCAACTCCCCGTCCAACCCCACCGGCAAAGTGCTTCCTCCTGATCACCTGAAGAAGGTGGTCGATTGGTGTCGCGAGCGAGGCACGTTGCTGGTCAGCGACGAGTGCTACCTCGAATGTGTCTGGGAGGGGGAGGCCTACAGCGTCTTGCACCCCGAGATCTGCGGCGGTAGCAGCGAAGGCATCCTGAGCGTTCACTCTCTCTCCAAGCGCTCAAACCTGGCTGGCTATCGGTGTGCGTTTGTTGCTGGCGACAGTGCAGTCGTGAGCGAACTTCTCGCCGTACGCAAGAACCTTGGGTTGCAGATCCCAGGCCCGCAACAAGTAGCCATGGCGGCCGCACTCAATGACGATCAGCATGTGAAAGTCCAGCATGGGCTCTATGCCCGGCGGCGCAGGTGGCTTCGCGATGCCCTAGTGGCTGCCGGTTTCCAGATCGACCACAGCGAGGCCTCGTTGTATCTGTGGGCAACCAAGGGCGAAGACTGCTGGAAGACCGTGGCAGATCTTGCCGAGCAGGGCATTTTGGTGGCTCCAGGCACGTTCTACGGGCCAAGTGGCCGTGAGCACGTACGAGTGGCGTTCACAGCCACAGACGAGCGCGTAGGGGCCGCTGTCGAGCGCCTAGCGGCCCTCTGACTGCCACACCCGCACCCAGTCGACCAGCATTGGGGCGCCCGGGCCTGGCTCGCACGACAAACTGATTACCGCTGAACTGATCCCCAGGCCCTGGCTTGTGTGCGAGAACTCTTGGCCATCGATGCTGAACACGATCGCTTTGTCAGTGCGCTCAACGCTGAGGACGTGAAAGCCGTTTGACCACCCGTTGTCGGTGGCTAGTCCTTGAGCCACCCCTCGCCATGAGGCCAACGGTCCCTTTGGCAGCCAGTAGCTCACCTCGGCGCGCAATCGATCGCGGCGGGCGACGTGGGCAATTGACATGCTCTTGGCCACACCTGCCAGCTTGCTCCCCGCCGGAGCTAGTACGACGGAGCAGGTGGCTCCGGGTGCAAATTGCACACGCGCGGCCATGAGAGACGGATTGGGTACCGGAGTGGTGAGTGAGACGAGGCTGCCCCCTGGTGAGATGGCGGCGGCGCCAGAAAGTAGCTCCGTGCCCGGATCGTTAGCCCAGCCAAGCAGCGTATCGAAGTCGTCAGCGAAGGTGAGCTTCCACGGGTTGTCCACGCGCCTGGATTTCAGCGCCCCGAAGTCGCCGAAGGGGTCGCCGGTCACGCGGAAGGCAGTTGATTCATCGGCGTGACTGACCAAGAAGCGCACGGTTCCGGCGCTGTCTTGCACGCCGTCTGCCACTGCAGCCCAGCCACGGGGTCCGCGACCTTCGAGTTGCAACTCGCGACCGGGCGCAGGGGGATCGAGTCTGGCCAACACCACGGCACTGGCGTCATCGGCCACGGCGGGTTTAGCGCCGATTTGCACTACGGGTGGAAGGGAAACTTCGACCTCGGCGTGCTGCTTGGCCACACTCGAGTCGGTGGTCGGGGTGGGTGTGCTTGCACTTGAGCGGCCCGCTGTCGGCTTCGCGCCGTCATCGCGCAGGGAGCCCACCAGTATGAACAGGCTGCTGGCCGCGACCAAGCAGGCGCCCACGAGCAGCATCAAGATGGACTTGCGTGCCATGTGCCCCCCTACTGGTGATCGTGCCTGCAGGCAGACCTTAGGGGATGAGGTGGATGCCCGTCGCCGGGCATCGACTCTTTGGTGGCTTAGCTAGTGAAGCTTCAGCCTGAGTTGGCCGGCTGAGGCGGACTTGTCAGCCTGCCAGCCCCGGGACGAATCAGCGCCGTTAGACCAGGTGTGCCCATCGAAGGAAACTGCGTCGATCCCCAAGCGGTCAGCGTGAGCGACGGCAAATGCGGCAATTGACCAGGCCAACCGTGCTCCGTCGGCGCCCTTGTCGACGGGCACGATCAGTGCCGAATCGCCGTCGTTCCGGGTTTCGATTTTGCCGTAGGCGCGGGTGAGACCGCGAGCCACAGTCGCCTGCGAGCCAGACTCGGTGCTGCCCTCAGACACGCACGAAAAGGTGCCGCCCGGGGAGTAGCCCGTCATTGCAGAGGCCATCGCGCGGGCATCGGTGGCGTGAGCCTGGTAGGCATCGGGAAAGGCAGATCGCTGAACCTTTTGGGCGGCATCGGTGATCTTCATCGACTCAAAGCCCTCGATCTTGGCTAAGACGTCGTAGAACGCGTTGGTGGCGTAGTACGGGTTCTGGACCTGTTTCTGAGTGCCCCAGCCTTGGCTGGGCCGCTGTTGGAAAAGCCCAAGTGAGTCTCTGTCGCCATAGTCGAGGTTGTGCAGTTTCGACTCTTGCATCGCGGTGGCGAGAGCGATGCTGACTGCGCGGGCAGGCAGGCCACGTCGTACTCCGATGGCGGCGATGATGGTGGCGTTGCGTGCCTGATCGGGTTTGAGCGAGACCGTCACATCACCGACTTTGGTGGTGCACTGCGCGGCCGCCGGCACCGGTCCGAACCCTCGATAGAGCATGAAGCCCAATCCGGCGACCAGTGCCAAGATCACTGCGGCGAGGAGAGGTTTAGTTCGCATGCAGATCCGCATTGAGGGCGATGCCCTCGCCCTTCCACGGCACCGCCTCAATTGCCCCAGTCATCGAATTGCGTCGGAACAAGACATTGCTGGCGCCGGAGAGTTCGAGAGCCTTGACGACCTGGCCATCGGGCATCTTCACCTTCGTGCCAGCGGTGACGTAACACCCAGCCTCAACGACGCAGTCATTGCCCAGGCTGATCCCGATGCCCGCGTTGGCGCCTAGGAGGCAGCGCTCGCCGATCGAAATGGTCTGTGTGCCGCCGCCTGACAAGGTGCCCATGATTGAGGCCCCGCCACCGATGTCGGAGCCGTTGCCGACCACGACGCCTGCGGAGATGCGACCCTCGACCATCGAGGTGCCTAGGGTGCCGGCGTTGAAGTTCACGAAGCCTTCGTGCATCACCGTGGTGCCGCTAGCCAAGTGTGCGCCTAGGCGCACCCGATCAGCATCGGCGATGCGCACCCCACTCGGGACGACGTAGTCGACCATGCGAGGGAACTTGTCGATGCCATAAACGATCACCTGCAGGCCAGCCGAGCGCATCCGCAGTCGAGTCTCCTCGAAGCCCTCCACCGCGCACGGCCCGTGGTTGGTCCACACCACATTGGTGAGCAGGCCAAAGACTCCCTCCAGATTGATGGAGTGCGGTGGCACCAGACGATGGCTCAGGAGGTGCAAACGTAGCCAGCAATCCTCCGCAG
>Ga0073899_10002498_pt1 | contig 16555 bp, 13 predicted proteins | sample KloWWTmetaKNB5Ph_FD_88975 | JGI IMG/M metagenome (GOLD analysis project Ga0073899, IMG submission 88975) | Active sludge microbial communities from Klosterneuburg, Austria, studying microevolution and ecology of nitrifiers - Klosterneuburg... | ecosystem: Engineered > WWTP > Aerobic digester >...
CCCTTCCCCGTGGCCCCGTGGCCCCGTGGCCCCGTGGCCCCGTGGCGATCTCTGCTCTTCCCCAACCCTCAATCCCCTTCCCCGTGGCCCCGTGGCCCCGTGGCCCCGTGGCGATCTCTCCTTCTTCCCCAACCCTCAATCCCCTTCCCCGTGGCCCCGTGGCCCCGTGGCGCCGTGGCGATCTCTGCCTGGCCACCAGGCATCCAGATCGGCCAAGGCACGCAGGGCGAGCGCCTCGTAGCGCGCGCGCTTCTTCAAGCGGGTGCCTTCGAGCGGTGGCAGGTGCGCGAAGGTGATGTTCGACGGTTGAAAATCCGGGCTCGGGCGCGACAGGTGCGTGAGCAGTCCGCCGTGGGCGGTGGTCGGCGGCGGGGGCACGGCCACCCTCCCCTCGAGCTGGGCGGCGACGAAATGCGCCGCGAGCCAGCCGCCGGCCGCGCTCTCGACGTAGCCCTCGGTCCCGGTGATCTGTCCGGCCAGGAACACCCCGGGGTCGGCGAGCAGCGCGAGGGTGGGGCCCAGGCACTTGGGCGCGCACACGAAGGTGTTCCGGTGCACCGAGCCCATGCGCAAGAACTCTGCGTGCTCGAGGCCCGGGATCATGCGCAGCACGCGCTGCTGCTCGGGCCAGGTCATGCGCGTCTGGAACCCGACCATGTTGTACGCCGTGCCGGCTTCGTCTTCCTTGCGCAGCTGCACCACCGCGAAGGGCCAGCGGCCGGTGCGCGGGTCGTCGAGGCCCACTGACTTCATCGGGCCGAAGCGCAGGGTCAGCTCGCCCCGAGCAGCCATCACCTCGATGGGCAGGCAGCCCTCGAAATAGCGCACCTCTTCGAAGCTCTTGGGCTCGACCTTCTGCGCCTCGCGCACGGCGTGCACGAACGCCAGGTACTGATCCCTGTCGAGCGGGCAGTTCACGTAGGCGTTCTGCTCGTCGGCGGTCTCGCCCTTGCCGTAGCGTGACGCCACGAAGACCTTGTCCCAATCGATGCTGTCGGCGTCGATGATGGGCGCGATGGCGTCGTAGTAGGCCAGGTGGTCGCTGCCCACCCGCGCGGCCAGATCGGCGGCGAGCCCGGGGCCGGTGAGCGGCCCGGTGGCCAGGAGGGTCGGGCGGTGATCCGGGATGCGGTCGACGACGCCGGGGACGATCTCGATCAGCGGGTGCTCGCGCAGGCGACGGGTCATCTCGGCCGCGAAGCGTTCGCGGTCCACCGCCAGCGCCCCTCCGGCTGGAACGCGCGTGAGGTCGGCCACCTGGATCACGAACGAGCCCAGCCGGCGCATCTCTTCCTTGAGCAAGCCCACGGCGTTGCTGAGCGCGGCACCGCGCAGCGAGTTGCTGCACACCAGCTCGCAGAACGCATCGCTGGATTGCGCCTCGGTCTTGTGCGCGGGCTTCTGCTCCAGCAGGCGCACGGGGATGCCGCGCGCCGCGAGCTGCAGCGCCGCCTCGGAGCCGGCCAGCCCCGCCCCGACGACCCAGACCCCCGGGCTCACGGCACGGCGGATTCGGCAGCCGGGTGCGCGGCCCGCGCGGTCAGCGTGGTTCCGGACTCGGGCGCGCCGTCGGCCCCGGGGAGCGCCGCCCCCTCTTCGGGAACCTCGACCTCACGCGAGTAGCCGCACTCTTTGCCCCGCGGGCAGATGATCTTCTTCTTCTTGCCGCCGGTCTCGGTCAAAAACGGGTGCTTGCACAGCGGGCAAGGCTCGTTGATGGGCCGTTGCCAGAGCTTGAAATCGCACTCGGGGTACTTGGTGCAACCGTAGAAGGTCTTGCCGCCGCGCTTCTTGGAGCGCACCTCGACGATGTCGCCCCCGCACTTCGGGCAGGGCACACCCAGCGGGACGGGCTTGGCGTTCTTGCACGCGGGATAGCCACTGCACGACAGGAACTCGCCGAACCGGCCGGTCTTGATCACCATCGGCTTGTCGCACTTGTCGCAGGCAATGTCGGTGACCTTCGGCTCGGCTGCCGGCGCGCCATCTTTCCCCAGGTCGCGGGTGAACTTGCACTTCGGATAGGACTCGCAGCCCATGAACCAACCGTTCTTGCTCCAGCGCTTCAGCAAGAACGAGCCGCACTCGGGACACTTCTCTTCGGTGCGCTCGGGCTCGGGCGTCCAGCGCTTCTGCTTCTTGGCCACGTCGAGCACTTCGCGGAAGCGCTTGTAGAAGCGACCGAGCAACTTCACGCGCTCGAGCCGGCCCGCCTCGACCTCGTCCAGCTCTTCTTCCAGCTTGGCGGTGAAGTCGGGGTCCATGAAATCGAGCTGGGTGCCGAGCAGCCCCGAGACCACGATCTTTCCGAGCTCGGTCGGCTTCATCTGCCCGCCGGGCAGCTTCTCGACGTAGTCGCGAGCCTGCACCTTGCTGATGATCTCGGCATAGGTGCTGGGGCGACCGATGCCGCGCTTCTCGAGCTCGCGCACCAGCGAGCCTTCGTTGAAGCGCGGCGGCGGCTGGGTGAACTTCTGCTCGGTGAGCACGCCAGGCGGCGTGACCAGGGACAGCACTTCGCCGTCGGCGAGCTCGGGCAACGTGCCGTCGTCCGAGTCGAAGCCCAGCGCCTTGACGGTCTCGCCGGAGGGCGGCGGCGGCACGCTGTCGCGCGCGTCGCCTTCGTTCGCTTCTTCTTCGCCCGCCAGCTTCTCGCCTTCGCCGAAGGTGCCCTTGCCGTACTCGGCGAGCCAGCCCGAGAACTTGAGCACCTTGCCGTTGGCGCGCAGGGTGAGGGTGCGGTGCGCCGCGCCGCTGCGGGTGGGCGTGGCTTCGATGTCGACCGCGGTCTGATCGTAGACGGCCGGCGCCATCTGCGAGGCGACGAAGCGGTCCCAGATCAACTTGTAGAGCTTGAGCTCTTCCGGCGTGAGGTGCTTCTGCACCACCTCGGGGCTGAACTCGAGCGAGGTGGGGCGAATGGCCTCGTGGGCCTCTTGCGCGTTCTTCTTGGCGCGGAAGGTGTTGGGCTTCTGCGGCAGGAACTCGGGGCCGTATTTCTGGCCAATGTGCTCGCGCACGGCGTCGATCGCGTCCTGACTCACGCGCATGCTGTCGGTACGCATGTAGGTGATGAGACCGACCGGACCGCCGTCCTTCTTGAGGTCGACGCCTTCGTACAGCTTCTGCGCCACGCTCATGGTGCGCTTCGCGGTGAAGCGGAGATAGCCCGTGGCGTCTTGCTGCAGCTTGCTGGTGGTGTAGGGAGCCGGCGCGTTGCGCTTCTGCTCTTTCTTGGTGATGGTGGCGATGCGGAACTTGGCCGTCTCGAGGTCGGCGCGCACGGCCGCTGCCAGCTCACCGTTGGTCACTTCGATCTTTTCGCCATTGGCCCGCGTGAGGCGGGCGAGCAGCGGGGGCGACGTCTTGCTGCGGAGGGCGGCGCCGATGTTCCAGTACTCTTCGGGGACGAAGGCCTCGATCTCGCGCTCACGCTCTTCGATCAGCCGCAGCGCCACGGACTGGACGCGCCCCGCCGATAGACCGAAGGCCAGCTTGTTCCAGACCAGGGCCGAGACGTCGTAGCCCACGATCCGGTCGAGCACGCGGCGGCAGCGCTGGGCGTCGTACAGGTGCTCGTCGAGGGCGCGGGGCGCCGAGAGCCCCTTCTCCACCCCCTTCTTCGTGATTTCGTGGAACTCGACCCGCTCGACGTGCAGCTCAGGCCGCTTCAGCTCTTCGAAGATGTGCCAGGCGATGGCCTCGCCCTCGCGATCGGGGTCGGTGGCGAGCAAGAGGCGCTCGGCCTTCTTGCAGTGCGTCTTGAGCTCGGTCAGCACCTTGGCCTTGGCCTCGATGACCTCGTAGGTCTCGCGGAAGCCGTTCTCGACGTCGATGCCCATGCGCTTGGGCAGGTCCTTCACGTGGCCCTTGCTGGCCAAGACCTCGTACCCGGGACCCAGGTACTTCTTGATGGTCTTGGCCTTGGCCGGTGACTCGACGACGACGAGGGTCTTCTCCATTTTCGCTGCCCGAATCCCCTCCAGATGCGATCCCGACGCCCGGCATGCAAGCCCGGCACCCGGCGAGACCGCATCAATAATCAATGCTTTCGACGGGTTACGTTCGAACCCCGGGTCTGGGGGGCCGGTACTAACACCCCTTCTAGCGTCAGAGTCAAGAGCGCGTATTGGATGCGCGCCACGCTCAGCCCGGTTCGGTGAGCGATCTCGTCCACATGCGTCGCGCCGGCGTGCCGCGCCTCGAGCACGGCCCGAAGCTCGGGATCGGCGTGGAAGGGGGCCGGCCGCGGCAGCTCGGGCGGCGGGCAGGGCTCGCTCTCCTCACGCGCGGGCGCGGCCGCAGGCACGGGCGCAGCCGCCGGCGCGCCCACGCGCGCGAGGGGGTGGAGCCGCGCCTGGCGCAGCAGGTCGAGCACGTGGTCGGGGCCCAGGCAGAGCCGCGCCCCGCGCTGCTGCTCGACGGACCACGAGGCGCCGCGCCAGTTCCAGGGCGCATGCGGCACCACCATCAGCGGGCGGCTCAGCTCGCGGGCGCACTTGGCCGCGTTGCCGGCGCCGCTGCGATACGGCGCCTCGACCACGACCACCAGATGAGAGAGCGCGACCAGCAGCGCATTGCGGGGGAAGAACGCGGTGAGGCTCGCCGCCACCTCGGGCGGGTGCTCGCTCAGGTGTCCGCCGCCGCGCTCGGCGATTTCAGCAAACAGCTCGCTGTTCTTTTCCGGGAAGGGCCGGAGGAACCCCGAAGGCGCCACCACCACCGTCGCGCCCCCGACGTCCAGCGCGCCGCGGTGCGCGGCGGTGTCGATCCCCTCGGCGCCCCCCGAGAGCACGACCACGCCGGCGCGCGCCAGGGCGCCCGCCAGGTGCCGCGCATAGGCCTCACCTTCTTTGCTGGGGTGACGCGTGCCCACCAGGGCCACGGCGGGGCCGCCCGGAAGCTGGCCATGCAAGAAGAGGCGCTGGGGCGGGTTCGGCAGGTCGCGGGTTCGGGCGGGCAGGTCCGCGCCGGTCAGGACATTCGTTTCCACGCCCCCCGAATCGGTCCGGCGCGGAAAGAGTTGCCAATTACTTTTTGTACGCTTGTGCGCCCACCAGGCCCTGACCCTTGAGCACGTGCATGTCGATCTTCACCGCCATGGGCGTCGGGTAGGGGTTCCGCACGCACTGCTCGTTGGGGCCCACGGTCGGATCGACGCTGTCGGCGTCGCTCTGCGCCAGCACCTGCGGGGGCATGGGCGGCGCCGTCAGGATGTTGATCTGGTAGTTGAAAACACCCGGATTCCCGAAGCCGATGAAGGTGTAGCAGCTGCTCGGTTGGAGCGTGAAGTCTGCCTGGGCGTGCCCGCCCTGCGCCAGCTTGGCGCTCATCAGCGGGCCGTCGGCCTTGCGGCCCTTGGCCTCGGTCTGCGCCTTCATCTTGATGCCCTGCTCGAGCTGCGCGGTCTCGCCGCCGGTCAAGAGCCCCAGCGTGGCCGCGCCGCCCGAGAGCGCGCCGGCGATGATCGCCTGAAGCGCGTTGGGATCACTGCCCACGGTCCCCAGCGCCGGCACTTGGCCGGGCTGCGGCTGGCACGGCTGGCCCGGCGGACAGGTGGACGGCGCGCCGCCGTCGGGCCCCGCCGCCGCGGGCCCGGGGCCTGGTCCAGGACCCGGACCGTACGGGCCGCCGCTCTGGCCCTGTTGAAAGCCGGACTGTGCCCCCTGGCTCTGGTCCTTCTTCTTGCAGTGCGTGAGCGCCAGTGCGCCCAACAGAGCCAGGCCCATCGCCACTCGCGTCGTCATCAGGCGCATGCTCGATCGCTCCCTCGGCTGAAAAAGTCTGAGGCTCGCAGTCTATACCCACATCGCCCCACAGGACCAGGACCTGTGCTAACAGGCCTTGGGTGAAGGTCGTCGTCGCCACTCACGGTCACTGCTTCGACGGGCTCGCGAGCGCGGTGATGTTCACACGCCTCTTGGGCGCGCTCGACGGCCGGAAGCGCAAGTGCGTGTACCGCGCCTGCGGCTACGGCAACGGACAGACCCGCGCCGACGGCGAGCTCTTGACCGGCGACGAGAACGCCATCCTCGACTATCGCTTTTCTGCGACCGGTAAGGTGACCTGGTTCTTCGATCACCATCGCACCGCATTTCAGACGAGCGACGAGCTGGCGGTATTCGAAGCCAACCGCGACGGCGGCCGCTACTTCTACGACCCGGACTACAGCTCGTGCACCAAGCTGATCGCCGACGTGGCGTGGCGCCATTTCGCCCTGAATGACCCGACCTTGGCCGACCTGGTCCACTGGGCCGACATCGTGGACTCTGCTCGGTTCGAGTCGCCCGAGCAGGCCATCAGCCGGGCCGAACCCATCATGCGCATGGTGAGCGTGGTCGAGCACTATGGCGACGATGGCTTCATCGAGCGCATGGTGCCCGAGCTGTCCAAGAAGCCGCTGGCCGAGGTCGCGCGCTCGGCCTTCATCGAGGACCGCTACAAGCCCCTGGGCGACAAGCAGGCGCGCTTCATCGAGCGCGTGCGGCAGGCGGGGCAGCGCATGGGCCGCGTGGTGTTCGTGGATCTGACCGGCTCGGTGCTGGACAGCGTCGGCAAGTTCGTCACCTATGCGCTCTATCCCGACTCGGTCTACTCGGTGGTGGTCGGCGTGCTGAAGAGCGGGGCCAAGGTGAGCGTCGGCTACAACCCCTGGAGCGGCAAGCCTCTGGATACCGACATCAGCGCGATCTGTGCGCGGCACGGCGGCGGCGGGCACCCGGTGGTCGGTGCCATCTCGTTCCGTGTCAGCGAGGTCGACCGCGCGCGTGAGGTCGCCCGGGCCATCGCCGAAGAGCTGGCTTGAGCGTCGCGTCGTTCCTCCGCTCACCGGGCTGCCCACCGCTGGTGCTGGGCCACCGCGGCGCGCGGCGCGAGGCGCCCGAGAACACGCTGCCGGCGTTCGAGCTGGCCACGGCCCAAGGCGCAGCGGGTGTGGAGCTCGACGTGCGCCTCGACGGCAGCGGCCGGGTGATCGTGCTGCACGATCGCACCCTTTTGCGCGTGACCGCTGGCCGCGACGACCGCGACGTCGAGGCCTTGAGCGCCGACCAGCTCGACCAAGTGACCCTCGACGGCGGCGCGCGTGTTCCGACGTTGGAGCAGGTGCTCGGCTGGGCCGCCCGGGGCGACCACCTGCTGAACGTGGAGCTGAAGCGCGACGTGACCGAGCGCCGCGCCCTGGTTTGGCGCGTCGCGAAGCTGCTGCGAGCTCACCCCACCGCGCGCGAACGCGTGCTGCTCTCGTCGTTCGACCCGCTGTTCGTGCGGGCGCTGGCCTGGCTTCTGCCCGAGGTTCCGGTCTCTTGGCTGGTGCACGGCAAGCAGCGTGTGCTGGGCGCCGCGCCGGGGTTTCGCCGGCTGGGTGCGGCCGGCGTGAACCCCGAGCTGGCCCTGGCCAGCGACGCCCGGCTGCGCCGCTGGCGGGCCCGCGGCGCGTTGATCGCCGTGTGGACCGTGAACCAACCGGACGACGCGCTGCGCCTGGCGCGAGCCGGCGTGGACGCCGTCATCAGCGACGTCCCGGGCACCGTCGTGGCCGCGCTGGCCTCACGCTGAGATGCGGCCGCCGCGAGCGTCGCGGGTGCTGGGCGCCGGGCGAGCGCTGCGCCGGGTGTCGGCTATGGCCGCCAGGATCTCTTGCAGCACCATCACGCCCGCATGCGCAGTGATGTCGGACAGATCGAAGGGCGGACAGATCTCGACCACGTCGAAACCCACGATCTCGCTGCCGACCAGAGCCCGCAACATCTGCTGCAGCTCCCAGGAAGTCATGCCGCCGGGCCACGGGATGCCCACGCCGGGCGCTTGCGCCGGGTCGAGCGCGGCAATGTCGACGCTGACGTAGACCGGGCCCTGGCGCACCACCTTGCGCAGCGTGCTGACCGCCGAGTGAAGGTCCCACTTCACCTCGTCGACGTTGACGATCTCGAAGCCGTGGCTGAGCGCGAAGGACAGGTCGCCGGCGTTCGAGTACGGGCCGCGGAGCCCGATCTGGATGGTCCAGTCGGGGCGGATGAGCCCCTCGGTGACCGCGTGCCGCACCACGCTTCCGTGGTGGATCTCGCGACCCCAGGCCGGCCCGGCGGTGTTGCTGTGGGCGTCGATGTGGACGAGGCCAAAGGCCTTGAGCTTGGCGCGGTGAATGCCCCGCAGCGCGCCCAGCGTGACGGTCTGATCGCCGCCGATGAACCCGCCCACCACGCCCGAGCGCGCGATGGCCTCGGCGCGGTGGGTGACCGCGTCGATGGCCGCGTCGATGTCGTGCGGCGACGCCGCGACGTCGCCGCCGTCGGCGACTCGCAGCTCTTCGAAGACGTCGATGCCGAGCGCGGCCGAGAAGCCCCGCGCCAGGGCCGAAGCGTCGCGGACCGCCCGAGGCGCCAGGCGCGCACCCGGCCGGTAGCTGGAGCCGGCGTCGAACGGCACACCGCAGAGCAGCACGTCGACGTCGGGCACCTGCCCTGGGTCCTGGACCATGGGCAAGCGCAAGAAGGTGGGCACGCCGGCGAAGCGCGGCATGCGCTCGGAAGCCACCGGCAAGAGCTCGCCGCGACGGTCCGCTGCGTCGGGCGCGCTGGACCGCACGCGCTTGGCGCTGGCCGCCTTGCTCTTCTGGACCCGACCGCGCGCCTCGGCGCGCTCTTTGGCGGCCGCCAAACGCTGGGCCCTGGCCGCGTCGACCTGTGCCGCCCGAGCTTTGCGCTTCTTGGCCATCGCGAAGCGGAACTATAGAGAAAAAACCCGTGCCCGGCTCGTCAATCGGCGCACGCGGCGTGGCGCACACTGACCCTACGGGGCGGCGCCTGGCGAAACACCCCTTCGGGAAGTGGCGGGTTGTGCACGACTTCTTTGTTCCGGAGCACGAGCTCTTGATCCGTGTCGGGGGTCACCAGGCGGATGCGCTGAGGCACCTCGGCGCTGCACGCGGGCCCGCTGGGCAAGAGGGTGGGCTCGAGCCCTTCCGGATCCTTGCGGGGCGGCGCGGTCTTCACCGTCTCGTGGTCGGCAAGGTACGCGCGATACAGGTCCATGCCGTGCTGGGCCACCTGGACCTCGAGCACACGGACGCGCTGCTTCTGCCAGGGCTCTGCCCAGTCGCCGGGGTGCGGCTCGAGGTGGATCTCTTGTGTGGCCGAGTGCTTGCTGGTCACCCTGAGCACGTACTCGCCGCCCTCCCAGGCCAGGGTGGCTTGCCGGGGCTCGTGCACCAGGACCGGCGCCTCGCCCCGCAACAGCTGAGAGAGCGCGAACGGGGGCACCGGCACCTGGGTGAAACGCGCCACGTTGCAGGTGTTGGCGGGCCCCCGCAAGAACGTCTTCTCTTTCAGGTCGTAGAGCGCGAAGTCACGACCGTCGGAGGTCAAGGTCGAGAGCGTCACGCCGAACGGGCTGAACACGTCGAAGCGCAGCGCGTCGGGCAACATGCTCATGTAGAGCACGTTGCCGCGCACCCGACCGCGCTCGCCGAAGTAGTCGAGCTTGGCCTCGCCCTGGACGCCGCGACTGCAGGCGTAGGTGGCGTGCATGCGCTCGAGCGCGTCGTGGGCACTGGGAAATCGAGATGGCGGCGGTGAGCGCGAGCAGCCGGCGAGCGCAGCGGAGAGCCCACCGAGCCAGACCAGCCGCCGCGCGTTCACCGGGCGCTTCATGAGCCTCGGAGCGCCTCGAGCAAGTCCAGATCGGGCACTGGCAGGCTGACGCGCGTCTCGATCACAGCGACGCCGTGCTCTTCGCACAGCCGCGCCAGACCCATGCCGTCGACCAAGGCCACTGGCGCCGCGCCGGGGGCCGAGGCTTCTTCGCGGGCGCCGGACAGGACCTGACCGGTGGTCAAGAGCCAGCCTGCGGCGGCCGGACCGTAATGGTGGAGCGCGCCCCGCAGCTCGGTGACGCGTTCGCGCCCGATCTCGCGGCCGTCGCGCCGCACCACGATGGCGGTGGGCACGCTGCCGCTGGGGCCCCGCGCCACGGCCGAGAGGTGAAGCTCGGAGCCCGGTGAGCCGGGACGACGCACCGCCTGGATGTCGGTCATTCCGATGCGCTCGAGCAGCAGGCAGATGAGCTCGCCCAGAGCACGGTGAGGCAGGTCTTGGAACCGCCGCACCAGAGAACGGCGCACCGCCTCGCGGTAGCGGTCGGCTTGCGCCGCGATCTCGCGCTCGAGGCGCGCGGCCTCTGGATCCAGAGACCAATCGGTCAGCGCCAGGCGCCCACCGCTGATCCGGAAGCGGACGCGCTGGCCGGACGCGCTGCGGCGCAGGTTGTCTGCGCGGGCCGCGGCCAAGATCTGGCCTTGGGCCTGCTGGAAGTCGCCGCTGAGCCGCCCGCGCCGCTGCGCGAGATCGGCCAGCTTCTGCGCGCCCACCGGCCCGCCCCCGCGATCGAAGGTGGCCAAGAGCGACGCCACGGCGTCAGCCAGCGGCCGCCCCGCGAGCTCGTCGAGCGGCGCGCCGCCGTCGTCCCGCCGGTCGCGATCCCGGTCGCGATCCCGATCACGCTCACCCCGGTCGCGGTCGCGATCCCGGTCGCGATCTCGCCCGCGCTCACGGTCGCGACCGCGATCGGCGCCGCGATCGGCCCCGCGATCGGCGCTGCGATCGGCGCCGCGATCGGCCCCGCGATCGGCGCCGCGCTCGCGCTCTTCCGGCTCACCTTCGCGTTCGATGTCGATGGGGACGTCGGCCGGCGCGTCGGACACGGTGTACCCGGGCAGATCGTCGCCGCCGTTGCGCGTCTCTTCACGCTCGCTGCCGCGACCGCGGCGGCGGCGGCGCCGACGGCGACGGTTCGCGTCACCCTCGACCCCTTCTTCTTCACCCTCGGCCTCTGCCTCGGGGCGTCCGAAGATGGGCAGGTCGTCGTCTTCTTCGGCTTCGAACAGGTCGCTGGCTGCGGCAGCGCGCTGCCTTCGCGCCAGCTCTTCTTGGTCGGCGTTCGCCGCCGGAGCCTCTTCGCTCTCTTCCTCGTCCGGGCTCTGGCCGGGCGCAGAGCGCAGCAGCTCTTCTTCTTCGTCTTCGTCGCCCTTGCTCGAGCTGGGCAGCTGCGAGAGGTCGATGGTCGCGTGCTTGGCGATCTCGAGCGCGGGGGTACGGTCGGCCAGGCCCTTGTCGATCGTGGCCTGATCCCAGTCCCTGAGCGCGAAGACCCCAGGCTTGATCCGGACGAGGGGATTGTCTTTGTCCCCCTTCTTCACCAGCGCTGCGAGCCGTGCCCCCATGGTCACCTCGGGGCTCTTGCCCACGTGGCTCAGCAGGTTCTTCTCGATGGCGACGTCCGTGATCTCCTTATAATGAAGGGGCTTGCCCACGAGGCGCAGGACCTGCGCCGCAGCTTCCGTAAAAGTCATTCTGAGTCTCTTGGTTCTTGGAGAACATCGGGTTCTCTCGGGTGGCACGCCTGGGAAGCGCTCATCGCTCCCGCCTCCGGCAATGCACACACGCGGCCCCGGGCATAGCACGGCCCCAGAGGGCCGGGGAACCGGAATCACCGGAAGAGGCCATCGGCGGCGGTTCGGTAATCGGCGAGCGTCGCGTCGTCGAACAGCACGAAGCGGATCTTGCGGGGGAACGGACCCTCGCCGATCCCGCGCCGAACCGCCTCGAGCGCCACCGGCGCCGCGAGGGCCACGGGGTAACCGTAGACGCCGGTGCTGATCGAGGGGAACGCGATCGACTCGAGCTCGCGCCGGCGGCACAGCTCGAGCGCCTTGGCGTAACAGCGCGCGAGCAGCTTCGGCGCGCTGTCGCCTTCGCGCTCGTAGATGGGGCCCACGCAGTGGATCACCCACTTCGCTGCGAGATCGAAGCCGGGCGTGATCACCGCGCCGCCGGTCTCGAGCACGCCGCCGGGCAGGTCGCGCTTGAGCTCGATCAGCGCCTGCGCAAGGCCGGGACCGGCCGCGCGGTGGATCGCGCCGTCGACGCCACCGCCGCCCATCAGCATGGCGTTGGCGGCGTTGGCGATGGCGACGGTATCGCTCGAAACGATGTCTCCGCAGCAAAGCTCGAGGCTCGCCTCCCCCAGCGCGTAGCGGTGCATGACCGAAACTAAAGAGGATTTCGGGTCGGGCACAAGCCCTGCGCGGCGCCGGCCCGATTTCTGCCGTAAGCTCTGGGGCGTGGACCCCGAGCGCCTCTTGAAGGAGCTCGTCGAGGTGGCCCGCGAGGTCGGGGTCACCGTTCGCATCGAGCCGCTACGCCTGGCAATGCACCACGCCTCGGGGGGCATGATCCGCCTGAACGGCAAGACCTTGGTCTTGCTCGACGCCAAGAGCCCGCTGTTCGACCGCGTGCTCACCCTGGCCGACGCCATCGCATCGCTCACCAGCGGCGACCTGCCCAAGGCCGCCAGTGCCGAGGTCCGCGAGCTGATCGAGGCGGCGCGCGCGAAGCGTGAAGGCAGAGCGGCGGTGGGTGAGAGCCGGGCCCGGGCCGTGCGGGTGCTCGCGCGACCCAAGCCGGGCTTGCGCCGCGCGCGCGCGCGGTGAGCGTGATAAGACGCGCCCGTGGAGCTCGAGCGCGACGTTTCGCTGGCGCAGAAGACGACCCTGGGAGTGGGGGGCAATGCCGAGTGTTTCGCCCGAGCGTCCAGCGAGGCCGCGGTCGGGCGTGCTCTTGCCTGGGCCCACGAGCAGGGTCGCCGGGTGTACGTGCTGGGCGGTGGCAGCAACATCGTGGTCAGCGACGCCGGCGTAGCGGGGCTGGTGCTCGCGGTCCGGCTCCGAGGCATCGACTGGCACGACGACGGGAGCGTGACGGTCGCGGCCGGTGAACCCTGGGACGGCTTCGTTCGGGGCGCGGTGGAGCGCGGGCTCGCCGGCGTCGAGTGCCTGAGCGGCGTGCCGGGGCTCTCCGGCGCGACCCCGATCCAGAACGTGGGCGCCTACGGCCAAGAGGTGAGCGAGACCATCGAGCGGGTGGTCGCCGTCGATCGGGCGACGGGCGAGCGGGTGGAGCTCACCCGCAGCGATTGCGACTTCGCCTATCGGGACAGCTTCTTCAAGCGAGACGCGCCCGACCGCTTCGTGGTGCTCGCGGTGGTCTTTCGACTGCGCCCCGGCGGCGCCCCCAAGCTCGCCTACCCCGAGCTCGAGCGGGCCGTGCCCGCGGCCCCCAGCCTGGCAGAGGTGCGAGCCACGGTGCTCGCGCTTCGCGCCAAGAAGTCGATGCTCTTCGATCCGGCGGACGAGAACGGCCGAAGCTGTGGCTCGTTTTTCGTCAACCCGATCGTGAGCGCGGAGCAGGCCGCGCGCATCGCGGCCGACGACATGCCGCGCTACCCCCAGGCCGACGGGCGCGTGAAGCTCTCGGCGGCTTGGCTGATCGAGCGCTCGGGCTTGGCCAAGGGCACCCGCGACGGCAACGTGGGCCTCTCTACCAAGCACACGCTGTGCATCGTTGCCCATGCCGGCGCTCGCTCGGACGAGGTTCTGGCCTTCGCGAGTCGCGTGCAGCGCACGGTGCACGCCCGCTTCGGGATCTCGCTCGAGCCCGAGCCGGTGCTCTGGGGCTTCGGTTCCGGGCTGCCCGAGCTCGGCCCCGGCGAATGACCGCCGCCGCTCAGCCGGCGCCGACCCCGGCGTAGAGCGCTTCGATGGCCTGCTCGAGCTTCGAGACGTCGGTGCCGCCGGCCTGAGCCATGTCGGGGCGGCCGCCGCCCGAGCCACCGACGATGGCGGCGATGGGGCGGATCAGATCACCGGCTTTGAAGCGGCTGGTCAGCGGCTTGGCCACGGTCAGCACCAGCTGCGCCTTGCCCTCGGCCTCGGCGCCCACCAGCACGATGCTGTCGCCCAGCCGGTCTCGCAGCTGCTCGGCCAGCTCGCGCAGCGCGCCGCGATCGGCCACCTCGGTCTTGACCCCCAGCACCTTCACCCCGCCCACCTCGCGGGCGCGGCCCAAGAGCGCTTCCATGCCGCCGCTGCCGCCGCCGGTCATCAGCTTCTTGGTCAGCTCGTCGACCTTCTTCTCGAGCGCACGGCCCTCGGCCACCAGCTTCTCGATCTTCTCGACCAGCTGCCCGGGCGAGGCCTTGGCCGCGGTGGCGGCGCGCTCGATCTCGCGCTCGATCGCGCGCACGTGACCGAGCGAGCCCTCGCCGGTGGTGGCCACGATCCGCCGCACGCCGGCCGCGATGCCCTGTTCCACCTGGATCTTGAACAAGCCGATGTCGCCCGTGGCGCGTGCGTGCGTCCCCCCGCAGAGCTCCACGCTCTCGAGCATGCTGAGCATGCGCACGCTGTCCCCGTACTTCTCTTCGAAGATCATCATCGCGCCGCGCTGCTTCGCCTGGTCCATGCTCAGCACCTCGGTGCGGATGGGAGCGTTGGCCAGCGTGCGTTGGTTCACCAGATCTTCGATCTCTGCGATCTGCTGGGGAGTCAGGGCCTTGCCGTGGGTGAAGTCGAAGCGCAGCCGCTCGGGCCCCACCAGCGAGCCCTTCTGCTGCGCGTGCGCGCCGACCACCCGACGCAGCGCCCAGTGCAAGAGGTGCGTGGCCGAGTGGTTGCGCCGAATCGCGTCGCGCCGGGCGACGTCGACGCGAAGCTCGACCTGGTCACCGACCCGCACCGTTCCCGAGACCACCGTGCAGCGGTGCACGACCAGGCCCGCGACCGGCCGCTGGGTGTCGGTGACCCGCAGCACCGCGCCTTCGAGCGCGATTTCGCCCTGGTCACCGATCTGACCGCCGGACTCCCCGTAGAACGGCGTCCGCTCCGTGATCAGCTCGACCTCGTCGCCGGCGCTCGCGCTTTCGGCAAATGCACCGACCTGGATCAGCGCCGCGACCCGGCCACGCCCCAGCTCTTGCTCGTAGCCGGTGAAGACCACGGCGCCGCCAGGCACCTTCGCCAGCGCGTCGCGGTAGACGGACTCGACGGCCTGCTCCATGCCGCGGAACTCGCTCCGCTTGCGCGCCTCTTCCAGCGCCGAGTCATAGCCTGCGACGTCCACGGCGTAGCCGCGTTCGGCGCAGATCACCTGGGTCAGATCCAGCGGGAAGCCAAAGGTGTCGTAGAGCTGAAACGCGTCGGCGCCCGCCAGCTCTTTCTGCCCGGCCTGATCGAGTGCGACGAAGGCCTGGTCGAGCAGCGTGAGCCCGCGCTCGATGGTCTGGCGGAAGCGCACTTCTTCGGCCTCGGCCACCGACGCGATCATGTCGCGCCGCTCGCGGAGCTCGGGGTATTGCTCGCCCATGTGGGTGACGACCAGGTCGGCCACTTCGTGCAAGAACGGCTTCTGGATGCCGAGGCGATGGCCGTGACGGATCGCGCGGCGCATCACGCGCCGCAGCACGTACTCGCGACCGGTGCGATCGGGGAGGATGCCCTCGCCCACCAGGAAAGCGGTGAGGCGGGCGTGGTCCGCGATCACGCGCATCGACACCTCGTCCGGCGACATGCCGCCCGCATAGGGCTTTCCCGAGAGCTCGGCGGCGCGGTCGACCAGCGCGCGCAGCAGGTCCGAGTCGTAGTTGCTGGTCTTGCCCTGCACGATGCCAGCCAGCCGCTCGAGGCCCATGCCAGTGTCGATGGAGGGCGCCGGCAGCGGCTCGAGGGGTGCGTCCTTCCGGCTGCGATCGAACTGCATGAAGACCCGGTTCCAGATCTCCATCCAGCCGTGGCCCTGGGCGGTCTGCTCTTCGCCGAAGCGCGCCAGGTTCACCTCGGGCCCGACCCAATAGTGCAGCTCGCTGCACGGACCGCAGGGCCCGGTGTCCCCCATGGACCAGAAGTTGTCGGCCATGCCCAGCCCGAGGATGCGCTCGTCACCCATGCCGGTGACCTTCTTCCAGAGCGTCTGCGCTTCGGCGTCGGCAGGCACACCCCCTTCACCCTTGAAGTAGGTGAAGACGAAGCGCTGAGGGTCGAGACCCACTTCCTTGATCAGGAAGTCCCAGGCGTGGACGATGGCCTCTTCTTTGAAGTAGTCGCCGAAGCTGAAGTTGCCCAGCATCTCGAAGAAGGTGTGATGGCGCGGGCTCGGCCCGACGTTCTCGAGGTCGTTGTGCTTGCCGCTGATGCGGATGCACTTCTGGCTGCTGGCGGCCCGGGTGTAGCTTCGCTTCTCGCGCCCGGTGAAGCAGTCTTTGAACTGCACCATCCCGGCGTTGGCGAACATCAGGGTCGGATCATTGGGGGGGACCAGAGAACCGCTTTGCACGACTTCGTGCCCGCGGCTCCGGAAGAACTCGAGGAACGCTCGGCGCAGCTCCTGGGACGTCTTCGGCATGGCAGGACCCGGGGGTCTAGCACAAGCCCCCGCGCGGCGCGCGACGTAGTAGCATCGCCACCCGACCACGAATGGCCGACGCCGCCCTCGCCCTGATTGCCGCCCGTGATCTCGGGCGGGTCGAAGAGCGGGTGGCGGTGCGTGGCAAGCTCGAGATCGGCAGCGGCGCGCGGCAGCCCGCGAGCCTGGTGCGGACCACCCGCGGCCTGTTTCTGGTGGCGGCTCGGAGCGCGGCGGAAGGGGTCGCCATCGACCTGATGCAGCGACCGGACTTCCGCTACGACATGGGAGCACTGGGCGACCGCATCGGCGTGGGCGACGTC
>Ga0073899_10002500_pt1 | contig 16551 bp, 18 predicted proteins | sample KloWWTmetaKNB5Ph_FD_88975 | JGI IMG/M metagenome (GOLD analysis project Ga0073899, IMG submission 88975) | Active sludge microbial communities from Klosterneuburg, Austria, studying microevolution and ecology of nitrifiers - Klosterneuburg... | ecosystem: Engineered > WWTP > Aerobic digester >...
GGCGCGCTTTCCGACCGGTCCCTTTCGCATGGCCGCCATGCTGCGCCACCCGGTCTACTTCATGGCCGGGCTGTACCGCGGCGGTAACCGCTACGATGTCCACTTCGAGCTGCTGGCCGATTTCTCGACCGCCGAGCGACGCGGACGCGACGAACTGGTGCGCGAAACCCTGGAGCGCTACGTCGCGACGCTGGAGCGCCATTGCTTGAGTGCGCCGTACAACTGGTTCAACTTTTATGATTTTTGGGATCTCGATCGCCGTGACCAAGCCTAGTTCGACGGGTTCAACAACGCGCAGGCTGCTGGCCGGCCTGCTGCTGACGCTGGCCGCTGGCGCCAGCTGCGCCAGCGAATGGAATGTGGCCGAACTGATGCGCGTGCTGGCCCTGTCCAAGGAGGGTCGCGCCAGCTTCGTCGAGAAGAAGTACATCGGCATCATCGACAAGCCGCTGGTGTCCTCGGGCGAGCTGGCTTTCACGGCCCCCGACCGACTGGAAAAACGCACCGTCAAGCCGACACCCGAATCATTGCTGCTGGACGGCGACAGCCTGGTCATCGAGCAGGCCGACAAGCGCCGGCTCACGGTTCGGCTACAGGAACACCCCGAGGTCGCCGCCTTCGTCGAAAGCATTCGCGGCACGCTGGCGGGCGACCGGCTCGCGCTGGAGAAGGTGTTCGCGCTGGAACTCAGCGGTTCGATGGAAAAATGGCAGCTGGTGTTGACGCCCACGCAGGCGCGCATGAGCCGGTTGATCAGCCGCATCCGCATCGGCGGCGCGCAGGGCGATGTCAAGGCCATCAGCTTCGAGCAGGCCGACGGCGACCGCTCCGAGATGGCGATCACCAAAGTCCTCGCCAAATGAGCTGGCGCCGCGTCGCGCTGCCGCTGGGCCTGTGGCTGCTTGCTCTGTCGGCCTGCCTGGCGGTGATTGTGCAGACCCGCTTCGTGGCGGACCTGTCGGCCTTCATGCCGAAGATGCCCAACCAACGCCAGCAACTGCTGGTGGAGCAGTTGCGCGACGGCGTCATTGCGCGCCTGATCATGATCGGCATCGAGGGCGGTGACGCGCCCGAGCGCGCGCGCCTGTCGATTGCGCTGGCGCAGACGCTGCGCGCGCACCCGGCGTTTGTCGGCGTGCAAAACGGCGACGCCAGCACCCAGGAGCGCGACCGCGCCTACTTCTTCGAGCATCGCTACCTGCTGAGCCCCGCCGTCACGCCACAGCGCTTTACCGACGCCGGCATGCGCCAGGCGATCGGCACGTCGATCGACGCCCTCACCGGCAATGCCGGCCTGCTGCTCAAGCAGCTGTTGCCGCGTGACCCGACCGGCGAGACCCTGCAACTGCTGGGCCAGTTCACCGGCAGCAGCCAGCCCCGCAGCCTGGAAGGCGCCTGGGCCTCGCGCGACGGACAACGCGCGCTGCTGTTGGCCCAGACCCGCATCGATGGCTCCGACACCGAGGCCCAGGCGCACGCCATCGAGGCCATCCGCCAGAGCTTCCAGCAGCTTGAAGGACGCAGCAACGCGACCCGGCTGGTGCTCAGCGGCACCAGCGTGTTCTCGGTCTCCGCGCGCGCCACCATCGAGCGCGAGGTCAGCCGCCTGGCGGCCATGAGCCTGGTTCTGGTGGTGTCGCTGCTGCTGCTGGTGTACCGTTCGGTGCGGCTGCTGGCCCTTGGACTGCTGCCGGTTGCCTCCGGTGCCCTGGTGGGCGTCGCCGCGGTGAGCCTGGGCTTTGGCCATGTGCACGGCCTGACGCTGGGATTTGGCACCACCCTGATCGGCGAGGCGGTGGACTATTCGATCTACCTGTTCGTGCAACGCGCCGGCGGCGACAATCCCGGCGCGTTCTGGCGCACCATCCGGCTCGGCGTGCTGACCTCCATCGCCGGCTTTGCCGCGCTGCTGTACTCGGGCTTTCCCGGCCTGTCGCAACTCGGCCTGTATTCGATCAGCGGCCTGGTGGCCGCGGCGCTGGTCACCCGTTTCGTGTTGCCCTTGCTGGTGCCGCAGAGTCTGGCGCTGCGCGACCTCACGCACATCGGCGTCGCGCTCGATCGACTGGTGGCCGGCGCCTGGCGCCTGCGCTGGCTGACCGCCGTGCTGCTGATCGCCGCCGGCGCCACCGTCGTGCTGCATGCCGGCCAGATCTGGAACCGCCAGCTCTCGGCACTGAGCCCGATCTCCAAGGCCGAGGCGAAGCTGGACACGGAGCTGCGCGGCGACCTGGGCGCGCCTGACATGCGCTACATGGCCAGCTTCACCGCACCCGATCAGGAACGTGCCCTGCAGGGCGCGGAGCAGGCAGCCGCGGTGCTGCAGGATCTGGTCCGCAGTCAGGTGTTGGGCGGCTTCAATTCACCGGCCTTCGTGCTGCCCAGTCTGGCACTGCAACGGGCGCGTCAGGCGGCCATCCCTGAGCCGGCGCAGGCCCGCCTGGCCCTGCAGCAGGCGCTCCTCGACTTGCCGATCAAGCCCGAGCGACTGGCCGGTTTTCTGGCCGACCTGCAGGCCACGCAGGCCCGGCCCGCCCTGACCCGCGCCGACCTGGACGGCACCTCGGCGGCATTGCTGGTGGACTCGCTGCTGGTCAAGCGCGACAAGGACTACCTGGTGCTGATGCCCTTGCGATCGAGTGGCGTGGGCCGCGGCGGCGACCTGATCGACGTGGCCCAGGTCACGGCGGCGCTCAATGCCAAAGGGCTGTCCAAGGTCACCGTGATCGACATCCTGGAGGAGACCACCGCGGTATTCGACAGCTACCTGCACGAGGCGCTGCTGCTGTCGGGCATGGGCTGCCTGGCCATCATCGCGCTGCTGCTGCTGGCCTTTCGCTCGGTCCCGCGCATGCTGCGCGTGGTCACGCCGCTGGCTTGCGCGGTGTTGTGCGTCACCGCGGCACTGCTGGCGGCCGGTGTGCAGTTGACCATCCTGCACCTGGTGGGCCTGTTGTTGGTGGTGGCGGTTGGCACCAACTACGCGCTGTTCTTCGATGTCGGCGCGCAGCCCAGCGGGCGAGCGGACCGCTGCCAGACCCTGACTTCGCTGATGGTGGCGAACCTCACCACCGTCGGCAGCTTCGGCGTGCTGGGCTTCTCCAAGGTGCCGGTGCTCTCGGCCATTGGCACCACGGTCGGTCCGGGCGCCTTGCTGGCACTGGTCTTCTCCGCCATCCTCGCCAGCCCCCCAAGCCATGGAAACGATCGTTGACCCGTTCCAGGGGCCGGCCCCCGCCAACACGCTGTTGGTGCTGCTGCCACCGGCGCAGGCGCAACTGGCCGACTTCCACACGCACGGCTTTTGTGCGGCAGTGCGTGAGCGCGCCCTGCCGGTGGACCTGCTGCTGGCCCAGCTGACCTACCAGCAGGTGATGGACAACACTGCCAGCGCCAGCCTGCACCGGCAGGTGGTGCGCCCTGCGCTGGAGCGGGGCTACCGGCAGATCTGGCTGGCCGGCATATCCCTGGGCGCCTTCAACGCACTGCACTATGCGGCCACGCATGCCGAGCACCTGGCCGGCATCGCGCTGGTGGCGCCCTACCCGGGCACCGGCGACGTGCTGGCGGAGATCAACGCCGCCGGTGGCCCGCTGCCGTGGGCGCGGACGTTCGCCGGCACGTCCGACGACGAGCGCAACTGGTGGCGCTGGCTGTGCCGCCACAGCGCGGCCGGACAGTGGTCGACGCCGGTATACCTGGGCACCGGCGATGCCGACCGCTTTCTGCGCGGACAACGCATGCTGGCCGACCTGCTACCGGCCACACAGGTGAACTACGTGCCGGGCGGACACGACTGGCCGACTTGGCGGACGCTATGGCAAGACTGGCTGGACCACGGGCCGCTGGCCAGGCTGGCGAGCGCCGAGCGCGGAGCAAATTGACCATGCCAGCCTGGCGTCCGACACCCTTTCTCATCTTTTGCGCAGCCCTGCATGTTGGCGCGCTGGCGCTGGTGCTGGTCCGCGCGGAGTTCTGGCATCTTGCCCTGGGCGCGGTGGTACTCAACCACCTGGCCATCAGCGCCGCCGGCCTGTGGCCACGCAGCACCCTGCTGGGCGCCAACCTGGTGCGCCTGCCGAGCGCCGCCGCGCAGCGCGGCGAAGTGGCGCTGACCTTCGACGACGGTCCGGATCCGGACATCACGCCCCAGGTGCTGGCGATCCTGGCGCAGCGTGGCGTGCGGGCCAGCTTCTTCTGCATCGGTGAGCGCGCCGCGGCGCATCCCGGGATCTGCCGCGCCATCGCCGAGGCCGGCCACGCGGTGGAGAATCACGGCCAGCTGCATCGCAAGCACTACTCGCTGCTGGGGCCGCGCGGCTGGTTGCGCGAGGTTGGCACGGCGCAGCAGACGCTGCAGGCCCAGAGCGGCCAGAAGCCCCAGTTCTTCCGCGCCATGGCCGGCCTGCGCAATCCGTTTCTGGACCCCGTGCTGCACCGTCTGGGCATCAAGCTGGCAACCTGGACGCGCCGTGGCTACGACACCCGCTGCACCGACCCCGGGCGCGTGCTGGCACGCCTGACGCAAGACCTGGACGCCGGCGACATCCTGTTGTTGCACGACGGCAACGCCGCCCGCACAGCCTCGGGCCAGGCCGTCATCCTGGCTGTGCTGCCAAGCCTGCTGGACGAACTGGCCAAGCGCCAACTCACACCGGTTACCCTTCGCGACGCATGCAAGCCTCACTGAAGAAACGGCTGCTCGACCTGGCCTGCGAGCCCTACCGGTCGACCGGGCATTTCAACTACCACTGGGCGCGCGGCAAGCTGGGCCATGATCCCGTCTTTGCCGCCCTGCTGGAGCAGGCGCTGCTGAGCGATGGCGCACGCGTGATGGACCTTGGCTGCGGGCGCGGTCTGCTGGCAGCGTGGTGCCTGGCGGCTGAACAACTGGCCAAGCAGGGCGAGTGGCCCAGCACGCTGCGCGCGCCGCCCACCGGGCTGCGCTTTCACGGTGTGGAGCTGATGGCCAGGGAGGCGCAGTGCGGCAATCGCGCGTTGCAGCCCCTCTACGGTTCCCGGGTGCAGTTGGAAGGCGGCGACATGCGCCAGGCCGACCTGCGCGGGCTCGATGTAATCGTCGTCCTGGATGTGCTGCACTACATCCCGCACGCCGAGCAGGATCAGTTGCTGGACCGGATTCGCGCCGCGCTGGGTAGCGGCGGCCTGTTCATCACACGCGTCGGCGACGCGGGCAGTGGCTGGCGCTTCAAGGTCAGCCAGTGGGTCGATGCCGGCATCTCCTTTGCGCAAGGCCACCGGCTGGAGCGCATGTGGTGCCGCCCGGTCAGCGCCTGGACCGAGGCGCTGGTGCAGCGCGGCTTGCAGGTGCAGGCGCTGCCGATGAGCCACGGCACCCCGTTTGCCAACGTTTTGCTGCTGGCCCGTGTGGCATGATGCGCGCTGGCCAAAATCTCCCACCCCTCCCAGGCGCTTGCCGCGTGCAACCACTTCGACTCAGCTCATTCACCATGACCAGCGCGCTGGGCGCCGGACTGCAGCCCACCCTGGCGGCCCTGCGCGACAAACGCTCCGGCTTGCGGCGCCAGCGTTGGGAGACCGTCGATCTGGACACCTGTATCGGAGCCGTCGACCAGCTCGACACGGTTACGCTGCGCGCCGATCTGCACGCCTTTGATTGCCGCAACAACCGCCTGGCGCAGTTGGCGCTGGAGCAGGATGGCTTTTCGCAAGCCGTGCTGGCTGCCATGCAAGGCTACGGCAGCACGCGCATCGGCGTCTTTCTGGGCACCAGCACCTCGGGCATTCTCAGCTCCGAGATCGCCTACCGCCACCGTGATCCGGTCACCGGCGCCCTGCCAGCCGGGCACGACTACCAGCACACGCACAACAGCTATTCGCTGGCCGACTTCGTGCGCCGCTACTTCGCCCTGAGCGGTCCGGCCCACGTGGTCTCCACCGCCTGCTCCTCCAGCGCCAAGGTGTTTGGCAACGCGCAGCGCATGATCTCCAGCGGCCTGATTGACGCCGCCATCGTCGGCGGTGTCGATTCGCTGTGCCTCACCACCCTTTACGGCTTCAACTCGCTGCAACTGATTTCCAGCCAACCCTGTCGGCCCTTCGATGCCCAGCGCGATGGCATCTCCATGGGCGAGGGCGCGGCCTTCGTGCTGGTGGAGCGCGCCGACCAGGCACTCCCCGACGACATCCTCCTTGACGGCATCGGCGAGTCCAGCGACGCGCACCACATGTCTTCTCCCCATCCCGAGGGCCTGGGCGCACGCCGGGCCATGGAAGCGGCGCTGCGCATGGCCGGCCTGCGCCCGGCCGACATCGACTACATCAACCTGCATGGCACCTCGACGCCCAGCAACGATGCGGCCGAGGACAAAGGCGTCAGCACGCTGTTTGGCGCGCGCACGCCCTGCAGCTCGACCAAGGGGCACACCGGCCACACGCTGGGCGCGGCCGGCGGCATCGAGGCGGTGATCTGCGCGCTGGCGCTGCGTCACGGCTTCGCGCCGGCCGGCGTGGGCACCCAAGAGCTCGACCCGCGCCTGTCCTGCCGCTATCTGCTGGCCAATCTGGAGCAGCCGATGCGCCACGTGCTGAGCAACTCCTTTGGCTTTGGCGGCAGCAACTGCAGCCTGGTGTTCTCCAAGGTCGGTGAACAATGAGCCCGCTGCAAATCCACGTCGACGGCATTGGCCTGTTCGGCCCCGGCATGTCGGGCTGGGCGCAGGCACGCGCGGTACTGAGCGCGCAGCAGCCGCTGCTGCCGGGCGCGCCCGAGCTGCCGCCGGCGACCGCGCTGCCGCCGGCCGAGCGGCGCCGAGTCGGCACCGCCATCAAACTGGCGATGGCCAGCGGCTTCGAAGCCGTGCAGCACGCCGGCGCCGATGCGGCGCAACTGGCCACGGTGTTCTCCTCCACCGGCGGCGACTGCGACAACTGCCACGCCATACTGGAGACCCTGGCGTCCGACGACCGCGCCGTGTCGCCCACACGCTTTCACAACTCGGTGCACAACGCGCCGGCCGGCTACTGGAGCATTGCCACCGGCTGCATGGCCAGCTCCACCAGCCTGTGCGCCTTCGATGCCACCTTCGCCGCCGGCCTGCTGGACGCCGCGGTGCAGGCGCTGAGCAGCGGCCAGCCCTGCCTGCTGATCGCCTTTGACACCGCCTACCCGCAGCCCTTGCAGGCCCTGCGACCGATTCCCTACGCCATGGGCGTGGGCCTGCTGCTGAACCCGCAGCGCACGGCGGCGGCACGCGCCACGCTGGCCATCACACTGAGCCAGGACGCCGCCACCGTCATGCCGGACCCGGCACTGGAGGCGCTGCGCGCAAGTATTCCGGCCGCGCGCAGCCTGCCCCTGATGCAGCACCTGGCGCGTGGCAGCCACGGTAGCGTGGTGATCGACTACCTCGGCACACCCAATCTGTCGATCGAGGTGCTGCCTTGAAGCGCGACCAAGCCTGGATTGCCGCGCACATTCCCCATCAGGGTGCGATGTGCCTGCTCGACGCGGTCAAGCAATGGGATGCCGAGGCCATCGTCTGCCGCGCCAGCAGCCACCGCCGCTCCGACAACCCCTTGCGCGCCGCCAATCGGCTGGGCATCGCCAACGGTATCGAGTTCGCCGCGCAGGCGATGGCGGTGCATGGCGCGCTGCTGGCAGCGGACGACGCAGCGCCCACGGTCGGCTTCCTCACCAGCGTGCGCGATGTGCAGTGGCAGCGCCCCCGCCTGGATGACATCGCCAGCGACCTGATGGTGCACGCGCAGCGGATCTCCGGCAGTGCCAACAGCCTGCTCTACCAGTTCGAGCTGCGTGCCGACGAGGCCGTCGTGCTGTCCGGTCGCGCCAGCGTCCTGCTCAAGGCCCCGCCCGCATGAAACGCGCACTGGTCACCGGCGCCAGCGGCGCCATTGGCGCCGCCATCTGTCGCCGTCTGGCGGCCGACGGCCTGCACGTCATCGTGCACGCCAACCGCAACCTGGCGCTGGCCCATGCCCTGCGCGATGAACTCATTGCCAACGGCGGCTCGGCGCAGGCGGTCCAGTTCGACGTGGTGGACGCCGAGGCCACACTGGCAGCCCTGGAGCCGCTGCTGGAGCCAGGACCGATCCAGGTGCTGGTGAACAACGCCGGCATCCACGACGACGCGGCCTTTCCCGGCATGCGGCGCGCCCAGTGGAACAGCGTGATTGATGTCTCCCTGAACGGCTTCTTCAACGTCACCCAGCCGCTGACCATGCCCATGGTGCGCAGCCGCTGGGGGCGCATCATCTCGATCTCCTCCATCGCCGGCATCACCGGCAACCGCGGCCAGACCAACTACGCCGCCGCCAAGGGCGCGCTGCACGCGGCCAGCAAGTCGCTGGCACTGGAACTGGCCAGCCGGGGCATCACCGTCAACGCGGTGGCGCCGGGCATCATTGCCTCGGAGATGAGCCAGGGCACCTTCGACCAGGCCGCGATCGAGCGCCTGGTTCCCATGAAGCGCGCCGGCCAGGCCAGCGAAGTGGCCGATCTGGTGGGCTTTCTGGCCAGCGAGCGCGCCGCTTACATCAGCGGTCAGGTGATCTCGATCAACGGGGGCATGATCTAAGCCCCCACGCTCCCCGCTGCGCGTGGTTCGCTGCCCCCCATGAGGGTGCGTTCCACCTTGGGAGCGGCCCGGCGGTGGATCAGCCCCCACGCTCCCCGCTGCGTGTGGTTCGCTGCCCCCCATGGGGGTGCGTTCCACCTTGGGAGCGGCCCGGCGGTGGATCAGCCCCCACGCTCCCCGCTGCGCGTGGTTCGCTGCCCCCCATGGGGGTGCGTTCCGCCTTGGGAGCGGCCCGGCGGTGGATCAGCGGGATCACGCCGCCCACAGGGCACAGGGCAGCGCGTAGCCCGCGCCGCGAAACCAGCGCGCGAAAACGCGAAAGTCCTGCTGCTGCGTGGCCGACAGACGGGCAAACTGTTGGCGCAGCGCCAGTTCGGTAGCGGGGTCGAGCGCGCGGCGCGGCGCGCTCTTGAACACCACCATGAAGGGCGCCAGCGGCGTGACAAAGCGCAGCACGCCCGCGCTGAGCACGGCCGCCGCGCTCGACAGCTCCGCCAGACTGAACGCCGCCCGCAGTGAATGCAGGTAGTCACGCGTGAACTGCTCCGACTGGCAATTTCGTCGGTCCAACGTGAAGAAGCGTTGCGTGCTGGCGCGCTTGAGCCGCCCGAAATCCACCACATACAGGCCGCCGCCCGGCTTGAGCACGCGACGCATTTCGCCCATGGCGGCTTGCAGCGCCGACTGGTCGGGCAAATGGTGCAGCGACATGGTGCAAACGACGCAGTCCATCGAACCGTCAGCGACGCCGTGCAGGTGCGTCATATCGCCCGCCATCAACTGCACGTTGGGCACGCCCGCATCGCGCAGCGTGCGGCGCGCCACCTCCAACATGGTGGGCGAAGCATCCAGGCCGGTAAAGTGTGCCAGAGGGTTCAGCATCGCCACCCGCGCCAGTTGGTTGGCCGGGCCGCAAGCCAGGTCCAGCACGCGCTCGCCCGGACGTATCAGCGGCGTGATCTGCGCAGCATGAAAGAAGTGGGTGAACGCCAGCACGCCGTCCTCGCGCCCGCTCTCAACGAAGGCCGCCACCTGGGTCGGGTCCTGCATCACCAGGTCCGGCTCGGGAAAGCGCTCAAGCTCGCGACGCGACAGTCGCTCCAGTATCAAGTGGGCCAACATGGCCGGTCCGGACATTGCGCTTGCTCCGTTTGTCAATGGTGTTGCGCGGCGCGGTGGCGCCGCCGGCTGCGTTTACTGCGGCTTGCACGCCTGGTATTCGGCCAGGAAGCTCATGCCCTTGACCTCGATGTGGCGGCGCACATCGGTGAAGCCCGCCGCGCGCAGCATCGCCAGCACCTGTTCCGGCGGCACGCAGGCCTCGATGGTGTCCCAGTAGTAGCGCCACAACTGGCGCGTGTTCCTCTTGCGGCCCACCAGCAGCGCCAGCAGCGGCACAAAGCCCTTCATGTAGCCCTTGAGCAGCGTGCGTCCCCAGCGGCTCTCGGGGCAGGTGATCTCCAGCAGACAGAGCTTGCCGCCGGGCTTCATGACGCGATGGAATTCGCGAAACGCCACCAACAGGTCGCTGATGTGCCGCAGCGCATAGCCCATGCTCAGGAAATCGAAATGCGCGTCGGCAAACGGAATCGCCTCGGCGCTGCCCTGCACCAGGGCGACGCCGGTGGGCACCTTGGCATTGGCCATCATGCCGGGGCTGGGATCGACGCCGGTCACCAGGCTGGCTTCCCCCACGATGCGCGCCGCCTCGCGCGCCACCAGGCCGGTGCCCACCCCCACGTCGACCACCCGCATACCCGCCTGCAGGCCGGCGCGCTCCAGTGCCTGGCCCCGGTACCAGGTGCCGGTGCCGAAGCCCAGGATGTGCTCCATGCGGTCGTAGTCCTCGGCCGTGCTGTCGAACATGTCGCGTACGAAACTGGCCCGGGCCTGCTCGTCGCGGTAGTAATCGGTCAGCGGCAGGTGCGGTGCGCCACCGGAGGGAGTCAGCTTGCTTGGGACAGTCATGGATTAGGGTTGGGTGAGGGAAAGAACTTGCGCCACAGCAGCAGCGGCAGGCGCAACAGGAAACCGAACATCAGGCGCGTGTGCATCCAGGTCAGCAGGCGGTTGTCGCGCCAGTAGTTGAAGTGCGACACCCCACCCTCGTCGGCGCGCAGGTACTTGACCGGCGCGCTGAGGTTCACCGGGCGCACGCCGCTCCAGCAGAGACGAACCACCGCTTCGGGATCGAAATCAAAGCGCCGCATCCAGCGCTGGCCCTGCATCACGCGGCATAGCGGCTCAATCGGATAGACGCGAAAACCGTAGAGCGAGTCACCGATACCCATCCACAACGTCTCCAGATTGGCCCACCAGTTGGAGACCTTGCGGCCCTTGACGCGCAAGGCTGGCGCACTGGCGTCGAACACCGGCACTCCCAGCACCATGGCCAAGGGCGACTGGCGCGAGCGGGCCATGAAGTCCCCGATCAGCGCCGCCGGATGCTGTCCGTCCGAGTCCATGCACAGGGCGTGCGTGAAGCCCTGCCGCGCGGCCTCCTGCAAGCCATGCAGCACCGCCGCACCCTTGCCCTGGTTGGTGCCCAGCACCAGCACGCGCAGGCCGACGTCCTGGGCGGCCATCTCCTGCAACAGCGCGGTCGTGCCATCGGTGCTGCCGTCGACCACCACCCACACCGGGTTCCATTGGGCCCGGGCCTCGCGCACCGTGTCCAACACCTTGCGCCCAGGGTTGTAGCTGGGAATCAGCACCAGATGGGTTGTGGAAGGCATGGTCACGTCACACTCGCAGACTCGGATCGATGGAGCAGGCGATCTCCCGCTCGAAATAGCGCTGCAGCACTTTCGCGGTGGCCGCGCTCTTGCCGCTGGGGCGCAGGCGCATGCCCAGCGTGGCCTTGTAGATCAGCGGAAACTGGGGCGGACGAAACAGCGTCCAGCCCTTGCTCAGATAGGGCGAGTTGGTCAGGATGATGATGGCCTGCAGCGGCCGCCCGGCGCGCTTGGCAATCAGCGCGGCGCCGGGCTTGATCTCGTTGACCGGCTGGCGCGTGGTGCGCGTGCCCTCGGGGAACACCAGCAGGTGCCGGCCAGGACCGGTGGCGGCGCTGGCGGATCGCAGCATGCGGTCGACCTGCCGATTGGACACGTAGCCGGCGAGGTAGGCGCCCGCCCCAAACAGGATGTTGGCGCCGATGCTGGCCTTCATCAGGCAGACCGCTTGCTGCACGCGCGAGACGATCAGGAACACATCGATCATGCTGGGGTGGTTGGCCACCAGCACCAGGCCGTCCTGCCGGTTGAGCAGGTCCAGACCGCTCAGGTCCAGCCGCATCAGACCGCAGCGCTCGGCGCCATGCAGGAACAGGCGGAACAGGGCGCTGATCAGTCGCTGCACGATAGGCTCGCGAAACGACCGGGGCGTCGCCACCAGCGGCAGCACGGCGGCATTGCCCGCCAGCAGCATGCCGCCCAGCCACAACAGCATCAGGTAGAACAGGACCAGTTGGCCCAGGCGCCGCATCCATGACGTTTCAGCCCGCATGCAGCGCCTGGCCTTCGGCCTCGATTTCCACCAGCAGATCGCTGCGGCAGATGTCCGCGCGCAGGTGGCAGAACCGTGTCATGCCCTGCTCGCGCAGGTAGGCGCTGACCAGCGGGTAGTCGGCGGCATGGCGCAGGTACACGCGCCCCTGCAGGTGCTGGCGCTGCCACGCAGTGCTGCCCGCACGCTGGTTGGCGCTGTGCAGCAGCGCATCGATGTTGCGCACCGTTTCTTCAAGTTGGGCCAGCGTGTTGCCGGGGTGCAGGGTCTGGTGGCCGACGATGCTGGCGGTGCCACTGACAAACAGCAGGTCCGGTGCGCCCGCTTGGGGCAGCCAGGCCGCGCGCGAAAAGATCGGCGCATCGACACCATACTGGCGTGGGTAATGGTAGGAACTGACCTGGCGCGGGTTCTCGATGGCAGTGGCGGGACGTGTGCCAGCCAGCACCGCGACGCCCAGTCCACCAGCGTGCGTGCCCAAGGCGCAGGCCGCTGGCGCCCCATCGCTCAGGGTGTATCCCGCTTCACCAAAGGCCTTGCGGCGCCCGCTGTTGAACAACTGGTAGCGCTCGGTGGCACCGTCGGGCTCGTTGATGCCGGGCACGAAATTCCAGACCCGCAGCAGGTGCGGCTTGCGCTGCGAGCGCAGCACGCCCAGCAGGGCCTGATAGGCCGCGTGGCTGCGCGCCTCCAGCGCCTCGCCGCCCAGCGTGACGGCGGCGAACAGGAAATCCTCCGATTGCCGCCAGCGCACGTCCAGGCCCGCCGATTCAGTCACGCAAGCGCCCGCCGATGGAGCGTCCACCAGCCACTGCTGCCGGGCATACTGCGCGCCGCCCAGGCACTGCATGTTTGTCGTGAAGCACAAACCCTCCTCGTCCCTTGATCCCTGTTCCTCGCTGCCAGAGGGCCAGATGCCACCCAGGCTGCGGTTCCATGCGGGGTTCGCTGCCGAAACCGGCTCATAGCGAAAGCACAAGCTCTCTGCGCTGTTCTTCTTGTACAAATCAACCATCCTCTATCGATCCTGCGTCGATCCACCGCCCGACGCGCCGCCACGGCGGGGCTCGGGCCGAATCACCAGCGCGCAGTCTATACCCTCGACAGCCCGGGGCCGGCGATACCGCGGCCATGACGACCGACCCGCACGCCCGCCAGACGCCTTGGCGGCGGGAACCCCGCCGCTACAATTGCCGGCATCTGAGGTATTGCATATGCTTGAAAACATCATTAAGAACTACCTGATCAACATGGCGGAGGTTGACCCCGAGAAGTTCAAACAGCCCGGCCTGACCGTGGCCGACCTGCAACTGGACTCGCTGGGTTTGCTGGAGATGCTGTTCGAGGTGGAAGACAAGTACGGTTTCCAGATCCCCGAGCCGATGCGCTTCCTCAGCATGACTTTCGCCGAGATGGTGGCGGACATCGAAGCCTCGGTGCGCGCGCACCACAATGGGCAAATGCCCGTGTTGGACACCGCGCAGGCTGGCGGCTGAGTGAAACGGGTGCTGATTACCGGGTTGGGGATGATCTCCCCGCTCGGTGCCGACAAGGCCAGCAGCTTTGCCGGCGCGCTGCAAGCGCGCAGCGCGATCCGGATTGCGCCGCCCAACATTGCCGAGCGCCTGCCCCAGGTGCTGGTGGCCCCGGCCGCGGCGGAGCCGGACTCCCTGCTGGACAAGAAGTTTGGCGGCCTGGACCGTGCCACGCAATTCGCGCTGGTCGCCGCGCAGGAGGCCATGACGGACGCCCGCATGGCAAGCCCGCCCGACGATGCGACGCGCTTTGGCGTGTTCGCCGGCATCGGCTTCGGCGGCGCGCATACCATGGACAACCTCTATTCGCGCTATTTCGAGACCGTCCATGCCGCCACAGGCAAGCACGTGGTGCTGCATCCGCTGTCGGTCCCGCGCATGATGTCCAATGCCGCCGCCGCCGCGGTGTCCATGCGCTACGGCCTGCGCGGCGCCAGCAACACCTATTGCGTCGCCTGCGCGTCGTCGGCGGTCGCCATCGGGGAGGCGCTGCGCGCCATTCGGCACGGCTATCTGGATGCCGCCATCGTGCTGGGCACCGAAGCCATGCTGACGCCGGGCACCTTGATGGCCTGGAACGCACTGCGCGTGATGGCCAAGCCCGACCCCATCGACGCATCGCGCAGTTGCCGACCCTTTGCGCAGAACCGCAGCGGATTTGTACTCGGTGAAGGCGCCGCGGCGCTGGTGCTGGAAAGCCAAGCCCGGGCGCGCCAACGCTCGGCGCCGGTGCTGGCGGAGCTGGGCGGATACGGCTGCAGCAGCGATGCCGAGCACCTGACCGCCCCGACCGTGCTCGGACAGGTTGCCGCCATGCGCCAGGCGTTGGAGGAGGCGCAACTCGCCCCGCAGGAGGTGCAGTACCTCAACGCGCACGGAACCGCCACCGACGCCGGCGACGTGACCGAAACGCAGTCCATTCACGCGGTGTGGGGTGCCTCGGCCAAGCAGCTTGCGGTGAGCTCCACCAAGGCGCTGCACGGGCACCTGATTGGCGCGGGCGGCGCCATGGAGTTCGCCCTCAGCATCATGGCCATGAACAGCGGTTCGCTACCGCCCACCGCCCACCTGGATGAACCCGATCCGCGCTGCGATCTGGACTTCATCCCCTTGCAGGCACGGCATGGTTGCGAGGTTCAGGCGGTGATGTCGAATTCGTTCGCCTTTGGCGGCAGCAATGCCAGCCTGGTGGCACACCGCTACACGCCATGACGCAGCAAGCGCTGCACTATCCCTTCACCCTGGAGCGCGCGCAGATCGCGACGCTGCTGCCACACCGCGGCGACATCTTTGTCTGCCAGCAGGTGGTCGTGCAAGGCCCACACCAGTTCCAGGGCCGGGCGCGTTGGCCACAGGACAACGCAGTGATTCAGGGCCACTTTCCCGGCTTGCCGGTGGTACCGGGCGTGCTGCTGATCGAGGCCATGGCCCAGTTGGCAGGCGCCGGCTTGCTGGCCGGCGACCCCTACGTGCGCTCGCTCACTGGCGATCTGCTGGGCGTGCTGGCCTCGGTCAGGAAGTGCGCCTTCAAGCACCCGGTGCTGCCCGAGCGTAACGTGGACTACGCCATTCAATGCCGCCAGATGGCCCCTATGGCGGTGCAGGTAGCGGCCAGCGTGCAGGTCCGGCAAGTCGAAGTGGCGCAGCTCGACATCCTGCTGGTCTATACCGAGCGCCAGCAGTTGATGCAGGCCTTAAGTGGAATGGCACTTACTTAACCTGTTTACCCAAGAAATTTCAGTTTGCCTGTAGATCGAGGCATAGGACTAGAACGACTGCAAAAGAGAGCCTGCGCGAAGGGGCGGGCGCGGGGAGCAGGCTGCCTGGCTGCTCTGCTCCGTGTCCCCCGCCCGCCTTGCGGGCTCCTCCTTGACCTGCGCAGAACAGCCAGGCAGCCTGCTCCACGAATTGCGTGCTTGGTTGGCCTGCGAGAGAGAAGAGTCATTCGTAGCAGCAGGGTGTGGGGCACACGCCATAGTGAGGTCAAGGAGGAGCCCGCAGGGCGGGGGACACGAACGGCGGCGTGTGCCCCGCACCCTGCTGCGAGCCCAGCACCATAGCTCCGCACAAGTGCCTCTACAAGCTCAAGGAAAGCGGAAAGCTCCTTCAGCGAGTGCCATTCCCCTTAAACGGCGCCGAAATCCCCCAGCCCTCAATCAAAGCGCCAGATCAGGCCCAGGTTGAGGCCCAGCGCGTCAATGCCAGGGTTGGGATTGGTTCGTCCCCCGTTGGAGTGGTGCACGAAATAGGCGGACGCGGACAGCGCGCTGCTCCGGCCGATTTGCTGGCGCAGGCCAAACTGGGTGAAGAAGTTGAGCGTCAGGTGCTGCCCCTGCCCGCCTTCCACACCCTTGGCGTTGATGTAACCCACGCCACCACCCAAGGCGCCGAACAAGGCGGTCGTCTGATTGGGCAGCCACAGCTCCAGCGAGGGGGCGCCTGAAAAGCCCACGTAGTAGTCCTCGGCGCCGCGTGGGATGGTTTCGGTCAGCAAGGCCAGGCGGTGCCGAAACAGCAGGCGTGTACCGTCGCCACTGCGCCAAAGGTCAGCGCCCGCCGGGCTGCGCCACACCAGTTGGGTCGGCACCACCCGGTAGTCCAGCGAGCTGTTGTGTTTCACCTTGCTGAGGTAGCCGGTTTCGACACTCCACTCGGCATGGTTGGCCGGCAAATCCTGCGCCGTAACGCCGCCCGACCCCAGCGCCCACGCCAGCGCCACCGCGACGCTCACTGGCGTCGTCTTCCAGCCCCGACCCAACATCAGCTGCCCGCGACTTTCATGCGGTTGACCAGAATCGAGCCGACCGTCTTGGCGCCGTAGTTGTAGCTGTCCGCCCCCACCGCCTCGATGCCCTTGAGCATGGCCTTCATGTTGCCGGCGATGGTGATCTCCTCCACCGGAAACGCAATGCGCCCCTTCTCCACCCAGA
>Ga0073899_10002501_pt1 | contig 16545 bp, 10 predicted proteins | sample KloWWTmetaKNB5Ph_FD_88975 | JGI IMG/M metagenome (GOLD analysis project Ga0073899, IMG submission 88975) | Active sludge microbial communities from Klosterneuburg, Austria, studying microevolution and ecology of nitrifiers - Klosterneuburg... | ecosystem: Engineered > WWTP > Aerobic digester >...
GCCCGCGAGGCTGGCGGCCTGACCGATGAGGAACACGCCTTGTTTGAGCGTGCGCGCATCAAGTCTCCGGCCCGTGCGGTGAGCTTCGAATGATTCTGCTCGATACGAACGTGATTTCGGAGCCGCAGCGTCAAGCGCCCAATACCCGCGTCCTTGACTGGATCGACGCGCAAGCGCTGGAAACGCTTTATCTGTCCGCGATCACCGTAGCCGAGCTGCGTGCCGGTATCGCGCTGATGCCAGCCGGAAAGCGCCGGGACGGCCTGCATGAGAACTTGGAAAAGCGACTGCTGCCGATGTTCGCCAATCGGGTGTTGTCGTTCGATATGGCTTGTACGAAGGCGTATGCCGAGCTGCTGGCCAAGTCCCGCACTGCTGGCTTGGCCATCGAAACGGCCGACGCCTTCATTGCGGCCGTCGCCCTTGCCAACGGCTTCACCGTTGCCACCCGCGACACCAGTTCTTTTGAGGCGGCCGGGCTGAACGTCATCAATCCGTGGGAGGCTGCGCAGTGACCGCGGCCCAGGAGAACCACACCGCATGGCTGGCCGCCGAGATTCAGGCCACCATCGACGACCTACGGCCGAGCATCCGCATGAGGAAGTCATGGCCCGGATCGAGGCCCAGATTGCCCGCGTGAGTGCGGTGTCAGCGACCGCACCAATGGCGCCATGTGAGGATCGGCATACTCGAATGTCACTCTGGTCTTTGGCTCGCCCTGCGATTTGCTTCACTTTCACCAGATGTTCGATGCCGGCGACGCGACAATGCGTTCGAGGCAAAGACACCGCCGACGCACGCATAGCGAACGCCAGCGACGTTGAGCGTTTCGAAAATACGTTCGATGTCCATCGCCCCGCCTCACATATTCCTGCGGTATTCACCGCCGACGTCGTAGAGCGCGTGGCTGATCTGGCCGAGGGAATGCGTCTTCACCGCTTCGATCAGCGCGTTGAACAGATTGTCGCGACGACGGGCGGTGGACTGCAATTCGGTCAGGCCGTCGGCGGCATAGTGGTTACGTAACGACTGGAACGTCAGCACATTGTCGATCTGCTGCTGTTTTTCTTCCGGCGTCGAACGGATGAGTTCGATCTCGGTCGCAACTTCACCGGCGTGTTCGCGCGGCAGGTAGGTGTTGACGCCGATCAACGGCAGCGAGCCATCATGCTTCTTCTGCTCGTAGAACATTGACTCTTCCTGGATCTTGCCGCGCTGATACATCGTGTCCATCGCGCCGAGCACGCCGCCGCGTTCGCTGATCGCCTCGAATTCCTTGTACACCGCCTCCTCGACGATATCGGTCAATGCTTCAACCACGAAGCTGCCCTGCCACGGGTTCTCGCAGAAGTTCAGACCCAACTCGCGGTTGATGATCAACTGAATGGCAACGGCACGCCGCACCGACTCCTCGGTGGGTGTGGTGATCGCTTCGTCATAGGCATTTGTATGTAGCGAATTGCAGTTGTCGAACAGGGCGTACAGCGCCTGCAAGGTTGTGCGAATGTCGTTGAACTGGATCTCCTGCGCATGCAGCGAGCGCCCCGATGTCTGGATGTGGTACTTGAGCATCTGGCTGCGCTCATTCGCGCCGTAGCGTTCACGCATGGCGCGTGCCCAAATGCGGCGTGCGACACGGCCGATCACGGTGTATTCGGGGTCCATGCCGTTCGAGAAGAAGAAGCTCAAATTCGGCGCGAAGTCGTCGATCTTCATGCCGCGCGCGAGGTAGTACTCGACAATCGTGAACCCATTCGACAACGTGAATGCGAGTTGCGAAATCGGGTTCGCACCGGCTTCGGCAATGTGATATCCGGAGATCGATACCGAGTAGAAATTTCTAACCTTCTGATCGACGAAATACTGTTGGATGTCGCCCATCATACGCAGCGCGAATTCGGTCGAGAAAATGCAGGTGTTTTGCGCCTGATCCTCTTTCAGAATGTCGGCCTGCACGGTACCGCGAACGGATTGCAGGGTCTCCGCCTTGATGTTCGCGTAGATCTCGGGCGCCACCACTTGGTCACCGGTGATACCGAGCAGGCCGAGACCGAGGCCGTCGTTACCGTCCGGCAACATGCCGTGATAACTCGGGCGATGGCGGCCTTCGTAGCATTTTTCGATGATGTCGTGGGCGCGGTCCCAACGTGACTGATCGGCACGCAGATATTTCTCGATCTGCTGATCGATCGCGGTATTCATGAACATCGCCAAGATCATCGGCGCCGGCCCATTGATCGTCATCGACACCGAGGTCGTTGGCGCACACAGGTCAAAGCCCGAATACAGCTTCTTCATGTCGTCGAGCGTGGCGATGCTGACCCCGGAATTGCCGATCTTGCCAAAAATATCCGGGCGCGGTGCCGGGTCTTCGCCGTACAAGGTCACCGAATCGAATGCTGTCGACAAGCGCGCTGTCGGTTGACCAACGCTCAAATAATGAAAGCGGCGATTGGTACGTTCTGGCGTACCTTCGCCAGCGAACATGCGCGTCGGATCTTCGCCGCTGCGGCGATACGGATAGACACCGCCTGTGTAGGGATAGGCTCCCGGCAGGTTTTCCTTTTGCAGAAAGCGCAGTTGGTCGCCCCAATCGCGCAGGGTTGGCGCTGCGATTTTCGGGATCTTCTGGTGCGACAACGACTCGCGGTAATTCTCGACACGGATGACCTTGTCACGCACCGTGTATTCATTGAATTCGTTCGTGATCGAGGCCCGCCGAATCGGCCAATCGCGCAGCACATTCAGCGCATCGTTCGAGAGCGATTTGATGGCGTCGTTGTAGCGTTGGCGCAGCGTCAACAGGAATCGATCACTCTCGCCGGACAATGCAGCAACCGCGTAGAGATCCAGCGCCTTTGGCAATGCCGGGTCTTCAATGTCACGCAGCGTGTCGAAGTAGCTCTGCGCCCGACTCGCGGTTTCCGACTGCGATTCGATCATGCGGTTGATGCCGCGGCCTTGTTCGGCGATCTCGGCGAGATAGCGTGTCCGCTGGCCCGGGATCAGCACGGTGGCGCGTGGCTCACGCAGCGAGGTATCGATCTGCGGCGTCCACTTCGACTCGGGCAACTGCAGCTTTGCGCGCATCAGCCGGCACAGGTTTGAAAACATCCAACCGATACCGGGATCATTGAACTGGCTGGCAATAGTCGGATAGACCGGCACATCTTGGTCGGCCAACTTGAACGCCAAGCGGTTGCGCTTCCACTGCTTGCGGACATCACGCAGAGCATCCTCGGCACCGCGCTTGTCGAATTTGTTCAGCACCACGAGTTCGGCATAGTCGAGCATGTCGATCTTTTCGAGTTGACTCGGCGCACCGAAATCGCTGGTCATCACATACACCGGGAAATCGACGAGATCGACGATCTCGGAGTCGCTCTGCCCGATGCCAGCGGTCTCGACCATCACCAAGTCATAGCCTTGGCCACGCAGGAAAGCGATGCAATCCTTGAGCACGATATTGGTCGCGACATGCTGGCGACGGGTCGCCATTGAGCGCATGAACACGTGCTTCGAGCGCAGCGAGTTCATGCGGATGCGGTCGCCGAGCAGCGCACCACCGGTACGACGCCGAGTCGGATCGACCGAGATGACGGCGATACGCATGTCCGGAAAACTGGCGAGAAATCGGTTCAACAGTTCATCGGTCACCGAAGACTTGCCGGCACCACCAGTGCCGGTGAGGCCAATCACCGGCGTCTTGCCACCCGCCAGTTGCCATTCCTTGCGCAGCGTTGCGAGTTCAATGTCGGTGAAGACGCCCTCCTCCAGTGCCGACAGCATCTTGCCGACAGAGATCTCGTCGTCTTTGCTGACGATGGCGGGACGTGCAGTCGGCACGCGATGGGTGACGGTACGACGCACCAAATCCTCGATCATCGCGACCAGGCCCATCGCCATGCCGTCATTCGGGTGATAGATGCGCTCGACGCCGTAGTCCTGCAGTTCGCGGATTTCCTCAGGGGTAATGGTGCCGCCACCGCCGCCAAAGACGCGAATGTGGGCCGCGCCGCGCTCCTTGAGCATGTCGACCATGTACTTGAAATATTCGACGTGCCCGCCCTGATAGGAACTGAGCGCAATTCCGTCGGCGTCCTCTTGCAGCGCCGCACGAACCACGTCCTCGACCGAGCGATTGTGACCGAGGTGTACCACTTCCACGCCCTGTGCCTGAATCAATCGACGCATGATGTTGATCGCGGCATCGTGGCCGTCGAACAAACTGGCGGCCGTGACGAAACGCAGCGGCGTCGCTTCGCTCGGATGCTCGGCAGCGGGCAACTGGCTCGCGGGTGTGCTCATCGGGAACTCCGGTACAACCTGGGAAGACGCCCATTGTAGCGATGCGCCCGGATAGATTGGTTTGTGCCATCGGCGATTTCGGCACGTACGGACATCGGCCTGAATTGCTAAGCTGCAACGATCCGACATCACTCAAAAGCCAAGTTTCGGGAGATCTGCATGCATGATGAGACCTTCGATCGCGCCCAGCGTCTGATCCAGCGTCTGCGCACGCGCACCGCCCAAGTGACACGCCGAGATGTGATCCGTGCCGCGTTTGCATTCAGTGCTGCAACGATTGCGATGTCGTTGGCCCCGCGATCAGTGCGTGCAGCCGATGGCTGGGTGTTGCCGCGCTTCACCGGATATCCATTTACCCTCGGCGTCGCCTCCGGTTATCCACGTGCGGATGGCATTTCGTTATGGACGCGCCTTGCGCCGGAACCGCTGCAGCCCGACGGCGGCATGGTGCCAGACATGATCCACATTGAATGGCAGGTTGCCAGCGACGAGCAATTCACGCATATCGTGCGCAAGGGTGGCGTGCGTGCAGTGCCAGAACTGGCGCACAGCGCGCATGTCGATGTGCGCGGCCTCGAACCGGGGCGTTGGTATTGGTACCGATTCATCTGCGGCGATGAGGTGAGTCCGGTGGGTCGTACGCGTACCGCCGAGGCACCCGGATCGAAGCTCGACAAACTGCGCTTCGCCGTTGCCTCCTGCCAGCATTACGAACAGGCGTATTTCGCCGCGCATCGACATCTCGCCAACGAAGGCCTGGACCTGATGTTCTTCGTCGGCGACTACATCTACGAAAGCAACTGGGGAGACAATTTGGTACGCCGCCATGTCGGTGGCGAGGCGAATACCCTGGATCGTTATCGCGTGCGCCATGCCCAGTACAAATCTGATCCCGACCTGCAGGCAAGCCACGCGGCGATGCCATGGGCATTCACTTGGGACGACCACGAAGTTGAAAACGACTACGCCGCCGACCAGAGTGAAAACCTCGACCCCAGTTTCCTACTGCGCCGAGCTGGCGCCTACCAAGCCTTCTTCGAGCACATGCCGATGCCGCTCACGATGCGCCCAAAGGCCAACGAAATGCGTATCTATGACACGCTCGACTATGGTGAATTCGCACGTTTCTATTTGGTCGACAACCGCCAATACCGCGATCCGCAAGCCTGTTCGGATCCGTACAAGGGCGGCGGCTCGAACGAAGTCACCGAGAAAGAATGTCCGGTGGTGATGGAGCCGTCGCGCAGCATGATCGGGTTGCCGCAGGAACAATGGCTGGACGGCGCGATGGCAAATAGCCGCGCGCAGTGGAACGTGATTGCGCAGGAAACCATCTTTTCGCGCTTCGGTACCTTGCGCGATGGAGAAATGACGCGCTGGACCGATGGCTGGGACGGTTACCCGGCCACGCGCGAGCGCGTGCTTGCATCGATCGCGACGCACCAATTGCGGAATCCGCTGATTCTCGGCGGTGACATCCATGCTGCAGTCGTTGCCGACGTGCATAGCAATCCCGACAAGCTGGAATCGCCGGTACTTGCTGCCGAATTTTGCGGCACGTCGCTCGCATCACAAGGCTGGAGCGAGACCCAATTCAACCCGCGGCTGCCGCAGAACCCACACGTCAAATACGGCAACACCACGAAGCGGGGCTATCTCGCGTTCGAAATCAGCAAGCACGGGTGCGACGCCCGCTTGCGCGCGCTCGATAACGAAAAACGCCACGACTCCGGCATTACCACCATCGCCAGCTTCCGCGTTGAGGATGGCAAGCCGGGTGTCGAAAAGGTCTGAGAAGTAATCCGGGGAGCGCTCAACCCGCTCCCCTGCTGGTCAGTTCGGTGCGGCGACGCGGATGTTCGGATCGTAGGTGTAGTCGACCACAGTATTGCTGCGCTGGCCCATGGCTTCGCCATCGGTAATCACCCGCACCGGATAGCCGCTGTCGCTATTCGAATAAATGGTGCTGGATCCCTGCGAGCGAAAGCCCATCACTTTGACATCAAAGTCGTAGCTGTAGACCTTGCAAGCAATGCCATTCACGTCTTCGTCGCCGACATAACGGACATTGGTCATGCCGTCCATCGAGGCCTTCATCACTTCCGGCGTGAACTGATCGATGACTTTCTTCATGCTCATCGGAAACTTCATCCAACCACCATCTTTGGGCTTCATCCAAGTGTGGTCACCAATGATGATGAACTCGCTCTCAGTTGATTTCATGTGGAACTTATTCGGCCAGTTCACTCGCATCTCAGAATGGGTAACACGGCTTTTCTTGTCGGTGGTATTGACCACGGCGCTGAATGCGAGGTCACGCGCGTCGAACATTTTGCGCCATTGCGCCACGAGTTCGGCGCGAACAGCAGTTTCATCGGCGTGCACGCTCGCTGGCATCAGCGTGGTGGACAGCAGAACGAACGACAGCAGCAGGGAACGCAGCAACATGGCGGATCTCCTTGGATAGAAGTGCGCGAACAATAGCAAGCGCGAGTAAACGCCAGTCAAACAGACCACCCTTCCGGCGCCGCTGCGAGGTGGCTACACTTCGCGCCGCCCGCGGTCGGCCCCGGCTCATGCACGCCGATGCCCCGCTTCCCGCCTCATTTCGTTCTGGAGTTCGCCCCATGATTTTCGAAACGCTCGCATCCACGGGTCACAAGGAAGTCGTCTTCTGCCATAACAAGGACGCTGGCCTCAAGGCGATCATCGCGATCCACAACACTGTCCTCGGACCGGCGCTCGGTGGTCTGCGGATGTGGCCTTACAAGACGGAACAGGACGCGCTCAACGACGTGCTGCGCCTGTCGCGCGGCATGACCTACAAGGCAGCAGTGTCTGGTCTGAACCTCGGCGGCGGCAAGGGCGTCATCATCGGCGACCCGTCCAAGGACAAGTCGGAAGCACTGTTCCGTGCGTTCGGTCGCTACGTGAATTCCTTGAATGGTCGTTACATCACCGCCGAAGACGTCGGCATCGATGTCAACGATATGGAATGGGTGCTCAAGGAAACCGATTTCGTGACCGGTGTGCACCAGGTGCATGGCGGTTCGGGTGATCCGTCGCCGTTCACCGCCTACGGCACCTTGCAGGGGCTGATGGCGACACTGAACGCAAAATTCGGCAATGAGGAAGTCGGCAAGTATTCCTACGCGGTGCAGGGCGTCGGCCACGTCGGCATGGAATATGTGAAGCTGCTGCGTGAACACGGCGCGAAAGTATTCGTGACCGACATCAACAAGGATTCGGTGCAGCGATGCGTCGACGAATTTGGCTGCGAAGCAGTCAGTCTCGACGATATCTACGACGTCGATGCCGATGTCTATTCGCCCTGCGCACTCGGCGGCACGGTCAACCACAGCACCATCCCGCGCTTCAAGTTCAAGGCCATCTGTGGTGCCGCCAACAACCAACTCGCTACCGAAGACTGCGGTGATGAAGTAGAGCGCCGCGGCATCATCTACGCACCCGATTACGCGGTGAACGCCGGTGGCCTGATGAACGTGTCGCTCGAAATCGACGGCTACAACCGCGAACGTGCGATGCGCATGATGCGAACGATTTACCACAACCTCGGCAAGATCTTCGCGATCAGCAAGCGCGACAATATCCCGAGCTACAAAGCCGCCGACCGCATGGCCGAAGAACGCATCCAGACCATCGGCAAGATTCGTCTGCCGCATATGGGCAACGGCGCCCCTCGCTTCCTGGGTCGCATGCGCGGACTGGGCTGATCCGCATGCGCGCATTTCCGCTCGGCGAAGACATTGACCTACTGCGCGACACGGTGCGCGCCTTTGCCGAGAAGGAGATCGCGCCGCGTGCGGCGCAGATTGACCACGACAACCTGTTTCCCGCAGACCTGTGGCTGAAGTTCGGCGAATTGGGGCTGCTCGGCATCACCCTGCCCGGTGCATACGGCGGTTCGGAAATGGGTTATCTGGCGCATCTGGTGGCGATGGAGGAAATCTCTCGCGCGTCTGGATCGGTCGGACTGAGTTATGGCGCACATTCGAACCTGTGCGTCCAGAATCTCTACAACAACGCCACCGAAGTGCAGCGTGCAACGTATCTGCCGAAGCTGTGTTCGGGTGAGCACGTCGGTGCCCTGGCGATGAGCGAACCGGGCGCTGGTTCGGATGTCGTCGGCTCGATGGTATGCCGTGCCGAACTGCACGGCGATGTCTACGTCGCCAACGGTTCGAAAATGTGGATCACCAACGGCCCCGATGCCGACATCCTTGTGGTTTACATGCGCACGGCCCCGAAAGCGATGAAGTCGCGGGCGATGACCGCCTTCATCGTCGAAAAAGGCATGAAGGGGTTCCGTAGTGCACAGAAGCTGGACAAGCTCGGCATGCGCGGTTCCAACACCTGCGAACTGGTGTTCGAAGATTGTGAAATTCCCGCAGCAAACGTGCTCGGTGAAGTGAACCAGGGTGTCAAAGTCTTGATGAGCGGCCTGAATACCGAGCGTCTAGTGCTGTCCGGTGGACCCATCGGACTGATGCAAGCGGCGATGGAACTGGCGCTGGCCTATTCCCGCGAACGCAAACAATTCGATACCCCGATCGGCCGCTTCGGCATCATGCAGGCCAAGTTCGCCGACATGTACACCGCACTGCAGAGTTCACGCGCTTTCGCCTACCAGATTGCTCGTGACTACGACGCCGGGCACAAATCGCGCGTCGATTCCGCGTCCTGCCTGTTGCACGCGTCGCGCTCGGCGGTTCAAGTCACACTGGAGGCGATCCAGACGCTCGGCGGTAACGGCTACATCAACGACTATCCCGCCGGCCGCCTGTTGCGTGATGCCAAACTGTATGAAATCGGCGCCGGCACCAACGAGATCCGGCAAATGCTGATCGGTCGCGAACTGGTCGAAGGGCGCGGCTGACGCCGATCATGGCCGCACCAGGGCCGACCTGATCAACGGTCGCAGCGGTGACTTCCGTTTTCATCCGAGGCTGCTAGGCTCAGGCCGGGATTGTTCAAGGGCCTGCCGCGATGGATGAGATGTTCGCACCGGAAGAATCCACGAGCACTCAGCCGTGGAAGGTGATGATCGTCGATGACGAACCAGAGGTGCACAATGTCACCCGCCTGGTCTTGTCGAACTTCCGTTTTGAGAACCGTCCGCTGCAGTTTCTGCAAGCGTATTCGGCCAAGGAAGCACGCGGCCTGATCGCCGCGAATCCAGATACTTCGGTGATGCTGCTTGACGTCGTCATGGAGAGTGATCAGGCCGGTCTCGATCTGGTCAAGGTGATCCGCAACGAACTCGGCAACCGCTTCGTACGCATCGTGTTGCGCACCGGCCAGCCCGGACAAGCGCCGGAACAGGATGTCATCGCCAACTACGACATCAATGACTACAAGGAAAAGACCGAACTGACGGCGCAAAAACTGTCGACGATGATGTACGCGACCCTGCGCGCGCACCGCGACATCATGACCATCGAGGCCAACAAACGTGGCCTCGAACGCGTGATCGAAGCCTCGGCACGCATCTTTTCGCACCAGCATTCACATGAATTCGCGTCTGCCGTGCTGGGCCAGTTGACGACGCTGGTTGGCGTCGAGCGTGGCGCGTTGTATTGCAAGGTGCCGCGCCCGGCAACGCAAACACCGGAACACTTCTTGGTCGCGGCTGCGAACGGCGACTATGCCCGCTTCGTCGACAACAATGCTGATGAGCGCCTGCCGCCGCGTATCGCCGACAGCCTGCGCGATGCCTACTCGCGCAAGCGCCACGTCTTCAACAAAGACCATTACGTCCTGCATTTCACCGATAGCCATCGCACCGAGAGTCTGCTCTACGTCGGCGAAACCTGGGATCTGAGTCCACTCGACATGAAGTTGGTCGAGGTGTTCTGTACCAATGTCTCGATCGCGTTTGAGAACCTGCATCTGCAGCGCGAAATGTTCGACTCGCAAGTCGAAATCGTCACCCTGCTCGCCGGCGTTGCGGAAAGCCGGTCCAAGGACACGCTCAACCACGTCAAGCGCGTCGGCCACCTTGCCGACCTGCTGGCCGAAGCCTATGGCCTCGAATCGCGTGCGCGCGAAATGCTGCGCTACGCCGCGCCGCTGCATGATATTGGCAAGATCGGCATTCCCGACTCGGTACTCAACAAGCCGGGTTCGCATACGTCGGAGGAAACCGACGTGATGCGTACGCATGCCCGCATCGGTGCGCAATGGTTAGCCGCATCGCGCCTGCCGTTGCTGCAACTCGCTGCGATCATCGCCGAAGATCACCATGAGAACTGGGATGGTTCCGGTTATCCGCGCGGACTCAGGGGTGATGAAATCTCGATCGGTGGCCGCATCACCGCGCTAGCCGACGTATTCGATGCACTCGGCAGCAAGCGTTGTTACAAGGAAGCGTGGACGGCGGACGACATTCGCGGCTTCATCAACGAGCAGACCGGTAAAAAATTCGATCCGCGTTTGGTTCACTTGCTGTTCGACAACTGGCATCGCGCCGAACAGATCCGTCATCGCTTCCCGGACTGATCAGGACTTCAGCGGAAGATCGCCTTGCGGGAAGCACACCAGGAAACGCACTCCGGCGCCGGGCGTGCTTTCGCAAATCAGCGTTCCACCGAGCATCTGGGTGACTAGGTTGTAGACGATATGCAGGCCGAGTCCTGATCCGCCCTGCCCGCGTTTGGTCGTGAAGAAGGGCTCAAAAATTCGATTGCGCACCACTTCTTCCATACCGCGGCCGTCGTCCCGATAGTCGAGTTCGATCTGCCCGGCTGCGGCCCGCACGGCGATCTGCACCTTGCCGTGGTCGATGCCCTCGAAGCCGTGCACGAGCGAGTTGATCACCAGATTCACGACAACTTGATAAAACGCGCCGGGATAGGTGTTGGCGCGAATCAATGGATCGCAGTCGACGGTGACGTCGTGGTGAGTGCGCTTCAATCGCGGGTGCAATGACGTCAGGATTTCGTCGATGTATTCGGCCAGTTCAATCACGCGTCGCTGTTCGCTCGACTGGTCGACCGCCACCTGCTTGAAGCTCTTGACCAGATGATCGGCGCGCTTGAGATTGCGCAGGATCAGCGCTGAGCTATCCGCCGCGGTACCCAAGTACGCGTCGAGGTCAGATCGTTTGAGCGCGCCGCCAGCGACCAGTACTTGCACGCGCTTCGATTCCGTTTCCAGATGCGAGGCTGCGGTCACACCGATACCGAGCGGCGTGTTGATCTCGTGCGCAACACCGGCAACCAACGCACCTAAAGCCGCCATCTTCTCGGATTCGACCAATTGCTTCTGCGCCAACCGCAGTTCATCCAGCGTGCGCCGCAACTGACCGTTCGCAGTCTGCAAATCGCGCGTGCGGGCATCGACGCGATGTTCCAGTTCGGCGTTGAGCTTCTGCAGTGCTTCTTCATGCTGCATGATGTCGGTGATGTCGCGGGAGACACCGATCAGGCGTGTCGCACGATCAAGTACGTCACGTTCGACCACGCGTCCGTAGGACAGCGCCCAAAGCCAGCCGCCACTGCGTGTGGCAATCCGGAAACTAGCTTTCATACGCTGGCTCGTGCCCTTGACTGCCGCATGGTAAGCATCGAGATAGCCTTGCTGGTCGTCCGGGTGAATCGCGGCAAAAATGTCCTGCAGATGCAAGCGCTCGCGATCCGGTATCACCGTTTCTGGATTGGCATTCCGGCGCACGATCACGCCGCGCACAAGATCGGCATCCCAGATCTCATCGCCCGACGACTCCAGCGCCATGCTCAACCATTCTTCGCTCTGGCGCAGCCGCTGCTGCTGCACCAATCGCGCACGCGCGAATCGAGCGGCGCGTTGCAACAGCGCCCATGTGCACAGCACCGTCACTGCCGCGTAAAGCGTCCAGGCCGACCACGACCACCACGGTGCCGGGCGCACCGAAATATTCAAAGCCTCTGCCGACTCGATCCATTGCTTGCTGTCCGACCCCACCGCACGCAAGCGCAGCGCGTAGTCACCAGCGGGCAACGCGGTGAAGCTGGCAGTACTCGTGCCGGGTGCAAGCGTGATCCACTGGTCTTCGAAACCATCGAGTTGGTAGGCGTATCGGGTTGCGGCCGGATGCGTGAAATTGAATGCTGTCAGATCGAAATTGATAACCTTGTCGCGATACGTGAGCACGACGCCATCGCTGTTTGGCATCAGCCGGCGAGTGGCATATTCGGCGTCGGTATCGGCGATGGCATTTGACCCGAGCACGCTGATCATCGATACCGCTGGCGGCTTCGGCGGCCTCGGCTCGCGCACCGCATCGGGGTGGAACAGAGTCAGCCCCTCAAGACCGCCAAAATAGATTTCCCCATCCGCGCCGCGCGCCGCAGCACCAACGAAATAGCCGAGGCTCTGTGTCCCTTCCGACCATTCGAAGTTGAGCAATGTCTGGTCGGCCAAGGTAAGCCGAGAAATACCGGCTGAATGCGAAATCCACAGATGTCCGTCGGCATCCTCGACGAGCGCCGAAACGGCATCCGAACCGAGCCCATCACTGCTTCGGATGGCATGAAACCGATAGCGCCCGTCAGTGCCGCGCTCGCCACGATTGAGCCCACCGCCCTGAGTGGCCACCCAAAGCGTGCCGGTCCGATCTTCAAGCAGATCGGTGATGACGCCGCTGCTCAATGCTGCCTCACCTTCTGGCGCGTAGTGCGTCAGATCGCCGTTGGCCGGATCGAAGCGCACCAGTCCATCGCTACGCAGGCCAAACCACATCACACCATCGCGGGTCTGGTAGCTCAGGTTGACGACCTGCAGCGGCAGACTACGTCCACCGCTGATGTGCTCGAATCGCTCGAAGCCGGTGCAGCCGGCACAGCGCCGCACCACACCCATGCCGAGTGTCGCGACCCACAGCGCACCGTCACGGTCCTCGAATAGTCCGGAGACATTGCGCCCGGGCAACGATGCCGGGTCGGCCGGATCGGGCAAGAACTGTTCGAAGCCGCTCGCACCCGCTGCGAGCCGCGACAAGCCAGCCGTCGGCGAGCCGACCCAGAGGCTTCCGTCACGCGTCTGGCATAGCGCCTGCACGGTCGACGAACCGATCGAACTGGCATCGTCTGGATCATGCCGATACACCCGCTCGACACCTGTCGCCGGATCGAGCAAGGCGACACCACCTTCCTCGTGCATACCGATCCAGAGCTTGCCGTCATCGGCCGGCGCGACCGCAATCGCAGTCGGGCGCGGCAGATAGCGCGGGTCGCCGGGGCGGAATGGTGCTAATCGAAACCCCGAACTGTTTGGATCATGCAGGCTGATGCCATTCGCCCAAGTGCCGACCCAGACGAGTCCGTCACGATCGATCATCATCGACTCGATGCGATGGGCACCGAGCCCGACCCGCCCGTAGGGGTCGTAGCGCCAATTGTGCAGGGTGCCGTTGGCATCGATGCGGGTGAGACCGGTCAGCGTGCCGACCCAAACCGCGCCATCCTTGCCGACTTGCAATGCACGGATAGCGTCGCCCGACAGACCTTCCGGCCGTTCGCGCCATCGTGTCACCTGGCCATCGGGCCGCATCCGGAACAAACCGGCATCGCCGGAACCGATCCAGACCGCGTCGTCGGCATCCTCATCGACGACGTAGCTGTCGAGCGCTCCGAGGTCGGGGTCGTGCCAGTCGCGGACCAGCGTGCCTAAGGCATCGATCTCGTAGGTGCCGAGTCGAGTGGCGATCAACAGGTGGCCATTGCGGCGCGGGGAAATCACACGCGTGGCATTCAAACCAGCCAATGTCGTGATATCGCGTGCCGACTCAAATCTGTGTTGACCGGGATGGATGCGCTGCAGACCACCGGCCGACGTCGCGACCCAGATCGCACCGTCGGCCGCTCTCGCCACGGCGGTCACACCGTCGCCGGCAATCGAATCCGCATCTGCCGGATCATGGCGAAAATGTTCGAAGCGATCGGTTTCCGGGTCGTAGCGATTTAATCCGCCACCGCCGGTGCCGATCCACAGGAAACCTTGAGCATCCTCGACCATTGCTGCGACGTGGTTGTCAGACAGGCTATCGACCTCGTCCGGACGATGGCGAAACACGCGGATACGATTGCCGTCACTGCGATTCAGGCCATCGAGCGTGCCGATCCAGACAAAGCCGTGACGATCCTGCAGGATGGCGCGAACGGTCGGTTGGCTTAGTCCCTGCTCAACCGTGATCGAGTGAAAGCGCACGCTTTCGATGGTCGATGATTGCGCCGCAAGCAAAGCCGGCGAACCGAACAGACCGGTCAGCAAAAACACGCATGCGACGAACGTTCGGTGCATGTCGCGAGGCTATCCGCCATGCGCGGTGACGACAACCGTGACGATTCTTGATTGCCCTGATCATGTTGCACCGCGATAATCAAATCCCGCACCACACATTCACTGGAGCTGCCATGTCCGAAAATTCCGTTGTGATCGTCGGCGCAAAGCGCACAGCATTGGGTTCACTGCTCGGTCAATTCACTGGTGTTGCAACGCCGCAACTCGGGGCCACCGCAATTCGCGCGGCACTGGCACAAGCGGGTGTTTCAGCAGATCAGGTCGAGGAAGTGTTGATGGGCTGCGTCCTTCCGGCCGGGCTCGGACAAGCACCCGCACGCCAAGCGGCACTCGCCGCAGGTATCTCGACTGCGGCCGCCTGCCTGACTCTCAACAAAGTCTGCGGCTCAGGCATGAAGGCGATCATGCTCGGCCATGACACGCTCAAACTCGGGCATGCCAGCGTTGTCGTTGCCGGTGGCATGGAATCGATGACCAATGCGCCGCACCTGTTACCGGGCAGTCGCACCGGCGTGAAATATGGCAATTTTGAGGCGATTGACCACATGGCCTGGGACGGCTTGGTCAACCCCTACGACAAGCAGGCGATGGGTGTGTTCGGTGAACAGTGTGTCGACAAGTACGCGTTTACCCGCGATGCCCAAGACGCCTTCGCCGCCGAATCGGTTCGGCGCGCACTTGCGGCGCAGGCTTCCGGTGCATTCAAGGACGAAATTGCACCAGTCACCGTCACTGGTCGCAAAGGTGATGTCGTGATCGATAGCGACGAACAACCCGGGCGCTGCGACATCAGCAAGATCAGCAGCTTGAAGGCTGCGTTCAAGAAGGATGGCACCATCACCGCAGCCAGTTCCTCAAGCATCAACGACGGTGCCGCCGCCACCGTAATGATGCGCGAAAACGAAGCACTGGCGCGGGGTCTGAAGCCGATTGCGCGCGTGCTCGGTCATGCCACTCATGCCCAGGATCCAGCCTGGTTTACGACCGCACCAGCGCCCGCAATCGCGAAGTTGCTGAAGCAGATTGGCTGGACGGCCGCTGACGTCGATCTGTTCGAAGTGAACGAAGCCTTTGCCGTGGTCGCGATGGCAGCGATGCGTGACCTCGACATTCCGCACGCGAAGATCAACGTCAACGGTGGTGCCTGTGCGCTCGGTCATCCGATCGGTGCCAGCGGTGCACGCGTGGTCGTCACTTTGATCCATGCACTGCAGGCGAGAGGTCTAAAAAAAGGCGTCGCATCGCTCTGCATTGGTGGCGGCGAGGCGACCGCCATCGCTATTGAACTGATGTAATATCCGTGTTCGGCCTTGTATTTATCCTCGACCGTGGGGCAGGCCAGCCCTACGGCGAGGTGAGGTCGTGTTTCCATACCCACTCCTTGGAGAAAGAAATCATGCAACTGAACAAGCTCGCTCTGATTGCCGCTCTGGCTGCCGCTCTGGCTGCTTGCGGTGGTGACGCCCAGCAAGCCGCTGACACAGCCGCTACCGCCGCAACGGAAGCCACGCAAGTCGCCGAACAGGCTGCTGACGCCGCTGCGGCTGCCGCAGACGCTTCGGCTGCTGCCGCCTCCGAAGCCGCTGACGCCACGACCGACGCCGCTGCCGCCATCTCTGACGCCGCCACGGACGCTGCTGCTGCAACGACCGACGCCGCCGCCGCGATGACCGACGCTGCTGCTGCCGCGACTGACGCTGCTGCTGCCGCGACCGACGCCGCTGCTGCTGCAACGACCGACGCCGCTGAAGCGATGAAAGACGAAGCGCCGAAGCAGTAATCTGCCTCGCGTCTGTGCACGAAAAAAACCGCCGGGGCAACCCGGCGGTTTTTCTTTGTGCTCTCGCTAAACTCCGTGCCTCATTCAGGGACCGATGCCATGCCCAAAATCCAGTCGAGCCTCGATCCACGCGCTGCGGATTTCATCGCTAATGCGGA
>Ga0073899_10002502_pt1 | contig 16543 bp, 15 predicted proteins | sample KloWWTmetaKNB5Ph_FD_88975 | JGI IMG/M metagenome (GOLD analysis project Ga0073899, IMG submission 88975) | Active sludge microbial communities from Klosterneuburg, Austria, studying microevolution and ecology of nitrifiers - Klosterneuburg... | ecosystem: Engineered > WWTP > Aerobic digester >...
AGCCAGGTGGTGGGCGACGTGATGACCCCGGTGGTGTTCCAGATCGGCGCCGACGCGCCGGTGGACGAGGCCGCCGACACCATGGCGCGCGGTCGCATCCACCGGATCGTGGTCACCGAGGGCGGCGCCGTGGTCGGCATCGTCACGGCTCTGGATCTGGTGCGGGTGCTGCGCGACGTTCTGCGCCAGAATCGCTAGATGTCGTCGGGTGACGGCGGCGACGCCGTATTGGTCGCGGTCCGGCTGCCGGAGGTGAGCGAGGCCGAGCTCGACGCGAGCCTCGCCGAGCTTGGCCGGCTGGTGAAGACCCTGGGCTACCGGATCGCGGGGCGCGTGACCCAGACCCGCGACCACCTGGCCCCGGCCGCGGTGCTGGGCGAGGGCAAGCTGACCGAGCTCGCCGAGCTGACCGGCGGCACCGGCCAGGGCGGCACCCCGCTGCCGCTGAGGAAGATCAGCAAGGCCCGGCGAGGCTGGCAGAAGGGCGCGCCGCCGGAAGACGACGAGCCCGACGAGGTGGCCGAGCCGAAGGTGGCGCTGGTGGCCGTGGACCACGACCTCTCGCCGAGCCAGGCCCGGAACCTGGAGCGTGCCACGGGCTCGCAGGTGCTCGATCGCACCGGCGTGATCATCGAGATCTTCCACCGCCACGCCAAGAGCCGCGAGGCGCGCCTGCAGGTCGAGATCGCGCGCCTGACCTATACCGCGCCGCGCCTGCGCGAGTCGCCGTCGGGCAAAGAACGCCAGGCCGGCCGCGGCGCGGGCGAGGCCGCGCTGGAGCTCGACCGGCGCAAGATCCGCGATCGCATCGCCGAGCTGCGAGCCGAGCTCGAGTCGATTCAGCGCGAGCAGGGCGTGCGCCGCGCGCACCGGCGCGACGCCCGGCGGGTGGCGCTGGTGGGCTACACCAACGCGGGCAAGAGCTCGCTGATGCGCGCGCTGACGGCGAGCCAGGTGTACGTGGAAGACAAGCTGTTCGCCACGCTGGACACCACGGTCCGCGCGCTTCAGCCCGAGACGCGCCCGCGCATCTTGGTGAGCGACACCGTGGGGTTCATCAAGAAGCTGCCGCACGACCTGGTCGCCAGCTTCAAGTCCACGCTCGACGAGGCGCTGGAGGCGTCGGTGTTGCTGCACGTGGTGGACGCCAGCGACCCGAGCTGGGAGAGCCAGCTCGAGGTGACGCGGTCGGTGCTGGCCGAGATCGGCGCAGAGGGCATTCCGTCGCGCCTGGTGATGAACAAGATCGACAAGCTGGACGCGGACGCTCTGTCGGCGCTGCGCGCGGCCCTGCCCGAGGCGTGGTTCGTCTCGGCCCACGCGCCGAGCGACGTGGTGGAGCTGCGCGCGAAGCTGATCGAGCTCTTCGAGGCGGGCTACGTCGAGGGTGAGCTGTTCGTGCCCTGGAGCGCCCAGCGACTGGTGCCCGAGGTGCACGACGCGGGGCGGGTGCTGGAAGAGCGCTGGCAAGAAGACGGCGTCACGCTGCGCGTGCGCACCGACGAGGCCACGCTGGCGCGGCTCGTCGCCGAGCTTGCTACCGGCTGAGCAGGCGGTACGCTCGGCTCATGTCCGAGGCGCGGATCCTGCCCGACCAGCGGGTGGTCGACGTCGCCGAGGGCGAGTCGCTGCTCGACGCCGCGCTGCGGGCCAAGCTTCCCCACACCCACGTGTGCGGCGGGACCGCGCGCTGCTCCACCTGCCGGGTTCGGATCGAAGCGGGGCTCGAGCACTGCTCACCGCGCACGCCGGCCGAAGAGCGCATGGCCGGTCGGCTCCACTTCGGGGCCGAGATCCGCCTGGCGTGCCAGACCCGTGTGGAGGGCGACGTCACGTTCAGGCGCCTGGTGCTGGACCCCGACGACGTGCGCCTCACCGATCACCTGCGGCCGGGGGCCGAAGCCCGGGCCGCGGGTGAGCAGAAGACCGTGGCGGTGATGTTCGCCGACATCCGGGGCTTCACGGCCTTCTCCGAGTCGCTGCCGGCCTACGACGTGATTCACACGCTGAGTCGCTACTTCTACCGCATGGACTCGGTGGTCAGGCAGCACCACGGCACCGTGGACAACTACATGGGCGATGGTCTGATGGCGCTGTTCGGCGCCGACGATCGCCCCGATGCGGTGCTGTCGGCGGTCGAGGCCGGCCTCGAGATGCTGGCCGCCGTGGACGCGCTCGGGCCGTATTTCGAGAGTGTGCTCGGAAAGCGGTTCCAGATCGGAATCGGGGTTCACTTCGGCGAGGTGGTCATGGGAACGATCGCGCCGCCGGGGGCGGCGAAGATCACTGCCATCGGCGACACCGTGAACACCGCAAGTCGCATCGAGAGCGCCAACAAGCTGCTCGGAACCAGCTTCTTGATCTCGGAAGCCTCGCGCGAGACGCTGGGTGAGCGCGTGGCGGTGCGTCGCCACGCGGGCGTCACGCTGCCGGGAAAGGCAGGGCGCCACGTGCTCTTCGAGGTGCTCGGCCTTCAGGCGTCTTCGTGACGCAGCACCGTTGCCACCTTGCCCGCCTCGGCCTCCCAGCTCTCGCCGTGGGTCGAGTCGGTGTGCGCGCCAGCGTGGCCCGCGGGCGCGTCGCACGTCAGCTCGGCGCGGCGCTGCGCGAGGTTGGTGGTGGTCCCCTGCACGCTTTTGGTCACGATCAGAACTGCTTTGGCTCCGCAGAACATGTCGGTGTTCCTTACCTCTGCGCTTTGCCGAAGGCGAGGCCGGGTGTAGTCTGGAAAGAATGCGCGCTCGCTGGCTGACCCCTGCCCTGGCCGTCACGATGCTGGCGGCCTGCGGGCTCGCACCCGGTGGCGAGTTCGCCACGGGCGGTGCCACCGGCAGCGGCGGCACGCCGGCCGGCGGTGCGGGCGGCGGCGGCGCCGGCGGCGCGAGCGGCGGCGCGGGTGCCGGCGGCAGCGCGGGCACGGGCGGCAGCGCGGGCGCGAGCGGCGGCGCCGGCGGGGCAGGCGGCGGCGCCGGCGGGGCAAGCGGCGGCAGCGCGGGCGCGAGCGGCGGCGCCGGCGGGGCGAGCGGCGGCGCCGGCGGGGCAAGCGGCGGCGCCGGCGGGGCGAGCGGCGGCGCCGGCGGGGCGAGCGGCGGCGCCGGCGGGGCGAGCGGCGGCGCCGGCGGGGCGAGCGGCGGCGCGGGGGGAACCGGCGGCACGGCAACCCTCCCCACCTGCGCCGCGCTCTACGGCGGCGTCACCGGCACGCTGCAGGTGTGCGACACCACTTCATCGAAGTGCACACTGGCGGTCGACACCGATCCGAACGACGGCGACTCGGGCCAGCCATGCTCGACGATCTGCACCGACGGCGGGGGTGAGTGCCTGCAAGCGTTCGACAACGGGGCAAGCCAGTGCGCGGTGGACACCGCCGATGCTCGACCCTGCACCGACGCCACGATGAGCGAGGGGATCTGCGTCTGCTCGCGCGGTTGTGGGTCGGGGCCGCCCTGCGCGGGCGGCAAAAAGTGCAAGGCCGGAACCTGCACCTGAGCCCGGTGCCCGTTTCCGCCGGCAGAACCCCCGGGCCAAGCGCTTGCCTGGCCCGATCCGGATCCGGCGTGTTAGCCTTCGTTCGAACGTTCACCAGCTTGCTTTCGCCATGAAAGAGACGGAAGCCCTCCCCGCGGGAAAGGTCGTCGCCGGTCGGTACCGCGTGCTCCAGCGGCTCGGCGAGGGCGGCATGGGGTCGGTGTACAAGGTCGAGCACGTTCACACCGGCCAAGAGGTCGCGCTCAAGGTCCTGAACGCGAAGATGGTCCAGGACCAGATCGCGCTCGAGCGTTTCCGGCGCGAGTCCCGAGCAACGGTACGCATTCAGAGCGACCACGTGGTGCAGGTGACCGACGCCGACGTGGCCCCGGATCTGGGCGGCGCGCCCTTCTTGGTGATGGAGCTGCTGCGCGGTCAGAGCTTCGACCAGCTCTTGGCGGGGGCCGCGTTGGCCCCGGCCACGACCTTGAAGTACCTGGGGCAGGTCGCGCGGGCGCTCGACAAGGCCCACGGCCTGGGCATCATTCACCGCGACATCAAGCCCGAGAACCTGTTCTTGACCCAGCGCGAAGACGGGACGCCGCTGGTGAAGCTGCTCGACTTCGGCATCGCGAAGCTGACCGAGGGCGCCGACGTGTCATCCAAGACCGCCACGGGCGCGATCTTCGGTACGCCACTGTACATGGCCCCCGAGCAGATCTTGGGGCAGCCCGATCGCATCTGCCCGCAGACCGACGTCTGGGCGCTGGGCGTCTTGGCGCATCGCATGCTGGTCGGCAACGAGCCGTGGACGGCCCAGACGCTGCCGCATCTGGTGGCGCAGATCGCGTACGAGCCCTTGCCGACACCCAGTCAGCGCGGCTCGACCCTGGGCTCGGGGTTCGATGGCTGGTTCGGCCGAGCCTGCGCGCGCGAGCCGGGCGAGCGCTTCGGCTCCGCGTCGGAGGCGATTGCGGCGCTGGCGACGGCACTGGGGATCGAAGGGGTGGCGCTTGGTCCGAACAGCGCGCTCGACTCGGGCCGCCACGTGCTGCGGGCAAACCACGACGTGGCCTTGGCAGAGACCGCCGTCTCGCACCTGGGGTCGGACACCCTGGCCGCCCAGGTGGCGCCCAAGAAGGGCCCGGGCAAGGTGGTGGTGCTGGCCGCCGTGACCGGCATCGGCGCGCTCTTGGGCATCGGCGTCTGGCTGGCACTGCGCTCGCCCATCCCTTCCAGCGAGCCACCGCCCGCCGCGGCTGCCCTCCGCACCGCCGAGCCCACCGCCACGGCGCCGGCCCTCGCGCCCAGCGTCGAGGTGGCGGTCGCCGCGCCGCCCAGCGCGACGCCCAGCGTGGCTTCGGACGCGCCCAAGCCGCAAGCGGCGCCGAAGCCGGGGGGCAAAGCCGTGAAGCCCCCTGCGGGCGAGACCAAGCCGAAACCGACGGGCGGGAACGTCGACCCGCTGGACATGGGAAGGAAATGATCGTCACCGCTCCGCGCTTCCGCGCATCGCTTGCTGCGCTCGTGCTGCTGTTCGTCTCGACGGGTGCGTTGGCACAGGGCGACGCGGCCGCGGCCGAGCAGCTCTACAAAGAAGCCAAGGCCCTGACGAGGAAGGGGGACTACGCCGCGGCGTGCCCCAAGTTCGAGGCCAGCTACAAGCTGGACAAGGGTCTGGGCACGCTGGTGAACCTGGCCGACTGCCACGAACGCGTCGGCAAGCTGGCGTCGGCGTGGGCCGAGTGGAACGAGGCCCACGACCTGGCGAAGCGCGACAAGGACGACGTCCGCGCCAAGTTCGCCGCAGAGCGCCGCGACAAGATCGAGCCCAAGCTGCCCAAGCTGCAGATCAACGTGAAGAACCCGGTCGAGTCGCTGGCGGTGTACCGCGGCGACTCGAAGATCGAGGCCGCGACCTATGGCGCGGCGCTGGCGGTCGATCCGGGCGACGTGGTGGTCAGCGTGCGCCGTGGCGAACAGGTGTTGAAGAGCGAGACCGTCACCGCCAAGGCATCGCAGACGGCGAGCGTGGAGCTCGATCTGGCCGCCCTCGACGCCGAGTTTCCCCCGCCGAAGGTCGCGCCACCGCCCACCCCCCCCGCGCCTGCGCCGGCCCCCACACCCCCGCCCCGGCGGCCGCCGCCGCCTTCGGGCTCGCAGAAGACCATCGGCTTCGTGGTCGGCGGCGTCGGCGTGGTGGCGCTGGTCACCGCCGGCGTGCTCGAGGGCATGGCGCTCAGCAAGAAGTCGAAGGCAGACGAGCCGGATCAGTGCGTGAACGGCTATTGCAGCCCGAACGGCTTCCAGACCATCGAAGACGCCAAGGACCTGGCCACCATCGGACAGTGGGTGGGGATCGGCGGCGTGCTCTTGACCGCCGTGGGGGCCACGCTGGTGTTCACCGCGCCGTCGTCGACCGAGGCGGCGCGCGCCAAGCGGCCGCTGCGGGTGGGCGCGGGCGGGTGGGTCGCACCGGGCGGGGGCGGCATCGCCATCAGCGGGCGGCTGTGATGATCGTTCGGCGGCTGCTGGCGTGCGCGCTCGTTTCGGCCGCAGCGGCACCCAGCTGCGTGAGCACGCTGGGGCTGGACGAAGAGCACCGCTCGGCAGCCAAGCAGCTGTGTGTGTGCGGTGAGGTCAATCAGCTGTACGGCGGCGACTCTGCCCGCTGCGCGGAAGACGTGGAGCGCAGCCTCGAGCGCGTGACCGAGCCGACGCGGGCGGCGTGGATGAAGCAATTCACGTCGATCTGCACCACGTGCCAGAAGTCTGCCGACTGCTACTTCACCCCGCCCACCTGTGGGCTGACCGGTCCGTGCCCGGACAACAACTGCGCGCGGTGTTGCACCCAGCCCGCGACCGGAGAGTGCACGTGAAGCGCGGGGGGCTCGCCGTGGCGCTGGCGTGCCTCGCGGCAATGCCGAGCTGCAGCGGGCTCTTGGAGATGGACGGCTACTCGGACGCCACCGCCGAGCTGTGCGACCTGTTCCGGACTTGCTACCAGTTCGACTGTTCGGCCCAGGTGGGCAACGCGCTGGGCGATGCGGACGCGGGAGATCGCTCGACCTGGCTCGCGGCGATCTCCGATCAGGGCTGCCTCGAGCAGTGCTCGTCGGCTCGGCGCTGCCTGAACATCGACCCGGTGTGCCTGGCCGAGGGCGCACCGTGCACGCGGACCGAGCAGTGCTGCGGGTTCTTGAACGGGGCCAGCGAGTGCGGCGCCCCGACCGGGGGCGACAGCGTGTGCTGCCGGGCCAAGGGCGCGACGTGCACCCAGAACGAGGACTGCTGCAACGGCGACTGCGACCGCTCGACCAGCACGTGCGGTGGCACCGTGTGCGCCAGTGTGGGTGCCCTGTGCAAGAACGCCTTCGACTGCTGCTCGGGCCGCTGCGGGCAGGACCAACACTGCGAGCCGAACCTCTGCAGCCAAGAGGGCTTTGCCTGCTCGAAACCCGAGGAATGTTGCGTCGGCCTGTCGTGCACCGCCGGCGTGTGCAGCAAGGGCGACGTGTGCCGCGCCGACGGCGAAGCGTGCGGCGAGCCGGGCGCCCCGCCGTGCTGCGACGGCCGGCCCTGCCTGGTGACCGACGGCAAGGGCCTGTGTCGCGACTGCCTGAAGGCCAGCGAGCCGTGCGACCCGGCGGCCTCGAAGTGTTGCGGGGACCTGTACTGCGATCCATACAAGAAGCTGTGCGGGTCACGTTGCACCACCCAGGCCGGCGGCTGCACGGCCGACTTCGAGTGTTGCAGCGGGAAGTGCGAGACCGGGGCGTGCACGTGCTCGACGGGCTTCTGCGTCGGCGACGGGGACTGCTGCACGGGGCAGTGCATCGGCGGCAGCTGCCAGCTGGATTGCAAGGTCGACAGCAAGTGTCACAACGTGTGTGTGGCCGGGGCCGCCATGAAGCCGGCCTGTTCGACGTGCGTGGCCCAGGTTTGCAAAGACGACCCCTACTGCTGCTGCCAAGCCTGGGACGACCTGTGCGTCGACCAGGCCTTCAAGGCTTGTAACAATGCTTGCAATTGACGGAGGCTGGGTGATGAACAAGCTCGCGCTGTCGGTGGCCCTCTTGTCGCTGTGCGCCGGTTGCGGCTCGGCCGAGTCCGATTCGGGGAGCGGCCCAGGCGCCGGCGGCAACGGCGGTGGCGAGCCACCGTACGGCACCGAGTCGGATCTTCCGGAGGACGTCGCAGAGGCGGGCCTGGGAGCCAGCCAGATCAAAGAGCCGGTGTCGGGCGCTTGCCCGGCCAGCGCACCACCCGAGGCGGTGGGGCTCGAGCTGCCGGACACCCAGGGCATGGCCAGCGTGGGTCGTGCGCGCGAGGCGCTGCAGCGGGACCCGGCCGAGATCCCGTGGCCGAGCCGGATCCGCACCAGCGACTTCCTCAACTATTACCGCTTCTCGGTGGCCAAGCCCGCCGACGCGCAGGGCGAGGCGTTCGTCACCGCCCAGGCGAAGTACCGCTTCTTGTACAACGCCGCGAACCCCAGCGGAGTGTTCACCGGGCAGTGGGACGTGGCCATCACGCTGCAGGCGCTGCCCCCGAAGGACCGCGCAAAGCACGCTTTCATAGCTCTGGTGGACACCACGCCGAGCATGGCGGGCGTGGGCATGGGCCGGGCCAAGGCCGTGCTGGCGGCCCTGCTGAAGAGCGCGCCCGCTGGCGATCACGTGGTGGTGCTGACCACCGATCCGAAGCAAGAACCACTGCTCGAGAGCGATCTGGCCGGGCCCGGCGAGCGCGAACAGGCCCTGGCCGCCGTGGGCGCGCTGGATCTGGGCGCCGAAGCGCCGATCACCGACGCGATCGACCGCGCCTACGACCTGGCCGAGACCAAGCAGGGCTCGGGGGTCCCAGCCCGCGTGCTCTTGATCAGCGACGGCGGCGGCGACGTCACCCGACTGAACGAGACCCGAATCGCCACCGGTTCGGCACCCGGCCAGACCCCGATCTTGCTCACGGCCATCGGCACCGGGTCGTCGAACACCTTCCGCTCCACCCTCTTGCGGCGCGCCAGCGAGGTCGGCCGCGGCCCGTACGTGTACGTGGACTCGGAGGACGAAGCCGAGAACCTGCTCGGCACACGCCTGGCAGAGCTGACCGAGCTCGCGCTCGACGACGTGTCGCTACAGCTGGAAGTGTCGCCCTTCTTCAGCGTCGAGCAGGGCGACGGCGAGCCGTCGGAGTCCCGCCCCCAGTACCTGGCGCCGGGCGGGTCGATGACCAAGCTGGTGCGGCTGGTGCCCTGCCAGTTCGGCGGCTGGCCCGACGACGCCGCGCTGAAGGTGACCGCCAAGTTCTCGGGCAAGATCGCGACTTGGACCGGGAACCTGCACGAGCTCAAGAAGCTGCCTCACCCGCTGGTGGACAAGGCCCTGGCCATCGACGCTTTCGCCGACGCGCTGAGGGCGCGGGACGCTGAGCGGCTCGGCGCGGCCAAGGCCTTGATCGAAGGCACCCTGAAGGCGGGCGCCGACGCCCAGCTCACGGAGATCCAGGGCCTGCTCGCGCGCCATCCGATGACCCCCTGAGCCGTTCGGGCGGCGGGTGGGCTAGGCTGAGCGTTCGATGAAGCTCCGGTACGCGCTGTCCGCCACCGCCCTGCTCGCGCCGTTCGGGTGTGCGTCACTGCTCGGCGTGGACGCCTACAGCGACTCGACGGAAGAGCTCTGCCAGCTGCTCGAGCAGTGCTACCAGGTGAAAGACTGTCGGGGGCGCCTGGGCCCGCGGCTCGACGCCGCCAGCGCCGCCGAGCGCAAGAGCTGGCTCAGCGCCGTGACCGACCAGGCGTGCCTCGAGCAGTGCAGTGCCGCCCGGCGCTGCTTGAACATCGCACCCGTCTGCGCTCCGCAAGACGCGCCCTGCCAGACATCGCAAGAGTGCTGCGGGTTCTTGGGGGGCGTGCGTGCGTGCGGACCGAACGGCGCGTGTTGTCTGTCCAGGGGCGCCGCGTGCGCGTCGCCCAACGAGTGCTGCGACGGCGATTGCCGCAACGGCCATTGCGGAGGCACACAGTGCTTCGAGCCGGGTGAGGCGTGCTTGAACCCCTTCGACTGCTGCACCTCGATCTGCGAGGGCGGCGTGTGCTCGGAGGGCGTGTGCATCGAGCTCGGCGGCGTCTGCCAGAAGAGCGAGGACTGCTGCGAGGGCAAATGCCTGGATGGCCGGTGCGGCTACGAGCAATGCCGCACCGCGAACGAAGCCTGTGCGTCGACAGGCGAATGCTGTGCGGGCCTGGAGTGCTTCGACATTCCCGCGAGCCCGGGGAAGAAGCTGTGCCAGGCCGAGAAATGCGCGCCGCTGGCGTTCCCCTGCGAGGCCACGGCGGACTGCTGCGTGGTGGGCGACAAGCCGCTGGTGTGTGATCCGGCGCAGAAGCTGTGCGGCGAAGCTTGCCTGTCCAAGGGCGCGGTGTGCCTGGGGGACGGTCAGTGCTGTGGCAAGAAGTGCGAGGGCGGCGTGTGCGGGTGCTCGACCGATGCCTGCACCCAGGCCGCGGACTGCTGCGCGGGCCAGTGCATCGGTGGGAAGTGCGTCGCCGACTGCGGGACCGCCAGCTGCCACGACGAGTGCGTCCCGGGCGGCCCGCTGAGCCCCAGCTGCCCCGTGGCGATCGCCCCCAAGATCGATCCGAAGTGCATCCAGAAGGTGTGCGACAAAGACGGATATTGTTGCTGCAAGGACTGGGACCTGACCTGCGTGCAGCTGGCGCTGACCGAGTGCGGCAAGGCCGCCTGTCAGTGAGCCCTGGCACATGTGCCAGCGGGGGCTGGGGCAAACCACGCAAAGCCCCGTGAACGAGCCCCGGCATGCGGCGTGCTAGAGTTCCGGGTCGATGGCTCGCTGGTACTTGCTCGGGCTGCCGCTGCTGCTGGGTGTCGGGCTTCTCGCCTGCGGGTCGAGCGCCGCCGATTCAGGCGCCGGCCCAGGGCCAGGCGGCGCGTCCGGGGCTGGCGGCTACTTGCCCGACGGCGGTATCAGCGTCGGAGGCACCGGCGGCAACGGCGAGGTGAGCACCGAGGCGGCGCCGCTGAATCCGGATGTGCTGCTGAAGCCGAGCTCTTCGTCGCCGCCCACCGGCGCGTCGGCGTGCGCGGGTTTCGACAGCGGCAGCCTGCTCACCATCGCGGTCGCCGACGCCCACGGCATGGCCAGCGGGCCGCGCATTCGCGAGCTGCTGGCCAAGGGCACCCCCGGGCCAGCCGCGGTGCGCCGCGACGAGATCACCAACTACTTCCGGCTCGAGTGGCCGAGCGCGCCGCTCGCCGGTGGCTTCTTCGCACGGGTGGGGCTCAGGCCGCGGACGGTCGGTGGCCAGGTGCTCCCCAATCACTACGACCTGCTCATGGCGGTGCGGGCGGATCCGGCCGTGCACACCCGCAAGAAGGTCGAGATGGTGGTGGTGCTCGAGACGTCGTCGGCGATCGCCGACGAGTCGCTGGCCCGCGGCAGAAAGGCGGTCCGCGCCCTGGCCAACTCGATGCTGCCCGGGGACCACTTCACGTTGAGGAACGTCGCGGGCACCGAGGCGTTCAGCGCAGAGCTGAAGGATCCGAAGACCGAGCTCGCGGGCGTCGAAGAGCTGCTGGGTCGCGAGACCGGCGAGTCGACGCGCATCGCCGTCGAGAAGGCGCTGACCAAGCTCCAGACGACCCCGGCCGACCCGGCCGTGTGGAAGCGCGCCGTCTTGGTCAGCAACGGCGGCTCGTCGGACGGCCCGGACCTGTCGGTGGTCGAGACCGCAGCCAGCGGCCAGCACCGCATCTTCTTCTCGGCCGTTGGCCTGGGCGGCGACGCCTACAACGGCGCGCTGCTCGGCGCCCTGTCGCGCGCGGGCCGCGGCGCCCACCTCTACGCCGACAGCGAGGCAGAGCCGTCGAAGGTGATCGAGCCGCGCTTCGACGAGCTCTTCGGGCTGGCGGCGGAAGACGTGCGGTTTTCGATCAAGCTGCCGTGGTTCGCCAAGTCGACCGACCCGTTGGTCCCGGATGGGGTCGACCCCGCCCCGCCCAAGCACCTGTCGCCCGGCGGCACGATGATCCAGGTCTCGCACCTGCTGGTGTGCGACACCGCCCTGGCCAACGCCGCCGAGACGCTCGACATCACCGTGTCGTACACGCTGCCGGGTACGGGCACCACGGCCATCTTGCCGCTGAAGCTGGGGCAGCTGTCGACCGAGGTCACCCTTCCCGTGCCCGAGCTGGACGAGCTGGGCGCCATCGATGCCTGGGTGGCGGCGTTCCGCGCGCCCAGCGCCAGCCGTTACGAGCTTGCCTCGCAGCTCTTGGCGAAAAGTGCGCTGCAGGGCAAGGCGCCGTTCGACGAGCTGAAGACGCTGCTGGCCCTGCACCCGAACGCGCCGTGAGTCAGCACTCGCAGCCGCCGAAGATGCAGAGCAGGCTCAAGGTCAGCGTGTAGTCGCCGCCGTCGCTGCCGGTCTTACCGTCGACCACCACCACGTACCAGCCGTCGTCGGGCGCCACGAAGGTGGTGCTCCAGGTGCCCGCGCCGGTGTTCGAGCACTGCAGCTTCTTGCCGCAGCCCTTGTCGGTGCAGCTGGTGCCCGAATGGATCTTGAAGACACGATCCCAGCTCGACGACGCCGCGCACTTGGCCCCCTGGGTCAGAAGCACGTCCAGCTTCTCGAACTTCTTCAGGTAGAGCCGGTACGCCCGGTCTTTTCCGTCGTCTTTGCAGCTCTGCGCGTCGTAGCCGCTCAGATCGTTGCCCGCCCCGCAGGTGCTGCCCGAGACCTGGAACCCGCCGGCCTGCGAGGCGGTCTTGCGCCCGACGACGCGCGCCCCCAGGCAGCCCGCGCCGCTCTCGCTGCCGTCGAGACAGCCCACCACGTCGCAGGCAGTTCCGCCGCCGGTGCCGCCGCCGCTGGGGCCGCCGCCCGCGCCCCCGCCCCCACCCAGCCTGCCCCCCGCGCCGCCCACGCTGCCGCCGGCGCCACCGGTGCTGCCGCCGCTGCCGCCAGCCCCGCCGCCGCTGGGCAACGTGCCGCCGGCTCCGCCGACCGCGCCGCCCACCGCCCCCGAGCCGCCGGCGCCCCCACTGCTCACACCGCCCGACGCGCCGCCGCCGCTGCCGCCCGACGCGCCGCCGCCGCTGTCGTCGACGCCTTCGCCGGTGGCGCACGACACCACGAGCACGGCGAGCAACGCGCCAAGGGTTCGAGCCGTCTGCGACAAGGGGGGGGAACTATACCGCGCTCCGGTCTCGGGGTGGGCCCCCGATTCGACGTATGCTTACGCCGTGGAGGACCCACGCTTCGTACCGCCGCCGCCGCCCACTGCGCCCGCCGCGGCGCCAGCGCCCAGCAGCGGGCTCAAGATCTTGGGGATCGCGCAGTGCGCGCTGGGGGTTTTCGGCTTGCTCTCGGCGCCGCTCTCGCTGCTCACCCGCGCCATGGCGCGCGACCCGGGCTCGCAGCGCGTGCAGCACCTGCTCTGGGACGGCTGGCTGGGTGCGTGGACCTACGCTTCGCTGCTGATCGGCACCGCGCTCGCGGTGCTGCTGATCGTCGCGGGCGTCGGCGTGCTCAAGGGGCGCGCCCTGGGCCGCAGGCTCTCGATGATCCACGCCGTGGCCGCCATCGCGTTGGTGGTCGTCGGCCAGGTCGTCGCCGTGGTCGGGTTGTACCCGGCCCTGTTCGAGCTGGCTGCCAGCGGCTCGGCGGCCGAGCGTGGCGGCGCCATCGGCGGTGTGGTGGGCGGCCTGTTCGGCAGCCTGATCGCGCTCGTGCTGCCCGCGGTCGAGCTCTACGTGATGACTCGCCCCGACGTCAGAGAACGACTGGCCGGATGAGCTCGGGGAACCGCCGCCTGGCGCGCGTTCTGGGCGCGGCCCTGGTGCTCGTACTCGCCGGCGCCTTCGGGCTGAAGCAGCTGGGGCCCCGAACCGCTCGGGTGCCCAGCACCCTGGCAGGGGTGGCGCTCGGTTCGACGCCCCACGACCCCGGCGGAGGTAGCGACCGAAGACGGGTGCTCGACCAGGCCGCGACGTGCGCCGTGACCGTCGGCAGTGACGCGCGCGTCGCGCGCATTGCCTGCGACGTCGACGCGCACGATGCCCGCGACCGCGTGCTCGGCACGCTGCGCGAGCTCTACGGCAAGGAGTCATGGGCCCAGGGCGGCACCCATCGCTGGCAGAACGGAGAAGCGCGGCTCGTGCTGGTGTCGGCGCCGGGCTCGCTCCGCGTCTCGCTCGAGTCGCTCAGCGCTTCTTCGCGGTGATCTTGGCCTGCAGGGTGAGCGCCGTGTCGCGGAAGCGCTGCGCTTCGGCGGGGCAAGTTGGCGGGCACGGTTGGCGCTTCTTGGCGCCGCAACCCTTCTTCGCGCCGGTCGACATCCCGATCAACGCAGACACCGTCCGCGAATCGCCGTGCTCGAGCGCGCGAGCGAGAAGCGGCAGGCGGTCTTCGCAGCTCTTGGCTGAGCGCAGATCGAACGCGATGGCCAGCGCCGGCGAAAACGTCTTGCGCACCCGGGGGTCGTCGAGCCGCTCGCGCGTGGCCTGCCTCAGCGGAACGCTGGTGAGCATCAGGTCGTACAGCATGTCCGCCCCCAGCGAGCCCATGCGCGACCCCATCAGGTCGAGCGCGCGCGTCGACGCCTCACCCGGCGACAGCGCCGCCTTGACGACCAGCGACCCCAGGGTCTTGTCGTTCGCGCGCTCGGGGGCGACACCGAGCAGGGTGTCGAGCTCGGCCATGGCGCGGGCAAGGCCCTCGGTGGTGGCGCCGAGCGCGATCACCAACGGCTCGAGCACGGCCGGGTCACCCGGGAACCGCTTGGCCAGCGCGAGCAGGCCCTCGACGCCGGCGGCGGTCGCGGCGCGCACCTCGTCGGCCGAGGCACGAGGGCCCACAGCCACCCCGGGATTTGCCGGCGGCGGTGGCGGCGAGGCAACGCTGGCAGGCGGCGGAGGGGCCGCGCTGGCGGGCGGCAGAGGGGCCGCGCTGGCCGAGGGCGCGGGCTCGGCACTGGCAGGCAGCGGCGCGATCGCCTCGCGGGGGCGCGCGCGCTGGCCGAGGTGCAAGAGCACGGCCGCGATCACCACGGCAATGGCCGTGAGCACCGGCCCGGCAAACACTCGGACCGCGCGGCTGGTGCCCGACTCGAGCAAGCGCCGACGCAAGAAGATGGTCGCGCCGGCGATCAGCGCGATCAGCACGTGGATGGGCGCGAGCCCGGGCCAGCCCGACGAGGAGGACGCGCTGGTGCCGGCATGCGCCAAGGTCGCGTCCACGCTGCGTCCGAACAGCACCACCAGCCCATAGCTGGCCATTGCTCCGACGATGGGCCCGCGCAGCCGGGGCAAGAGCTCGAGCATCTTCACGCTGTTGTTCCAGAACCGGCGCCAGAACCACCGCACCACCAGCGCGCCGGGCGTGAGCAACGTGCCGCCGACCACCGCGAGCCCGAGCCAGAACTCGGACGCCGACAGCGCGCGCCGGCCGAGCAGTGCGGGGACGCCCGAGAGCAGGGTCATCACGCCGAGCACCGCGCAGACCAACGCCAGCGCCGCGAAGAACACGACCTGGGGGCGTGCCGACCCGACCTCGTCGTCTTCGGTCATGCCGGTGGTGGCGCTGAGCAGCTGCCGGCGAGGGGGCGTGTCGCGGCGCTCGGTCGGGTCGAAGTGGGCGAACGCCGCGTCGAGCTCGTCCAGCGTCTGGAAGCGCTCGGCCGGATTGGCGGCCATCGCCCGCTGGATCACCAGCTCGAGCTCTTCGGGGATCTCGGGGTTGATCGACCGCGGGCGGGCAGGCTCGCCGCTCATCACGGCGAGCATGGTCTGCTGGACCGATTCGCCGGAAAACGGCGGCCTTCCGGTCAGGCAGGTGTAGACGATGGCACCCACGCCATACACGTCGGCGCGCTGGTCCACGCGCTCGCCCCGGGCCTGCTCGGGCGCCATGTAAGAGGGCGTGCCCATGGCGATGCCGGTGCGGGTCACGCTGTTCCCGGTGGTCTCGACGAAGCGCGAGAGACCGAAGTCCAGGACCTTGACGTCGGGGTACGGCGGCGGACCGATCAGGTGGACGTTGTCGGGCTTCAAGTCCCGGTGGATCACGCCCTGGGCGTGGGCGGCAGCCACACCCTGCGTCACCTTGCGCGCGATGTGCGCCGCCAGCTCGAGCGGAAGCCAGCCCCGCTGCTTGATCCAGTCGCCGAGATTCTGCCCTTCCAGGAACTCCCAGACGATGTACGGACGACCGTCTTCGGCGTAGCCGAAGTCGTGCACCGCGACCACGTTCGGGTGCGAGATGCTGGCCGCAGCGTCGGCTTCGCGCTGGAACCGCGCGCGCACCTCGGGGCTGCCCGCCATCTCGGCGCGGATCACCTTCACGGCGAACCGCTTGCCCGCGATGCGCGTGTGGTGCGCCTCGTACACCTTCCCCATCCCGCCCTCGCCGATCAGCCGTGCCAGGCGGTAGGTGTTCTGCAGGGTCACGCCGACCAGGTCGTCGGCGATCTCTGCCTCGGGATCGAACTTCACGCCCGGATGGGGTGACTCGAGGGCCGTGGGCCGATCGTCAGGAGAGCTGGTCATACCCGAGAGGGCACCATCCTAGCGCCCCTGGGCGGCGCGCGGGGGCCCGGGAGAAAAGCCCGTGTTTACGGGTCGAGAACGCGCTGCCCCGTCTTGGACCGCCACACCGCGAGCCAGCTTGGCCCACCCACCGCGACCAGTGGTTGCGATGGGGAAAGCACCACGCCGCGGTTCTTGGTGATCTCGCGCACCCAATCTTCGGTGCTCGGCGCCGCGTCCAGGGGCAGATCGGTCGCCATCTGTTCCTTGCCGTCGGCGTCGAGCACCACCAGCTTCCACGAGCGGGCGCCAGCGTCGGCAGAGCCCGTTTCGAGGCGCAAGAGGGCGATTTCGGAGTCGTTCGTCGCCACGTCGAAGGTCCCCGGCAGGTCGAGGGTCTTCTTGACGGTGAGCGCGGCGTCGCTGAGCTGCGCGAGCACCAGCTTGCCGTCGGTGCGCGCCAGCCACAGCTCGTCGAGACGACGCGTGGTCAGGATCCGCCACACTTCGGCCCCGGCCGGCAGTG
>Ga0073899_10002503_pt1 | contig 16542 bp, 14 predicted proteins | sample KloWWTmetaKNB5Ph_FD_88975 | JGI IMG/M metagenome (GOLD analysis project Ga0073899, IMG submission 88975) | Active sludge microbial communities from Klosterneuburg, Austria, studying microevolution and ecology of nitrifiers - Klosterneuburg... | ecosystem: Engineered > WWTP > Aerobic digester >...
AGTTCGACGCGGTGATCTCCTGCACGGCGTCCACCCTGCCGCTGATCGGCCTGGGCGCGGTCGAGCGGGCGCTGAAGGCGCGCCGTCGCCGCCCGATGTTCATGGTCGACCTGGCGGTGCCGCGCGACATCAAGCCCGAGGTCGCGCAGCTCGACGACGTTTACCTCTACACGGTCGACGACCTCTCGGCCATCGTGCAGACCGCTGGCGAGAAGCGCCAAGCTGCCGTCGCGCAGGCCGAGGCCATCATCGAGAGCGGCGTGCAGAACTTCGTGCACTGGCTGGACCAGCGCTCCACCGTGCCGCTGATCCAGGCGCTCAACACCCAGGCCGACGCTTGGCGCGCAGCCGAGATCGCCCGCGCCCGCAAGCAGCTGGCCAAGGGCGGCTCGGTGGAAGACGTGCTCGAAGCCCTGTCGCGCGGACTGACTCAGAAGATGCTGCACGGCGCCCTGGCCGAGCTGCACAACGCCGATCCCAACCAGCGCGCCCACACCGCCGAGGTGGTGTCGCGCCTGTTCCTGCGCGGCGCGCTGCCCCAGTCAGGCGACCGGGACGGCCGCGGCCAGGCTTAGCGGGCCTGAGCGCGACGGCGCCCGTCCTTGGGCGCCGAGTTCCCGAGCCCCCCGCGGGCCTGCCCGATCCGCCCTGCCCCGCCGCCGCCATGACCCCCTTCCTGCGCACCCAGCTTGAACGCCAGACCGTGCGGCTGGCCGAGATCGACGCCGCGCTGGCCGACCCGCAGGTCGCCGCCGACCTGAAGCGCCTGCGCGAACTCAACCGCGACCACGCCCGCACCAGCGCGCTGGTCGAGCGCTGGCAGGCCCTGCAGCAGCGCGAGCGCGACCTGGCCGATGCCCGCGCGATGCTCGACGAGCCTGAGCTGGCCGAGATGGCCCGCGAAGAGATCGACAGCGCCGAAGCCGACCTCGCCCGCCTGGACGCCGAACTGCAGACCGCCCTGCTGCCGCGCGATGCGGACGACGACCGCAACGCCTTCCTGGAAATCCGCGCCGGCACCGGCGGAGACGAGTCGGCGCTGTTTGCTGGCGACCTCGCCCGCATGTACCTGCGATTCGCCGAGCGCCAGGGCTGGAAGAGCGAGATCCTCTCGGCCAGCGAGTCCGACCTGGGCGGCTACAAGGAAGTCGTGGTCCGGATCGAGGGCGACGCCGTCTACGAAGCGCTGAAGTTCGAGTCTGGCGGCCACCGCGTGCAGCGCGTGCCGCAAACCGAAACCCAGGGGCGCATCCACACCAGCGCCTGCACCGTGGCAGTGCTGCCCGAGCCCGACGAGGCGGAGGAGGTACAGCTCAACCCGGCCGAGCTGCGCATCGACACCTTCCGCGCCAGCGGCGCCGGCGGCCAGCACATCAACAAGACCGACTCGGCCGTGCGCATCACCCACCTGCCCACCGGCCTGGTGGCCGAGTGCCAGGATGACCGCAGCCAGCACCGCAACAAGGCCCGGGCGATGGCGGTGCTGGCCGCTCGCCTGCGCGACCAGGAGCGCCAAGCGCGCCTGGCCAAGGAAGCCGCCACCCGCAAGAGCCTGGTGGGCAGCGGCGACCGCAGCGACCGCATCCGCACCTACAACTTCCCGCAGGGCCGGCTGACCGACCACCGCATCAACCTGACGCTCTACAAGCTCGGCGCGATCATGGAGGGCGAGCTCGACGAGGTGATCGCTGCGCTGAAGGCGGCCCGCGCCGCCGAGTTGCTGGCCGAGCTGGAAGCTGCGGCGTGACGAGCGTGACCAACTCGCCGATCACGGTGGCGCAGGCGCTGGAGCAGGCTCGTGCGCTGGGTCTGGACCGCTTCGACGCCCAGCGGCTGCTCGGCGGCCTGCTCGGCCAGAGCCGCAGCTGGCTGCTGGCGCATGACGACGCAGTGCTGAGCCGCGAGCAAGCCGCGCGCTGGGCCGACTGGCTGGCACGCCGCGCCGATGGCGTGCCGGTAGCCTACCTGCTGGGCGAACGCGGCTTCCACGGCCTGACGCTCACGGTCAGCCCGGCTGTGCTCGACCCCCGGCCTGACACCGAGACGCTGGTCGACTGGGCGCTCGACGTGCTGGCGCAGCAACCGGAGGGCGCCCGCGTGCTCGACCTGGGCACCGGCAGCGGCGCGATCGCGCTGGCCATCCGGCAGGCCCGGCCGGCTGCACAGGTCAGCGCCGTCGATATCAGTGAGGCGGCGCTGGCGGTGGCGCGCAGCAACGGCGAGCGTCTGGGCCTGCCGGTGCGCTGGCTGCAGGGCGCCTGGCTGGCGCCGGTGGCAGGCGAGACCTTCGACCTGATCGTCAGCAACCCGCCGTACATCGCCGAGGGCGACGAGCACCTGCCGGTACTGAAGCACGAGCCGGCACTGGCACTGACCTCCGGGCCGGACGGGCTGGATGCGATCCGCCACCTCGTCGCCCACGCCTCTGCGCACTTGCCTCCCGGTGGCTGGCTGCTGCTGGAACATGGCCACGACCAGGCCGACGCCGTGGCGGCGCTGCTGCGCCAGCAGCCCGGCTGGGCCGACATCACGCATCGCCACGACCTCGGCGGCCACCGGCGCTGCACCGGCGCACGCCGAACCTCCCCGGCCTGAGAGCGCCTCCGGCGCGGCCGTGCACCGATAGCACAGCAGGCTGTGGCGAGAAGGCATCGGTTCAGGGGATGCAGCCAGCCCGTAACCGTGAAATTCACACGATAAAGCAGGCGCACGATCCACCTCGCGACAAGGCGCAACAGCCTGCCGGAAACCCGTTACATGCGTGGATGCGCGTGAGGGCGTTGCGGCGTAGCATGGTTTGTGAGCGACAAGACAAGCCGCCCGTCACGGAGGTTCTCATGAACACGCTGCGCACCTTGCCGACCCCGCACGGGGCATCCCGAGCGAAGCATCCATGCATGGATGGTCGCTGGCTGCCGCACACGGGGGCCGTGCTGCTGATCGGTGCCGGGCTCTGGCTCGGACTGGCTGCGGGCGCAGCGGTGGCCAACGAAGCGGTCTCGGGCACCGGCCTGCGCACGCAGTCCAGCATGGCGACGCCCTGGAGCGCCCGCTTCGGCTGGAGCGAGGCCAGCCTGGACCCGACCCTGGCCAGCCCCGTCACCGCACGGCTGAGCTGGCAGTGGCTGGGTGACTACCACTTCGCACCGGCCTGGGGCCTGCGTGCGACCGGCGGCGTGCGCGGGCAGTTCGACCTGGCCGGGGCGCCGGGTGGACGCGGCAGCAGCGCCATGCGCGTCGGCTGGTCACAACCGGGTGTCGGAGTTGCCGGCAACGACGGCAACTGGACCTCCCCCTACCTCGGCCTGGGCTACGACACCTCCGCCTCGCTGCGCAACGGCTGGGGCGGCTGGGGCCTCTCCGCCGATCTGGGCCTGCTGACGCGCCGGCCGTCCGGCCTGCGCCTGGGCAGCAACGGCGAGGCCGAAGAAGGCTGGCGCTCGATGCGCCTGACCCCGGTCCTGCAGGTGGGTGTCTCGTATTCGTTCTGAAACAGCCGACAAGGCGGCCGTCGAGATGGCCTGAGGTGTCCCCAGGCGGCATCCGGCTGCCCGGATGCGTTTAAGCTCGCGGCTTTACTGAACACCAGCGCCCCCGCGCAGCGACCATGACCTCCGACGTCCAGCAACGCATCGACGACCTCGTCAAGTCCAACCCCGTCGTGCTCTTCATGAAGGGCACCGCGCAGTTCCCGATGTGCGGTTTCTCCGGCCGCGCGATCCAGATCCTGAAGGCCTGCGGCGTGTCCGGCCTGACCACCTTCAACGTCCTGGAGGACGAGGAGGTCCGCCAGGGCATCAAGGACTACGCCAACTGGCCCACCATCCCGCAGCTCTACGTCAAGGGCGAGTTCGTCGGCGGCTCGGACATCATGATGGAGATGTACCAGGCCGGCGAATTGCAGCAGCTGCTGGCCGAGTAAGGCATGGCACGGGCCGGGCGCCGGGCCGCGCCCAAGCCACACCCCGTCCCCTCGGGGGATCGGTCGGCGCACCCGCAGGCCGGGGGGGAGCGCATGAGCCGGCTCATCGTCGGCATCACCGGCGCCTCGGGTGCGGTGTATGGCGTGCGGCTGCTCGAGCGGGCTCGCGCCCTGGGCGTGCACACCCACCTGGTCGCCACCCCGGCCGGACTGCTCAACGTGCACCACGAGCTCGGGCTGGACCGCCAGGCGCTCGAAGCCCTGGCCGACGAGGCCCATTCGCCCGGTGCGGTGGGCGCCTGCATCGCCAGCGGCAGCTACGCCACCGACGCGATGGTGGTGGCGCCCTGCACGATGAAAACGTTGGCCGCCGTCGCCCACGGGATGGGCGACAACCTGCTCACCCGCGCTGCCGATGTGACGCTCAAGGAGCGCCGCCGACTGGTGCTGATGGTGCGTGAGACGCCCTTCAACCTGGCCCACCTGCGCAACATGACGGCGGTGACCGAGATGGGCGGCATCGTCTTCCCGCCGCTGCCGGCCTTCTACCACCGGCCGCAGAGCATCGCCGAACTGGTCGACGAGACGGTCGAGCGGGTGCTGCAGGTGGCCGGCATCGGACTGGCGACCCCGCGCGAGTGGCGCGGGCTCTGAAGCCTATCCTGGTCGTCGCCTCACGGCGCCCGGCTCAGCGCCGTGAGGCTGGCGCCGACGGCGTGGCGGCGGCGGAGGGCACCGCGCCGGTCGGCCCGTCCTTGAACTCCCAGCGACGGCGCGCCCCCAGCACCATGGTCGGATAGGGCGCCTGCCCGCGGCTGCCGTTGTAGCGTCCCAGTGCCAGGAAGAGGTCGCCGCGCTCGCGGTCAAGGTAATGGCGCAGGATCACGCAGCCAAAGCGCAGGTTGGTCTGCAGGTGGAAGAGCCGGCTGGCGTCGCCATCGCCGATGGTGCGCGCCCAGAAGGGCATCACCTGCATGTAGCCGCGCGCGCCGGCACTGGAGATGGCGTACTTGCGAAAACCGCTCTCCACCTCGACCAGCCCCAGCACCAGCGCCGGCTCCAGCCCGGCGCGGCGCGCCTCGTACCAGACCGTTTCCAGGAACTCGCGCCGGACGTTGAATTCCGGCTTGCGCTTGACCAGGCGCGGGCTCATCGCCCCCAGCCAGCGCAGGAAGGCCAGGCGCTCGTCGATGTGGCGGAACTCCAGCTTCGGCGGAGCACTGCTGCCGGCCACCGCGGCCGACAGGGCGCTGCGCACCGAGTCCGCCAGCGGCTCCTCGACCTGGGAGCCCGCCCGGGCCGGCAATCCCCAGCCACCCAGCGCAGCGCCACCCGCAGCCAGCAGCAGCGCCCGGCGTGCCGCCGTCATGCCTTCAGGCGGCCCTTCACGAAGGCGGCGACCTCACCGGCCGGCACCTTGGTAGCCGCCTCGTCGCGGCGGCCCTGGTATTCCAGCTGGCCTTCCTTGAGCCCGCGATCGGAGATCACCACGCGGTGCGGCACGCCGATCAACTCCCAGTCGGCAAACATCGCACCCGGGCGCTCGCCGCGGTCGTCGAGGACCACGTCGATGCCAGCGGCGGCCAGTTCGTCGTGCAGCGCCTGCGCGGCGGCCTTCACGGCCTCGGAGCGGTCCGCACCGATGGGGCAGACCGCCACCGTGAAGGGCGCCATCGCGTCCGGCCAGACGATGCCGCGCGCATCGTGGTTCTGCTCGATCGCCGCGCCGAGGATGCGGGTGACGCCGATGCCGTAGCAGCCCATCTCGAACAGGGCCGGCTTGCCGGTCTCGTCCAGGAAGGTCGCGTTCATCGCCTTGGAGTACTTCGTGCCCAGGTAGAACACGTGGCCCACCTCGATGCCGCGCTGGATGGCGAGCAGGCCCAGGCCGTCCGGCGACGGATCGCCAGCCACGATGTTGCGGATGTCAGCCACCAGGTCCGGCTCGGGCAGGTCACGGCCCCAGTTGACACCGGTGAAGTGGAAGTCCTCGTCGTTGGCGCCACAGACAAAGTCGCTCATCGCGGCGACCGTGCGGTCGGCAATCACCTTGACCGGCTGCTTCAGGCCTTCTTTGTGAAAGACAGGTCCCAGGTAACCCGGCTTGCAGCCGAAATGCGAGTCGATCTCCGCCACGGTGGCAAAGCGGAAGCCGCCCTTCAGGCCCTCGACCTTGCCGACCTTGACCTCGTTCATCTCATGGTCGCCCCGCACCAGCAACAGCCAGACGGTGCTCTTGACCAGATCGCCCTCATCGTTCCACTCGTCGGTGGCCAGCACCAGCGACTTGACGGTGCGCTGCAACGGCAGGCCGAGCAACTCGGCCACGTCGGCGCAGGTGCTCTTGCCCGGCGTGGGTGCCTTGACCAGCGCCTCGTTGGCACCACCGCGCGGCGCGGCCGGCGCCACGGCCTCGGCCAGCTCGATGTTGGCGGCGTACTCGCTGGTCGGGCAGTAGACGATGGCGTCCTCGCCGGTGTCGGCGATCACCTGGAACTCGTGGCTCAGGTCCCCGCCGATCGCGCCGGTGTCGGCGGCCACGGCGCGGTACTCCAGCCCGAAGCGGTCGAAGATGCGCTTGTACGCGGCAAACATCGACTCGTAGCTCCGCGTGGCGCCCGCGGCGTCACGGTCGAAGGAATAGGCGTCCTTCATCGTGAACTCGCGCCCGCGCATCACGCCGAAGCGCGGCCGGCGCTCGTCGCGGAACTTGGTCTGGATGTGATAAAAATTCTTGGGCAGCTGCTTGTACGAGCGCAGCTCCTGGCGGGCGATGTCGGTCACCACCTCCTCGGAGGTCGGCTGGATGATGAAGTCGCGGTCATGCCGGTCCTTCACCCGCAGCAGCTCGGGGCCCATCTTCTCGAAGCGCCCGGTCTCCTGCCACAGCTCGGCGGGCTGCACCACCGGCATCAGCAACTCCACCGCACCGGCGCGGTTCATCTCCTCGCGGATGATGGCCTCGACCTTGCGGATGACCCGCAGGCCCATGGGCATGTAGTTGTAGATGCCTGCACCCAGCCGCTTGATCATGCCGGCTCGCATCATCAGCTTGTGGCTGGCCACTTCGGCGTCGGCGGGGGCTTCCTTCAGGGTGGAAATGAAAAACTGGGAGGCTCTCATGGAGGGGGTTCGAACAGGCAGCGTGCCTGGGGGCGGCACGGGGTGGAAATCCTGCACCTGGACTCGGGAGATCCGCGGGGGTGCGCCACGGTGCCCCAGTGCAATAATGATTTCAACTTGAAATTTGGGATTTGATTATGCTCGACCGAGAAGGCTTCCGGCCCAACGTCGGCATCGTCCTGCTCAACCATCGGAACCAGGTTTTCTGGGGCAAACGCATACGCACCCACTCCTGGCAGTTTCCGCAAGGCGGCATCAAGCACGGTGAGTCGCCCGAGCAGGCCATGTTCCGAGAGTTGCACGAGGAGGTGGGGCTGCTGCCCGAGCACGTGCGCATCATCGCCCGCACCCGCGACTGGCTGCGCTACACCGTGCCCGAGCACTTCATCCGCCGCGATGCGCGTGGCCATTACCGGGGCCAGAAGCAGATCTGGTTCCTGCTGCAGCTGACGGGGCGTGACTGCGACATGAACCTGCGCGCCTCCGACCACCCGGAGTTCGACGCCTGGCGCTGGCACGAATACTGGGTACCGCTGGACGTGGTGATCGAGTTCAAGCGCGAGGTCTACCAGCTGGCACTCACCGAGCTGGCCCGCTACCTGCCGCGCAACAACCCGCACAACCGCTTCCTGCGCGGCAGCATGCGCGGACCGCGCCGGGACGAGGGTGGCATGGCCGGGGCCGCAGACGGGCCAGCCGAGCCGGCGCCGGCCGGGCTGCAGGGCTGCGCCGCCAGCGAATGACCCCTCCCCAGCATACCGAGCGTTCCGAGCGGCTCTCCCTGGCCGAGGCGGTCGACCTGCTGGAGGTCGGCCAACCGCTGCCGTTCCACGTGCACGACACCCAGGACCGCCGCCTGCTGGCCGAAGGCCATGTGCTGGTGAGCCAAACCCAGCTGGAGATGCTGATCGCGCGCGGGGCCTGGGTGCAGCGCTCGGTGGCCCTGGCGGTGCGCGCCGAACGGCAGGCCAGCCAGGTGCGTGACAGCCTGGTGCCGTCGTCGCGGCGGTCGCTGTCGCTGTTCGACCAGTGGGAGCAGCTCATCTGGAAGCTCGACGCAACGCTGCGCCTCGTGCTGGCGGGCCGCCCCGCCCGTGACGAGCTGGTGCTGTTGGCCGAGCGTTTCGAGGCACTGGTCGAGCGCGACACCGACGTCGCCCTGTTCATGATGGTGCGCCAGCACGATGTGCGCTTTGCGCTGTACGCACTGCAGCATGCGCTGCACTCCGCGACCGTGCTCGACCTGCTCGGTCGCCAGCTCGGCTGGGACACCACCCGGCGCCGCCTGCAGGTGCTCGCCGCGCTGACGATGAACGTCTCCACGCTGGAACTGCAGGCGCAGATGGCGCAACAGGCCGACCCGCCGACCACACGCCAGCGCAAGGCGATCGCCGAGCACCCCGAGCAATCCGTGCGGCTTCTGCGCGCTGCCGGGGTAACCGATGCCAAGTGGCTGCAGACCGTGCTGGAGCACCACGAGCGCCCCGACGGCAGCGGCTACCCGAAGCGCCTCACGCAGATCGTCGACAGCGCCCATGCGCTGCAGCTGGCCGATGTCTTCACGGCCAAGATCAGCGCCCGCGCGATCCGCTCCGCGATGCCGATCCAGCTCGCCGCCAAGCAGCTGTTCCAGGAAGAACGCGGCAGCGCGCTGGCCGTCGGGCTGGTCAAGGCGCTCGGCCTGTACCCGCCTGGCGAGCTGGTGACACTCAGGAGCGGCGAGATCGCCGTGGTCACCCACCGCAGCGCGGCGCCCACCAAGCCGCGCGTGGCCGCCATCACCAACAGCGCCGGGCAGCCGATCACCGCCACCACCGTGCGGGACACGGCACAGCCCGAGTTCGCGGTGACCGGCGTCGTCGAAGATCGCCGGCAGCTGCCGCGCATCCCGCCTGAGCGGGTCTACGGCGTCATCCCGGGGTAGAGCGCCCCCGCCAGGCCAGCGCCGCGCTCACGCCGGGCCCGCGTCCGCTCAGCGCCGGTTCAGCAGCGTCAACCCCAGCGCCACCCCGGCCAGGGCAGCCAGCAGCGCGGCGGTCAGCGGCTCGCCCAGCAGCAGCCCGGCGAACAGCGTCCCGAACACCGGCGAGAGGAAGACGAAGGCCTGCACCTTGGTGGCGGCATAGCGCGTCAGCAGCCAGAACCAGAGCAGGTAGCTGGCGAAGGTGACGATGACCGCCTGGTAGAACAGCGAGCCCAGCGCGAGCAGGCTCCATTGCGCAGGCATCGATTGCCCGGCCAGCCAAGCCCCCAACGGCGCCAGCAGGGCCGCCATGCCGAGCTGGTAGGCCAGCGTCAGCTCGAAGGGTGCCGCGCGCAGGCTGCTCAGGCGGATCGTCACCGTCGTCAGCCCCCACAGCAGCGCCGCGCCCAGCACCAGCAGGTCGCCCAGCCAGGCTCGGCCGTCGCCCGCCGTGCTCAGCCCATCGCCAAAAGCCCAGGCGATGGCCGCGAAGGCCAGCAGCAACCCCGCCATCTGCAGCGGCCGCAGCCGCTCGGCAGGCAGCACGGCCGCCAGCACCAGCGCCACCACGAAGGGCGAGGTGTTGATGAAGACCACCGAGCGTGCCGCGGTGGTGTACTGCAGCCCGACGAAGACCAGTGCGAACTCCACCGCAAAGAGCAGGCCCGCGAGCAGGCCAGGCGCCAGGGTGTGGCGGTGCTCGCGCCAGCGGATGCCACGCCAGCCCATCCAGCCCAGCACGAGTGCGAAGGCCAGCACGCTGCGCACGCTGAACTGCACCAGCGACGGCACCTCGGGCAGCACCGCCTTGATCGCCACCTGGTTCAGGCCCCAGAGCGCGCAGCACAGCAGCAGCGTGACGATGGCGCGGCCGTCCAGGTGGGGATTCACCGCTGCGGTGACGGCATTCGCCGGGATCATCGGGGCCGCCGGGGTCACCGGGCGCTGCGGCGCGGCATCAGGGGGGCTCGAAGAGGAGGTGTTGGACATCGGTGCGTCGTGCTGAGCCGCAGGCCGCGGCAACGTGCGGGCCATGACAGGGCCGCACCCACCCGGCAGGCGGGAACGAAAAGTGTGAAGCAGACCGATAGGCCGGATTCTGTGCGCGAGGTTGCCCTCGCGTGACCGCCATTCATCTGGGCCGGGGGTCGCCCACCCGGCTCGGTGCCACCTACCCGCCAGCTCGTGCGAGCCGCACTCTCACGCTGCCGAAGCAGCGCATCACTGGCCTATTTGGTGTTGCTGCGCGTAGAGATTGCCCGTTTCACCCGAACTGAATCGGCTCGTCTCTGTTGCTCTGATCCTCACCTCACGGTGGACAGCCGTTAGCTGCTACGCCGCTCTGTGCAGTCCGGACCTTCCTCCAGTGCCACCTTTCGGATCCGGCACCAGCGGCGGTCTGGTCTGCTTCACGGGGTGATTGTCCCACGCGGGCCGCTCACACGGCCAACTCACCCCGCCGGGGCTGCGGCCAGTTCGCTGCGCGCCGCCTGCAGCAGCGCCGCCATGCCCAGGCCTTCGTTGGCGCCGTAGGTGCCGCCGATGCCGTTCAGGCGGCGCAGGCCGCGCTGGCCACCGGCATGGTGCAGGGCGACAACGTGCCAGCTGCGGTCATCGAACACCGGGCTGCCCGAGTTGCCCGGCTCGGTCGGGGTGCAGTAGTGCAGCTTGCAGACGCCCGGCTTGCCAGGCTGCCCGCCTGGTTCGCCCTCATGGTCCAGCAACTCGTTGTCCTGGAAGGAAATCGACAGCTCCCGGCCCGCCGGGTGGCCAATGATGTAGACCCGTGCCGCCGGCTGCGGCGGGCTGGCCGCTGCGGTGGCCGGGTCCGCCGGGGTGGCGATCGTCGCCGGGGCGTTGGGCTCCGTGCGGCGCGCACGCGTCATCCGCCACGCCGCCTCGCTCCAGGCCACCGGGCGGGGCGGCAGGGCCGTGGACAGCTGCAGCGGCGCGATGCCGGTCACCGGTTGGGCCAGTCGCAGCAGGCAGGCATCGTGGGTATCGACCGGCGAGCACCACAGCACCTCGGCCACCGGGTAGACCCGGCCCGGATCCGCCGCCTCGAACACCACCTCGGCCAGCCCGGGCTCCAGCGCGCCCCCTTCCCCGGCCGGGTTGACGACGTGGAAGTTGGTCAGCACCAGCAGCTCGTCCGCAGGCTGCAGACCAAAGTCGGCCGCGCGCACCAGGAAGCAGGTGCCCAGGCGCTGGCCCAGCCGCTGCCGCACCGCGCCCACCGAGCGGGCCGCATCGACCCCAGCGCGCCACCAGGCGTAGGTCTTGGGGCCTTCGGGCCCCAGCACCGCTTCGAGCTGAGCCGCCGCGGGCGCCACCTCCACGGGCGCGGCCGCAGGTGCATTCGCAGGCCCCCTCCGCACGGCGGCCACCGGCAACTCCAGCCCGCCGCCAGGCAGTTGCAGCAGGCGTGCGCGCAGGATGTCGACAAGCGCCCGCGCGCGCGCCGCGGCCTCCGGCCCGACGAGGCCGCTGCCCCTCCCGTCGCCCGCCAGCTCCTCCAGGCCCCAGACCTCGCGGAACTGCCGCAGCGTGCTGGCGAGCTGGAAGGCCTGCACGCCGGGCGCAGTCACGTAGGCGCGCAACTGCGCCTCCACCTTGCGGAGGTCGCCGGTGCCCAGGCTCAGGCCCAGCGTCGCCTCGGCCAGGGTCGGCTGGTACCAGAGGTCGCGCCGGTCTTCGGGAATGGCCCTCAGCGCGCCCACCAGGTCCAGCGCCAAGTCGGCCGGGTCGAGCTCGGGGGCCAGGTCGTCGCGCCCCAGCCGTCGCGCCCGGCTCAGCAAGGCCAGCAGGTTGACGCCGTGCCAGGTGTGCCGGCTCGGGTCGGCCTCGTAGGGCGCCCGATAGGCCTCGATCGCGGCGGCCAGCGCCGCCTGCGCAGCCGGGCTGCTGCGATCGGTGGCGTCGAAGTGGATCTGCTTGTGCGCCCGGCCCTGCAGGCCCGCCACCTCGGCGGCCTCCGGGTCTGCGGGGTCCAGGCGCTGGCGCAGCCGTTGCAGCACATCGAGCGCCACGCTGGCCTGGCCGGTGTCGATCAGGCACTGAGCGTAAAGGCGGCGGTTGCGCGCATCGCCGGGGTCGGCCCGGCTCACCGCTTCGGCCAGGCGGCCCATCGCGGGGTAGTCGCGCGCATCGCGCAGCGCCTGCACCAGCAGCCGGGCGCGCGGCAGCGCCGACTGCACGTCGGCCGCACTGCCAGCCAACTGCCGCACGAGCGACTGCACTTGCGACTGCACTTGCGACGGCACCAGCGACTGCGCCTCGTCCGATGACAAGGGCGGCGCCGAAGGATCCGCCCCCTCCGAGGCGGCAGGCCCCATTGGCTGCATCAGGATCGCCATCGTCCCCCCCATGTCCTGCGTTGGCCGGTACCGCGATGACCCGCCAAGCCGGCCTGGTCAGCCAACATCTCAGATGTCGTAGCTCTCGTCCTCGCCCAGATCGGGCACCCGGGCGATGAACCCTTGCTCGCCAAGGTCCAGCTCCCGCGCCGACTCGTAGCCCGGCAGCCCGGCGGCCTTGCGCAGCGCGTTCAGCCGGTTCAGCCAGCCCTTCAGGAAGACGCCCAGCGCGGGCTTTTTGTCCACCAGCCGGCGGTAGTACGCCTCGCGGGCATCGCAGTACGTCACCAACGCATCGCCCGAGTCACAGTTGGCAACACATTTTTCGGTTCCAGGCCCGAAATCGCCGTCCGGCGCCGCACCCACCGCGGTCTGCAGGAACCTCACCGCCCGGCCCACGCCCATGTTCACCGCGGTGTCGAACTGCACCAGGTCGAGCGCATCGGCCAGCCGGTCACAGCGCGGGGGCAGCCAGTAGCCACTCTCGTAGATCGCATGCATCTCCTCGTCGGCGAGCAGCTTCACGCTCTGCGGCAGCTTGCCGTTCTTCGCCCGCCAGGCGTCGTAGACCTTCTGCGTCACGCCCTTGTTGGTGGCGCCACCCGGGTCATCGGGATGGTTGACGTAGCCCCCTTCCCAGCGCAGCACAAAGGGAAGGGCCTGACGAAATGCAGTCGATGCCATGGAACTCTCCTGTGGGGTGGGACCGCGCCGCGCGGCCTGTGGCGTTGCCAGGTGGTGGCAGGGAGATGACCGTGCCACCACCGGCCCAGGCACGGCACGGTGCGTGCCATTGGACGGGCCGAAATGCAAAATGTCCAGCGACGCCCCTGTGCCGAGCGTCACACCGCCAGCAGCCCCCCCATGCGCCTTGCCCACCTTGCCATCCAGGACTTCCGCGCCATCGGCGCGCGCCGCGAGTTCAGCCTCGCGCCGCCATTCAACCTCGTGATCGGCCCGCCCGGCGCCGGTAAGAGCAGCGTGCTGGCGGCGTTGGCGAGCGCCGCCGCGGCGGTGTGGCTGGGGCTGCCGCGCGGTACCGACCTGCGGCCGCTGAGCGAGGCGGATGCGTCAGGGGCGCGCAGCCAGGCAACAGGTCCTGTGATCGAGGTGCACGGCGAGCTGCTCGGCAGCCCATTGATGGCCTGGTCACGGCAGATGGGCAGCGCCGCCGCCGGCGCCCGATCGGGCCCGGACGGCCTCTCGGGCCTGCGCGCCCGGGTACGGACCGTGTTCGGCAGCCGGGCCGCCGGGGCCACCGGAGCGGAGCCGACGCTGCCGCTCATCGTCGGCTACGGATCGGAGCGCTTCAGTCCCCTCCCAGCCCGGTCCCGCGCGAAGCCCACCGTCGCGCCGAGCACCGCGGCGGAGCGCTTCCGGCCCGCCGCCGATGCCTTCGATGCCCGGCTGGACGCCGCCGTCCTGGCGCAGTGGCTGCTGGCCCTGCGACCGGCCCGGGGCTCCGCTGCGGCCAAGGCCATCGCCGCGGAGGTCGACGCGGCGGTGCTGGCGGCGCTGCAACTGACCCGCCCCGACATCACCGGCCTGAAGCGCGACACCCGGCGCGCCGAACTCGCGATCCACACCGCCGCCGGCGCGCACCTGGGCTTTGCCCGCCTGGGACGCGGCAGCCTGGCCGTGGCGGCGCTGGTCGCCGACCTGGCGCAGCGTGCCCTGGCACTCAACCCCGCCCTCGGCAGGAGCGCACTGACCGCCACGCCCGGGCTGGTGCTGATCGACGAGCTGGAGCTGCACCTGCACCCGCGTGCGCAGCGCGGCGTGGCCGACCTGCTGCGCACGCACTTCCCGGCGCTGCAGTTCGTCGCAGCGAGCGACTCGCCCTTCATCGTGCAGTCTCTGCATGGCGGGCATGAGCTGATGATGCTGACGGGCCAGCCGACCGCGCAACTGGGGAACCTGTCGATCGAGGAGATCGCCAGCGGCCTGATGGGCGTGGACCAGCCCGCCACCGGCGCCCGCTACGGCGCCATGCGCGGCGCGGCACGCGACTACCTGACCACGCTGGAGCGCGCCAAGGCCGCACCGGCCGACCGGCTGGCCGCCTACGAAGAGGCGCTGCAGACCCAGCTGGCACCGTTTGCCGACAACCCCGCCTTCCAGGCCTTCCTGGAAATGAAGCGCGTGGCACGGCTGGGCCGCTGAAACGGAAAGGAAGCACGACGATGCGACCCGTGCGCCGCGGCCCCTCACCGCAGACCGAGGACTTCAGCCCCTACACCGCCGCGCTGGCACCGTTGGTGGCGCGCATGGGCATGTACTGCAGCTATTGCGAGCGGCCGATCCCGACCAACCTCGCCGTGGAGCACATCCAGCCCAAGGCGCTGGCGCCCTACGCCGGGCTGATCGGGCGCTGGACCAACTACCTGCTGGGCTGCGTGAACTGCAACTCGACCAAGGGCGATCGGGACGTCGTGCCCGCCGAGCTGCTGCTGCCTGACCGGGACAACACCGCCGCGGCCTTCCTGTACACCGCCGACGGCCGGGTGCAGGTGGCACCCAAACTCACCGCGGCACGCACGAGGAAGGCCCAGGCGCTGCTGAGCCTGGTGGGGTTGGACAAGGCTGCCACGGCGAGCGGCGGCAGCAGCCCCGCCACCAGCACCAACGAGGCCCAGGTGGCGCTGGACCGCGTCAGCCAGCGCATGCAGGCCTGGCTGGAGGCCAGCGAGGCCCGCGCCGAGTTGCAGGCCCAGCCGCAGCTGGAACCGCTGCGCCGCGTGATCGTCAAGCTGGCGCTGGCGCGCGGCTTCTTCAGCGTGTGGATGACGGTGTTCGCCGACGATGCGGACATGCGCGCACGCTTGATCAAGGCCTTCCCCGGCACGGCGGAGAGCGGCTGCTTCGACCCCCTGGGCGCCCTGTTGCGCCCAGCCCCCAACCCCGACAAACTCAAGTCAGGGCGCAAGATCTGAGCAACCCGGGAATGCGCCCGCTTTTGACCTGCAGCCGACAGCAGGGATTGATGCGCATCAATTCGACCACCAAAGCACCGGGAGGGTCACGTGAAACCGCCCCTGGGACTGGCATGCTTGCAGCACTCGGGTAAACCCGCATATGGATGAGGAAGGGGTCCTTGTTGACCACTTCAACGTCCGGATGCGGGTCTAGGCTCGAAGATGCCGTGTCGCAGCACTGCGGCGCGCACCGGGGGACCTGGCCTCCGCTGTCATCTCCAGGTAGGACACTCGACCCATGAACGCCCCCGACCTGCACGGCCTTGCCGCTGACGAGCACTTCATCACCAACCGGACCTTCGACGAGATGCCGGTCGGCGCACGCGCCTCCCTGACGCGCACGCTGACCCAGGACGACATCATGAGCTTCGCGCTGGTGTCGGGCGACGTGAACCCGGCGCACATCGACGCGGAGTACGCCAACGCCTCGCGCTTCCACGGCCCGATCGCCCACGGCATGTGGGCCGGTGCGCTGATCTCGTCGCTGCTGGGCACGCGCTTTCCCGGCCCAGGCACGATCTACGAAGGCCAGGTGCTGCACTTCCACCTGCCAGTGCGCGCCGGCGACACGCTGGAGGTCGAGGCCGTCGTCACTGCCCGCGACCCCGAGCGCAAGCAGCTGACGCTGGACTGCCGCGTCATCAACCAGAAGGGCGCCACCGTGGTGAGCGGCGAGGCCCTGGTGCGCGCCCCGACCCAGCGCGTGCGCCGCCCGCTCACGACGCTGCCCACGCTGCACCTGTTCGACCCCGATGCCCGCCTGGCCACCTGGGTGGACGGCTGGGCCGCCGACATCGCTGCCGCCTCTCCTGAAGGCGTGGCCCGCCCGGTCACCTGCGCGGTGGTGCACCCCTGCGACGCCACCTCGCTGGCTGGCGCCATGGCCGCGGCCGACCGTGGCCTGATCGTGCCGATCCTGATCGGCCCGGAGACGCGCATCCGCGCGGTGGCCGCCGAACTGGGCATCGACCTGACCGGCGTGCACATCGAGTCGGTGGAGCACAGCCATGCCGCTGCGCAGCGCGCCGTCGCACTGGCCGCCGAGGGCACCGCCGAGATGCTGATCAAGGGCAGCCTGCACACCGACGAGCTGATGCACGCGGTGATCGCCGAGCCGAAGATGCGCACCAAGCGCCGCATCTCGCACGTCTTCCGCTTCGACATCCCGGCCTACCCGAAGCCGGTGCTGATCACCGACGCGGC
>Ga0073899_10002504_pt1 | contig 16540 bp, 16 predicted proteins | sample KloWWTmetaKNB5Ph_FD_88975 | JGI IMG/M metagenome (GOLD analysis project Ga0073899, IMG submission 88975) | Active sludge microbial communities from Klosterneuburg, Austria, studying microevolution and ecology of nitrifiers - Klosterneuburg... | ecosystem: Engineered > WWTP > Aerobic digester >...
GGTGGCCGCGTGCTTACCGTCTGCGCGCTGGGCACCGACATCGTCGACGCCCGCGCCAAAGCCTACGCTGAAGTCGACCGGCTCCGCTTCGACGGCATGCACTACCGCCGCGACATCGCCTACCGCGCGATTGGGCGCTGAGCGAGGCGCCCGTGCGGTCCGACCTCACATGCCCCAGTCGAAACCGATCAGCAGGTTGCGGCCGGGGGCGTCGATGCCGGAGCCGTGTTCGCGGTAGGCCTGGTCGCCGAGGTTCTCGATGCGCGCCTCGATGACCAGATCATCGTTGACGCGATAACGCGCGCCGAGGTCGACGCGGGCGAAGCCGGCGGTGCCTTCCGGGTTGATGCGCGGGTCGCTGGCATCGCGCTCGCTCAGGCGGTCCTGGCGCGCGGCGCCGAAGATCGCGGCGTCGAAGGCCCAGCGTTCGTCCTTGCGCCAGTTCGCCGTCAGACGTGCATTGAGCGGCGGCACGCGATCGGCCGGCGTTTGTGCCGCGCCCGTTGCGAGTGTTTCGTCGCCGCGGCTGTGATTGAGTGTTGCGCCGAAGCTCCAGGCGTCATCGGCGAACCAGCGCAGGCCGGCCTCCACACCCCACAGCGTGGCGCTGGCGAGGTTCACGTTCTGCACGATGCGGCGGCCGCCGGCGGTGGTGTCGCCGGTGAACACCGAGGTGATGCGATTGCTGAAATCGCTGGTCCAGAGATAGGCCTCGGCCTCGATGCGCAGGCTCGAGTGCTTGAGTCCGAGGTCCATGCTGCGCACGCGTTCGGGGCCGAGTGCCGGGTTCGCGATGGCGAAGCGATTGCCCGGGCGATCGCCGAACTGGCCGACATCGAACACGTTGGGCGCGCGAAAACCGCTGCCGGCATTCGCTACGATGCGGTTGGCGGCGTCGACCGACCAGGTGGCGCCGAGCTGCCCGGTCAAGGCGCTGTCGGAAAGCTCGACGCCGGCGCGCGCGCCGCTCGCCGGAATCGCCAACTCGAAGCGGTTGAGGCGCAGCCCGGTGACCAGATCCAGGCGTTCGAGCGGGCGCCAGTCGCTGAGCAGGTAGAGCGCGCTGCTGTCTTGTTCGGCGTTGTCGGGGAAACGTGACGAGGCGACGCTGGTGACGTTGGTGCTGATGAGGCGGTTCTCACGCGACGAGCGCACGCGGTCGTTGTAGAACTCGAAGCCGTAGCGGATCTCGTGGCGGTCGCCGAGCTGCTTTGCGGCCGAGCCGAGCACGCCGCGCAGACGGTCGCTGTTGAACTCGCGCGACTCGGTTTCGGAACCGCGATCGCGACTGCGGCGGTTGTCGATGATGGTCTGCGCACCGAGCTGCCATTCGAGGCGGTCGGCGAAGGGCAGGGGCGCGTCGTAGCGGTGCACGAATTGCGCGAAGCCGCGCTTCTGGGGTTCGAAATTGGCGGTCACGGCCGACGCTTGCGTCTGACCATAACCCGGCACCAGTTCGTCGTAGCGGTAGGTGAGCGGCTGCTCGCTGTGCTGCAGGTTCACGACCAGCGTGTGGTCAGGCGCAGGCTTCCACGCGAAACGCGCGTTCGCCGCCTCGGTCTCGAATTCAGTGAACGGCCGTGTCTCGCCATCGCCGGTGCGGCGCAATCCGAATTGCTGCCGGGTCATGCCGAGATCGAGCTCGCGCGTCGCATCTCCGACGTGCACCTGATAGTGCAGCAGACGCTGGCTGTCGACCGAGCCGTAGCGCGCGCGTGCCTGGTGGCGGACACCGTGTTCGTCGACGAACATCGACTCCGGTGCGTGCGTCAGCATTTGCACTACGCCGCCCATTGCGTCCGAGCCGTACAGGCTGGCGCTGGCGCCGCGCAGCAGTTCGATGCGCTCCAGCGCCTGGCCATCGACCAGAGAAAAATACTGGTTCGGGGCGTTGCGGAAGATGGCACTGTTGAGGCGGAAGCCGTCGACCAGATGCAGCACCTCCGAGCCTTTCATGCCGCGCACGATCACCGCGCTCTGGCCGGGCGTGGTCTGCTGCACGAAGGCGCCGGTGGCGCCGCGCAGGTGCTCGATCGCGGTGCTGGCCGCTCCCGGCATGTCGGCGCGATCGATCACGGTCACGGCGCCGGGAACGCTTGACGCGTCCTCGGGGGTCAAGGTGGCGCTGACCTGAACCGCACGCAGTTGCTTCGTTGCGCCTTGCTTCGGCGGTTTGGTGTCAGTGTCGGCGCCGGTCGCGCCGGCGCTGAACGCCAGCGCCACCAATGCCGGCCAGCCGTGGAGAGCGGGAGTGCTGCGCAGCGTGCGGGGGATCGTGGTCATCAGCGCACCCAGTCTTCGAGGTCGTCGGTGTTGAAGGCGCCGGTGTGGCGCTTGCGGATGCGTCCATCGGCGCCGAGCAGCACGGTGAACGGCAACACGCTGCGCTGGTTGCCGAATTGCCGCGATTCGTCCGGGCTCGATTCGGAGCCGACCAGTATCGGATAGGAGACCGGATGCTCGGCGAGGTAGTCGCGTACGGCCTGCGCCGGTTCCACCGCAATGCCGACGACATGGAACTCCGGGTGTGTGCGTGCGAATGCATCGAGCACCGGCATTTCGCCGATGCAGGGTGGACACCAACTGGCCCAGAAGTTCAGCAATACCGGCTTGCCATCGAAGCGCGCCAGCGACACTGGCTGGCCTTCCGCATCGGGCAGCAGCAGCGCCGGGCGCAGGTCGCCGATCTGCAACGCACCAGGATCGTCGGCAAGTGTTGTCGGTGGCGCGCGCAGCAGGCGCGCCAGCAGGAAGCCGGCGGTGGCCCCGGCAATGGCCAATACGGTGACGAGCAGGAGGGATCGAATCGACATCCGCCCAGTCTAACGGCACCGCACGGCACCCGGCACGCCGTTATCATTCGCGCTTTGCCGGGAACTGCTGCCGATGCGCGCGATCTGCTGGGTGCTGCTGCTGTCGATCTGGATGCTGCCGAGCCCGGCCGCGCAAGCCTTGCAGATGCCGATCTACGAAGGCGACGTCGCGCTCGCAGCCGGTCAGGACGAAGCATCGGAGGCGGCATTGCGCCAAGCGCTGACCCAGGTGCTGGTGAAGGTGTCTGGCGACCGCAGCCTCGCCCATGATCCCGCACTCGCAGCTGCGCTTTCCGGCGCCCGCGCCATGGCCTTGACGGTGGCGCGGCGCGCAGCCTTGTCGGCAGATGGCAGCGACCGGCTCGCGGCCAACTTCGATCCCGGTCGCGTGCACGACCTGCTGGCCACGCTCGGTCGACCGGTCTGGCACAGCGACCGCCCGGTGGTGCTGGTGTGGCTGGTGATTGACGATGGCGTGCAGAAGCAGATCGCGAATGCCGGGCAGATCGCGGCGCTCAGCGACATGACCGAACGCGCGCATCTGCGCGGCGTGCCGATGCTGCTGCCGCGCATGGACGGCGTCGATCAGAACCGCCTCAATCCGGTGACGCTTTGGGCGGCGCCGCCGCAGACCGTGCTCGCTGCGGGCCAGCGATATGGCGTGCAGACGATGCTGGTGCTGCGGCTGACCCGAGGTGATCCCTGGCGCGCGCGCTACACGCTGATCGATGGGCGCAATTACGAGGAATGGGAGCAGAGTGACGCGCAGTCGAGCGTGCTGCTCGCCGCCGGCATCGACGGCGCCAGCGACCGCCTGGCGCGGCGCTATGCAGTCGAGCCGGAAGGTACCTCGCTCGGCGTGGTCGAGTGGTGGGTCGATGGCATTGCCTCGGCCGAGGACTACGCCGCCGTGGTGGGTTATCTCGGGCGCATGGAGTTCGTGCGTTCCGCCCAGCCGCTGCGTGCCGAAAGCGGGCGGCTGCTGCTGCGCCTCGATCTCGGCGTCGGCCAGCGTCGCCTGCGCCAGTTGCTGGCGATCGACGGTCGCCTGCAGTGGGCCGAAGGCGCGGACGTCACCGCACCGGCGCAGCTGCACCTGGTGCACTGATGTTGCGGCATGTGCCGAATGCGATCTCGGCGCTGCGCGGGCTGCTCGCGGTGCCGATCGCGATCGCGCTGCTGCACGACGAGCACCGCTGGGCACTCGCGCTGGCGGTGGTGGCTGGAGCGTCGGACGCGCTCGATGGCTTCCTCGCCAAGCGCTATGGCTGGCAGAGCCGCCTCGGTGCCTGGCTCGATCCGGCGGCTGACAAGCTGCTGCTGATCACCTGCTTCGTGACCCTGGCTGTCGTCGGTGCGGTACCGCAGTGGCTGGTCGGGCTGGTGATCGTGCGGGATCTGGTGCTGGTTGGCGGCAGCGTCACCTATCAGAGCCTGATCGGCGCGCTGACGCCGCAACCGAGTACGCTCGGGCGGGCCACGACGATGCTGCAGATCGGCGCGGTATTGACGGCGCTGATGGCGCGCGCGGGGATCGCGGTTCCAGAACGATTCGCCGCGGCGGTCTTCGCCCTGGCCGCCCTGGCCACCCTCGCCAGCGGCATCGACTATGTGCGTGTCTGGGTGGGCCGGGCGCGCAGCAGACGGAGTGCATCATGATCGACGATCGCCGGGTGTGGTCCTGGTTGCTGATCGCCGCCGCGATCGGTGGCGTGCTGTATTTCCTGGCACCGGTGCTGACACCGTTCGCGTTGTCGGCGCTGTTCGCCTACCTTGGCAATCCGTTGGTCGAACGGCTGCAGTCGCGGCGCGTGTCGCGCACCACGGCGGTGGCAATCGTGTTTCTGCTGATGACGCTGACGGTGGCGCTGTTGCTCGCAATCATCATTCCGGCCCTGATCGACCAGGCGCGCAGCGTGCCCGGCTACATCGATTCCCTGCATTCCTGGTTCGACCGCGTCGCAGCGCCCTGGCTGCTGACCGAGTTCCGGCTCGACCTCGGCGCACTCGATCCCGGACGCCTGTTCGCCAGCTTGCGCGCGCATCTCGACGACATCGGCCGCGTCTTGCCGAAGGTGCTCGGTGGGTTGACCACGTCCGGTGCCGCGGTTATGGGCTGGGTGGCGAACCTGCTGCTGATGCCCTTGATCACGTTCTACCTGATGCGCGATTGGAAACGCATGGTCGAGCGCCTGCGGGAATTGGTGCCGCGGCCGCTGGAACCGACGGTGACGCGTCTGGTGCGCGAGTCCGACGCCGTGCTTGGCAGTTTCCTGCGCGGGCAGATGAGCGTGGTGCTGGCGCTGGCGGCGATGTATGCGACCGGTTTGTCGCTGGCCGGACTGAAGTTCGGCATGCTCATCGGCATTGTCGCCGGCCTGGTCAGCTTCGTGCCTTACCTCGGACCGGTGGTCGGCATCGGCGGCGGTCTGGTTTCGGCGATCGTCAGCGGCGGCGACATCTGGATCAACGTCGGGCTGGTGCTCGCCGTGTTCATGGTTGGGCAGGTGATCGAGAGTTTCATCCTGACGCCCAAGCTGGTCGGCGAGAGCATCGGCCTGCATCCGGTCGCGGTGATCTTTGCGGTGCTGGCCGGTGGCCAGTTGTTCGGGTTCTTCGGCGTGCTGCTGGCCTTGCCGGTCGCGGCGGTGGTGCTGGTGCTGTTGCGGCACACCCATGAGCGGTATCTGGACAGCGAAATCTACGGCGCCGAGACGCAAGCGCCAGCAGCGGCCGCGACCAGCGAAGTGGCGACCATGCCGGCTGCCGCGCCAGCGCCGGTGGCGCCCGCGCCGGGCACGGACGCGGCGCCGTGACCCAGCGCCAGCTGCCACTGGCCCTGCGTTTTCCGCAGGGCGCCCGCTTCGACCGCTACGTCGCCGACGGCAATGAGGCGGTGCTGGCGGCGTTGCGTGCGTTCGCCAGCGAAGCCGCGGCCCCGGGCATCCTGCTCGCTGGCGCCAGCGGCACCGGCAAGACCCACCTGGTCATGGCCGTGGCCGGAACCGTTGCCGACTATACGCTGCTGCCGCTGGCCGAACTCGGCGCGCAGGCCGAAACCGCGATCGGCGCGACGCGCGCCTGTCCGCTGGTGCTGATCGATGACATCGACGCGATCGCCGGGCAGCGCGCCGCGGAAGTGGCGATGTTCGATCTGTTCAATCGCACCCGCGACAGCGGTGGCGTGTTGCTGATCACGGCACCGACCGCGGTGCCGCGACTCGGTATCGGGCTGCCCGATCTGGCTTCGCGCCTGGCCAGCCTGTCGTTGCTGCAACTGCAGCCACTCGGTGACGACGCGCGCCGCCGCGTCATTCACGAGCGCGGCGCTGCACGCGGCATGGACGTGGGCGACGACGTGCTCGATTTCCTGTTTCGTCGCTACCCGCGCGACCTCGGCGCCCTGCTCGACCTGCTCGACCGCCTCGATCGCGAAACCCTGGTACGCAAGCGTCGCCTCACCGTGCAACTGGTACGCGACGTGATCCGCAAGGAGGGCGAGTGAGCAGCGGATTTGCTCGCCTCGCTGCAGTCGACTGGCGACGGGTTGCCGGGTGCTCGCCGCTACACTGAGCCCCATGCGCGTCCTCGGGATCGAATCTTCCTGCGATGAGACCGGCGTGGCCGTGTACGACACGGCCGCGGGCTTGCTGGCGCATCGCGTGTATAGCCAGATCGAGTTGCATCAGGACTATGGCGGCGTGGTGCCGGAGCTGGCCTCGCGCGATCACGTGCGCAGGTTGCTGCCGCTGCTGCGCGAGACCTTGGTGGCGGCCGGCCTTGGCGTGCGCGATCTCGATGGTGTGGCCTATACCAGCGGCCCGGGCCTGGTCGGAGCGCTGCTGGTGGGTGCCGCCACCGCGCGCGCATTGGCCTGGTCGCTCGATCTGCCGGCGATCGGCGTGCACCACATGGAAGGTCATCTGCTGGCGCCGCTGCTCGAACCCGGCGCGCCGCAGCCGCCGTTCGTGGCGCTGCTGGTGTCGGGCGGGCATACGCAGCTGATTGCGGTGCGCGGCATCGGCAACTACACGCTGATCGGCGACACCCTCGACGACGCCGCCGGCGAGGCCTTCGACAAGACCGCGAAAATGCTCGGGCTGCCTTACCCCGGCGGGCCGGAGTTGGCGCGGCTGGCCGAGTCCGGTGTGCCTGGTCGCTTCACCTTCGCGCGCCCGATGTGTGATCGCCCGGGTCTCGATTTCAGTTTCAGCGGACTGAAGACGCAGGTGTTGCTGGCCTGGGAGAAGTCCGACCGCAGCGCGCAGACGCGTGCCGACATCGCCTGCGGCTTCGAGCAGGCGGCGACTGCGACGCTGGTGTTCAAGTGCCGACGCGCGCTTGCCGAGACCGGCATGCGCAGTCTGATCGTGGCCGGCGGCGTCGGTGCCAACCTGCGTCTGCGCGCATCGCTGCACGCGGCTGCGGTGAACGATGGTTTCGGCGTCGCCTTCCCCCGCCCCGAGTTCTGCACCGACAACGGCGCCATGATTGCATTTGCCGGCGCGCTGCGGCTCGCGGCCGGACAGCGCCAGGACGCGAGTATCGCGGTGCGACCGCGCTGGCCGCTGGAGGAATTGATCGCGGCCGCGGGCGTGGATCAACTTACGCTTCGCTAACCTTTCGCTTACGCGCGAATAACGCCGCCGCCGATAGGCTGCGCGCCTTGTCCCAACGAAGTTGCAGCGCATGCGTCGTCCCACGCTCTCCAGCGAGTGGCTGATTCTCGCCACCGCCCTCTACCTTGTGCTGGTCGCGAATGCGTCCTTCCTCCGTCATCTCCATACCGCCCTCGGCGGCGTCGACTTCGCGTTGCAGGCGTCGGCGTTCGCAGCGGTGCTGGTTGGGCTGATCGGCGCATTGCTCGCGCTCGCCACGCCGAGCCGATTCGCGCGCGGGGTGCTCGGGCTCGTGGTCGTGATCGCCGCGGCGCTCGCCTTCTTCATGGACCACTATGGTGCGGTGATCGACCGCCACGCATTGCAGAGCGCGCTGGAGACCGATGCCCGCGAGAGCGGCGAATGGCTGTCATTCGCGATGCTGCGTGGCGTGCTGGTGCTGTCGGTTCCGGCGTTGCTGGCGCTGGCCTTCGTGCGCACGCGCGTGCGTTCCTGGCCGCAGGCGCTGCAGGCGCGCGGCGCGCTGCTCGCTGTCTGCGCGCTGCTGGTCGCGGTGCCGGTGGCGCTCGATTACCGAACCATGGCCTCGGTGGCGCGCAACCACGCCGAGCTGCGCGACCTGGCCAACCCGATCAACCTGGTCAACGCCACGCGTTCGTACCTGAAGCACGCGCGCGTCGCGCCGATGGGTCCCCCGACCGTGGTTGCTGGCGACGTGCAGCGCGGCGAGACCTGGCCCGCTGCCGGCAAGCGTCCGCTGGTACTGGTGTTCGTGGTCGGCGAGTCGGTGCGTGCATCCAGCCTCGGCCTGCTCGGCTACGCCCGCGACACCACGCCCGAGCTGGCACGCCGCGGCGTGGTTGCGTTCGGCGAGGTGCATGCCTGCGGCACCAACACCGCCACTTCGGTGCCGTGCATGTTCTCCGGCCTCGGCCAGGCCGGCTACGACGAGGCCACCGCACGCGGCCGCGAGAACCTGCTCGACGTGCTCGAACGCGCCCGCTTCGACGTGCTCTGGATCGACAACAACACCGGCAGCAAGCATGTTGCCGACCGCGTGGTCGAGATCGATGTCGCCGCCGCGACTCGTCCGCGCGTCTGCAATGCGCAGGGTTGCTTCGACCATGTGCTGGTCAGCGAACTGGAAGAGCGTCTGGCCAAGATCGAGCGTGACACCGTGCTGCTGTTGCACCAGAAAGGCAGCCATGGCCCGGCCTATTTCGAGCGCTATCCGGAAGCGTACCGCCGCTTCGTGCCGGACTGCCGCAGCAACGAATTGCAGAGCTGCACGCGCGAGCAGCTGGTCAACAGTTACGACAACACCATTCTCTACACCGACCGCGAACTGGCCGAGATGATCGACGCGCTCGCCGCCGCGCGTGAGCGCGTCGATGGAGTGTTCCTGTACGTGTCCGACCACGGCGAGTCCACCGGCGAGCATGGTTACTACCTGCATGGCGCTCCGGCGTTGATCGCGCCCGAGGAACAGACGCGCGTGCCGATGCTGTTGTGGATGGCGCCGGAGTATCTGGCGCGGCGCCAGCTCGACGCAACCTGCGTCGCCGCGCAGCGTGGCCGACAGACGTCGCACGACGCCGTGTTCCCGCTGGTGCTCGGCCTGCTCGATCTGCACACCATGGCATACCAGCAGAACCTGGACCCGATCGCCGCCTGCGCCCCGCGGCCCTGAGCCGGCGCTTGCGCGCGGGCCGGTGCGCGGCGATGCTCGCCGCCCGGAAAGGCGGAGAGACCATGGACATCGTGTTCGTTGAAGCGCTCAAGGTCGACACCCTGATCGGCATCTACGACTGGGAGCGGCGCAGCAAGCAGCCGGTCGTGCTCGATCTGGAAATGGCCTTCGACAACCGCGTCCCGGCCGCGACCGATCGCATCGAGGACACGCTCGACTACAAGGCGGTGTCGAAGCGCCTGGAGGCGTTCATCGGCTCGGCGCAGTTCGGGCTGGTCGAGACGCTGGCCGAGCGCTGCGCCGAGATCGTGCGCGGCGAGTTTGGCGTGAGCTGGCTGCGCCTGCGCATCCGCAAGCCGGGAGCGGTGCGTGGCGCCGCTGCGGTTGGTGTGCAGATTGAACGCGGGCGCCGGCCCGACTGATGGGACGCGCCTACCTTTCGCTCGGTTCCAACATCGCGCCGGCGCGGCATCTGCGCGCGGCGATCGCGGCGTTGCATGCCCGCTTCGGCGAGGTTGTCGTGTCGCCGGTGTACCGCACCGCCGCAGTCGGTTTTGAGGGCGAGGATTTCCTGAACGCCGCGGCGGTGCTGGAATCGGAGCTCGACCCCCGTGCATTGAACGACTGGCTGCACGCGCTCGAAGACGCGCAGGGACGCGAGCGTGGCGGCCCGCGCTTCGGTCCGCGCACGCTCGATCTGGACCTGGTGTTTTTCGACGACCTCACGCTCGACGGACCCGGGAACCTGCAGATTCCGCGCGCCGAACTGCGCCACGCCTTCGTGCTCAAGCCGCTCGCCGACATCGCGCCCGACTACGTGCATCCGCGCCTCGGCCGCTCGCTCGCGGCGCTGTGGGCGGCGTCGGGCATGAGCATTGGCGAAGTGGTCGATCTCGCGTCGACAAGCGCCTGAGATTGTTCTAGCGTTGCCGCGCCGCGCATGGGGCGCGCTGGAGTACGGGCATGTTCGAGCGGTTTGCGCGCAGTTGGACCCTGGTCAAGGCCAGCGCCTCGGTGTTGAAGCAGGACAAGGAACTGATGCTGTTCCCGGTGATCTCGGTGATCGCCTCGCTGCTGGTGGTCGCGAGCTTCGTGCTGCCGCTGTTCGGGCTGCTCGATCTCAAGGCGCTGGAGCAGGGTGAGCGCGAACCGGTGTGGCTGTACGCCTGGGTGTTCCTGTTCTATCTGGCGCAGTACTTCGTCATCTTCTACTTCAACACGGCACTGGTCGGTGCCGCCATGATCCGCCTGCGCGGTGGCGATCCGACCGTGGCCGACGGCCTGCAAATTGCCTGGTCCAAGGTCGGCACGATTCTCGGCTACGCGCTGATCGCGGCGACCGTGGGACTGATCTTGCGCGCCATCGAGGAACGCGCCGGCATGATCGGCAAGTGGATCGCCGGCCTGCTCGGTGCGGCCTGGACCGTGCTCAGTTTCCTGACTGTGCCGGTGCTGGTCAGTCGCGACATCGGTCCGCTCGAAGCGGTCAAGGAGAGCGCGCTGCTGCTGAAGAAGACCTGGGGCGAGAACGTGATCGGCCAGGGCGGCGTCGGCCTGGTGTTCGGTCTGCTCCAGTTCTTCGTGATCACGTTGACCGTGGTCGCACTGATCGCGGTGGTGGCGAGCAAGTCGGTGTTCCTGATCGTCAGCGTGATCGCGCTCGGCTGTCTCACGATTCTGGCGTTGGCGCTGGTGCAGGCGGCGCTGTCGGGGATCTACTCGGCGGCGCTGTACCGGCACGCGATGGGCGAGGACACCGTCGGCATCGACTCCGGCATGCTCGCCTCGGCGTTCGCCGTCAAGCGCTGAGCGCCTCAGCGGCAGTCGTAGGCGCCGAAGCGCTGTTCGCCATTCAGCGGCTCGTCTGCCGCCTGGATGGTGTCGGCGCCGAGGCGCGCGGCCTCGTTGCGCGCCAGCGACTCCAACTCGTCGCGCACCTTGAGTTCATTGCGACGGTACAGCCCGACCTTGTGCTTGACCGACACCGTGATGTCGCCCTTGGCGGTGCATGCGCCGAGGTTCTTGCCGTAAGCGACCTGGACTTCGCGGCCGCCGGCATCCGGCTCCACCCAGGTGCAACCCGCGGCGAGCAGGGGCAACGACAGCACGAACAGGATCGACGAACGCATGGGCAACTCCTTGGCGTGAATGCGCCGCGAGCATAGCCCGCGGCGCAGGGTCGACGCTGAATGCGCGCTGCTCAGCGCACGCCGCATTCGCAGTGCGCCTGGATCGAGATCGGCAGGCCGCTGCCGGACGGGTGCATCAGGCGTTGCAGACGATCCAGGTCGCTGCGCGCGGGTTCGCGCAACAGCGCGAGTGGCGTGAGCAGGCCCTGTTCGCGCAGCAGGGCGCCGGCACCGGAGCGCGAGGCTTCGATCAGCATGCTCTCGAAGAAGCTCGGTTGGTCCTCGACGTAGCGGGTGACGTGGTCCTTGCCGAGCTTGGCGCGCTTGGCGGCATCGGCGACGGCCGCTTCGATTCCGCCAAACGCATCGATCAGCCCGTGCTGCTGCGCCTGCGCGCCGCTCCAGACGCGGCCGCGAGCGATGGCATCGATCGCCGCGACGTCTTGCTCGCGCGCCGCGGCGACCTTGCTGGTGAAATCACGGTAGCCGGCATTCAGCACCTCCTGGATCATCTTGCCGACGCGCGGGTCGAGCGGGCGCGCCGGATCGAAGGCGCCGGCCAGCCAGGTGGTGCCGACGCCGTCGGTGTTCAGGCCGAGCTTGTTCATCGCCTCGGGCACGTTGAACATCAGGCCGTAGATGCCGATCGATCCGGTGATCGTGCTCGGATCGGCATAGATGCGATCTGCGTTCATCGAGATCCAGTAGCCGCCGGATGCGGCCAGGTCGCCCATCGAGACCACCACCGGCTTGCCGGCGGCGCGGGTCAGTTCGACTTCGCGGCGGATCAGTTCGGACGGGAACACGCTGCCGCCGGGGGAGTCGACGCGCAGCACCAGGGCCTTGACGTCCTCGTCCTCGCGCGCCTCGCGCAGCAGCGCGCTGGTGCTCTCGCCACCGACGGTGCCGGGTTCGCGCTTGCCATCGACGATCTCGCCCTCGGCGACCACGATCGCGACTGTCGGCCGCCCCGGCATCTGCGGCACCGCGTCGATCCGCTGCACATAGTCGAGGAAACGGATCTGGCGGAAGCCGTGTTCGTCTTCGCCGACGGCACCGCTGGCGGCAAGCCGCGCCTCCAGTTCGTCGCGCGTGGCCAGCGCGTCGACCAGTCCCTGCGCGAGCGCGAGCTCGGCAAGGTCGCCACCGGCGGCGTGCAGCTGGGCGACGTAGTCGTCGATCTGCGTCGTGAGCGTCGCCACGTCGAGCTTGCGCGCTTCGGCGATGTCGGCGAGGTGGCGCGACCAGATGTCGTTCATCCAGTGCAGGTCGGCCTCGTCGGCCTCGGGCGAGGAGTCGGCGCGGATGTAGGGTTCGCCGGCGGACTTGTATTCGCCGACTCGGAACAGGTGCGCCTCGACGCCGAACTTCTTGAAGGCGTCCTTGAAGTAGGTGCGGTAGCGGCCGATGCCTTCCAGCAGCACCGCGCCGTGCGGGTGCAGCAGCACTTCATCGGCCTGCGCCGCGAGCAGGTAGCCGCGTTGCTCGTAGCCATCGGCATAGGCGTAGAGCTTCTTGCCGGACTTGCGGAAGGCGCGCAGCGCCGCCGCCAGTTCGCGCGTGCTGGCCGGGCCGATGCCGGCGATGCCATGGGTGACCAGCAGCACCTGGCTGATGTGGGCGTCGTTGGCCGCGGCATCGAGCGCGCGCGTGAGGTCGCGCAGGCGCGTCTCGCGCACTGGATCGCCAAGGGTTTCGCCAAGCGCACGGTCCAGCGGCTCGGCGCTGTATTGCTCGACGACCAGGCCCTGGGGGTCGAGCACCAGCGTGGTCTTTTGTTCGAGCGGGCCGGCGCCGCCGGAAAAGATCGCCACCAGCACGATCAGCGCGACGACCAGGAAGATCGCGTTCAGCAGCAGCCGACGAGTGAGGTCGACGGCGTGGAAGAGTCCGCCGAAAAAGCGGCGGATCGGACCTTTCTGGGGTGGGTTCATTGCGGCTTCCAGGAGAGAGGACGACAGCGTGTGGTCAATGCCAGTCGGATTCAAGCACGCCGGCGGAGTCTGCGGCATCGGCTGGAAGTGGCGGTTCGCGGCCCAGCGCGCGCAGGCGCAGCCACAGGCGGGCGAGCAGCAGGGTCGCGGCGGCGGTCAGCCCGGCGACCAGTCCAAGCCACATGCCGGGAGCGCCGCGCCCGAGGCGGAAGGTGCAATACCAGCCGAGCGTCATGCCGATGCCCCAGTAGGCGATGGCGGTGAGCAGCGCCGGCACGCGCGCGTCCTTGAGGCCGCGCAGCGCCGAGGCTGCGACCACCTGCAGGCCATCGGAGAACTGGAAGACGGCGGCGAGCAACATCAGCTGGGCGGCCAGTCCGGCGACTGCGAGATCGCTGGTGTACAGCGCCGCGATCGGTGCCGAGAACAGCACCAGCGAAGTCGCCGAAAGCAGTTGTGCGGCGAGCGCGAGCAGCAGCCCGGCGGCGGCGGCGGAGCGTGCACGTGCGACATCGCCGGCGCCAACCGCATGTCCGACGCGCACGGTGGTGGCCATGCCGATGCCGAGCGGGACCATGAAGGTGACCGAGGCGACATTGATCGCGATCTGGTGGCTGGCCACCGCGTTGGCGCCGAGCGACCCGATCAACAGGGCGGCAATCACGAACAGCGAGCCCTCCATCAGAATCATGAACGCGATCGGCAGGCCGAGGCCGAGCAGCTCGCGGATCGGCCGCCAGCGCGGCCGGGTGAAGCCGCGCAGCAGGTGCAGGTCGGCGAAGCGCGGGTGACGCAACACGAATGCTGCCATCGCGATCGCCTGCAGCCACACCGTGACGGCCAGCGCCATGCCGGCGCCGACGGCGCCGTACTCGACGAAACCGAAGCGGCCGAAGATCAGCGCATAGCCGAGCGGCAACAGCACCAGTACGCCGAGCAGGCTGAAGTAGAGCGTGGCGCGGGCGTAGCCGAGTCCCTCGCAGAAGAAGCGCAGCGCGAAGAAACTCGCCAGCGCCGGTGCGCCCCAGGAGGCGGCGCGCAGGAAGGCGGCGGTGTCGGCGCGCAGCGAGACATCGACCTGCATCGCTTCCAGCAGTGCGCCGGCCGAGCGCAAGGCGACCAGCAGCACCAGCCCGATCGCCCAGGCGATCCACAGCGCCTGGCTGAACAGCGCGGCGAGTTCGCCGCGCTGGCCGGCACCATCGCGCTGAGCCACGTTCGGCGGAATCGCGAACAGCAGGCCGAGGCAGCAGATCAGCACCAGTGACCAAACTGCGCTGCCGACCGCGATCACCGCCAGCGTGTGCGCGCCGTGATGGCCGCCGAGCACGGTATCGATCACGTTCATCAGCATCGCCAGCAGCTGCCCGACGACCAGCGGCATCGCCAGCCGCGCGACCTCGCCCAGTTCCCCGCGAAATTGCCTGGTCCCCAGCATGGGCGTTGTCGCCTGATCACAAAGCGCTCTATCTTAGGGCCGATGCACCCGCTACAGGCGTCGCGATGATGGAGTCTCCGGAAATCCAGGCAGAGGTCGTGCGCGCCCAGCCGCTCTGCGCCAATTGCGACACGCCGATGCTGGGCGAGTTCTGTTACGCCTGCGGGCAGCCGCGCAAGGGCATGATCCGGCACCTGTCGGGCTTGATGGCCGATTTCTTCGACAGTGTCTTCAACCTCGACTCGCGCACGCTGCGCACGCTGTGGCCGCTGCTCGCGCGGCCGGGTTTCCTCAGCAATGAATATTTCGCCGGGCGGCGCACGCGCTATGTGACGCCATTGCGGCTGTACGTGTTCCTGTCGGTGATCGCGTTCTTCGCGGTCGCGACGGTGTCCGAGGTCGGCGACGACAGCCGCGTCGTGCGGTTTGACGGCGGCGACGAGCCGATCCAGGCGATTGCCGAGATCGATGCGGAGGAGCGCGCCGCCATGGAGAAGCTGGAAGCCCGCCGCAGCGGCATGCCGGCAGCGGCGTTTGAGGCCATGCGCGAAGGCGTGCGCGCCGGCTTCGAGGAAGATCGCGAACGCAGCGAGCGCTGGCTGACGCGCGGCCTCAAGGCGGGCGAGCGTCCGCCGTCCGAGGTTACCGCGGAGGAACCGAATCCGCGCGGGATCCGTATCGGCGGCGATGCCCCCTGGCACCCGCAGACCAACCCGGTGCAGATTGGCTGGGCCAGCGACGCGATGAACGCGTGGCTGAATCGCAAGGTGGCGATGCTGATCGCAAATGGGCTGGAGGCCGAGAAGCACCCGGCGAAGTTCGTCACCACCATCTTTGGAGTCGCGCCGCAGGCATTGCTGATGATCCTGCCGCTGTTCGCGCTGCTGCTGAAACTGTTCTACCTGTTCAAGCGCCGCCTGTTCATGGAGCACCTGATCGTGGCGCTGCACAGCCACAGCTTCCTGTGTCTGGCGATCCTGCTGCAGGTATTGCTGTCGCAGCTGTCGGCGCTGACGGCGGCGCTGCCCTTGTTGCCGTGGCTTTTCAGTGCCTTGTCCGTGGCGCTGTGGGTGTGGATTCCGCTGTGCCTGCTGGTCGCGCAGAAGCGCATTTACGCCCAGGGCTGGCCGATGACGCTGTGGAAGTATTTCCTGCTCGGGAACTGCTACGTGTTCCTGTTGACCTTTGGCGTGGTGCTGAACCTGTTCCTGGCGCTGGCGACGTTGTGAGCGCCGGCGTTTGGTGATCCGGCCCGGCTCGACGATAATCGCCGGCCCTCGCGCTGGAGCGAACCGTGTTTCTTGAACGCCTGCCCGAATTCATCGGCAACCATTTCATCCTCGTCACCCTGTTCCTGCTGGTCGCACTGATGCTGATCTCGAGCGAGTTCTCGAGCCTGACGCGGCGCTACAAGGCCATTGCCCCGGCCGAGCTCACCCGCCTGGTGAATCGCGAAGGCGCCTTGCTGGTCGACGTATCGGCGATCACCGAGTTCGAGGCCGGGCACATCGCCGGGTCGAAGCACGTGGCAATGGCGCAGTTCGACCCCGAGCACAAGGACCTGGCCAAGGTGAAGGAGCTGCCGGTGATCGTGGTCTGCAAGAGTGGCCAGACATCGGCGAGCGCCTGCGCCAAGCTGTCGGCGGCGGGATTCAGCAAGGTGCATTGGCTCGATGGCGGTCTCGCCAGCTGGAGCGGAGCCGACCTGCCGCTGGCCAAGGGCAAGGCCTAAGACATTCATTTCCATGGGATTGGCGGTTCGGCTCGCCTGATCGGGCCGGCCGTGGAATAATCCGCGCCCTTTTTTCCGACCTTTCCACCGGAGTCTGCAATGACCGATACCGCACCCGTCGCCAACGGCGCCGCCGAACCGCAGCAGCAGATGGCGCAGGTCGCCATCCAGAAGATCTACGTCAA
>Ga0073899_10002510_pt1 | contig 16531 bp, 12 predicted proteins | sample KloWWTmetaKNB5Ph_FD_88975 | JGI IMG/M metagenome (GOLD analysis project Ga0073899, IMG submission 88975) | Active sludge microbial communities from Klosterneuburg, Austria, studying microevolution and ecology of nitrifiers - Klosterneuburg... | ecosystem: Engineered > WWTP > Aerobic digester >...
AGGTGACGACCACCTCGCAGTCGAGCCGCTCCATCAGCAGCGCCGCCAGTTCGTCGTGCGTCCAGTCGGGCGTCGAGCGGATGTCCAGCACCGCCCGTGCGGTCGGTGGCGTCACGTTGCGCGAGACCCCGCCCTGCAGCATCGTCGGCGTCACGGTCGTCACGCCGAGCACGGGATGCACCCGCGCGTCGGCGATCCCGTCGAGCCGCGCAATGTTGCGCGCGAGCAAGCTGATCGCGTTGGTGAAGCCCTCGGTGGCGGCATAGCCAGCATGGCGCTGGTCGCCGTGGGCCACCAGATCCACCATCATCAGCCCGCGCTGCGCGACGGCGAACTCGAGGTTGGTCGGCTCGCCGACGATGGCGGCGTCGAGTCGCCCCGCGCGCTCCACCGCCATCGGCATCGTGGCGTTGCGGGTCTCCTCGCCATAGGCAAAGATCGCGAGGGCACGGCCCCGCCACGCGCGGCGTGCCGCGGCGACGTCACCCAGCGCGTGCAGCATCGCCACCACGGAGGCCTTGGCATCGCCCGAGCCGCGGCCGTACAGCAGGTCACCCTCGATCACCGGCGTGAAGGGATCGCGCGTCCATCCCTCGCCCGGCGGCACCACGTCGAGGTGCGACGCGAGGGCGAGCGTCGGCCCGGCGGACTCATCGCCCACGCTGACGCGGACGGAGGTGTCGTCGCGCACCACGTCGAGCCCGAGTCCCCGGGCCACCTGCTCCACGTACTCCGCGGCCGGCCGCTCATTCCCGCTGATCGAGGGAATGGCCACCAGCTCGCGGAGCGTGGTGATCTCAGTCGGCCAGGTCGACGCCAAGGTAGGTCGCCTTCTCCTTTCGTCCCACGATCATGGTGCCGCAGCCCGAGCCGGTGAATGCCTCGAGCAGGAGGGCATCCGGCGCCCGGCCATCAATGATGTGCGTCCGCTCCACGCCACCGGTCGCGGCGCGAATGCAGGCCTCGACCTTGGGCCGCATCCCGCCGGCCAGGGCGCCGCTCGCCATCAGCTCGGCGAGGTCGTCCGGATCGGCAAAGGCCACCAGCGTCGAGGGATCGTTCCGGTCGCGCAGCACGCCCGGCGCACCGGTCATGAAGATCAGCTTCTGCGCCTTCAGCGCGATCGCCAGCGATTCCGCCACGGTGTCGGCGTTGACGTTGTACACGTTCCCCTCGGCGTCGCCGGCGAGCGACGAGACCACCGGGACGAAACGCGCATTCATCAGCGTCTCGAGCACGCGCGGATCGACCTTGTCGATGTCGCCGACATGGCCGTAGTCCACCGTGCGCTCGACGCCGGCGTCGTCCACCACGCGGAGCGGCAACCGCCGATGCGCCGTGATCAGGTCGGCGTCCACGCCGGAGAGCCCGGTGGCCTGCACGCCGTGCCGACGCAGCGCGGCGACGAGGTCGGTGTTGAGCAGGCCGCGGTAGACCATCTTGGTCACCTCGAGCGCCGCGTCATCGGTCACCCGACGGCCCGCCACCATCTGCGGCTCCTGGCCGAGACGGCGCGCGAGTGCGCTCGCCTGCGTCCCGCCACCATGCACCACCACGAGACGGATCGAGAGCGAGGAGAGCAGTGCCAGCTGCCCCGCCACCGTGTCGAGGTTGTGCGGATCGGAGAGGACGTCGCCGCCAAGCTTCACCACGAAGACGTGGTCGCGGTAGGCGCGGACGTAGCGCAGGGCGCCCTTGAGGCCGGCGATGCCCTGGGAAGTGTCGATGGTCATGGTGTGGAGCTCCGCTTTCCGTTGAGATATTCGTTTGAGTCCTGAGTCGTGAGTCCTGAGTCGTTAGAGACGGCCTGTGCCGCGGACGTGCCTCCCTCAGGACTCAGGACTCACCCCTCATGACTTCCAGCAACAGCGCCCGCTGCGCATGCAGCCGGTTCTCTGCCTGGTCGATCACCGCACTGTTCGGTCCGTCGAGCACCTCGCCGTCCACCTCGACGTTGCGGCGCACCGGCAGGCAGTGCATCGCGATCCCCTTGCCGTGGGCCGTGGCGCGCATCCGCGCCTGGGTCAGGCGCCAGTCGCGCTTCCCCTCGCGGCCGGCGCGCTCGTCGTCAGGGCGGCCGAAGTGGGCCAGCGATCCCCACGACTTCGGGTAGACCACGTGGGCGCCCTCGATGGCGCCGTCGAGCTCGTCGGTGACCGTGAGCGAGCCACCGCGCCGACCTGCCAGCGAGCGGATCGCGGTGTAGTCGTCGGGATCGAGATCATAGCCCTCGGGACGGACGATCGTCACCTCCATCCCGAGGTGGGCGGCTGCGATGGCCGCGCTGGCCGGCACCGCCGTCGGCAACGCCTTCGGGTGCCACGCCCACATCAGCACAAAGCGCTTGGCCCTAGTCTCGCCGAGATGCTCGCGCATCGTCATGGCGTCGGCGAGGCCCTGGCAGGGATGACGCCGCGCCGACTCGAGGTTGATCACCGGCTTGTCGGCAAAGCGCGCGAAGTTGCGGATCGTCGGGTCGAGCCGCTCGGTGGCCCAATCGCTCCCCTTGGGGAACGAGCGCACCGCGAGCGCGTCGGCGTACCGCGACAGGACGCGGGCAGCTTCGATGATGTGCTCCACCGTGGTCCCGTCCATCACCACGTCGAGCTCGGTCTCCAGCGCCCAGCTGCCCTTCCCCGGCTCGAGCGCGAGGGCATGGCCGCCGTGGAGGAACATCGCCGTCTCCATCGACGAGCGCGTCCTGAGCGACGGATCCATGAAGACCATCGCGAGCACCTTCTTGGTCAGCCCCTCGCTGATCTCGCCGCGCTTGCAGCGCCCGGCCAGGTCGAGGAGCGCATCAATCGCCTCCGGTTCCCAGTCTTCCATGGCGAGGAAGTCGCGCTTGGTCATGCCAGCACCTCGCGCAATCCGGCGAGCAGCAGCGCCGCTTCGTCGCCGCTGAAGGAGAGCGGGGGGAGGAGTCGCAACGTCTTCGGGTCGGTCGCGGTGCCCGTGAGGATGCGCCGCTCCCAGAGCGCGCGCTGCACCTCGGCGGCCGGGATGTCGAGTTCGAGTCCGAGCAGGAAGCCGCGGCCGTGCACCGCCACCACGTGCGGCAGCGACTCGGCACCGGCCCGCAGCTGGGCGCTCACCTTGCGCACGTTCTCGAGCAGCCCCTCGCGCTCGATCACGGCAATGTTCGCCAGCGCGGCCGCGCACGGGACCGGCCCACCACCAAAGGTCGAACCGAGGTCGCCGATGGCGATGTCGTCCACGAGCGAGGGATGCGCCACCACCGCCCCGATCGGCAATCCGGCGGCGAGGCCCTTGGCCATCGAGAGCGCATCGGGCATCACGCCGAAGCTCTCGGCCGCGGTGAAGGTGCCGAGTCGGCCGGTGCCGCACTGCACCTCGTCGAAGAGGAGCTTGGCGCCGAAGCGGTCGCACAGTGCACGCGCCCCCTCGAGAAACTCGAGCGTCACGGTGCGCGCCCCGCTGAATCCCTGCACCGGCTCCAGCAGCACCGCGGCCACCGTGTCGTCCATCGCCGCCTCGAGGGCCGCGAGGTCGTTGAATGGCACCTTGCGCGAGAGCGGCACGCCGGCGCGCTTGGCGCCGGCTTCGTAGCGCGCGCCGTCCGTGCAGGCGAGCGTGGCCGCCGTCCGGCCATGCCAGCCACCGAGCATCGTCACGATGGTGGTGCGGCCGGTTTTCCGGCGCGCCAGCCCGAGGAGATTCTCGTTGGCCTCCGCGCCGGAATTGCAGAAGAAGACCTTGCCGAGCTCACCCGGCGACAGTCGCGCGAGCGTCTCGGCCAGCTTCTCGCGGCCGGCATGCGGAACGGCCGTGGAGTAGAAGATCAGCCGTGCCGCCTGATCGGCAATCGCGGCCACCACGTCGGGATGCGAATGCCCGCAGGTGGCCACCGCGTGCCCGCCGTAGGCGTCGAGCCACTCGTGACCCTGCTCATCGACCAGCCACGAACCATGGCCGGAAACCGCGCGCAGCGGGAAGGTGGCATACACCGGCAACAGCGCCGGTCCGTCGGTGCGGTTCAGCATGGGAAGGGTCCCGGGGCCAGCAGGCCGGCCCGCTCGTCGAGGCCGAGGGCCAGGTTCATCGCCTGGATGGCCTGCCCGCCGGCGCCCTTGATGAGGTTGTCGATCGCGCACATCACCTGCACCTCGCGGCCGTCCGGCGAGGCCACGGCGTGAAGGATGGCGAGGTTGGTCCCCACCGCGTGCGTCAGTTCGGGCGGCGCATCGCTCACCCGCACGAACGGCCGCCCCGCAAACCGCGCCCGGACATGCGCCGAAATATCCCCGCCACGACCCCACGACGGGATGCCCGTCGGAGTCACGCCGGAGCCATGGTGCAGGGGCGCAGCCTGCTGCGCCCGATCGCCGGGTTCACCGATCGTCGCGTGCAACGTCGCGTAAATCCCCCGCACGAACGGCCCCGAGTGCGGCACCAACCGCGCGTGCGCCGTGGCATCACCGCGCCAGCCCCGCCACTGCTCGAGGATTTCGCCCTCGTGCCGATGCGACATCGCGCCGTAGGCAAACAGGTTGTGGGCGCGGGTCGGGTGGTGCGCCGTGGCCTTGAGTCCTTGCCCGCCGCCGCTCGAGCCGGTCACGGCGAACACCACGGGTGCCGCGGCGAGGGGCAGGTCGGCGATCGCGTACAACGCCAGCTGCGCCGCCGTGGCGAAACAGCCCGGCGCCGCGATGGCGCGGGCGCCGCGCAGCGAGCTGCCGAGCACGTCGGCGAGGCCGTAGCGAAAGTGATGCACCAGCGCGGGCGTCGCATGCGCCCCGTAGTGCCGCGCGTGCAGCGCACCGTCCTGGATCCGGAAATCGGCGGCGAGGTCGACGATCAGCCCCGGGCCCGCGTCGAGGATCTCCCCCATGAACTTGGTCGAATCGCCATGCTCCAGCGCGAGGAACACCACGTCTTTCCCGCGCGCGACCGCACCGGGATCGTGTGCCGCGAATCGCGCATCGGTGAGCAGCGCGAGCGCCGGATGCAGGTCGGCAATCGGCTTCCCCGCCTGCGAGCGCGACGTGGCCACCACCTCGGTGACCTCGGGATGCTGCAGGATGAGCCGCAGCAACTCGCCGCCGACGTAGCCGGCGGCACCAAGCACGGCCACCTTCACGCGCGGGCTCCGTGCATCGCGTGCCACTGCTCGAGCGCCACGCGCACCGCGGCCACCAACCCCTCGGGGTCGCGGCGCGCGTTGAACGCGGGGAGGCCGAGCGACGCGGAGATGTAGTCACGACCGACGGCGTTGTCGGTCGCCGGGCCGGTGATGGCGGTGATCGGCAGGTTGAACTCGTCGCGCATGATCTCGCGCGCGCCCCAGCAGCCGACCGGGTCGGGGGCGGCCATCACGTAGGCCGCGCCGAGGTGCATCAGGTCCTTGGCTCGCAGGATGTCCTGCACGCCGTACTCGCCGAGGATGCCGTCGCCGAGCTCGGCCACGATCACGTCGGGGCGCGGACCGCGCGGATCGGCGAGCCGATTGAAGAGGCCGCGGGCGATCGGCACCGTCATGCCGGCGTGCGTGCTCGCCGCGCCGGCATCGTTGAACGTGAGCGCCGCAACCGCGCCGGCATCCTGCATCGAGAGCGCATCGCGCATCAGCGACACGCCGGTGAGCTTGGTCGCCGCGACGCGAAGGCCGCCACGTGCGAGACCGCGAACGAGCTCCGTCGCCGCCACGGTCTTGCCGGCGTTCATGCAGGTGCCGGCAATGAACACCACCGGGATGTCGCACGACAGCGTCTCGGCCGGTGGCACCGCCCGATCGCGGATGTGCGCCGGGCGCCCGATCCGGTCGCCAAGCTCGGGGAACGTCAGCACCGCACCGAGCACCTCGGCCTGGAACGGCGGACCGATCTCGGGATTGGCGGAGGTGCAGCGTCCGAGGATGCCGCCGAGGTTGAGCACCTCGATCGTGTCGCCGACGGAGATCGTCTTCGGCACCTCGCCGGCATAGCCGCGCAGCGCACGGCGCACGCCGAGCGTCCCGGCGAGCACGTCGCCGGAGCGGAGCGACACCATCCGGCCACCGAGGTCTTCGACCACGTTGTAGCTGCTCTTGTCGGTGAGGATGCGCACCGCCAGCACGTAGCCTTCGGCCGCGACGATCTCGTCGCCGAGAATGACTTCGGTCGTCAGCGCCGCGTTGCGCGTGGACGAGGAGATCCGGTCGAGCCGGACCCGCGTGGTCACCACCATCTCACCCCTCCCCGCGGGCACGTGCATCCGCCCGCATCGCCAGCAACTCGGGAATCGCCCCGACACGTGCAAAGGCCTTCGCCTCGTCGCCTGTCCACAGCACGTTCTCCTCGCCGTACGTCGCCACGGCCCGGTCCATCATCGACCACGGCGAGCGCGCACCGGTCACCAGGAAGCGCCCTGGGGCGAGGCGAACCCGCGTCTCGCCGGTGACCTTCTGCTGCGACGACCGCACCATGGCTTCGATGTCGCGCAGCGTCGGGTCGAAGTAATGGCCTTCATGCAGGCGATCGCCGTAGAAGGTCCCCAGCTGGTCCTTCCAGAACGACTGCCACTTGGTGAGCACCAGCTTCTCGAGCTCGCGGTGCGCGCTGATCAGGATGAGCGCGCTGCCGGCCTCGAAGCCGATCCGTCCCTTGATCCCGAGCGCGGTCTCACCGACGTGAATGCCGTGACCGATGCCGTACTCCGCGGCGCGCGCGCTGAGCGTGTCGACGATGGCGTGGCCCGACATGGCCTTCCCGTCGAGCGAGACTGGCACGCCGCGCTCCCAGCCGATGACATGGTCGGCCGGCGCGGGCGCCTCCGCGGGAGGATCGAGCAATTCCTCCGGCGGTGAGGCCCAGGTGTCATGCGTCCAGCCACCACCCCAGGTGGTGCCCCAGAGGCCGCGATTGATCGAGAAGGCGCCCGACTTGGGCGGCACCGGCAGCCCGCGCGCCTCGAGGTAGGCGATGGACGCCTCCCGCGACAGCGACTCCTCGCGAATCGGCGTGACGATCTGCAGCTCGGGCGCGAGCACGCGCAGCGCGATGTCGAAGCGGATCTGGTCGTTGCCGGCACCAGTGGAACCATGGGCCACCGCGACCGCACCGATCTGGCGGGCCACTTCGACCACCGAGATCGCCTGCTGGGTCCGCTCCGCCGCCACCGAGAGGGGATAGACCCCGCCGCGCAGCACGTTGGCCTGGATCAGCACCCGCACGAAGCGGTCGAAGACCAGGGCGCGGGCATCGACCTCGTGGTGCGCCACCGCACCGCATGCCATGGCCTGGGCGCGGATGGCAGCACACTGGTCCGGCGTGGTGCCGCCGGTGTTGACGAAGACGGTCTGGACCGAGAACCCCCGCTCAGCAAGCCGGGGGACGCAGTAGGAGGTGTCGAGGCCGCCGGAGAAGGCAAGGGCCAATGTCGGATTCTGCATAGTGCATAAATATGCAGAAAGGTCCCGCCCCTCGCAAGGGGCGACCCCCGCTACTTCTTCGCGATCACCAGCCAGGCGGTCGCCGAGCTCTCCTCGCCCGCTCCGCGAACTGTCACCCGAAGCCGATAGGAACCCGGGTCGAGGTTCTCGAGGCCCACCGTCCGCATCACCTCGGCGCGCGGCCCATCGGCCACCGCCGAGAACCCGAGCGAGAGCTTGGGCTTTTCGTCCTTGCCGCCCACCGGGATGAACTCGAAGCGCGTGGCGTAGCTCTCCCCCTCCTTCAGGCCGCCGAGCTGGTAGTACAGCTCGGCCTCGGCGCCCTTGGCGTAGGCATTGAGCGGATTCATCGGCACGCGACTCGTCCCGGAGTTCCACCAGATGCCGCTCCCCTCGCGGCCCAGCACCACGTCGCTCACCTGCAGCCCCGTCGAGCCCGGCGCGGCCACCGCGGCGAGCCGAGCCAGCGCGCCCCGGCCGCCCTCCTGCGTGAGCACCAGCGTGGTCGTGTAGCGGCCAGGCGGCACCCGCAACTCGGCCACCCCGGTCAGGTACTGCCCCGGCTTGAGCGGCGCGGCCGCCGCGAATTGGCGCAACGAGTCGAGTTCATAGCGCTGACCGCTGGACTGGTCGATGCTGAGCAGGCGCACGCGCACCGGGTAGATGGCCCGCCCTCCCGCTTCCGGCGGCGAGGTGTAGGCCAGCTTGTCGCCGGGAAGGGCAAACGCCACCACCAGGCGCGGTGCCCCACCGGAGGCGCGGTCGAGCCCGTAGATCTGCGTGATCGGGTCGAGCGGCGCCTCGAAGCTCCGCGGAAACGCGTCGCTTGTCACCGCGCGCGTGATCTGCTCGATCCCGGCGTTGCGCTCGGCGCGAATCAGGTTGGGCGAGGCGCGCACCTCGTTGCCGGCACGCTGCCGCTGCTGCCCGCTGAACTGCGCCCCGCGTCCCGCCCCCATGCCGTCGGCCATCAACCGATCGCAGAGCCCGAGCCCGGCCCCGCAGAGCTGGTTGATCGCCTCCGCACTCGAGCCGGCCGGTGTGGGGATCAACACGCTCGCCCCAGCCGTCCCGTCGAAATCCGCCTCGCCGAAGAAGAGCACCAGCGGCTCCTCACCAGGACGCTTGTAGAGCCACCCCTCGACGGCGACCCCGCCGGTCGTCTGCGACTTGATGTCCGGCTTGCCATGGCGAATCCAGATGATGCCGCGGTCGTCGATCAGGTCCTGCGTCACCTGGAAGATCCGGAACGGCACATTGATGTCGACGGTCGCCGACATCGCGTCGTTGGCCGCGAGGTTGTCGGCGGAAAGTGCCTCCGACTCCGACGGTGCCGCCGCGTCGCTGCTGACCGTGTTGGGTGGCGAGATCCAGCTGATGTCGGTGGCCACCGCGACGCTGCGCGTCTTCTGGCGCCCGACCTGCGGCACAGTGATCTGGAAGTTGTTCATCGCGAACTCGAGCCGCTGGTAGTGCTCGATCAGGCGTTCGCCCGGCTCACGGCCCTCGCGCACGTCACGACCGGCCCAGAACGCCTCGAGCCACGCGCGTCGCTGCGGCACCGGCGTGCTGTCCCACGCGGCAATCTCCGTCGGCATCGCGACCCACGACAGCTCCTCGCGATAGCGCCGCTTCGCCTCGGGCGATGTGGTGCGTTCGGCACCCGCGAAGAGCAGCCCGCGTCCCTCGACCGGGCGACCCGCCTTGTGCAGCACGCGCGCCATCTCCGCCATGGTCACGCCGCTATCGGCACCGCGTGCCATCGCCTCGCCGAGGAGCACAGCCGCCGTGTCGGCGTTGCCGGCCTCGCGCTCCAACCGACCGAGCGCCAATCTGGCGGCAGGCGAGAGCGGGAGCGAACTCCGCAGCCGCTTGAGCAGGGCGAGTCCGTCGCCCACCCGCGAGACACCCTCGCGCGGCATCGGGGCGCGCGCCAGGGCCTCGCCGGCACCGATCAGCGTCGAGTCGAGCTCCAGCGCGCGAGTGAGTGCCGCGCGCGAGCCGGCGACCCAGCTGACACCGACCGGCTGCCTCGGCCCCTCGCGTGCCAGCACCTTGAAGCGCGCCAACTCGAGCCGGGCGATCCCGAGGCCGTACCACGCGATCGGCCAGTTGGGCCGTTCCGCCACGGTCCGACTCAACAACCCCTCGGCGCGGTTCGCATCGTCGGTGCGCTCGCCGAGTTCGGCACGACGCGTCAGCAACAGCCCCTCGCAGAGCCGGCCGAAGGAGCCGCCCACGGTTCCGCAGCGCGACACGTCGGGGACATCGGTCACCACCTTGGCGCGGGCCATTGCGGCAAAGAGGGAATCGATCAGCGGACGGTCGGTCGGATCTTGGGCGCGCACCGGCGCGACGGACAGCAGGGCCAGGGCGACAACCTGAGTAGTGACGCGATACCGGATGGTGACCTCGAGGGGCAGCAGAAGGACGCTCGAACAGGGGCCGCGAAACCCACCGCGGCGGCACACCGGATGGTACGCCGCCGCGGGGGTCCGGGTTGCAGTACGCCGAGGGGGCTACGGCGTGCGCACTCCGTCGGTGGTGGTCAACTCGCGGATCGCGGCCAGCGTGCGCTGGCGAAGCCGCTCGCGCTGCTCGACCGGCGCCTGCGTCAAGCGCGACGCCATGGTGCAGGCCGCACGGTCGAAATCGCAGACCGAGGCGTAGGCCGAGACGGGTGGGGCAGCCACGAGTACGGTGTTGCCAGACGAACCATCAAAGAGCGCCTCGGTGAAGTAGACCACCAGCGCGCCACTGTCGCGCAGGTAGATCCAGCTCTCGATCGAGGTACCGGCACCAAAACGCCTGGCATCCGGCTCGCCGTGACGGACAAAGATGACGCCCCGATCGTCGAGCTCGCCCTGCGTGGGGATGTAATCGCGGATCGGCGAGCCGACCCCCGCGTTGCGATCGTAGAGATCGGCGCTCATGGTGGCCGAGGCGCGGATGATGGGCGGTCGGCCGTTCTTCGGGGCGACGCGATACTCGGCCAGGGCGACATCGAGCCGCCGCACGTGCTCCGCGAAGCGCCCTCCCTCGGCCAATCCCGCGCTGCTGTCGCGGTCACGCCAGAAGGCCAGCACCATCGCGGGACGAGTCGCGGGCGCCGCCTCGTCTCAGAGCGTCAGTTCGCGCGGGGCCGCGACGAGGGCGAGGTCCCGACGGAAGAGCGCCCAGTCGTCGGGCCCGTCGGCGCGGAGCGCGGCGGCATAATAGGTCGCCATCGCCTCCGCGGGATGACCCAATCGCGCCAGGGCGCGGGCCCGGGTCATCAGGATGGCGGTGGAATCGACGGCCGGTGCGACGACAGGGTGTGGAGCGGACGCAGGAGAAGGGGCAGACGGGCCCAGGCCCACGGCCAGAGCCCCAAGGAGAGGGATGAGGTGCATCGGGCAGACTCCGATTCAGGGGTGCCCGGGTGAATCGCAAGGAAAAGGCCGCCTCGCAGGAGACGGCCAAGTCGTTGCAGTAATTACGTTTGCGATGCACCATGCGGGTCCCGCGCCCGCTTTGGTGTCCAACGGTTCGGACACTCCCGTCCAGTCGGCTGCTACGGCTTCGACTGGAGTGACAGCCCGTACTGCAGGTGGAGGGCGTAATTCATGGTCGTGGCCCGGCCATCGGCGATCTTGGCGCTGATGGTCGTCGCGGTCACCTTCGCGGTAAGCGATCCATAGGTATAGGGAAGCAGCTTCATCCGCCGCGCCACCCCGCCCTGCAGCGTTGCGCCACCAAGGTCGTAGCGCGATCCCCAGATGCCATCGGACTTGCCGTAGCTGCGGCCGCGCACCGTGCTGAACGGCACGGTCAGCGCCGGCCCCACGCCCACTCCCAACTCCCATCCCTTGGTCCGCCAGAGTCGCTCGGCCAGCAGGATATTGACCCCATTGGTGATCCGGAAGCGGATGACCTCGGGGGGCGGGTTGTCGAGATAGAGCTTGTGGTGGATGTAGTGGAATGCCCACCCGTGGTCGCCAGACCACTTGGCCACCCGGGCCGAGTAGTACCAGGTGGGGCGCCACGGCCGGGTGCTCCAGTCGGGTGTGACCTTGATGTCGGGTTCGCCGGCCTGCTTGAAGGTCAGCGGACTCCGGGCATTCCAGGCGTCGCCGAACCAGGCCTCGACCCGCCATTGGGCGGCAGCGGGGCGGGCCACCAGAACCCAGGCGGCCAAAACGAGGGGAAGCACACGCGAAATCAGTCGAGCAAATGGCATCGGTCGCCCATGAATCAGTGTCGGGGAGAGGCAAAGTAACGTCCCCCATACCGTGGTGCGCGACTCGCGTGGCAGGTTACCGGATTTTACCTGATTCTGCGGGGTCAACTCACCTCGTCACACCGTTCCAGGCCCGTGTTGTCCACCCTTCGTCGGAGTACGATCCGTCGGCCTCACTCTTGCGCCAACGTGGAACGGATGTTTTCGTACTAGAAGGGCGTACACCGTTGTTTCGTCAGGAGTTACGAAGTTTTCAGGGTGGATTTCACCCCGTTGCAGTTTGCTAACCAGGAGGATGCAGATGCGTTTCGCAGGGTATGCTACGGTTGCCGCGATGATCGCGGTGGCCCCCCTCGCGGCCCAGGAGAAGGGAACGTTCGAAATCGGCGGCTTCGGTCGGTACACCGATTACACGAACGCCTACCTGACCCGGGGTCCCGACGACAATCGGATTGGTGGCGGTGGCCGCATCGGCTTCTTCGTCGCCAACAACCTCGCCCTCGAGTTCGCCGGGTCCATCAACCCGGGTGACCTCCGCGGCAACCAGGCGAACATCCCGTCGACCATCGGCGCCATCTCGCGCCCGTTGCGCTACACGCCGATCAACGCGCATCTGGTGTACAACGCCCCGATCAGCGGCGCGTTCTCGCTGATGCTCGGCGCCGGCCCGAGCTACACCATGCTCACCAAGGGCATCGAGGAGAACTACCTCGGCGTCGGTGGCTTGGTTGGTCTGCGCATCAAGCCGACCAACTGGTTCCACCTCCGTCTCGAGACCCTCGCCGACTACATCCCGAGCGGCTTCGGCGACAACTCGAACACCTACCTGGGTCACCAGGCCGGTGCCTCGATCCTCTTCGGCAACGGTGGTTGCGATCATTCCAAGGACATGATCGGCATCACCCCGATGAGCGCCACGTTGCAGCCGGGCGGCTCGCAGCAGTTCACGGCGGATGCCACCTACTGCGGCAAGCCGGACGAAGTGGTCTATCGCCTCAGTGGCCCGGGCTCGGTCGATTCGCTGACCGGCCGCTACACCGCCGCTGGCGAGGGCACCGCGCAGGTCATGGCCTACAGCCGCAAGGGCAAGCTCATGTCCACCGCGAACGTCACCGTCCGCGCGCCGGCCCCCGCGCCGCGTCCGGCCCCGGCACCGGCCCCCGCGCCGCCGCCGCCGCCGGCCAAGCCGGCCTACGCGTTCGCCATGCAGATGGTCCACTTCAAGTTCGATCGCTCGGACCTGACGCAGGGCGGCATGGACACGCTGAATGTCGTCGCCACGACCCTCAAGGAGCATCCTGAGGTCAATGTCGACGTCGTCGGCCACACCGACTGGATCTCGACCAACGCCTACAACATGAAGCTGTCGCAGGCGCGCGCCGAGACCGTCAAGAAGTACCTCGTGTCGCAGGGCGTCGCCGCCGACCGGATCGCGGTCAAGTGGCGCGGTGAGGAAGAGCCGATCGCGGACAACAAGGACGCGGCCGGCCGTGCGAAGAACCGCCGAGTTGAGATCAAGGGCGGCAACTAAGCAGGTCGTCGCAGCACAAAAGAGCGGCCCGGGGAAACCCGGGCCGCTCTTTTGTCTGGCCATTGCGTGGAGTCCTGAGTCCTGAGTCCTGAGAGGGTGTCATCCTGAGCGCAGTCCGCGAAGCGGACGAAGTCGAAGGACCTCGCACGACTCAGGACTCAGGACTCACCCCTCCACCACCCCCGGCCGCAGATACTCCCGCCGATACATCGTCAGCAGCTCGAAGAAATACGACAGCGCCAACGGCCCGACCAGCAGCCCGAGCAGCCCCACGTAACTCACGCCAGCGATCGCGCCGACCAGCGTGATCAGCGGGTGGATCTGCGCGTACTTGTTCGAGATCACTGGCCGGATGACGTTGTCCACCTGGCCAACGATCAGGGCGCCGAAAAGGGCCAGGCCAACGGCAGCGCCGGGGCGTCCCGTGGAATAGAGCACGATTGCGCCCGGTCCCCATACCAGTCCCCCGCCCACCACCGGCAGGATCGAGAAGACCACCGTCACCACGCCCCAGAAGACGGCGTTGCCGAGCCCGGTGACCTGGAAGGCAATGGCGATCAGGATGCCCTGCGCCAGCGAGGAGAAGCCGGTGCCGATGATCGTGCTCTTGGTCACCGCGACGAAGCGCTCCTGGAGGATGGCGACGTTCTCATCCGAGAACGGGATGTACGGGCGCAACCCGCGCCAAGCACCCTTTGGATCCATCAACAGGTAGTAGAGGCCGAAGAAGGTGAAGAGCAGGTTCAGCGTCAGCCGCGTGGCGGTACCGAGGAAGGAGATCGCGCCGCTGCCGAGGAACGAGACGGCCTTCGATCCCGCCGCCTTGAGCTCCGGGCCAACAGCGTAGCCGCCGATGGTGAGGGTCGAGAGCCGGTCGAGGATTGGCGAGTTGATCACGCCCTGCGCTGCACTCTGCGCCTGCCCCACCAGCAGCGAGACCATCCAGACCAGGGGAATCACGATCAGGACGATCGCGAGCACGATCACCAGCACGCTCGCCAGCGACCGGCTGCGGACGCGGGGCACCAGCCATTCGTGCAAACCACCGAAGACCACGAACAAGATGGGGGCCCCGAGCAGGCCGGACGCGTAGGGGACGAGGGCAATGAAGATGCCGACGCCGAGGAGGGCCACGAGCCAGGCGGCTCGCTGATGATTCGTATCGAAGATGCTCATGGCGTGAAGGGTAACGGATCGATCATCGATGATCGATCGTCGATCATCGCAGGCCCAACCCTTCATGTTTCTCCCTGAAACTAGACCCCACCGCCCTGCGTACCTCTCCCATGCTCATTCACGCCGCATCCATTGGTATCCGTTCGCTCGCGAACAACCCGCTCCGCACCGTCCTCTCGACCCTGGGCGTCATCATCGGCACCGCGGCGCTGGTTGCCGTGATCGCGCTGGGTGACGGGGTGGAGGCCTACGCGCGTGAGCAGATCGCCCGACAAACCGACCTGCAGCAGTTCACCCTCACCGCCGAGACCGGCCGCCGCCTCGACGGCGTCTGGCTGCCGCGCGCCGACACGGTGCACCTCGACGCCGCGATGATGGCCGCCCTTCAGGGGGAGCTGCCCACCGGCACCATCCTGACGCTCCAGCGCAACGGCGGCACCATCGTCGGCGGACTCCGGGGTGATTCGCTGCGTGGCGCCCTGGTGAGTGCCAGTACGGGGTCGGCGACCCAGGCGCCCGACTCGCTCCTGGTCGCGGGACGCCTCCTGACCCCCGCCGAAGCCTCGAGCGACACCACACTGGCGGTGATCTCCCCGGACCTCGCCGCCTTGATGACCGGTGGCTCGGGAGCGGTCGGGCGCACCCTGCTGCTCGGCGGAACACCGTTCACCGTGGTGGGGGTCTCCGGAGAGCCCGGCAAGGAACAGAAGTTCCTCGGCGTGGTGGTACCGCTCGCGGCCTATGGCCTCGCCGTCCCCGCTGCCATGCAGCGTCCGGCGATGATCGCCGGTGCGGTATCGAACTTAGACAGCATGCCGAAAGCGGTGGACGCGGCCAAGGCGTGGGCCAAGCGCATCAGCCCCGAAGGACTCGAAGTCAGCAACCGGCAGGACATTCTCGCCGAGGTGCGGAAGGGGATGCTGATTGCCAAGCTGCTGATGGGGTCGATCACCGGGATCTCGCTGCTGGTCGGCGGCATCGGCATCATGAACGTTCTGCTCGCCGCGGTGGTCGAGCGCACGCGCGAAATCGGTGTCCGCCGCGCCGTTGGCGCGCAGCGCCGCGACATCATCGCGCAATTCCTGGCGGAGTCGGTGGTGATCACCGGCGCGGGGAGCCTGATCGGCCTGCTGCTCGGCGTGGGCGGTGCGTTCGGGGTGGCCGCGATCATCGGCTCGATGAGTGACGCGCCGGTGCGCGCCGCCTTCACCGTGGCCCCGATCATCGTGAGCGCTTCATCGGCGGTGATCGTCGGACTGGTCTTCGGGATCTATCCGGCGCTCCGGGCCGCCCGCCTCTCGCCGATCGACGCCATTCGCCACGAATGATCGCCCGCATGGGCATCGTACGGGCGAGGCCTGCCTCGCCCTACGGCGCCCGATTCAAATCGGCCAAGACCGGCCCCAGCACCCGCCACACATTGTCCGCCACGCGGCGGGCTCCTGCAGCACTCGGGTGGATGCCATCGGCCTGATTGAGCGACTCGACCCCCGCTACCCCATCGAGCAGGAACGGGAGCAGCACCGCGCCATGCGCGGTGGCCACCTCGGGGAAGACGGCACGGAATCGGTCGGCATACTGACGCCCCAGATTGGGGGGCGCCTCCATCGCGGCCACCATCAGGACCGGCTTCGGCGACAGCGCCTCGGCCTTGGTCAGGATCGCGTCGAGGTTGGCGCGAAGCGTGTCCACCGGGAGGCCGCGCAGGCCGTCGTTGGCGCCGGTCTCGACGATCAGCACGGCAATCGGTCCCTGCCCGAAGAGCCAGTCGGTGCGCCGGAGGGCGCCCGCCGAGGTCTCGCCGCTGACGCCGGCGTTGACCACCCGGAACGGCAGGCCGGCAGAGTCGATCCGTGCCTGGATCCCGCTCGACCAGGCGTCGGCGGGATCGAGCCCGAGCCCGGCGGTCAGCGACGTCCCGACCAGCAGGATGGTGCCCACCTCCATCGCGGGCGGCGCGGCGGCCGTGGAGGTCCCGACATCGCTATTCTTCGGGGTTGTGGACTCGGCGCGCTCGCCCGGGTCCCCGCCACACGCGGCGAGGGAACCTGCCAGCCAGCAGAGCCGGTACCACGCCTGAAAGCCTCTCGTTGTCACCAGATCCTGCCCCCGTGGGAGTTGTGCATGCTCACCTGTGAAGCCCTTGGCCACGAATACCCCTCGGGCGATGGCTCCCTGGCGGTCCTCAAGGATATCAACTTCCACCTCGACGATG
>Ga0073899_10002512_pt1 | contig 16525 bp, 14 predicted proteins | sample KloWWTmetaKNB5Ph_FD_88975 | JGI IMG/M metagenome (GOLD analysis project Ga0073899, IMG submission 88975) | Active sludge microbial communities from Klosterneuburg, Austria, studying microevolution and ecology of nitrifiers - Klosterneuburg... | ecosystem: Engineered > WWTP > Aerobic digester >...
GGCTCCTCGTCGTGATCGAGGCGCTCGTCGTCGTCGTCGTCGTACAGGCTGAGCACCGCCTTGGCCCAGCCCTGGGGCGCGCTCTCGAGGAACGCGCGCAGGTGGGTGAGCCGCACGACCAGCGGGCCGTCGTCGACCACCGGCGTCAGCGCGCCGTGGCCGAGGCCGAGCGCGCGCGCCAGCTCGGGGCGGGCGGCCAGGGCCCGGGTCAGCGCCCGCGGCGGCGGCACGCGCTGGTCGCGCTCGCGGGCGGCGGCGTCGAGGTCGCGGCGCAGCGCGGCGGCGTAGCGCTCGCGGGCGGCCAGCGGATCGCCGTCGTCGTCGAAGCGGTGCAGCGGCGCCTTGACGGTGAGCGCGCCCAGCGCGGCGGTGGGCGCGACGCCGAGGTACGGGGCCAGCATCTCGGCCAGCTCGTGCACCACCGACGCCGGGGCCCGCGGCTCGCCGGTGACCGGCTCGCGATCGACGTACGACAGCACCAGCTCGTCGCGGGCGGCCAGCGTCAGCTCGAGGAACGCGTAGCGATCGCGATCGCGGGCCGAGACGTCGCCGCGCTCGAGCGTCGCGCGCAGCTCGAGGCCGGCCCGGCGATCGCTCGACGGGAAGCTGCCCTCGCCGAGGCCGACCGCGAAGACGTGGGCGAATGGCAGCGGGCGGTGCGGGGTGATGCGCGCGACGTGGACGCCGTAGGCCAGCGGCTCGCCGCGATCGGCGCGGACCTGGCCGAGGCGGCGGCGGGCCAGCGCGGCGACCTCGGGGTAGTCGAGGACGCGGCCGTCGAGATCGAGCTCGGCCAGATCGGCCAGCGCGCCGCGCACGCGGGTGAGCTCGCCCTGCGCGGCCTCGTCCTTGCCGCCGAGGTACGCGGCGGCGAGATCGTCGAGGATGCCGGCCCAGGTGGCGAGCGGCGCGCGGTGGCCGCGCAGCCAGCGGGCGTCGGCGATGAGGGACCGGGCCAGGAGCGCGAAGGTGGCGGCCGAGGCCTGCTCGTCGGCGGCGACCTCCTCGGGGCGGTAGGCGCGGCCCTCGAGGGTGGCGACCAGGTCGGCGCCGGCCCGGGGGCCGGCCATGAACGCGCCCAGCGCGAGGCGCTTGATGCCCTGGTCCCAGTGGAACGTGTCCATGCCGGCGAGGTAGGTGCCGGCGTGATCGGCGTCGTCGGCGCCGTGGACGATGCCGAGCGCCTCGGTCCACGCCATCCAGTCGTGGGGATCGACGCCGGGGTGGCGCGCGGTGACCGCGGGGTGGGTCATGACGCCGAGCAGCTCGGGGCGACGGAACCGGCCGAGCGGCAGCGCGAGCAGGAGCTCCATCGCCACCGCGGCGTGGCCGTGGCCGAGCGCGGGCATGTCGACGACGTGGAACGGCAGCTGGTAGCGCGCGAACGCCGGCGCGATCTGCGGCAGGTAGGTCTCGACGGCGGACGGCGCGAGCAGCACGGCGATCTGGTTGGCGGTGAGCGACGGATCGCGCTCGAGGCGCGCGCGGATCGCCGCGGCGACCACCTCGAGCTCGCGCACCGGCGACGGGCACGCGAGGATCTGCACGCCGGCGGCGGGCGCGGCGGTGGCGGTGGTGGCGGCGGTCTCGGCTGCCGGCGGCGCGGCGCGGAGCAGCGTGTCGTGGGCCCAGCGCGCGCGGGCGCTGGCGTCGGGTTCGAGCGCGCCGCTGTCGCCGAAGCGATCGTCGATGTCGCCCTCGGACAGCTCGGCCAGCGCCGCCAGCGTGTCGCGGCCGGGGCTGCCCCAGCGCTGCAGCGCGAGCGGCTCGTCGGGGGCGACCGCGGCCAGCCCGGCGGCGCGGCGGCGGCGCGGCCGCGCGACGTCGCCCCAGTACATCGCGCACGGCGACATCGCCAGCACCGTGACCGGCCGGACCTCGGCGAGGTAGGCCAGCGCGTCGAGGTAGACCCGCGGCACGAACGACAGGCCGATGACGAAGATCGGCGGGCCGGGCGGCGCCGGCCAGCGCGCGCGGCGGCGGGCCATCGCCAGCTCGGGCACCGGCACCGGGTGCGGGCCGGCGACCTCGGCGAGGTGGCGACAGGTGGCGTGCCACAGCGCGCCGTGCCAGCGGGCGACGGTGGGATCGAGCACCTGCTCCGGCGGCAGGCCGTGGCCGCGCTGCCAGGTCTGCAGCCACTCGGGCCGCGTCAGCGCGTACTCCCACGTGCGCTCGGCCAGCTCGGCGGCGAGCTGCACGCGGCGCGGGCCGACGCCGTCGGGGCCGTCGCCGTCGAGGTAGGCCAGCGCCGGGGTCAGCGCCGGCTGGTCGAGGACCGCGCGATCGGCGAGCACCGAGGCCAGCGCGGCCTCGAGGCCGGCCTTGTCGAGCGGGCGCAGCTCGGGGTGATCGGCGGTCAGCTCCTCGGCCAGCAGCCGCTCGAGGAAGCTGGTCTGGTAGCCGGCGGCGACGCCGGCGCGGGTGGCCAGCGCGTACTGCACCCAGCGGCCGACCGCGCGGCTGGGGATCGCGACCCGCGGCGGCGCGAACGGCGACGCCAGCGGCGCGAGCTGCTCGGCCAGCGCCGACGCCAGCTCCTCGAAGCGGTGGCTCTCGATGACGCGCAGCATGGTCAGGCCTGGCGGCGGCGGCGGACCCGGGCCACCAGGCCCGGGCCGAGCCACCAGCCGATCGCGACCAGCGCGGCGCCCCAGGTGAGGACGCCGCCGGCGAGCGCGTACAGCGAGCGGCCGCGGCGGCCGATCGTGATCGTGGCCATCGTCGTGGTGGGGCCGCCGTGCTCGACGACGCCGGTGCGCGCGAGGAAGGCGCCGTCGCGGTCGATGATCGACGACGGGCCGGTGTTGACCGCGCGCACCAGCGGCGCGCCGACCTCGACCGCGCGGTAGCGGGCCAGCGCCTCGTGCTGGTAGGGCTCGGCGTCGAAGTCGAACCAGGTGTCCATGGTGAGGTTGATCAGCACGTCGGGCTCGAGCGCGGCCAGCTCGCGGCCGTGGCCGGGGACGACGTCCTCGAGGCAGACCATGATCGCCAGCCGCACCGGCTGGCCGTCGATGTCGACGGTGAGGACCGCCGGCTGGTCGCCGCCGGCGTAGCTGCCGGCGCCGTCGGGCATGTACTTCGCGAGCGACGGGAAGTGCTCGACCAGCGGGTTGTACTCGCTGCCGATCATGCGATGGATCTTGTCGCCGCGGCCGAGGAAGCGGCCGTCGGCGGCGACCAGGATGGCGCTGTTCCACTGATCGCGATCGGTGGTGGTGACCGCGCCGATGAGCAGCGGGCCGGTGGTGTTGCCGCGGATCGACAGCGGGTGGTTGCGCGCGACGTCCGCGGTGAGGTCGCGCGGCACCTCGAACGGGTAGGCGACCTCGCTCCACACCACCAGATCGGCGCCGGCGTCCTCGAGCATGCGCGACGCGCGGCGGAGCTGCTCGAGGTGCCCGGCCCGCTCGCGGGTGCCGGCGGGGACGTCGACCCGCTTGTTGGGCTGGACCACGCCGATCGTGATCTGCCGGGTGGCGCCGCCGCGATCGACGCGGATGCTGCCGAGCGTGAGCGCGGCGGCGAACAGCGCGACGCCGATCGCCGGGCGCCAGCGCCGCGCCGGGCGGGTGAGCGCGTCGTAGATCGCGCCGGCGAAGGCGATCATCAGCGCGGCGAGGCCGACGGTCGAGGCGGCGGCGGTCAGGTGGCGCAGCGGCGCGACCCCGGCCTGGCCCAGCGCCAGGCTGAACGGGAACGGCGTCGGCAGCACGACCTCGACGACGACGAAGCCGAGCGGCAGGCACAGCGCCATCGGCCACGGACCGCGCGGATCGTCCCGGCGGCGATCGCGCAGCGCCCGGGTGAGCCGCGCGCCGAGCAAGAACAGCGCGCCGTGGTACGCGGCGAGCAGCAGCAAGCCCAGCCACGCCAGCGGCGCCGGCAGGTGGGCGTTGACCCGCAAGAGGTAGACCATCCAGTGGAAGCCACCCACGGTGAACACGAAGGCCGCGGCGCCGCCGTAGAGCCCGGCCCGGCGGCGGGTCGGCGCGCGATCGATGGCCCACGCCGCGGGCAGCGCGGCGAACCAGCCCAGCGGCCACCAGGTGATCGGCTGTGCCGACAGGATCCACAGGAGCCCGCTGACCAGCGCCGCGCCCAGCCCCCACCGCGCGCTGCGCGCCGGCCCGTCGTGCCAGCGGGCGGTCGTGGGCCCGGTCATGCGCCGCGACCCGGCTCGGGCGCGATCAGATCGAGCGCGCGCGGCACGACCGTGAACGTCGCCGGCAGGATGCCCGGGGTCTCGCCGTCGACGTCGAGCTCGACCACCTGGCCGGGCTCGGCCGGCGTGGCGCGCACGACCCGCGCGCGCCGGTGGCTGACCTTCTCGAGCGACAGGTGCGTGCCGGCGTACATGCGGCGGCTCTTCAAGACGAAGTCGGTCATCGACATGTCGCCGATCGCGACCACGTCGAACTCGCCGTCATCGAGCGACGCGTCGGGCGCGACCATCATGCCGCCGCCGAAGTAGCGGCCGTTGGCGATCGCGACGGTGTTGATCGTGAGGTCGACGCCGTCGGCGGGGGCGTCGTCGAACGACAGCCGCACCCGCTGGTTGTCGTACTGCCACATCGCCTTGGCGGTGGCGGCGAAGAACGACAGCGAGCCGAACCGCTTCTTGGACTGGTTGACCAGGCGGTCGGTGAGGCCCGACATGCCGAACGAGGCGATGTTGGCGAACATGCGCACGCCGGGGCTGCCGTCGCGGCTGACGTAGTCGATGCGGCCGACGTCGATGCGGCGGCGGTGGCCGGCGGCGAGGATCTTGACCGCCTTGGCGAAGTCCTTGGGGATGCCGACGGTGCGCACGAAGTCGCCGCCGGTGCCGAACGGCAGCACCGCCAGCGCGGCGTCGCCGGGGACGCGGGCGCCGGCCTCGAACCAGCCGTTGGCGACCTCGTTGATCGTGCCGTCGCCGCCGACCGCGACGACGATCTCGGCGCCGGCCTCGACCGCCTGGCGCGCCAGCCGGGTGGCGTCGCCGGGGGCGGCGGTCAGCGCGGCCTCGAACGGCAGCTCGCGGCGGATCTGATCGGCCAGCTCGGACCAGCGCCGGCCCAGCGAGCCGCCCTGCGACCTGGGGTTGGCGATCACGACGACGCGCGGGTTCATCGCGCGCAGTATCACCCAGCGGGGCGCGCGCGTCTCGCGCGGGGGATCGCCTCGGGCCCGGCGGCGGCGGCGGCCCTCACAGCGACGGCGGCGGCGCGGTCGGCGGCGCGGCCCGGCGGTGGACCACCAGGCGATCGGCGTCGGTGCGGGTCATCGCCGCGCCGACCGCGGGGCCGCACACCAGGTCGCAGCCGAGCCGCTCGAGCAAGGCCAGCTGCTCGGGGCGGTGGACGTCGGCGGCCAGGGTCAGCCAGTCGTGGTGGTGGGCCAGCGCGATGCGGCGCTCGACCACCGTGGCGGCGGTGCGATCGCGATCGAGCCCGGCCACCGCCCACGCCGGCAGCTCGAGCAGATCGATGGGCGCGCCGGCCAGGAGGCCGAGCTCGGCGGCCCCGAGGTCGACCTCGCGCACCGCGACGGTGACGCCGCGCTCGACCAGCTGCTCGAGGATCGACGCCGGATCGACGCGGTGGAAGCGCGGCACCCGCACCACCACCGCCTCGGGGTGCGGCGCGGCGAGCAGGCCGTCGGCCAGGCGCGCGGAGATCGCCCCGTCGTGATCGAGGTCGGCGTCGAGCAGCACCACCGGCTGGTCGCGCCCGCCCCACGTGGCCGCGCACTGCAGCGCCGCGGCGAGGCACGCGCTGTCGTCGCCGAGCCGCGCCACCGCGAAGCCGAACAGCCGACGACGCGGCAGCTCGAGCACCGGGCTGAAGCACGTCTCCTCCGACTCGGGCACACTGGGAGCCTAGCGAGCCGTGCCCCGATCGCGTAGTGCGTCACGGTTAGCGGCCGGTCATCGACTCCCCCGTGGAACTCGCACTCCTCGCCAAGCTGCTTGAACCATTGCCCCCGGGGATCGGGCGCGGTGCGGCGACCCAGGCCGAGCGGCGGGCCCGCGGCCAGGTGTTCACGCCGCCCGGGCTCGCCGAGGCGGTGATCCGGCTGATCGCGCCCGACCTGCCGGCGCGGCCGCGGCTGCTCGATCCGGCGTGCGGCGACGGGGCGTTCTTGCGCGCGGCGCGCGCGGTGCTGCCGGCGGCGGCGCGGTTCGGCGTCGAGCGCGATCCGCGCGTGGCGCGGGCGGCGCGGGCCGCGACCCCGGGCGCGACGGTGCGGGTGGCGGAGGCGCTCTTGGGGCGGGCGCGCGTGCCGAAGGTCGACGCGGTGATCGGCAACCCGCCGTACGTGCGCTCGATCCGCCTGCGCACCAGCGATCCGGCGCTGTGGGCGGCGCTGCGCGGGCGGTTCGCGGCGACGTCGTTCGGCGAGTGGGATCTGTACGGCGCGTTCCTGGAGAAGAGCGTCGACTGGCTGACCGGCGACGGTCGGGTGGCGCTGATCGTGCCGTCGCGGTGGCTGACCGCGCGCTGGGCCGGGCCGCTGCGCGCGCACCTGGCGGCGCGGCAGGCGGTGGTGGCGGTGATCGAGCTGGGCGCGGCGCAGCTGTTCGCCAACGCGACGACCTACGCGTCGATCGCGATCCTGGGCGGGGCGGCGCAGCCGGGGGCGCGGCCGATCCACCGCCACGGCGCGGGCGGCTGGCGCACCGACGCTCTCGACCTGGCGCGCCTGGGCGACGCGCCGTGGATCGCGGCCGCGCCGACGCGGCGGGGGCGGGGGCCGGCGCCGGCGCTGACGCTGGGCGAGGTGGCGGTGATCGCCAAGGGCGCCGGCACCAACGCCGACCCGGTGTTCGTGCTGCCGGCGGCGCGGCGCGACGGGCGCTGGCTGATCAGCGGCGACGCGGTGATCGAGGCCGACGCGGCGCGGCCGTGCCTGCGCGGGCGCGACGTCGGCGCGGCGCCGACCGCGTGGTGCGTGCTGCCGTACGTCGACGGCGCGCTGGTGCCGTGGGCCGAGGTCGAGGCGCGGTGGCCGCGGGCGGCGGCGTACCTGGCGGCGCGGCGATCGCTGCTCGAGGCCCGCGAGCGCGGGCGGTTCGTCGGCGATCGCTTCCACGCGTTCGGCCGGCCGCAGAACCTCCGCTTCCACCTCGACCCGGCGCCGAAGGTGGTCATCCCCGACGTGGTGCGGACGCCGCGGGCGTGGATCGATCGCGGCGGCGCGCTGGTCCTGGACTCGGCGTACGCGGTGCGGCCGCGGCCCGACGCGCCGGCGCGGTGGCAGGACGTCGAGCGCCTGCACGCGCTGCTCGGCTCGTCGACCCTGGCGGCCTGGCTCGACCGCGCCAGCGTGCCGCTGCGCGGCGGCTACCGGCGCATGAAGACCGCGTACCTGGCGCCGATGCCGCTGCCGTGAGACAAGGCGCGGCAATGGACGACCTCATCCTGTACATCGGCAACCGCCGCTACTCGTCGTGGTCGCTGCGGCCGTACCTGGCGCTGGCGGCGTCGGGGCTGCGCTTCGACGCGCGGGTGATCGAGCTCGACCAGCCGACCACCGCGGCCGCGATCGCGGCGGTCAACCCGGCGGGCCGGGTGCCGGTGTTGCACCACGGCGCGCTGGTGGTGCACGACTCGCTGGCGATCTGCGAGTACGTCGCCGAGCTGGCGCCCGAGGCCGGGCTGTGGCCGGCGGATCGCGCGACGCGGGCCCGGGCCCGCGCGGTGGCGGCCGAGATGCACGCCGGGTTCGCGGCGCTGCGCGGCGCGATGCCCCAGGAGCTGATCGGCCGCTACCCGGGCGCCGGCCGCACGCCCGAGGCGCTGGCCGACGCGGCGCGGGTGCAGGCGATCTGGCGCGGGCTGCGCGCGGAGGCCTCCGCCGGACCGTTCCTGTTCGGCGGCTTCACGATCGCCGACGCGTTCTTCGCGCCGGTGGTGGGGCGGTTCGTGACCTACGGCGTCGAGGTCGACGCGCCGTGCCGCGCGTACATGGACGCGGTGTGGGCGCTGCCGGCGTTCGCGGCGTGGCGCGAGGCGGCGGCGCTCGAGGCGCCGCTGCCGGATCACAAGTAGCGCGCGGCTATGGCTCATCCGCCGGGGCGGCCGGCGGCGTGAACGGCGTGTCGGTGAGGTTGGCGACCGCGGTGGCGAGATCGCTGACCTCGACGCCGTCGGGCGCGTTGCGGCGGAGCATCAGCGCGCAGGTGCCGCACGCGGTGGCGACGATGCCGCCGCCCTGGGCGGCCAGCTCCGCCAGCCGGCGGCGGGCCATCGCGTCGGCGACCGCGGGCATGGTCTTGGGCAGGAGGCCGCCGCCGCCGCAGCACTCGGTGTCGACGCCCGACCACGCGAACTCGCGGACGTCGGCGACCTGGCCGAGCACGCGGCGCGGCTCCTCGATCACGCCGGCCGAGCGCGCGAGGTAGCAGGGGTCGTGGTAGTGGACCCGCTTCTTGGTGGCCGGCGCCGGCAGCTTGTCGGCGTGGGTGGCGAGGAACTCGGCGATCGACACGACGGTGGTGCCGACGCTGATGCCCTCGCCCTGGTAGAGCGCGGTGATGGCGTGGCGGCACGCCGAGCAGCCAATGACGATGGTCTGGAACCGGCGCAGCGCGGTGGCGACCTTGCCGGCGTGCCAGCGGAACTCGTCGGGGAGGCCGGCGGCGAGCAGCGGGTAGCCGGCGCAGGCCAGGCCGGCGTCGACCAGCGGCACCGGGCCCAGGCCGAGCCGCTCGAACACCGCCTGCGCCGCGGCGACGTCGGCGGTGCCCTTGTCGAGGCTGTCGCAGCCGGGCCAGAAGCCGATCGCGCCGGTCGACGCGAACGCCTCGGCGCCGAAGCGCTCGCGGGCGTCGGCGGCCAGGCGCTGATCGCGGGCGCGGAACCGCTCGCCGTAGCCGGCCAGCGCCGGGTGGCCGGCGCCGCGCTTGTTGGCCTCGGCGCGCCCGCTCAAGAGCACCAGCCCCGGCTCGTTGTCGTGATCGCAGTACACGGTGCAGTGGCGGCAGCCGGTGCAGGCCCACAGCGACTCGGTGGTGTCGGGGCGCCACGGCTCCTGGTCGTGGACCAGCTTGTTGAGCCGATCCATCTTGGCCTGCGGGATCAGCGACTCGCGGCCGGTGGTGGTCGAGACCGGGCACGCGTGGCGGCACATCTTCGGGCAGAAGGTGCAGTCGTCGAGCTGGCGGGCGACGTCGGCGGTGGTGAAGTGATCGGCCATGATCAGCTTTCGGTGAGCGCGCCCGGGTTCATCACGCCGCGCGGGTCGAGCTGCGCCCGCAGCGCCTTGAGGTACGGATCGAGCGCGGTCGGCCGGGCGCCGAGCAGCCAGGCGCCGGCGGCGGTGGCGGCGGCCTCGGCGCGGGCCACGGTGGCGGTCAGCGCGTCGCCGGCGAGCGCGTCGCCGCGGTCGTCGACCAGCGTCGCGAACACCACCGCGCCGTCGAGATCGAAGCGCGACACGTGCAGGCGCGCGGTCGGCACCGCGCGGCGGATCGCGTGGTACGCGGCGGTCAGCTGGCCGGGGCCGGCCGAGGCCTGGAAGCCGGGCGAGGGCTCGGGGGTCGGCTCGGTGCCGAGCCGCCGGCGCCACCAGCGCTCGGCCAGGCCGAGATCGGCGGCGGCGCCGCCCTCGGCCGCGACCGCGCTGGCGATCAGATCGCGATCGCACGCGGCCAGATCGGTGGGGCCGGCGGTGCACGCGACCAAGAGCGCCTGGCCGTCGGCGAGGCCGGCGTCGGGGAAGTGCAGCCGCGCCTCGGTGGCGTCGACGATGCGCAGCCCGGCCGGCGCGCACTCCTCGCGCAGCGCCAGGAACGCGGCGGCGATCGCGGCGTCGACCGACGGCAGCACGTAGGCGGCCAGCAGCCGGGCCTCGGGCCGCCGGTGCAGGCGCAGCACCGCGGCGGTGATGTAGCCGATCGTGCCCTCGCTGCCGCACAGCGCGCGCGCCAGGTCGGGGCCGGTCGAGCGGCGCGGCGCGACCCGGGTGTGGATGGTGCGGCCGTCGGCCAGCACCGCCGACAGCCCGGCGACCGCCTCCTCGAAGAAGCCGTGGCGCGCCGACGACTTGCCCGGCGTGCGCACGCCGATCAGGCCGCCGAGGCTGGAGCCGAGGATGCCCGGCGGGTAGTCGCCGAGCGACAGCCCGCGCGGCGCCAGGATCTTCTCGAGCGCGGCGCCGGTGAGGCCGGCCTGCGCGTGGCACAGCATCGAGGTCTCGTCGAGCTGCACCACCTGATCGAGGCGCTCGCTCGACAGGTGGACCCGGCGGCGCTCGCCCAGGCCGCGCACCCGGGCGGCGCGGAACCCGGCGCCGACCGGCACCACCGCGGCGCCGGCGTCGGCGGTGATGCGCACGACGTCGGCCAGCTCGGTCGGCGAGCCGGGCGTGACCGCCAGCGCCGGCTGTCCGGGGATCGGACGGACGTGATCGGCGCCGACCACGGCGGCCAGCGCCCCGGCGAGCTCGAGGGTCACCGCGCCTCCCACCGCCGGGCCGCGAGGCCCAGCTTGCCGGGGTTCATGACGTCGTCGGGATCGAAGCTGTGCTTGAGCGCGGTGAGGATGGCCATCGCCTCGCGGTGCTCGCCGGCCATGTACGGCGCGCGCAGCATGCCGACGCCGTGGTGGTGGCTGATCGTCGCGCCGACCCGGGTCGCGGCCTCGAGGCCGTCCTTCCAGATCGTGTCGTACAGCCGCTCGCTGGCGGCGCGGTCGGGCGCGTGGGCGGCGAACGTGAAGTAGATCGAGCAGCCCTCGGGGTAGGCGTGGGAGAAGTGCGCCATCACCATCGCGTGCTTGCCCAGCGCGGCCCGCACCGAGTGGTACAGGTCGAGCAGCGTGGCCCAGCTGGTCGCCACCTCCATGGTGTCGACGAACGCGCCGTCGCGGAACACCGGCGACATCTTGTAGCTGACCGCGTAGCGGCGGGCCAGCCAGGCCCGGCCCGGCTCCTCGCCCTGATCGCGGGCGCCGGCGCGCTCGAGCTCGGCGAAGGTCAGCGCGGCCTCGACCTCGGTGCGCAGCCGCGCGCCCTCGAGGCCGATGATCAGCTTGCAGCCCTTGCGCGCGATCTTCTCGGCGACCGTGCCGACGACGCGGTTGATCAGCCGCGGCCGATCGAGCACCGCGGTGAACGCGTCGCCGCGCAGGCCGTGGCGGGCCTTGCGCACCATGCCCAGGAGCCGCTCGAGCGGGCCGTCGTCGTCGGTCGCGCGCGGCGGCGGCGGCAGCGGCGGCAGCGCGCCCTCGCCGGGCAGCGGCACCGGCGCGTGGGTGTGGCGGAGCTCGGCGGCGGCCGCGTCGTGGTGGTGGTGGCCGAAGCTGTTCACGAAGGTGTCGAGCTCGTCGTACAGCCGCACCACCGCCGGCTTGAGCCCGCGCTGCAGCACCCGGCGCAGCGCCTCGACGCCGGCGGCGACGTTGTCGACCTCGAAGCCGCGCAGCACCTTGAGCTGCGGCGCCGGCGACAGCCGCAGCCGCGCCGACGTGATGATGCCGAGCGTGCCCTCGCTGCCGAGCACCAGCTGGGTCCAGTCGGGGCCGCCGATCGCGCGGCGCGGCCCGTCGGTGTCGACCACCTCGCCGGTGCCGGTGACCAGGGTCAGGCCGGCGACCCGATCCTCGACCTTGCCGTACTTGGTCGACAGCTGGCCGGCGGCGCGGGTGGCCAGCCAGCCGCCCACCGTCGAGCAGTAGATCGACGACGGGAAGTTGCCGAAGGTGTAGCCGCGGCGGGTCAGCTCGCGCTCGAAGCGCTCGCCCGACAGCCCGGCCTCGACGTCGACCACCTGGTCGCTGGCGCGGATGCCGCGCAGCGCGGCCATGCGCTTGGTGTCGATCGTGATGCCGCCGAATCGCGGCACGACGCCGCCGCACACGCCCGAGCCGCCGCCGTAGGGGATGATCGGCACGCCGAGGTTGCGGGCCATCCGCACGATCGCGGCCACCTCGCGGACGGTCTCGGGCCACACCACCGCGGTCGGCAGCATGGTCGGCGTCGCGCCGGCGCGGCGGGCCAGGAGCAGGCGCGGCCACATGTCCCGGGCGTAGGTGTCGAGATCGCCCGGGCGCACCGAGACGCGGCGCGGCCCGACGATGCCCTCGAGCTCGCGGCGCACGCGGTCGGCGTCGGCGACCATGGCGTCAGCCTACGGCCGGGCGGCGCCGGCGTGCAAGCGCGCCGAGGCCTTGCGTCACGCGCGGCCGCGATCGAATGTCGCGCCATGAGCACGCCTCGCTTCGCCGTCGACCGCATCCACCGCATCGCCGTGATCGGCGCCGGCACCATGGGCCACGGGATCGCCCACGTCGCCGCGCTGGCCGGGCACGACGTGCGCCTGTACGACGTGACCGCCGAGGCCGCCGCCGCCGGGCGGGCCAAGGTGGTGGCCAACCTCGGCAAGGGCGTCGAGTTGGGCAAGCTGGCCGCCGACGCGCGCGACGCGGCGCTGGCGCGGCTGACCGCGACCGGCGAGCTGGCGGTGGCGTGCGCCGAGGTCGATCTGGTGATCGAGGCGGTGCCTGAGAAGCTCGACCTCAAGCAGCGGCTGTTCCGCGAGGTCGACGCGCTGGCGCCGGCCGGCGCGCTGCTGGCGTCGAACACGTCGTCCTTGTCGCTGGCGCAGATCGCCGCGGCGGTCGGCGACGGCGCGCGGGTGGTGGGCATGCACTTCTTCAACCCGGTGCACCTGATGAAGCTGGTCGAGGTGGTGCGTCACGGCGGCAGCGACCCGAGCGCGGTGGCCACCGCGGTGGACCTGGCGACCGCGTGGGGCAAGACCCCGATCACGGTCAAGGACAGCCCGGGCTTCGCGTCGAGCCGGCTGGGCATCGCGCTGGGCATGGAGGCGATCCGCATGGTCGAGGAGGGCGTCGCCTCGGTCGAGGACGTCGACACCGCGATGAAGCTGGGCTACGGCCACCCGATGGGGCCGCTCGAGCTGACCGACCTGGTCGGGCTCGACGTGCGGCTGGGCATCGCCGAGTACCTGGCCGACGCGCTGGGCACCAGCTTCGAGCCGCCCGAGCTGCTGCGGCAGATGGTGGCCGCCGGCACGCTGGGCAAGAAGAGCGGCCAGGGCTTCTACCGCTGGGTCGACGGCAAGCGCGCCTGATCGCGGCGCGGGCCGACGCTCACGCGCCGCGGACGGCGCGCAGGTGATCGGCGACGTGGATGGCGTGCAGCCGCTCGTAGTCGGCGGCGCTGCAGCGGCCGTAGACCGGGTGCGGGGCCAGCGGGCCGGCGTGGGTGCGGAAGCGCTCGACGGCGGCGGCGACCGACGCGACGGCGTCGGCCAGCGCCCGCGGCGGCGGCGGCGCGCCGCCGGGCAGCGGCGCGTGGGTGTCGTGGCGCATCGCGCCGGCGCGCAAGAAGCGGCGCTTGACGATCGCGCCGATCGTGACCCGGATGACCAGCGGCTTGAGCGCGGGGTAGCCGTCGACCGACGCGGCGATCGACGCGGCGCAGTGATCGAGGTGCTGCGCCGTGGTCCACGCGCCCGCCGCGTCGGGCAGCGGCGCAGCGATCGCGGCCAGGACGTCTTCGAAGCCGGTCACGACCGGTTGCGGTCGCGGGTCGGCGCGCCGCGCCGCTCGGGGCGCTTGGCGGCCGGGCGCTTGGCGCGCGGCGGGCCGTGGCGATCGACCTGCTTGGCCATCGCCTCGGGCGTCAGCGTCCACGCGGCCAGCTTCGCGGCGCCGGGATCGGTGCGCTGCAGGGCGGCGACCTTGAGCGCCATCGACGGATCGACCGGGCGATCGTCGAGGCGCACCTCGAAGTGCAGGTGCGGGCCGGTGGCGCGGCCGGTGGCGCCGACCCGGCCGAGGCGGACGGCGGCCGCGATGGTCGCGCCCGGCTTGACGTCGATGCTCGACAGGTGCGCGTAGCGGGTGAGCACGCCGCCGCCGTGATCGATCATGACCAGCTTGCCGTAGCCGCTGCGGACGCCGGCGAAGGCGACGACGCCGGTGCCGGCGGCGTAGACCGGCGTGCCGCGGTCGGCCTTGAAGTCGGTCCCGGCGTGGAACTTGTTGTAGCGGAGGATCGGGTGCATCCGCCAGCCGAAGCCCGAGCTCTCGATGTCGGGCACCGGCGACGTGGTCAGCACGGTGATGTCGGGGATGCCCGGCGCCGGCAAGAGCGCCAGCAGCGCGGTGGTGCGCGTGGTCAGGCGCGCGACCAGATCGCGGGCCTCAACCATCAGCGCGATCGGCAGGTCGTGCAGCGCCGGCGCCCAGCTGGTCGGCGCGAGCATCCACGTGGTCAGCTGCGCGCTGCTGTGATCGAGCAGCGCGGCCCAATCGAACATCGACGCGGCCACCGGCGGCGCGGCGAGCGCCGGCGCGGCGGGGGCCCGGGTGGCGGTGGGGCCAGTGGCGTGCGCCGGCGCGGTGGCGATCAGGGTGACCCCGATCGCGATGCCGGCGAGCGCGCGCGCAGACTGCATGGAGTGTCGAGTCTTGGCCGCGCCCCGAGGGTCGATCAACCCGTTCGAGCACAAATCGACGGCGCCGATGTAGGTGAGGGTTGCACCGCCGCGCACGATCGTCACAATGCCGCCGTGTCGCTCACCCGCCGTCTGCTCATCATCGTGCTCGCGCTCGTCGGCGCTGCGGGCTTCGCGATCTCGGTCGAGGGCGGGCGCTGGTGGAGCCTCGGCGGCGAGATCCACGTCGGGCCCGCCGGGACCCAGCGGTGCTTCGGCGGCGAGTGCGGGGTCGGCGATCTGACGTGGGTCCACGGCTCGGGCTTCTGGGAGCGGTGCGGGTCGGGGGCGTACGCGGGTGGGCTGGTCGCCGGCCTGGCGCTGCTGGCGCTGGCCGGATCGATCGCCGCGCGTCGGGCCGGGCGGCTGGCGGCGGCGGTGGCGGGCATCGGCAGCGTCACGGCGATCGCCGCCGGGGTCGGCTTCTACGCGCTGGCGCCGGCGATCCCCGAGGCCAGCGTCGGGCGCGGCGCGGTGCTGTTCGCGATCGGCGCGGCGGCCGCGTTGACCGCGATCGGCGCGACGCTCACGGCGAAGCGCTGAGCGCGGTGCCGCGCGAAGACGACCCGAGTTCGCGTCGGGAGGTTCGCGTCTCGGGTGGGGGCCCCGTGGGGGCGTGACCCCGCGGGGGAGGGTTTGGCGACAAACCCTCTCAACGATCGAGCGCGACGTCCTCGATCGCGCCCAGCGGCGCGGCCAGCGCGCGGTACCAGGCGGTGGCGCGGGCGGCCCGGCCGGGCAGCGCGCGGCTGCCCCAGACGATCGCGATCGCGGCGCGGGTGTCGGCGTGGGTCTTGGTGCGCTGCGCGTCCTTGACCGGCGTGCCGCACGGGCCGTCGGCGTCGAACAGCGCGAGCAGGCCGCTGGCGTCGATGGTCTGGCCCGACGGGTTGAACGCGTAGGTCGTGCCGGGCGGGCACACGCCGATCGCCAGCGGCGCGCGGGTGCGATCGAGATCGACGACGCTGATCGGCAGCCCGCTCCACAGCGAGACGTGGTTGCAGACGTCGACCAGCGGGTTGATCTGCGGGAAGCGCCCCTCGGCGTGGGCCGCGATCAGGTACTCCGACGCCGGCTTGCCGCGGCCCGACGGCTTGTAGCCGCCGTGGCGCAGGAGCGCGCGGACCGCGGCGCGGACCTCGTCGTCGACGGGGCCATCGTCGGTTGCGGGCGGCGGCAGCGGCGGCGTGGGTAGCGTCGCCAGCGGCGCCGAGAGGCGGATGAGGAAGGCGCCGACGTCGAGCAGCGGGTGGGCGGCGACGGTGATCATCGCGGGATTTGTAGCAGAGCCGGTGTCTGGGATCCGGTGCTCCGGCTCCGGGTCCGGGGCCGGGGCCGGCACCGGCTCCGGGTCCGGCTCCGGGTCCGGCTCCGGCTCCGACACCGGCTCCGGGTCCGGCTCCGGCTCCGGCACCGGCTCCGGCACCGGCTCCGGCACCGGCTCCGGCACCGGCACCGGCTCCGGCTCCGGCTCCGGCTCCGGCTCCGGCTCCGGCTCCGGGTCCGGCTCCGGCTCCGGCTCCGGCTCCGGCACGTTCCTCCTCGATCCCTTGGTGCAGCAAGGGTTCCTCCGTGGTTGGTGTGCCCCTCGCGGCCCCCGCGCACGTCCTTTGCCGCGCGCGCTGGGGGCGATGGTGGCGAGCAGGAAGGTGGGGAGGGAGCGCGCGGCACAGGACCTGCGCGTCGGGCCGCGGACGGGGCGAACACCAACCACGGAGGACGTCATGCTGGATGCACAGAGGGTTTCGATGGAGCTGATCGAGGTGCTGCGGGAGATCGTGGCGCGCGTGCGGACCGGGTCACCGGACCTGGCGGACCAGGTGCGGCGGGCGGCGACGTCGGTGGCGCTGAACCTCGCCGAGGGCACGCGGCGGCAGGGCCGGGACAAGAAGCGCGTGTACCGGATCGCCGCGGCGGAGGCGCAGGAGCTGAAGACGGCGCTCGCGGTCGCCGCCGCCTGGGGCGACGTCGAGGCCGAGCAGGTCGCGGCGGCGCTGGCGCTCGCCGAGCGCCTGGGCGCGATGACCTACCGCCTGGCGCGGTAGCCCGGGCGCCGGGGCGCCGGCCCCC